>Ga0316209_1000120_pt1:22500-157356 | contig 157356 bp, 119 predicted proteins | sample 6monopyrite_MG_FD_204945 | JGI IMG/M metagenome (GOLD analysis project Ga0316209, IMG submission 204945) | Microbial mat bacterial communities from mineral coupon in-situ incubated in ocean water Damariscotta River, Maine, United States -... | ecosystem: Environmental > Aquatic >... | reverse complement strand
TCCGAGCGGGTCTTCGAATGCTATGCGGCGACGCACCCCCTCGCAGAAGGCAGCGAAGCGCGCATTTCGCTGTACCAGCTCTACCCGCTGCTGGTACACGTCTGCCTGTTCGGCGGCAGCTATGCGGTCCAGCTCGAGCGATGTCTCGTAGCGGCGCTGGGCGACGCCTGACGCGCGCGGAGAAGCGATTCGCGAGGTCAGCCTAAGTCAGCCTAACGAGCGCTCGCCGGTGGTGCTGCCGGGGCGTCCACACGAATCTGGAACGACTGGGCCACACCCGTCCCCCATTGATCCTTCGCGACGACCTCGATTTCGAATGCACCGCGCTGGTCCGCCCCGGGTCGCCAGGTCACGAGCCCACTCGAGCTGTCCACGGTCAGCCCATCCGGAGCCGAAAGCACTTCATAGGACAACTCTGCGTCCGGTTCCGGGCTCGTGGCGCGCATCTGATAGCGAAACACGCCGCCTTCGATTCCGCCTTCGGGCGTCGAGACGATGCTCGGTGCCCCACCCCGTGCGAGGATGACGGCCGGAGACCGGACCGGTCGCGTCTCTCGATCTTCAAAGACGAATCGAGCCGCGAGAACCACGCGATCGCCGACCGCGAGACTCGTCGTATCGAGCTCATCCTCTGTGCCAACAACCCGGCTGCCCACAAGCCATTCGTATTCCACTTCGTAGCCCCCTGCGTTCTCGTCCGTCGCCTCAACGACCGCTTCGAGAATCGCCCCGGGCTGCCTCCCCTCCGAGTCATCGATCACCACGAGGGCGACTTCGATGCTTTCTTCTGCGAGTGCAAACTCCTGCGCGTATTCGTCGCTCTCGGAGGAACCGTCTGAGGCAATCGCCACAACTTCGAGTCGCTCACCGGGCTCCAGCCCCGTGGTATCAAAGGACCGGCCTTCGGAAAGCACGCGCCCCATCGAGTTCTGCCAGACATAACGCACGCTCGTCGGATCACCGTCCTCGTCGGCCACCACCGCCTTCGCCCGGATCGTTCGTCCCGCCGAGGGCCGCGCCGGTGTCAGCTCGATCGACTCGATCTCGGGAGCCGTATTTGAGCCGCGCTGATCGGCCGACGCGGTCGTTCCGACCATCGAGGGCTTGCGCTGGGCCGAGGCATCGTCGCCGCTTCCGCAACCGACGCAGACCGATGCACCGATCATCAGCGTTGCGCCCAGCTCCAGAAGGCGTCCGCGCCCCAACGCCCTTCTCACGTTCATTCCGCTCATGTGGTCGTCGCGTGTCATCAGAATCCCCTCGTCCTTAACTCGAGCCGGCCGGCTCTCAGTCCCTATTCGAAATCACCGTCGACCAACTGAAGTCGCCGGAGCATCGGAGTTCCTCCCCGACCGCTTTTTTCGACCTCAAACTCAACCAGCCGGCCCTCGGGAGGCATCGAGACCTCCCCCAGGCGAATCGGTCGACCCGATTCATCGAGAATCGTCGCCTTCGGTGCGAGCCGGTACGTCTCCGCTCCGATGACGACGGTGCGCTTCACCCGGTCGAAGCTCGTCACGACATCCTGCTCGGCGGCTCGGCGCTCGTGCGAGTCCGCCATCGCGACGGTCGCGAGCACGAAAGCAACCGTCGCCAGCAAGGCGATTCGACCGCCGCGCATCCCGTTCCATGAAGTTCCGAATTTCATCATCCTCTCCGTTCCGCCACTCGGGGCATCAGTCGAGCTCACGCCAATAGAGCTGGCCGTGTTCTGAATCCGACTCGCCGCTATCGATGTTGATGATCTCGCCATCTTGTTTCGAGATGATCAATCGATTCCCGCCCGATCCGGGCGCGATCGAAAGCCGGGCATCCGTTGGCATGCCGTTGCCCAGATCGAGACTTCGGTCGATGCCGGCAATGGGACTCGAGGGACTTGGCGGACCAAAGAAGCCCTGGCCGCATCTCGCCAGGAATCCGTAGAGCGTCGAATCACCCGAAGGTTCGCAGAGATTTGAAAGATCCGGCGAGAACGTCGACGTGAAGAAGAACGCGTTAAAGACCTCGCTATTCGTGACGAATTTCTCACCGTCGACCGCCTCGAAAAAGAACCCTTCCTGTTCGACGGCGGGACATAGCGCTTCATCCGCGGTCACATTCGTGAAGTTCCCCGTCGGCGCTTCGCGGCCATCGAGCGTCGTCGTCGTTCCACTGTCCCAGACATCGCGATCCTTGATCACGTAGTAGCGGTTCAAGAGGTCGCAGCCCCCCGACGTCGATGAGCAGTTGAGGTCCGCCCGTTCGCCCGTCCCCAATCCGAGATGCAGCACGCCGTTCACGATCGTCGCCGCCGCGGGATAGAAGAAGCTCCGCTGATGGATACCGGAGGCCGCTCGCGTCGGGTCATCATCGAAGAATTTCCGGAAGGACCAGTTCGGCTGATGAAGCTGGGTAGAGCTCGGGTTCGCCGTACCGTTCGCGCGAACCACCCACTTCCAGACGTTGCCTCCGAGATCCCCGATATAGATCACGTCCGCGAAGCCGTCCTGGTCGTAATCGAGCACCGCCGGTGCGGACGCGAAGGCGTAGAGCATGTCGGAGCGCGTGCCCGTCGTCGCGCCATAACGCTGAACGGCGATGGGCGTTCCCGTTTCAAGATCGAGCATCATGATCCCGCGACCCTTCGCGCTCGTTGCGCTGTACTGAGCGAGATCGTTCGGGTCACTCGTGGCGTCGTAGCCGAAGCCCGCGATGGCGACCCACTTCTCTTCGATGTCACCCCCGCCCTGCTCGAGCCGAACTCGCGTGATCACCGGCTGCGACCAGGTCTGTCCGATGCGTGCGCGCCAGACCGCGTCCGCCTCGATCGGAAACTCCCACAGATACCCCGGATAGCCGCTGCTGCTCGGGTCCGTAACATCGAGCGCAAGAAGATGCTCACCCCCCTCTCGCATCCCCGTCACGAGCACGGTCTTCCATTCGCTCGCAAGCTTCGCGTCGTTGGGATCCAAGTTGCTGTCGAACCACACGTCTGAGACGGCCGGCGAACCATCCACATTGAGTGGATGGAGCGTCGCATCGTCCTTGGCGAGATTCGCGATCGACTCCCGCGCGCCCCAGGGCATGAAGCCGAATACTTCGACGCCGGTGCCGGGATCGTAGGACTGCGTTCCCGCCTGGTATTCCCCGGCATTGAAGCCATGCAAGAAGCCGTCGTTCGCGCCCGCGATAATGATTCGGTCGCGCTGTGCATAGGTCGGATTCGCGGCGAATTGCGCGTAGCTCGTCTCCGTGACGTACCCACTCGGCGGTCCCACCACGACGGGATTCGAGTGAAAAATATCGCCGAGTCGATCCGGCTCGGAGGCGCCCCCTTCGATCCGCGTCCGGTCGATGCAGCCACTAAAGTCGTCGCCACCGCCGGCGGTCATGCCCGTGCCCCATTCACAGCCCGCGACAAAAGCGACGACCGCCTCGTCGAGATCCGCATCGGAGGTAATCGTGGCAGCAGGTGGATAGGCCGTGTAGGCCCCAAGACTCGCTGTCCCACCGAGATCCGAATCACTGACACCATGATCGAAGTCCGCAACCGTCTGCGAAGAAACGCCCGGCAACGACACCCTCAGGTTCCGGGAATTCGCTCCCGGCATCATCTTCGACGCGTTCCAGTAGGGAGGGGCTACGTCCTCGGAGAGAAACGTCCCGCCCGCGCAAATCGAAGGATCTGCGAGATCGGTCAGCGCACACGCACCCGTCGAATCGAAGATCTCGCCCGCGGCGGTGATCTGGTAACTCCGCAATTGTCCTGGCCAGAAAGGCCGAACACTCGTCGGCTGGAACAACGTCGTGTAGAGGCTGCCCCCGTCCGAAGTGCGCGCCGCGGGAACCGTTGCCGCAGAGAAGCCCTGGGACTTCGAAATGATGTCCTGGACCGAACTCACGAGCGCCTGAGTCAATGTCTCCGCCTGATTGCCGGAGAAGAAGAGTCCGTTCCCTTCGTCCGCGGTCTTCTGCAGGAGCGAATTAACGGGGCCGAGAGTTCCGAAGCCCACCGTGTACACGTCGACCTTCTGATCCCCCGCGTGATCCGGGCGGCAATCGTTCTGCTGCATGAAACGCGCGATATCGTCGAGGTAGCCGGAGCCAGCCGAGCTACCCCAGGGCGGCGAGCCGACCTCCGGCGTCGAGTCGGTTCCGATATCGGGATCACCGACCGAGTCCGGTGCGTAGTCGCCGATCAAGCCAGTGAAATTCGAGAAGCCCTGGGTGTTATTTCCGCTCGTTGCAAAGTTGTCGGAGGTGGGTTCCCCGTCCGTCACCATGATGACGAAGTTCTTCTGACACGCTTCGGTCACCGGATCATCCGGCCAACTCGATGCGGAACTCGAGTAATCCCCGTTCGTGGTGTTGTAGCTGTAGTTCGGGAACTCGGTCGAGTTCGCCCCGTCGGGCTGCGCCGCAGGATTGCGCGGCATGAAATACGTGTAGAGCTTGAAGAGCGTTTCTCCGAGGGGCGTGCCCGTCTGCGCGTCAAGTGACGTAATGGCGCTCTCGATATCCGACTGATTTGCGCTGTACGCATCGATCTCGGCATTCACGAATCCGCCGTGGGACGATCGATGAAATTGGGCGACGCCGAAGCGAACGCGATCGGCGTATATGCCGCAGTCTCCGAGATAGGCGGGGCAGTCGCTATTCGTCTGGTAGATGACGTCCCGTGCGATGTCTCGCGCTGCCGTGATGCGAGTGATCTGAAATTTCGCGAAGGGATCGCCCGTGATGTAGTTCTGGCCGTTATTCGAGACATCGATCTCGGCAAGAATCTGCGGAGCGGTCTTGGCTTCACCGGGCGGACCGATCAGCGTCGTCGTGTCCGTATCATCGATCGAGTAGAGCCACTCGTTGTATTCCGAGTAGTACCAGGTGCGATTTCCGTAGGTCTCGTTCAGACCATCCGTATAGAGCTTGCGCGTCTGACCACAAAAACGGCGCGTGATATAGCCATTCTGGGCATGGTCGAGGGGATCCGGGGTCGCGACCCAACCGGCATCCGACGAGCGGACTTCGAAACGACAACCCGAGGAGCGACAAACCTGGCGGGTCGCCTGACCCAACTCGTCGAGAACCGTGGTCGTTGAGCTCCCGACTTCCGGCATGATGTCGCAGGTGTAGGTGAAGGTCTCGGAGTCAAAGGACGGATGCTCCATGATCGCGTTCATGGAGCCGGAGTTGTCCACCATCAAGAGGACGTTGGGCGGAACCTGCGCCGAGAAGATGTCTTCGTCGCCGGCGACACCGGGCAGCGCCGCGCCACAGAAGAGTAGCCCGAGGCCGATCGCGCGAGTGAGGCGCGAACTCCTGCGAGGGGCAAGAGTACAGGAAAGAGCAGAGTGGATTGAATCGATCATCATGCTGATCGCTCCTTACCAGGATTCGCGCAAGCGCGATCCTCGCAATGTGGTGGACCGTTTGTCCCGCCAACCCCCTCCGAAGTTTCGAGTGCGCTCGCTGCTAATACCCCACCGCCAGCAGTCGGGTCGCAACGACTTCAAGGCGCTTCTGATCGCCGGACGGCGACTCCCCGACGACGTTGACCTGCCACTTCGTATGGTTGTACTTGAGGCCGCCGAGCGTCATATTGCAGCCCTCGGTGCACTGTGTGCCCTCTCCGACGTACATGATCGGAGCTGCGGCCGGCGGATTCGGATCGGCGTAGTAGCGAGGCTGATCCGCTCCCCCGAATTCACTGGCGACGGAGAGTTCCCCAGGATTCGCCTGATCGGGAAATTCCGCGGGATAGTTCGGGACCTGCGACCGCTCACCCATATTTCGGATAACGGCTCGAGCATCCGCGATCCCCGCCTCGGCCGCGTAGAACGCGATTGTTTCCTGGTTCTGGAACCCGGCGACCGTGCCATCGCTCGCAGCGGTTTGCATGGTCGACATCGCGAGTCCCGAGACGGCCAGCAGAAGCAGGATCGAGATCATGAGCGCGACGCCCTGCTCTCGCTTGTTTGTCTGGATCGATTGCGTATTAGGCGACATCAAATGGACCCCTGTGCGCCGATGTTTCGGGGGCGAACAGCGCCCTCGATCACGCGGCGTCGGAAGTTGTCTGTACCGGCAACCGCGGCACGATTTTCGAGATTGATAAATTGCCCCGCGTTGAAGTCGGCATCTCCCGCGCGCGTGCGCAGAACGATCGAGAATCGAAGTTCGCGAAGCGCCGAGTTGTCTTCGTTGGCCGGGTCATAGGGCGAGTCCACGCCCCCGACGAGTGTGCCCCTCTCTTCCCACGTTGAAGCCGCGCCACCATTGTCGACGATTCCGTCATCGTTGTTGTCGAAGAAATACGAGACCTGGAACTCGTCGACGCCGTTCACGAGCAGATCCTGATTGCGCACAAGTCGGCCAACGCCCGCCGCCGTTTCGATCTCATAATGCGCGGCCGGCACGATCACAAAGTCCTCGGGCGCATCGCTTGCCACGGTCCCCGCGATCGCACCCGCGAGGATATCCACCTCGATCGTCGAGGCGGTTACGTCGGTGATTGTTCCGCAGATCGTCCCACGATGGGGGTTGGCGATATCGCCACCAATGAAGCCCCCATTCTCCCGAAAGTCAGACTCGTTCGTTCCATTGTCGTCGTTGTCGTAGAAAAAGGTTCCGTCCTGATCGAGGTCCCGCGTCGTCGCATCGAGCGTGATCACCAGGCCGGTCTCCCCGGCTGCGTTGCCGGTGTTCCAATTCCCGCTGTTGAGTCGCGCTCCCATATCCCCCGCGCGTGCATCATCAGGCACGATCGCCTCCGCCTCTGAGACGAAGAGCTGATCGGGTCCGGTCGTCGAGTCGACGCCACAGGCGCCGACCGAGTTGCCCACCATGAAGCCCGCCATGCGGATCTCGCGCTCGAGCAGTCCCGAGACGGCGCGAATGTTATTCTGCACCTCGACGATCTGGTCGGTCACGATCGCGGTCTTGTTCTGGCGCGTCAGGCTATCGAGGGTCATATACATGACGATCGAGAGCATGGTCACCGCGAGCATCAGCTCGATGAGCGTGAAGCCTGCGCTGCGCGCCCGCCGCATGCGGCGCGCCTGCTGCAGCGCAAAGAGCGTCTGCTGCGACTCACAAAAAGTCGAACGACTCATTCGTCAACCTCCCGAAGGCGCGTACTCGTGAGCAAGACCTGTCGTCCCGTTCGCTTCGCGTCATCCCAGGAGACGCGAACCTCGATCTGCTTCAGCTGAACCAGATCGGCGTCGGCATTGTCCCAGGTGATCCGGTCCTGCCGGGAGTAAGCCTGTCCCTGCCGCCCCGTAAACGGGGTCGCGGCACTCCAGTTGCCGGAATCATCAGCGAGCGCAGCATCCGTCCAGGCCAGACGCCCAAGCTCCTCGACTCGATTGCGAGCTTCTGCAGCCGCGCTCGAGAGATGCTCGCCGCCGGTCCCTTCGGTGATCGCGCGAACCTGCAAGGCGGCGACACCGAGCAGTCCGAACGAGAGAACCACCATCGCAACCATGATCTCGACGAGCGACATACCGGCGCGACGCCTCTGCGCGCGACTTGCATTTGCGTTCGTTGAGGCGATACGTCGACTCATAGCGTCCACCCTCCTCCCGGGTTCCACGTGTGTACGCGGACACCACCGAGCGGTGAAAGTGTGACGGCGTAGTCGCGGTTGGTCGTCCACAGATAGATCGTGCCGCCACCGCTCCCCAGCCGTCCCGTGTTACACGCGTTGTCCATCGCGACGGGCACACCATCGGGTCGGAACATCACCCAGGTGGTGAGCGCGCCGGCGGGAGTCTGAAAGCTCGATCCATCCGCGGGAATCGAAGTGCCGGTATCGTCCGGTGCTTCCTCGGTCGAAGGCGGTGCGTTTGCTCCCCAGCCCACGCCGTTCTGCGCGGGAAACGTGACCGTCGTCTCACTCGCATCGATCTCACAATTCTGATTCGCCGAGCCCGGCGATCCATCATCGAGCACAAGGATCGGAACGGCGTCGCCACCATGTCCGGTCAGCGCCGTTCCCGCGGTGTCCCCAGCGAAGACGCCGGGCGATGTTTCCACTGCGAAGAAGACGATTTGGTTGTTGCCCGTCCGGATCGCCTGGGCGCGCGCCACGTTGAAGGCGTCGGCGACCGACTTCGCCGCTGATCGACCGGCGATATTCTCCCAATGGCGCGTCACGTTCGGAAGCGTCATCGCTGTCACGATTCCAATGATCGCCACAACGATCATCATCTCGATCAGGGTAAAGCCCGCGTCGCGCCTATGGCGCTTGACCGCTTCGCTCACTTCCACGATCGGCTGCTCCTCTATCTTGCGGCATGGCTGTACGCGCGGCATCGCGTGCCCCCCGGAAATCTCTTCGACGAATCCGCGCACGGGAGAACACCCGATCTACGGATCGTCTTTAGTCGTTTCGGCAAACCTCCGGATATATTGAGCTTTCGACGCAACTCCTCGGGGACTCCCCCATCTCTGCCTACGACTTACGGGTTCATCGGCGGTCCCCCGGGCCCGAGCGAGACGCACATCACACCCCACTCTTCTTGCAGGCGCCCTGCCTCTGGGCTACCCGAAGGACTGCCACCGACGGTGGAGGGTGTTTCTTCGGTCGCGAGTCGAGTGACAAGTGACCGAGGTACTGGGACGGAGCGTCCCTTCGAGTTCAACCCCATAAGAGGGGTCGAGCTGGATGGGAATGAAACGGACCTGCGGGAAGCCGGTGAAATTCCGGCGCGAGCCCGTCGCTGTAACCGGGGACGAGCTGCACATCTGATTGAGATCGAGGCTGACCAAACCTACTTTGGTCAGGATCGATCGATTCAAGCCACTGATTCCATCCGGAATTGGGAAGGCGTGCAGACTCGGCTGATCCGGGAGCCAGAAGACCGACCCTCTAGCGGCGCTACGACTCTCGGGAGCAGAGGGCGTGGAGCGAGACGGATGGTGCGACCGCCCGCAGGGGCCGGTGCACACTCAGGACTGCCGCCAGGTATGCCGGGCGCGCTTCGGTCCGGCCCGATTGCACGCAAGTCGCACAACCGACCCGAATCACAATCCCTGATCTCCCAAGCGACCCACCCCCTGGGCGAGCGATTTCGTTCGCGTGCAGAGGGCTAGGGGCTGAGCCCGAGCCGCAGACCGTCCTCAGATAGCCGACCCAATTGGGTCGGCACCGGATGTCCGGACACGGCATCCAGAGGATTGAAAATGATGCTCCGAAGCTCCAAGGGCGCCGGCACCTGCCGACGTCACACGACCCTGTTTTCCCTGAACCTCCTTTTCCTGATGTTCTTTGCGGCAGTAAGCGCGCAAGCCGGCCCCTACGTCGATGCCGGACAATCGCCGGCGTCGATGACCGCCTGGGCGACCGCCATCGACGGGATCGATCGCGGACTCGAGGACATCGCCCTCCCCGCCGGGCCGGATGCTTCCGCCGGGGACCCCGCGAACGTGCTCGGAGCCTCGACGGGTGTCAGCACAGACACGGTCTCCCTCGGCGACGCGGGAACGATCACGGTCTACCTCGACAGTGGCATCTCGAATGGCCCCGGTGATGATTTCGCCGTGTTCGAGAATGCCTTCTTCGACTTCTTCGGGCTCTTCGCCGAACTTGCCTACGTCGAAGTCGCGAGCAACGGCGTGGACTTTGCCGAATTCGAATCCGACACGGTCAACACCTCGCCGGTCCTTTCCTTCGGCACGCTCGACCCAACGGACTATCACGGCCTTGCGGGTCGCCATGCGGCCCCGCTGGGAACCGGCTTTGACCTCGCCGACCTCGCCAGCAACCCGCTCGTCCTGACGGGCACGGTCGACCTGATGGATGTTCGTTATGTCCGCCTAACCGACGTCATCGGAGACGGCTCGACGACGGACACCTTCGGCAATCCCATCTACGACCCCTACAGCACGGCGTTCCCGGCAGGCGGCTTCGACCTTGAGGCCGTCGGCGTGATCCACGTGCCGGAACCGGGGTTTGCTCTGGCCCTCTTCACGGGAATTCTTGGTCTCCTCGGCGCTACGTCCAACCGTGGGCGGCGAAGCACGAGCCTGGCGGCAGCCATCGTCGGCGTCACGCTCGCGGGCCCTGCTGCAGCACTCACCGCGACTTTCGACGACCTCGGCCTCGGAGCCGAGTCCTTCGAGAACGGGGCTGGACTCGCAGGCGGAGACCTCGTGAGTGGCGGCATCGCCCTACCTAACACGTACTTCGCATCATTTGACGGCTTCTCGGGATTCGCGGCTTCCACCACGACCGATACCACGACTCCGGGGTTCACCAATCAGTACAGCAACATCACGGGCGGAGGCGCAGGCGGCTCCGATGGCTTCGGCATCAACTTCGGGGGCGGCAACATCATCCTTTCGAGCGAGCAGACCGTGCTCGGTGCCGACATCACGAACACAACGTACGCCTACCTTTCGATGCTCAACGGTGACCCCTTCGCCAAACAGTTCGGCGGCGCATCGGGTGATGATGCGGACTTTTTCCGGCTGATCATCGAAGGCATCGACGGAAGCGGCGCCTCAACAGGAACCGTTGACTTTTGGCTCGCTGACTACACAGACGCGAACAACGCCAACGACTACATCATCGACGCTTGGACGTACGTCGACTTGACGGGCCTCGGCTCCGTCAAGGAGCTCGCCTTCTCCTTCGAGTCGTCGGATGTCGGAGAATTCGGAATCAACACGCCGAGCTATTTCGCGATCGACAACCTCACCGTGATTCCCGAACCGGGAACGGCCCTCTTGCTTGGTCTCGGCCTGGCGGGTCTCGCCCGATCACGACGAGAGCGTTAGGCAAAGCCCCGGCATGCCGGTGCTTCTTCGCAATTCAGATCGGTCGCGTGCGCTTCGTGTGCACGCGGCCGGTCAACCTGCGCGCTTCTTCGGCGTTGTCGCGTCAACCGCTGCAGCGTGCGTGCTCTGCGCGCAGGCCGACGCGGTGCGCGCCGACGAACTGGAAGGCGTCGAAGAGATGGTCGTGGTCGGCGACGAACGCGCGCCGATGGATGTGCTCGCGGGGGCTTCGACGACGCGGATTGATGTAGACCAAGGTCTTCTTGAAGGTGCTCGCCTCGATGACTTGCTCGCCGAAGTTCCCGGCGTACAGGTTCGCCGGCTCGGGGGCGCAGGTGGTTCTGTGGAGCTCTCGATCCGCGGCTCCAGCCCTCAGCAGGTGCCCGTCTTTCTAGATGGGATTCGCATCGAATCCGGGCTGACTTCGCGCGGCGATCTCTCGACGGTTTGCCTCGACGTTCTGGACGAAATTCAGGTCACCCGCGGAGCGGGCGCCGCCCGTGCAGGCTCGGGGGGAATCGGCGGTCTCGTCAATCTCGTCCCCCGCAAGGCCCAAGCCGAGCCGGAGACGCGTGTTCGCATTGGCGGCGGACATTTCGGAACCGTCGAGGGCAGCGTGCGCCATGCCCGAATGCTCGGCCCCTGGTCCGTGAACGCCGCCTACTGCGGTCTTCAGACGGACGGTGACTTCAAGTTTCAGCGCGAACGCCCCTCGAGCGGAGGCGGTTTCTCCCCGATTGAACGCCGGCGCAATAACAAAGCCGACCGACACACGACGCTCGTCCGACTCGGCCGAGACTTCGAATCAGCGCGCCTCGAACTCACACAACTCTTCACGCATCTCGATCGCGGCGCACCGGGTCTCGAAACGAACCAGCGGCGCGCCGATGAACGCGGGGCCTCACTCCTTTCCGTACTGCGCCTTTCGAATCCCGATGCGGTTGATGACGAGAGCGCGCCATCGCATTTGTGGCAATGGAAGGCCACCCTCGCCCATCGTTTCGAGGAAAACCGCTTCCGGGATCCCGAGGGCCTTGGCGGCAGCCTCTTTCCGAGCAAAATCGGCACAACGCTTCAGTCCGTCACGCCACGCCTTTCGACCACGCGCATCCACACGGGCTTCGGCGGGGAGCATTCTTTCTCATTGCTTGTCGAGGGCCGATTCGATCATCGCGCTTCGAATGAAGCGAAGAGCAAATCGCGATGGGGTGGCTCTGCCCGCGTCGAGGTCACTTCCGCGTGGTTCGACAATCGACTTCGCATCTCCCCCTCACTCCGCCTCGAACGATTCGATGGGCTTGATGCGGAATGGATTCCCGCGCTCTTCGTCGAAATGGATCTGACCGACTGGCTTCGGCTCAAGGCCTCGGCATCCCGAAGTTATCGTGCCCCGTCATTCCAGGAGCTCTATCTGCCCGACAAAGGCTTCGAGCGGGGCAATGAAGACTTGCGCCCCGAAGACGCTCAGAACGTTGAGTTCGGCGTTCGAATCTCGAGTCCTTTCGAGTCCGACTGGCTGGATGGTGAGATCGAGTTCACCTATTTCCTCGCCGAGATAGACCGTTCAATCGTGTTCCAGAAAGTCAGTCCCAGCACCTTCGCCTTCGTCAACCTCGATGCCTCGACGAACCGCGGCCACGAGCTGACGGTGACCTGGCGCCCCCACGATTGGATTCGCATCGTCGCGAGCCGAACCGTCACCGAGGCCCGCCTCGACTCGAATGACGAAAGGCTTCCCGGGATCGCGGTCTCTCAAACCGACGGGCGCATCGAACTCGGGCCCCGCGACCGTTTCAAACTCGTCGGCGAAGTTCACTACACGGGTCGATTGCCGAATAACACGGCCGGCAATGACTTCCTCGCTTCGCGAGTCGCCTACGATGCGAGCGCCGCAGTCGATCTCGTCCCGCTCTCGTTCACGCCGACGTTTCCGACCCTCGAATCACTTTGGCTCACGGTCCGCGGTCGCAATCTCGGCAACGTGGCCCTTCGCGACACGAGCGGATTCCCGAGACCGGGCCGCAGCGGATCGATCACGCTCGAAGGGGTCTTCTAACCGTGCCGACACGATTCAATTTCCTGGTCACTTTCCTGCTGGGCCCGGCGCTGCTGGGCTGCCCGGGAGATGCATCCGATGGGCAAGCGCCGCTGCGCATTCTGAATTCGACGGCCTCCTGCCTGACGATCGCCGCAAAATTCCCCTCCGGTCTCGCCAAGATCCCGGGCAACGACCGCGAAGCCGTCGCCATCCAGTTCGATCCGCCGGCACTCTTTCGTGTGAACCTTGAGACCGAACCCCCGACGTCTGCCTTCGTGCCCCCTCCACTCCCGGAAGTCTTGAGCACCTGTAGCTCGGGCGTGGACAGCGACTCCGACGGCATCGCCGATTCCGATCGCTCCGTCGCCCTCGGCATTCCACGATGTCGCAAGCCGCAACCGGGCACGGTTCGACCGCTCGATCCGACCCGCGCGGCTGTCACCACCTCGGATATCGAGCAGGTGTTATTCCTGGATCCGCGGGACGGATCGCTGCGCCACATCCAGCTCGACGCGCCGGCTGCAGGACCGGGATTCGATCCCGATGATTGGTTTTTCTGGCCCCTCGCCGGGGTCACGCCCTACCGGACGGCTTTCTCGACGATCACCTGTGTCGACGGCCCCGGCTTCGTCGATTCCCTCGGCGATCCCATCCTGGCGCCACTGCGCTGCGACCCCTTGGTCAACGGCTTTCGCACGAACCTGACCGCCGATGTCGCCGTTGTCGGGTCGCGCCTCTTTGTCGCGACATCGAATCTGATCCAGGCCCCTCGTTATGCGCCAGGAACCGTCCTCGTATTCGACTATGACACAAGCATCGACCCACCCCGGGTCGGCCCACATGCCACGAACGCGGTCATCCTCACCTCCGCCTACAACGCAACCTCACTCACGCCCTATCAAACGCCGAGCGGTCGCGACCTCCTGCTCGTCGGACTGACCGGCGCGATCCAGGGGGATGGCAGCGCAGCGGTAACGCCGGCGGCGATCGATGTCGTCGATACCGACACCTTGACCCTGATCGCGACGATTCCATTAGGCCTGACCGGGCTCGGCTTCTCGGGCCTGGCCATCGACCCATCCAATCGGCTCGCCCTCGCGGGCTCAGCGCTCCGGCGCCAGCTAGTCGGTATCGATCTCGCAGCGCTCGACGACCCGACACTCGGACTCGGTCCACAGACGCTCCCCATCGTGCTCGATGGAATGACCCCCGGCTTTCCGGACGCGCGGGTCTTCAGCGAGTCCAATCCCTTCGCGCTGCCGAAGCGACCGGACGGCCCCCTCGACACGGTTTGCTTCAGTCAGACCAGCGTCGATATCAAGGACGACGGCAGTTTCGCACTCGCCTCCGATCGATGTGACGGCACGATGACGCGCCTGTTCATCTCGCTCCCCGCATCGCGGCTCACCGCGATCGATCCCGGGACGGTCTTGACTGTCGATCGTCGAATCGACGTCGCCGCCCCGCTCCTCCCCAGTTCCACGGGGGAAACCCGCGACATCGGTCGAGTGTTGATTCGCGACGGGACTCCCACCGTCGATTTCCAGGGGCCCGACGTCTACTACTTGGCGGGCGAAGAGGCCGCGTCGGTTTGTGGCGTGCGGATCGACGCACTGTAAGGCCCCCCGCCCTCTTCTTAGGCGATCAGCTCTTCCCGCCCAACAACCCCGCCGCATGAAAGCTGACCAGCCCCGCCGCAACCGCGACGTTCAGAGACTCGAGCGGCCCCGCCATCGGAATCGAGATCGGCGCATCGAGCATCTCTCGAATCTCATCCGAGAGCCCGGCGGATTCGCTGCCGAGCAGATAGGCGGCGCGATGGGCCGGAGGCGCGTCGAAAAGTGACCGGGTCGCGTTCGCATCGAGGCCCAACACTTCAAAGCCCGCGCCCTGCAGTGCCGCAACACCGTCGATCAGAGTCTCGCAGTGAAGAATCGGACACTCGAAGATCGCACCGGCGGCCGCCCGAACAACCAGCCCATTCACCCACGGCTGCCCGGTCATGGGCCATAACAAGCCATCGAGCCCCGCCCCGACCACCGAGCGCACAACCATTCCCACGTTCTGAGAATTCGTGACGCCATCAAGACCGACGATGCGCAGCGGTTTTCTCGCGCCCCGCCCCGTCGCCTCCGACAGCAACGTCTCGAGCGAAAAGACCTTTCGCAAGCGAATCCGCGCGGCGATCCCCTGATCATGGCGGGGCGCAGCGGTCCAACCGGTCAGCCCATCCCGCGTGGCTTCGGAATATTCGACGCCCGCTTCATGGCACGCGATCCGGAAGCGCTTGCGTTCCGGGCCCGGCAGCCCGCGAAGCACGCGCACCTCGAGCACCTCGACGCCCTCCGAACCGAAGGCATCGAGCACAGGATGGCGGCCGAAAAAAACGATTTCGGTCGAGCCTCGCAGGGGATCACGTCGCGTCATGACCCTAGCATCCGTGATTCGAGACCGAACTTCATCCCCGCCGCGAGACTTCGAAGGGGATCGAAATCAGAGACCGCAGGACGGAAGGAAGACCCGGAAGGTCGTACCGCGGTCGGGAAGGCTCTCGAGGAGAATCGCACCCTGACTCTGTCGAACGATCCCGTAGGCCATCGCCAAGCCGAGCCCAGTGCCTTCGCCCAGTTCCTTTGTAGTGAAGAAGGGCTCGAAAATCCGGCTCCGCGTCTCCGCATCCATCCCGACGCCGTTGTCTTCGACGCTCAAGACGACGTACTCACGGTCGACCACGAGTCCTTCCGTCGCCGCCTCGCTCGGATCGAGCAAGCGACGAACCGCCTGCAAGCGAATCGCGCCACCCTCGGGCATCGCGTCGCGCGCATTCACCAGGAGATTGACGAGGACCTGCTGAATCTGCACGCGATCCACCTCGAAACGTCCGAGCGCGGGAAGGATCGCCACGTCGAGATCGATCGCACGAGGCAAGAGCGGGCGAACGAGATCCTCCACACCGAGCACGAGTTCCTCGACCGCGACCGGTACCACCTCAACGGGACTGCGGCGTGAGAAGGCGAGCAGCGAGCGCGTGAGCTGCGCGCAGTGATCCGCCGACCGCTCGAAGTCCGCGATCGCGTCGAGCACCTCGGGCGGTCCCTGGACTTCCTGCCGAACGAAGCGCGCATTGCCCAACATCACCGCCAGGTGATTGTTGAAGTCGTGGGCGATGCCCCCGGCGAGGGTGCCGACCGCTTCCATCTTTTGAGCCTGAAGCAGCTGCGATTCGCTCGCACGCAAGTCTTCAGCGCCTCGTCGACGTCGCAGGGTCGAGTAGAAAATTTCGCCGGCCATCCGGAGCAGAACGATCGTCTCCTGACTCCAATCGGTTTCGTGTTCAAAGCTCTCGAATCCGAGACACCCCACGAATTGACCACCGGACATGATCGGGATTCCCAAGATCGACTTCACACCGCGATCCTGCATATCCGCTCGCTCTGGGGCAGCCTCTTCTGGAAGTGAGTCGATGTCGGGGACGTGATAAAGATGCCCCCGTGTGATCAGCCCGGTGGAGTACGGAAATTGGGTGATCGATCGGGAGGGTTCGACGAGGCGATGAGTCTGATCCGCATCCCGCCACCAATCGAAACGCTCGAGCCCCTCCTTGCCGGTCGCAAAGGAGTACATCCAGCTATGCGCGGACTCGGCCAGTTCGCCGACGACGGCCAACCGACTCTCGATCCCCGCGTCAATTTCATCGATCTCGATATCGACGAAGAAGCGCGAGAGTTCCGCGACGCGCGTTTCGAGCTGAATTTGGCGATCGAGCGCCTGCCGCGCGTTTTCACGCTCGGTGACATCGCGTGTTGCGACGACAACCCGAGGCTTCCCGTCATTCCCCTCGAACTCGCTTGCCGTCGCTTCAAGGAAGAGCGGTCGTCCCGCAAGGGTCTGGGCGCGATAGAGAAGCGTGCCCTTTCTGCGTGAGCGGGCTCCGGGGCGGAAGAGATAGGTCGCGCGCCGACGATCTTCAGCGTGGACGCAGTCGAGCGGGTCGGTCCCTCGCAGCGCGTCTTGTTCGCCACCGAGCAGCTCGGCATAACTCGGGCTCGCGTAGAGAAGAAGACCGTCTTCCCCGACTTCGCAGATCGAATCCCGCATGTTCTCGGCCAACGCACGAAAGCGCTCCTCCGAAGAACGAAGCTCGCCCTCGGAACGCTGGCGCTTGAGGGCGCTGGTACACAGCTCCGCCAGCACCCGGAGCAAGCGCTTCTCATCGTCGGGAAACGCCTCGACAACCGAGTCGCCATGGACAGTCAGAATTCCCGAGACCTGCCCGCGGTCGTGCGCGGAAACAGCGAGCACGGACGACACGCCCATCGCTTCAAGCGACTGACGATCCAGAGCCGCCTCGGGTGGCAGCCCCGCCACGTCCGGAATATCCAGGAGCTCGTGCTGCGCGATCTGCTGTCCACTCCAGGGGAATTGGCGAAGCGATGCACGGGTCAGAGATTCCGGAGTGGCCGACGCATCGTCCCGATCGAACCGGTAGGTCGTCGGCTCGCCCCTCGGCCCTTCACGGAACCAGACGAGGCTCACCCGAAGCGCGGACATCGCGCCGCCGATCTGACCGAGACACTCCTCAACGATCGAGTCGATGTGATCGGCGTCCGTCGCCAGGAATTTGCGCGTGAGCTTTGCGATCAGCGATTCGAGTTCAAAACGGCGGAGCAGTGTCACTCGCTCGATTTCGCGGGGCGAGATATCGCGCACGACGCTGACGACGATTTCCTCACCTCGATGATTCGTAGTCGGTGTCCCAATCGCTTCGAGCCATCGCGTCCCGCCCTCGCTCGGTCGAGCCCGGAAGACCAGACGGTCGATTGCCTCTCCCTTAAGGACATCTCGCAATGCGGCCGTGGTTCGTTCGAGATCCGCGGGATGAATGAACGCTTCGATCTGCTTCCCGATCAGCTCACGCGCCGCCCGCCCCACCAGCCGGTCGAGGCTCGGGCTGGCCGCCAGGATCTGCCCCCCGCGTCCGATCTCGCAGTACCCCTCTGCCTGATGAACGTTGTAGAGCGCGCGACGCCGGTCGAACTCGCCCTGAAAACGAGCGCGCTGATGACGCTTGAAGAGTCCGGCGAGCAACTCGCCCAGGCGAATCAGCTTCTGGGTCTCCGCACCACCGAGCGCATTACGCTGTTCCCGGAATCGGAGTTCCAGATAGACTTCGCAGGATCCATCCTGCGGCTGACAGGGCATTGCTAGGTACGCCGCGACCCCCGCACGTCCAAGATTCGTTCGAAGCTCGCTCGCTGCATCGGGAAGCTCGGAAACCGGCAATCCCTCGATCCACCGCCCGCTCTGCATTTCGTGCTGGAGCCAGGACGTTCGCCTAATACCCGAAACCAATCCCGGCGCGTCGGATTTCTCGACTGTGGGCGCAGCGTATTCAATCGCCTCACCCGACGAATCGCCTCCCGCCTCAGGGCGAAGGAGCAGGGTCGCCGCGGAAGCCCCGAGCCTTTGGGCCGCCCGTTCGAGAACCGTTCGAATCCCGTTTTCGAGATCGGCCTCGGGCCAGCCCACGAGCCGAACCGCGAGCAAGGCGTCCGCATCGGCCTGGGACGTGGCAGGTTCAGCCGCCCTCGTTTCAGATTCGTCCGAATCAGCACGGCGGCAGGTAACCCACAACTCCGTTGCGGCTTGTCCATCGAGCGCGCCGGGCGCGGGCAAAACCTCGAGATCGACCGAGACCCGCTTCCCGTCTTCGACGAACGCCGTACGGACACGCGCGGGTACCCCCTCGTTCAGCGCGCTGAACAAGACGAACGCGACCGCGGCCGCATCTTCGTCAACGAGGTATTGGGTGAAGGCTTTGCCGACCCAATCGCCCACGAGGGGTGCAGCGCTCGCTCGCTCGATAGCCGCTACCCGAAGGTCACGATCAAGCCGGATACGCTCCCCCGCAATCGGGCCTTTCGAAATCGAATCCGAACTCATGACGGGGGCATCGCGTCAGACGCGCCAAACGAATCGAAGTCGTCCGTCGAAGCGCTTGTTGTTCATCCGCAGACACACCACATCGTTCAGAACCGGCGGAAAATCCGGTGAAGCGGCCAGCGTCTCTTTGAGAACCTCCGCCAGGTCACGCGAGAACTCGCAGAGCGGTGCTCGCCCGTCGGGTTCTTCGTCGTCGTCCCAAAGGACGAGCGCGATATCGAAGACCGGCGCCGGCCCAAGCAGCCCTCGGTAAACGTCTCGATCCAGGAGGTCGAATCGTCTCGGCTGGAGCAACTCGATCATTCCCGCGAGCCCGCGCAGCAGGAGCGGATAGGCGCTCTCGCTCTCGGACCGCTGGGTAAAACCGAGCACCGGAAAGGGACGCGATTCGCAGGTCACAGCGGCATAGTCGATGGCGCCGAGATGCTCGCCCTCTTCTTCAAGGCCGGTCGGTACCCCCGATTCTTCCTCAACGAAGTCGAGCTCCGTCGCGAGACACGTAAATGAACAACCATCGCCCTGAACGAAGAGCTCTCGCGACTCGTAAAAATAGGCGGACTTGTCGGGAACGACTCGCCTCGTCAATCCGAGCGACGGCGATGCTACCTTCTCCTGCCGGACTTCGAGCAAACTGCGCAGAACCTCCTCGACAACAAAGTCCGGGGATTGAAGAAGGTCGACACACTCCACCATTTGTGACGAAAGTGAGAGTGCGCGCGTGCGCTCTTCGAAGAGACGCAGCGAGATCGGCGACGATTCGCTCATCTCGTTGTTCTGTTGACTGCCCGCCGACATGCGGAATCCACCCGATGAAAAGTCTCGGGACGTCATCGGTCATTCCGCCTGAAGGGATGAGCCCCCAGCGCCCTCGATTCTCAGATCGGGCTTGGCTCGGGTCACCCTCCGGACCTAACAGGCAGCGAGCATGCAGCGAATCCGCAACTAGCGCGGCGCGAGATCCCGAATCGACTGACGCAGGTCATCGGCATGAAGGATCGCAAGCGCGGGCGTCGTGACGCCGGCTTCGCGATAGCGCTCGATGTGCTCGCGACACTCGTCCGGCGATCCGTGGATCACGAGGGAATCGACCACTTCATCGGGAATCGCTTCGAGTGCGGCCTTTCGGTCGCCCTCTTTCCAATGCTTCCACATTCCTGCGAGCTGGTCGGAACGCCCGAGCCATTCGTGGAACGCGGCGTAGACCGGGACGTTGAGATAGGCCGCGGCGCCGCGGCGTGCGATGGCTCGCGCCTTCTCTCGATCCGCCGTCGGGATCACGAAGAGTCGCGCCACGATCTCTTTCCCTTCGCCGCCTTCATGAACAAAGGGGGTCACGGTCTTCACGTCTTCCGCCGAGAGCCAGTTCAGAATCGCACCGTCACCCACGCGACCCGCGAGCTTCAGCATGCCCTGCCGAAGCGCCGCAATCAGGATCGGGGGCTGATGCTCAAGCGGTCGCATCTGGAGCTTGAAACCCTTCACATCGAAGGAGTCATAGCTCTCGGTCACCTTCTCCCCAGTCAGCGCCTTCTTCAGGAAGTTGACCGAGTCCTTGACGCGCTTGTAGGGCTCCTCGAACGGAATCCCATTCCAATTCTCGACGATCACGTTCGAGGACGTCCCGATCCCCATCGCGAATCGACCGGGCGCGGCTTCGGCGAGACTCGCGACGCTCTGGGCGAGCAGCGCAGGTCCGCGCGTGTACGCCGGAATGATCGCGATCCCGAGTCGCATCTCCGGCGCCCAGGCTGCGGCCATCGCGAGCGGCGTGAAGCCATCCTGGCCCCCGGCTTCAGAAGACCAGAGATCCGTATAGCCGAGGTCGACCATCTCCCGGATCCAGTCTCGATGTTCGTTGAGGGGGACACCGTTGATCGGGAGCGACATGCCGTAGCGCTTCATTAGGCTTCCTTATTCCTTCGAGTCGTCTTGGGGGTTCTTCTTCTTTTTCTTCTTGTTCGGATTCTTCTTTTTCGGCGGGTTCGGCGCCTGCTTCGCGACCTTGGCCCACGTATCCCGAAGTGTCGCCGTGCGGTTCAGCACGAGCTTCTCGGGCGTCGAATCCGGATCGACGCAGTAGTAGCCCGTTCGTTCGAGCTGCAAGCGATCGCCGGCCACGCTCGTCGCGAAGGCGGGTTCGAGCTTCGCCGCTTCGATCACTTCGAGCGAGTTCGGATTGAGCGCGCCTTCGAGCCCGCCCTCTCCGTTCGGATTCGGTTCCTCGTCCGCGAAGAGCGTCTCGTAGTGACGGACTTCCGCCTCGATCGCGTGCTTCGCCGAGACCCAATGGATCGTGCCCTTGACCTTGCGGCCATCGGGCGAATCGCCGCCCCGTGTCGCCGGATCATAGGTACACCGAAGCTCAACGACGTTGCCGGCATCATCCTTGATGACATCGGTACAGGTGAGGAAGTACGCATAACGGAAGCGTACTTCCCGGCCGAGGGAGAGCCGGAAGAACTTCTTGGGCGGATCCTCCATGAAGTCATCGCGCTCGATATAGAGCTCCCGTGAGAACGGGATCTGTCGCGACCCCGCGGATTCGTCTTCGGGATTATTGATCCCGTCGAGCATCTCCTCCTGATCCTCGGGGTAGTTCTCGATCACGACCTTGAGCGGGCGCAAAACGCCCATGCGGCGGATGGCCTCCTTGTTGAGGACCTGCCTAACATGGAACTCGAGGTTCGAGAGTTCGATCAGGTTATCTCGCTTCGCGACCCCAACCGCTTCGCAGAACTCACGAATCGCCTGCGCCGGGTAGCCCCTTCTGCGCATCGCCGCGATCGTCGGCATACGCGGATCGTCCCAACCGCGAACGTGCCCCTCTTCGACGACGCGCCGCAGCGCACGCTTGCTGGTAATCGTGTGCGAAACGTTGAGCCGAGCGAATTCGATCTGACGCGGATTCCCGGGCGCATCGACCTGGGCGAGGATCCAGTCGTAGAGCGGGCGATGATCGAGAAACTCGAGGGTGCAGAGCGAGTGCGTGATCGACTCGAGCGCATCCGACAGACAATGAGCAAAGTCGTACATCGGATAGATGCACCACGTGTCGCCCGTCCGATGATGGGCCTTCTTCTGGATCCGGTAGAGAATCGGATCGCGCATCGCGACGACCGGCGCTGCCATGTCGATCTTCGCGCGAAGCACACGCGTGCCGTCTTCGAACTCACCCGCGCGCATGCGCGCAAAGAGATCGAGGTTCTCCTCGACGGTGCGATTTCGGAAGGGGCTTTCCGTCCCCGGCTCGGTCAAGGAGCCCTGGTTCGCGCGAATCTCGTCGGCGTTCTGATCGTCGACGAAGGCCTTGCCCTGCTCGATCAGACTGACCGCGAACCCATAAAGGTCTTCGAAGTAGTCGGAGGTGAAATGAAGATGGTCGCCCCAGTCGAAACCCAGCCAGCGCACGTCCGCCTTGATGCCCTCGACGTATTCGGTCTCTTCCGTCGACGGATTCGTGTCATCGAAGCGCAGATGGCATCGGCTATTCGGGTTCTCCGCAGCGATCCCAAAGTCGAGGCAGATCGCCTTCGCGTGACCGACATGGAGGTAGCCGTTCGGTTCCGGAGGGAAGCGCGTCACGATCTGGTCGTGCTTTCCCGAAGCCAGATCTTCAGCAATGATCGTGCGAACGAAATCGAGGCCGCTCGTATTGGCGCCCCCCGAACCCGCTCCTGTTCCGTCTTTGGTGTCGTCAGCAGACACGACTCGTCACTCCCTACCCCGGATCGGGGCCCATTCGGCGGGGAGTCTCGCATGAGTCGAGCGATGCGCAAAGCCCGCGCCGAGCCTGCTATGCTCGCGCGCGCCCGAAGCGGCCCGGCCCTTGGCCCGGCATTCCCTGGAGCCCCCTCACATGCGTTTCCTTACCGAAGCCCAGATCGAACTGATCCGCGAGCGATTCGGCACCCCCGTCTACGTCTACGACCAGGCCGCCCTCGAACAGGCGGCCGACGAGGTACGAGCCTTCCCCGCGCCCTGCCGGCTGGTCGGCCGCTACGCCATGAAGGCGCTGCCCAATCGATCCGTCCTCAAGATCTTTGATGAGCGCGGACTTCACGTGGACGCGAGCTCGGGCTTCGAAGCCGAGCGCGCCCTCGCCGCCGGAATCGATCCCGACAAGATCCAGATCACCGCGCAAGAGATCCCTAAGGACCTGAAGGGCCTCGTCCAGCGCGGCGTCCACTACAACGCCTGCTCGATCCATCAGCTGCGCACCTTCGGCGAACTCTTCCCGGGCGGCGAGCTTTCTGTTCGGATCAACCCCGGGCTCGGCTCGGGTCACAACAACCGAACCAACGTCGGTGGCCCCTCTTCGTCCTTTGGCATCTGGCACGCGCATATCGACGAAGTCCTCGCGATCGGTGCGGAATTTGAACTCACGATCTCCGGGCTGCATACCCATATCGGTTCGGGGGGGGATCCGGAAGTCTGGAAGCGCTGTGCGGCGATGACCCTCGAGATCGCGCGCAAGCTGCCGGACCTGAATCGGCTTTCGCTCGGCGGCGGCTTCAAGGTCGCTCGCTTGCCCGGTGAGAACAGCGCTGATCTTCAAGAGATTGGCCGTGCCCTCGCGGAAGATCTCGCCGGCTACGTGGCGGGCCGCGGTGACGCGTTTCAACTCGAGATCGAGCCCGGCTCGTACCTGGTCGCCAACGCCGGCGCGATCCTCTCTGAGATCATCGACATCGTCGACACGAATACGCCCGCGACCGACGACGGCCCCGCCGTCCCCGGCAACACCTTCCTCAAGGTCGACACGGGCATGACGGAACTGCTGCGCCCCTCACTCTACGGTGCGCAACATCCCCTTCACGTCGTCGCCCATGGACACGCCCCCGCCACGGAAGAAGTCGACTACCTGATCGCGGGCCATTGCTGCGAATCGGGCGACATCCTGACCCCGGCCTCGGGCGACCCGGAAGGACTCGAACCCCGCCGCCTCGCCCGCGCCCAGATCGGCGACACCCTCGTCATCGAAGGCGCCGGCGCCTACGCGGCAGGAATGGCCGCGAAGAACTACAACGCCTTCCCCGAAGCCGCGGAAGTCATGCTCGAAACGAACGGTGAACTCAAGCTGATCCGTCGCCGGCAGACCCTCGAACAGGCGTTGCAGAACGAGATCTAGCGGCGGGAGCCGGGGCTCGCCGAGCCCGACCTACTTCCGTCGCTGAGGCTTCTGCCGGAATCCCTTGCGCCCCGCCATGCCCTGCTGCTGGCGGTACTGCGCAGGCGGCTTCTCAAGCTGCAGCCCGAACCAGGCCATCCCGAAGCGCTTCATGTTGAGCTTCTTGCCATTGCGCAGGCGTTCGAGATTTTCCTTCGTCGACTCATTCGAAGGCTCGACCTTCTCCGCTTCGACGAGCCGCCCGATCGCGCGATCCTTCTCGCCGTCCTTCACGCGCATCCACGCATAGACGTGGTACGGCATGATCTGCTTCTTGCTCGCACGAATCGCGTCGTCGATCGATTCGTAGGCCTTGTCTTTGCGACCGCGCCGGTAAGACAGCGCCGCATAAGCAAGTTTCGCCTCGGTCGCGCGAAGCCCCGCCTTGCTGAGATGCTCCTCCGCCTTGTTCTCGTCTCCCGTCGCATAGGAGAGAAGACCGATCTGGGCGTGGATCTGCCCCTTGAGCAGAACCTGCCACTTCGACAGCGGCATCAGATCTTCAAGCGCCTGAATCGCGATCCGCGTCTGCCCCGCTTCGATCTGCTGCTGAACCGCGATGAACATCGGCTCAACCCGCTTCGCCATGATCCGCGAGATCAACACGAAGCTGAGGAGCGAGACCAGGAAGAAGAGCACGATCCCCATCTGCCACGTCTTCCAAAGCGCGAGCGCCGTCCAAACGCCGCCGCTCACCGCGCCAATCAGAACTGAGATCAGGATCGTATACATCGGTCGAGGGATTCCTTTTCGTGCCCGGCAAGGAGCGCCGGATCAGCGAGGCGCGGATCTTAGCAGCACGTGGGCTCGCGGGCAGAGCCAGCGTCAATGCGGTCTCAGCCCGCTCGGTCGGCCCGCAAACGACAACGCCGCCCCCCGATCGAGTCGAGGGGCGGCGTTCGAGTCGCTAACAACTCGGTCGAGCTAAAACTTGTATCCGAGGCCGAGAGTCGTATTCGTTGTCGTTCGATTCACGCCATCGGGGACGGTGTTCGTGTACTCGACCAGGAAGCCCGTTCGGAAAGACCAAGCCTCGGTAAGTGGCACGCCGAGAATGATCTCAGACCGCAAGATATACGCTTCAACCGAGTTCATCGGAAGACTGACGCTGCCGGTATGCGTCCATTCAATCTTGTCATCGAAAAGCAGGTTCTTGTACTCAAACCCCGCAACCGCGTCTACGAATTGATCGATATCGGTGGACGCGAATGCTGTGTTCGAATTGCCGTCGTAGACCTCATATCGATAGCCGACGCCGGCGGACAGATCGAAGTGACTCTTCGCAGCATCTTCTCCCTGCCATGCGCGAAAACCCGGGCCGGAATCAATGCGGACACGAATCTTGCGGTCCTGTCGGCTATCGCGGGACAGCTCAGATCCAGTATCCCAAAAGAAACGCTCGCTCACGGTGTGCTTCCAGTCGCCGAAGAGTGCTTGCGTGTCCTGCGTAGTCTCCTCGTTTCCGCGCGTCTCGGACGTACCGTAGGTTCCCGTCAACCGAAGGCTCGCGACATCATTTTCCCAGGTTCGGGCTGTTTTTGCGTCGACATTCGCCGAGAGCGTGCTCGTCGTTCCCGTCTGTGCCGACAAAGAAGCGCTGACGTCTCCGGACCATCCCTCTTCTGCGGCGATCGCCGGCCCCGCGACCATCACAAGCGCCATCGCGCTCATCGCAATTCGTCGAATCATGTTTTCCCCCTTTTGAGCGGGCTGGGTTTCCGTCGCGTGCCGCGACAGCCTGGCCCGATATAAGAACGCCGCACCCGGAGGCGCGGCGTTCTGAGATTTAGCGAATTCCCCTGATTGGGAAAGACGCTGGATGTTGCGTGCCCGAGCGCTAGCGCTGGGGCATGTCGATGATGTGAACATCCGACTGCGGGAACGGGATATTGCAGCCGCCGGCTTCAAGTTCTTCCTTGAGCTTGCGGGTGAGATCCCAGCGCAGTCCCCAGTAGTCCGCGGCGTTGCACCAGGGGCGCACGACGAGGTTGACCGAGGAGTCGGCGAGCTCGGCGACCGCAACCTTGGGTTCCGGGTCCTGGAGCGTGCGGCTGTCCGAGGTGATCACGCGTTCGATGATCTCGATGGCCGTGCCGATGTTGTCGCCGTAGCCGATGCCCATGACGAGATCGATACGGCGCGTGTCGTTGTAGGAGTAGTTCTTGACGGTGTCACCATAGACCTGCCCGTTCGGGATCACGACGCGCACGTTGTCGCCCGTGTGGAGAATCGTATTGAAGATCGCGATCTCCTTGACGGTCCCTGCCTGGCCGGCCACTTCGACGAAATCGCCGACGCGGATGGGTCGGAAGATCAGGAGCATGACGCCCGAAGCGAAGTTCGAGAGCGTGCCCTGCATAGCCAAACCAACGGCCAAGCCTGCGGAAGCGAAGACAGCGATCAGCGACGTCGTCTCGATTCCGAAGAGGTTGAGGACGGCGATGAGGACGACGCCGAGAATGACGTAGTAGAGCATGCTCGAGAAGAACGGGATAAGAGAGGCATCCGTTCCTGCCTTCGTGAGCGCCTTGGTCATTGTGCCACGCGCCCAGCTGGCGACGATGCGTCCCACAATAAAGAGCACGATCGCTCCGATCACGCTCATGCCGTATTCGACGATGAGGCCTCCGGCGCTCTCCATGATGGTCTTGACGAGATCACTCGCTTCGTTCGGATCCATTTTTTCAACTTCCTCCTACCGGGGCCTTGTACGCAACGAGGGCGCCCGGGGGTTATGTCACAGGGTCGCGCTGCGCGATCCCACCGACAGAAATGCGGGTCGGTACTTTAACCGTCACAAACATTCGCAAAAGTAAAATCGATCTGCGCCCCGAAAGATCGTTCGTATGAGCAATCTCGATTGATGGATCTGAAAAGAATCCATGCCAAATCGCTGTATTAGGCCCCCACCTCTCGGGTGGGTCACGAAGGATGCCTCGTCCTCTGCGCCCAGCGGATATCACAGGGCGATCCATCGAACCGAGGCGGAGGTCCTCAAGATCGCGTGACCGATTTAATCGACCTTTAAGGCCAACTCGCTTGAAACGCCCATCGCGCCGTCTTGCGCCACGCTCTGCGCCGCCACTTCCACGCCCACCAGAAAGACCCGGTCCGCAGTAATTTCGTCACTCGCGAGCATCGCCGCCTGGATCGCCGCCGCCCGAGATCGCGCGAGATTTCGCCAATCCGCGTCATTCAGGACGACCTTTTCCGCAAGCGAAGACAGCGCAGCTTCGCTCACGACACGCGTGCGCTCCGCGCCACGGGGCGGCATCCGCTCCGCGGAGACAAGGTCTTGCGCTCGACCGCCGATCCGTTCGCGCACGAGGCGATCGAGTTCGTCGAGCCGGTCATCGGCCTCCAGCACAACCGCGGCCGGATCGCCCAGGGATTCCCGAGCACGACGCGACATACGTTGATAGGCCGCAAGCTTCAGATCCGACTCAACCTTTGCCAGGCGAAGCCCGGGCTCGTCCACCGCAGGATCCGCCCGCCCGCGAATTTCCAGCTGAAGCGACTGCTTATCCACAAGCACTTTCACCAAGCTCGCAAGCTCCGTCTCCTCTTCATCCGAAAGTACATCCGAGCCCGACGCAAAGGTCACTCGGGCCAGATCGTCGCCAGACGCACCCACAAGGCCCGCCACTGCAGCAAACGGAGACGTCGCCACCCGGGTCACAACGTTGATCAGCGTCTTTCCGAGCAGGCCTAACACGCTGAAACTCGGGTCGTCGAGATCGCCCTCGATCGGTAGCGGAATCTCGATATCGCCCTTCGGATCGCGCAGGATCGCGACCGCGAGTCCGACGGGAAGCGTCGAGGCCTCCTCGCTCTCAACCCGATCCCCGAAGTCGAACTGATCGAGCGAGACGAGATTATTCGCTTCGAGATGTCGCGCGTTCAGCTTGTAGGAGAGATCGAGCCCGAGTTTGCCGCGATCGATGCGATAGCCGACGAAGCGGCTCGAGTATGGCGAAAAGGCGGGCAGGGAAACCCCATCGACGAGAATCTGGATATCGGTGTACGCGTCGCCGGAGAGCGGGTTGATCTGACCCGCCACCCGAACGGGCGCGACATCATCCACCCGCCCTTCGAGGGCCACCTGCGCCTTCGCCACCTCGTCGGAGGAAAGGCCTTCAATCGTGCCCGTCAGGTCGTCGAGGGAGATCGCGAAATGCGGGTCGAGGGAAAGGTCATCGAAGTCCGCTCCGACACCTTCGAGCGTCACCTTCGCGATGTCGACACGCAGCCCCGGCCCGGCCGGATCTGTCGCCTCGGGAGCCGCTTCCTCGGCTTCGGCGACCTCCCCATCCCCTGCGCCACCGAAGATCGCATCGATGTTCGTCCGGCTGTCCTTTCCGATCACGACGTGCGCAAGCGCGCCGGAGAGCGCGATCTCCTGGATCGAGACCGCATCCGAACCGCTCCCCGTCTCAAAGTCGAGGCCTTCGATCCGAAGTTGCGACCACTCGAGGAATCGGCGCGAGAGCCGGCGGTCGATCGTCAAGAGATCGTCGATCTGAACTCGTCCTCGCGCGGCGATCACGGGAGAGGCCCCGGAGTCGTCCGCCGCGGGCTGGGCAAAGTCAACCTCGAGGGCCCCCGAGAGCGTACCTGTCGGAACGTCGATGCGTGCGGCCTCTTCGAGATAGGGCTGGTACTCACCGAGGCCGATGTTCTTCACGTCGATCGTGAGTTGTGTGGAGAGGGGCTCGAGCTGGATCGGTCCGGAAATCGCGATCGAGCCGCCCTCGCCTACGCCCGTCGCAAAGGTCAACTGGATCGGATCCGTCGCGGGACTCGTAAAGCCCTCAACAGAAACGGAAAACGGAGCGAGCTTGAGCGGAACCGGCTGCGCGGGACTTCGGTCTTCGATGTCGATCTCGAAATCGGTCAGCGCAATCCGATTGACGGCGATCCGCGGCGCGGGACCGGTGGACTCCGCGACTTCATCGTCGGCGCTCGCCTCGTCTTTCTCAGCCTCCTCATCTTCCGGCGTCGGGATCGGCGTGAGGAGCGTCGCGATATGGACTTCGCCCGAGGGCTCGATCCGCGAATGGAGAAAGCCGCCCTTGAGTTCGACGGCGCCCACATCAAGCGAAGAAAGCCCGGCCGCACCGACCTCGGCGGTCACGCCGCTGACCTCAAGCGACGGCATGGACAGCACAACCACGTCGTCCGCCGGATCCTCTAGTTCGAGATCCCGAAGGACGAGCTCGGCCTCCGCGACATCCAGGGAGAGTTCTTCCGCAAGGGACAGCGCATAACGCGTACGGACATCGACCTCGCCCCCAGCGACCTCGAAGCGAAGCTGTTCCGACAGGAAGTCCCACGGCAAGCGCAGATCGAACCGGGTCAGCTCGATTTCCCCCTCGGACCGGATCGGGTCGAGACCAATCGATCCCGTCCAGCGAAGTGAAGTTTCCTCGCCGACCCGAACGATCAACGAGTAGGGAGAGTCTTCCCCTGCTGCGGTCGTAAAGCCTTCAATCGAGAGGTCCAGCGGTGAGAGCGCCACGTCGAAAGCGGGCGTCTGGGATCGATCCACAAAATCGATGGCGCCCCGCTCGATCCGGATCGAGTCGATCTCCACCGCCGGGAGGCCGCCTTCCGAATCCGCGTCGGGCTCGGGCTCCTCCTCCACTGCCGCCGCTTCGTCACCGGGAACCAGCGCCAGCAGGTTGAGCGCACCCGCCTCGTCGATCGCCGCCGAGACGCGCGGATTGACCAGCACGATTTCCTCGACCGCGATCCGGGCGAGAAAGAGCCGCAGCACGCCGACGTCGATCGCAAGCGCGTCGAAGCCGATCGCTTCTTCGCCGGTCGCCGGGTCCGGTAGGGAGAAGGCTTCGAGCTCGATCCGCCAACTCAAGGGGTTGAATCGGACGTCCGCGAGGGTCGGCTCGACGCCGGTCTGGTCCTCGATCAGCGAAACGAGCTCAGACGCAACGATGTGCGGCAGGACGACGAAGCCCACCAGGACGTAAAGAAGGCCCAGGACAAGGCCTCCAATCAGGAGTTGCTTACCTCGAGACGAGGCTTCGCGTTTCGGAGCTTCCGGTTCGGACATCGGATCGCGCTTTCAGGAATCGGGGTGGCGCACGCGGGGCGCGCCGGAGAACGGGCCGCGCAGGATACAGAACGTGCGCGGCGACGGGGAGAGCCGGCAAACTTGCTATTCTTCTGGGCATCGCGCGGGCGGACCTCGCCGCGATGTTCGCGGCCCGGAGTCCCTTTCTGCCCTCTGTCGGAAGAGACGCGGTGCCGATCTACGCTTCGCAACGGGCTCGGACGCCCAGGGTACGTGACCGCATGAGCGACGAGAGCACAGATTCGAGCGCGACAACGGCGCACGAGCAAGCGGAGCACCTGGCCTTTGTGGCGGCCCGCACACCGGCCGCCCAGGCCGCCCTCGAGAGCCTCGAAGCGATCTACCCCTCGAAGGCCCCAGCGGATGCGGACGTGATCGTCGCCCTCGGTGGCGATGGATTCATGTTGCAGACCATCCATCGCTTCATGGCCCAGGGCACGCCCATCTACGGCATGAATCGGGGCTCCGTCGGGTTCCTGATGAACCCTTTTTCGACGGAGGACCTGCTCGGTCGGATCCGCCGAGCGGAATCCGCACGACTCCACCCGCTTCGCATGTCCGCGCAGCTCGAGAGTGGTGCGACCGTCGAACTCCAAGCGATGAACGAGGTCTCCATGCTGCGCCAGACGCGGCAGGCGGCCAAGCTCCGCGTCCATGTCGACGGGGTCGTTCGCCTCGAAGAGATGATCTGCGACGGCGTCCTGGTCGCCACACCCGGCGGGAGCACGGCCTACAACCTCTCGGCCCATGGACCGATCCTGCCGCTGGACGCGGGCGTCCTGGCGCTGACCCCGATCTCCGTCTTCCGACCGCGGCGCTGGCGAGGCGCCCTGATCCCCCGTTCCGCAAAGGTCCGAATCGAAGTGCTCGAACCGGAGAAGCGACCCGTTTCCGCCGTGGCGGATTCGACGGAAGTCCGCGAAGTCGTCGAGGTCCATATCTCCGAGGATCGCGAGACGGCCGTCGACGTCCTCTTCGAAGCCGGCCAGAGCCTTTCCGAACGCAATCTAGCCGAACAGTTCAGCCTCTAGCTCCCAAGCTCTTTCTTTCTTCCGGTACGCACGAACGGACTCCCTCTCGATGAACGCATTCTTGCTGCAGGCGTATCCGTGGATCAAATCGATCCATGTCATCGCCGTCATCGCCTGGATGGCGGGCCTGCTCTACCTCCCGCGCCTCTTCGTCTATCACTGTGAGGCGGAAGTCGGCAGCGGTCAGAGCGAGACCTTCAAGGTGATGGAAGAAAAGCTCGCCCGGATGATCATGCGGCCGGCGATGATCGCGACCCTCTTCTTTGGCCTGAGCATGATCTCGATTCCCGGCACCCCGGGCTATCTCCCGCACGCTGGCTACTGGCTTTGGCTGAAGCTCCTGCTCGTCGTCGGAATGCTCGGATCCCACTTCTTTGAGATGAAGTGGCGCGACGACTTCGCCGCGGACCGCAACGAACATCCCCAACGCTTCTTTCGCTTCATGAACGAGGTCCCCACCCTCCTCATGATGGGTATCGTGATCCTCGTCGTCGTGAAGCCCTTCTAGTCATCCCCTCTCTCACCCCCTCCCCTTCCCCTTCGAGAGCGCCCGAATGGCGCTCGAACGGAACTCTCCCCCCATGAAAATCTTCGTGCTCGGATCCGGCGCCGGCGGCGGCTTCCCGCAATGGAACTGTAACTGCCCCAACTGCAAGGGCGTCCGCGACGGCAGCATCAAGGCCACGCGCCGAACCCAGTCCTCCCTCGCGATTTCCGACGGTGGCCCCGATTGGCTGCTCGTGAACGCTTCGCCCGACCTTCGGGCGCAACTCGAAACCTGCCCCGCCCTTCAACCGGCGCGCGCCGTTCGGGACACCGCAATCGCTGCCGTCCTCATCGTCGATGCCCAGATCGATCATACGACGGGCTTGATGACCCTGCGCGAACACACGAAGCGCCTGCCCGTCTACTGCACGCCGAGTGTGCATAGCGACCTCACGACGGGCTATCCGCTCCTTAACATCCTCGAACATTTCCGCGGCGTCGACTGGCACCCCGTCGACGCAGTCGGGCGCAAGTCCTTCACCATCCCCGAGTTGCCGACGATCGAGATGCACCCGCTCCCCCTTCCCGGCGAAGCCCCGCCCTATTCGCCGCGCCGACATCAGCCCGCCGAGGACGACACGATCGGCGTGACCTTCGTCGACACCGAATCGGGCAAGCGCGTCTTCTACGCACCCGGGTTAGGCGGCTGGACGGCCCCGGTTCTTGAGGAGGCCGAACGGGCCGACATCGTGCTGATCGATGGCACCCTCTGGAAGGACGACGAACTCGCGGATCGCGGCGCCGCCGACAAGACCGGCCGGGAAATGGGCCATCTCGCCCAGACCGGAGACGACGGCATGCTCGATCGCCTGGCCCCCCTCGCCGGCCGAAAGATTCTGATCCACATCAACAACACCAATCCGATCCTCGACGAAGATTCCCCGGAGCGCGCCAAGCTCACGGCGGCGGGAATCGAAGTCGCCTTCGACGGGATGGAGATCGAACTCTGATGCCCGACGCGACCTCGACGAACGCGGCCCAGAGCCGGGAAGACTTTGAAGCGCGCCTCCGTGGCATGGAGCGCTTCTACCATATTCACCACCCCTTCCATCTCGCGATGAACGAAGGCGGACTCGATGCGGAGGCGGTCCGCGGCTGGGTCGCGAATCGCTTCTACTATCAGATCCAAATCCCGCGCAAGGACGCGGCGATCATGGCCAACTGCCCCGACCGCGATACGCGACGCCTCTGGGTGCGACGGATCCTCGATCACGACGGCGCCGAAGGAGACGAGGGTGGGATCGAAGCATGGCTTCGTTTGGGCGAAGCCGTCGGACTCACCCGCGAGGAAATCATCGACCAGCGTCACGTCTTGCCCGGCGTCCGTTTCGCCGTCGATGCCTATGTGCGTTTCGCGCAAACGGCGCCCTGGCAGGAAGCCGCCGCTTCGTCTCTCACCGAACTCTTCGCCCCGACGATTCACCAGAAGCGTCTCGAGAACTGGCCCACGCTCTACCCATGGATCGATGAAGAGGGCTATGGCTATTTCCGAAGGCGACTCGGCGAAGCGCGGCGGGACGTGGAGCACGGGTTGCGCCTAACACTCGATGGATTTTCTACGCGCCAGCAGCAGGACCGCGCCGTGGAAGTCCTGCAATTCAAGCTCGATATTCTCTGGACGATGCTCGACGCAATGTGGATGGCCTATGTCGAGAAGAAGCCGCCCTTCGCTGGCTGCCCCTCGGCAGAAAGCGCTTCCGAATGAGTCGCAAAGACCGCCGTCCCGAACAACTCGTCCTCGATGAAGGGGTCCTGCGCGAAGGACCCGTCTGCGAGATCGGCTCGGACCTCGCCGTCGAATCAATCGGCGGCTGTGTCGTCACGCCCTGGCGCGATTTGTACCGAATCAACGAAGTCGCGGAGCATGACGTCCGATCAAATCCGCGCGAACTCGCCGATGCGTCGTTCACTCAGGTGATCGTGCATCTCCAGAAGAGTCGCGCCGCGACGTTTTGCGATCTCGCCGAAGCGTGGCGGATCCTCGCGCCCGGGGGCCAGCTCCTCTTCTGTGGAACGAATGCTCTCGGTGTCACCTCCGCCGTCAAACGGCTGGCGAGCGAACTCGAACAGACCCCGATCGTCGTCACCAACCGCGCCCGCGCGCGCGTCGTTCGCTTCAAGCGCGGCGACGGCCCCGGTCCAAAGCCCGAATCGACCGATCCCTTCGAAGCCGAGATCACGGCCATCGACGGGACCGTGCACACTCTCAACCTCGACACGGCCCCCGGCGTCTTCAGCGCCAAGAAGCTCGACGCCGGCAGCGAACTCCTTCTTCACCACCTGTCCCGCTTCATCGGACACAAGCCGCCGAAGCGCATCGTCGACCTCGGCTGCGGTACCGGCGTGCTCGGACTCGCCGCTGCCACGCTCTACCCCGAGGCCGAAGCACTCCTGGTCGACGGCGATGCGCGTGCGGTCGCCTGCGCGAAGGCGAATGCCGAGAAGCTCGGGCTTGCGGATCGATGTCGAACCGATTGGTGGGACGCCCGCGAGGCGCCCCTCGGCGATCGCTTCGATCTCGCCGTGATCAATCCGCCCTTCCATCAGCGCGGCCCCGAAGTCGATCTCAGTCCTGCGATGTCCCTCTTCGAATCGCTTTCGACCTGGCTGAGCCGAAATGGCCGCGCGCTCATCGTGGCGAATCGCACCTTGCCCTATGAAGAGATTCTCGGGGAGCTCGGCAACCTCGAAGTCATCGACGGCGCGAAGGGCTACAAGCTGCTTTCGCTCAAGAGCTTGTCGCGCTCAAGACGCGGCAGAGGACGCAGCTCCCCGGGTGCAAGATCCGCGGGCAGATCGAGGCCCCCGACGCGATCGCGATGAAGAGCAACGACCTCGCCGCCTAACGCACGAATCATTCGACGCACTTGATGTGTGCGGCCTTCGCGCAGGATGAGGTTCGCCGTCGTAGGCGATTCGATCTGGAGTTGCGCCGGAAGTGTCGGTCGTTCTTCGCCGCGAAGCAGGATCCCCGCTTGGCATTGATCGACCGCGTCCTCCGCAAGCGTCCCCTCAAACTCGATCCGGTAGCGCTTCGCAACCTTGCGCGTCGGATGGGTCAGCTGGTGAACGAGGTCACCGTCCGTGGTCAGGATCAAGAGCCCCGACGTGGCCCGATCGAGACGCCCCGCCATACGCAGCTCGCGGCGCCGCAGGACCTCGTCGAGCAGGTCGAAGACGAGGGGCGCCTCCCGCTCGTCGTGACTACAGGCGACGCCGACCGGCTTGTGAAGAAGGAAATCGGTTTGGGTGATCGGCGAATCGATTTCCTCTTCGTCGAGCAAGACCCGCTCAGTCAGGATCCGCCGCGCCGAGTCCTTGCAGACCTCGCCCTCGACCTGGACGTGCCCCTTTCGAATCAGGCGGCGAGCCTCCTTTCGGGAGGCCAGACCGGCGTGGGCAAGATAGGCGTCGAGGCGCAGGCCGCGACTGGGGATGTCTTTCGAGGGCGAAGAAGTCATGGACGGGCAAGTCTATCGGAAGACGGTTGCCGGCCCGCGTTTTCGCCGGTCCAAGCCGCTACAGGCCCGCACAGGCCGACCTTTCGCAAACGCTTTCGGACGCGCCGCAGGGCGAGTACACTGCGCCGCCGATTTAGCGCGCGCGGTCGCGCGATCACAGAATTGCGTCAGATCCCGAGTCCGGACACGACGCGATCCTTACCACGAAGAACCTCAGCGAGAAGGGAACCCAGGGGCCATGAGTATCCGCGTCAGTAAATTCGGCGGCAGCAGCGTCGCCGACGCAGGTCAGATGCGGAAGGTGCGCGCGATCGTCGATGCGGAGCCGTCACGCCGCTTCATCGTTCCGTCCGCCCCGGGCAAGCGCAACGCCGACGACATCAAGATCACCGACATGCTCTACCGCACGAACGAAGCGGCGACAGCCGGTGAATCGATCGATCCCCTCTTCGACCAGATCGCCGCGCGCTACCGGGAGATCGCCGCCGATCTCAACCTGGGCGCCGACTTCAACCTGGAGCCGGAGCTGGCGGATGTCCACGACCGAATCGCCGCAGGCGCCGGCGCGGACTACGCGGCGAGCCGCGGTGAATATCTGTCGGGCGTGATCCTCTCGAAGCTGCTCGATCGACCGTTGATCGATCCCGCCACGATGATTCGCTTCAATAAAGACGGGCGCTTTCTCGCGGAAGAGACCCAGGCCGCCGTCGCCGAACGACTCGGACGCGAAGAAGCGGGTATCATTCCCGGCTTCTATGGCGCGCTCCCGGACGGCGCGATCAAGACCTTCTCCCGCGGTGGCAGCGACGTGACCGGTGCGATCGTGGCGCGAGGCGTCTCGGCTTCCGTCTATGAGAACTGGACCGATGTCTCGGGCCTGCTGATGACGGACCCGCGCATCGTCGATTCGCCCCTCACGATCTCCGAGCTGACCTATCGCGAGCTGCGCGAGCTCGCCTATATGGGTGCCACCGTTCTTCACGACGAGGCGATCTTCCCCGTCCGCGAAGCCGGCATTCCCGTCCACATCAAGAACACCAACGATCCGGAAGCAGCGGGAACCCGGATCGCCCGCGGCGGCCACGACCAGCCTCCCACGGGTCGCATCACGGGCATCGCCGGCCGCAAGGACTTCACGATCATCGCCCTCGAAAAGACGCTGATGAACGCGGAGATCGGGTTCGGCCGTCGCGTGCTCGGCGTCCTCGAAGCGAACGATCTCTCTTTCGAGCACATGCCGAGTGGAATCGACACACTTTCGATCGTGCTGAAGAGTGACGCCGTTGCGGGTCGCCTCGATGACCTGCTCGCGCAGATCCGAGAAGCGTGCGCGCCGGATTCCATCGAAGTCAGTTCGGGCATCGCCTTGATCGCGACCGTGGGCCGCGGCATGAGTCACGTTCCCGGTACCGCGGCGCGGCTTTTTGGCGCGCTGGCCGAGTCGGGCGTCAATATCCGGATGATCGATCAGGGCTCGAGCGAGCTCAATATCATCGTCGGCGTGGAGAACGCGGACTTCGAAAAGACGGTTCGCGCGGTCTATGATGCCTTCGTGAATGGAGACGAATGAGCGAGCTTCCCGTCCGCCCCTGGTCTGATGCGCCCCGCGTGCGCGGCGCCCTTCCCTGGGCCGGCCCCGGCCTCTCCCTTCTCAACGACCCGACGACGTTCTTTCAACGTCAGCGCGAGCTCCTGGGCGACACCTACGCCTTCGAGTCCTTCGGCTACCGCATGGTTTGCGTCTTCTCGCCGGTCGGCGTGAAGAATCTCTGGGCGCTGCCCGAGGCGGAAGCGAGCAAGGGTGTCGGCGACTTCGCCATGCTCTCCCACAAGGTTCCCGGGGAGCTCTTCGCTGGACGGCGCACCTTCCCTCACGGCCTCTTCGGTCGCGAAAACGTCGAGGTTTATCTCGAGAATCTCCGCGACGCGGTCGAACTCGAACTCGGCTCCCTCGGCGGCTCGGGTGAGATCGAAGCCTTCGCGTTCACGCGCCGGCTCGCCCATCGAATGGGCCTCGCCTCCTGGGGCTCTCCTCTCGCCACGCGTCCGGAGCGATTCGATTCCCTCGTTGAAGCCTTTGACACCCTCGATAGTTCAGAATCCTTTGTGCATCCCTCGAAGGGCTTCCTGACCTGGGCGACGGGCAAGCGCCGCGAAAAAGCGGCCCTCGCACAGATCGAAGAAGCGTACGGTGAGATTCTCGCCGAGCGGGAGACGCTGTCCGAGAGCGAACGGAACGAAGGCTTCTTCGGACAGATCTGCGAAGCCTGGGCGGAGGATCCCGCGCGCGAGCGTGCTCAAGGGATCGCCCGCGACGTGATGCTCGTCCATATGGGATCACAGTCGAATCTCTTTGCAGCGATGGCCTGGACGCTGATCCACCTGCTCGAGCGTCCTCCTCTTCTCGAAGCCGTTCTGGCCGGCGACGATGACCTCCTCGACCGGGTCGCCCACGAATCCATCCGATTGCGCCAGCGATCGATCGTGCTTCGGCAGATCCTCAAGCCCTGCGTCATCGAAGACGAGCACGCCGCCTACCAGCTCGAGCCCGGACTCTTTCTCTCGACCATGATGTCGGTCACGAATACGCGTGCAGCGGATGGCCTCGACGAGTTCAACCTCGACAACTACACCAACCACGTCGCCGGCCCGCGCTTTTCCCGAAACGCAGAGCTCGACGCACGCGAACTCGTCACGACCTTCGGTCATGGCGCCCACTTCTGCCCGGCCGCGCGTTTCTCGACCTCGGCGATTCGGATCTCCGTCCGCGCCTTGATTGAGGCGTTCGATCTGACGCCCCGCTTCTCGAATCCTCAGCCCCGCAAGCGCCAGATCGGCGGCGTCGCGCGCGCGGACCGCCCTTGCCGAATCGCCTACACCCGCAGCGGGCGAGCTGACGCCTAACACGCTGCAGGTCAGCACGAACGCACCCACTAGAGCGTTCACCTGAGTCATCGCCTGAGTTCAGCCGAGTCGGGCAACCCCGCGAAGTCTCCATTTTCCCGATTCGCGACGGTTCCGCGCGATCGGTGCACATGGATTGCCGCTCGCGGCCGATGAACTCCTCGTAGGTCCCCAATCCCTGGGGCACGAGGCTATTTCATGAATCGGATCGCTGGACTTATCAGCACGTCGATTGGTCAAAAACTCATTCTGGCCGGAAGTGGACTGGCTCTGGTCGGCTTCCTGCTGGTGCACATGCTTGGCAACCTCACGATCTTCCAGGGGCGTGAGGCCATGAACGCCTACGCGTACTGGCTGCAGGGACATCCCCTTCTCTGGCTCGCCCGCGTTGGACTGATCAGTGTTTTCCTCATCCATACGACGCTCGCCCTGAAGCTCGCCTGGGAGAACCATCGATCGCGGCCGGTCGCCTATCACCATGCGCGAGCGCACCAGGAATCGACGATGCTCTCGCGATACATCGCACTGACCGGCCTGCTCGTCCTCTCCTTCCTCGTCTACCACGTCTTGCACTTCACGATCGGCGCGGTGCTCCCGGAATACGCTCGCACGATCGATAGCGCCGGTCGGCATGACGTCTATTCGATGGTCGTGCGAAGTTTTCAGGTCCCCGCCGTCGCCACCGCGTATCTCGTCGCGATGACGATCCTGGGTCTCCATCTCGCCCATGGGCTGAAGAGTCTCGCGCAGACACTCGGACTTCATCACGAGTCCTATATCGGCCCGATCCGGATTGGCGCGCTCGTGCTTTGCGCGGTGATCGTGCTGGGTAACGCCTCGATTCCGCTTTCCGTGTGGATGGGATGGGTTCAACCATGAGTGTGTCGTCCATCGATCAACGACCGATTGCAACGCAACTCTCTCTCCCGTCGCAGTCGCGCCGAAGGAGTCGATGATGCTCGATGCCAAGATCCCTGGCGGCCCGCTCGAAGCGAAATGGGAACGCCACCGCTTCGACATGAAGCTGGTCAATCCCGCGAACCGTCGGAAATTTCGCGTCATCGTCGTCGGCTCTGGTCTGGCGGGTGCGTCCGCCTCCGCATCGCTTGCCGAGATGGGCTACGAGGTCGACTGCTTCTGCTTCCAGGACAGCCCCCGTCGCGCGCATAGCATCGCGGCCCAAGGCGGAATCAACGCCGCTAAGAACTACCAGAACGATGGCGACAGCGTCCGCCGCCTCTTCTACGACACGATCAAAGGCGGCGACTTCCGCGCCCGTGAGGCCAATGTTCATCGCCTCGCCGAAGTCAGCAACAACATCATCGATCAATGCGCTGCCCAGGGCGTCCCCTTCGCACGCGAATATGGCGGGCAGCTCGACAACCGATCCTTTGGCGGCGCCCAGGTCTCACGCACGTTCTACGCCCGGGGTCAGACGGGCCAGCAGCTCTTGATTGGAGCGTACGGCGCATTGTCGCGCCAGATTCATGCCGGCAAGGTCCGCATGCATACGCGGACCGAGATGCTCGACGTCGTCCTCATCGGCGGGCAGGCCCGAGGCATCGTGACGCGACATCTGGTCTCTGGGCGCATCGGACGATGGGCCGCAGACGCGGTCGTTCTGGCGACCGGCGGCTACGGCAATATTTTCTACCTCTCGACGAACGCGGTCGGCTGCAACGTGACCGCCTCCTACCGTGCCTTCAAGAAAGGCGCGTTCTTCGCGAATCCCTGTTACACGCAGATTCACCCCACCTGCATTCCTGCGAGCGGAGAACATCAGTCGAAGCTCACGCTGATGTCCGAATCCCTGCGCAACGATGGCCGGATCTGGGTGCCGAATCGCAAGGATGACGAGCGCGCGGCGGGCGATGTCCCGGAAGATGATCGCGACTACTACCTGGAACGAAAATATCCCTCTTTCGGGAATCTCTCGCCCCGCGACATCTCATCGCGCGCGGCCAAGGAAGTCTGCGACGAGGGACGTGGGGTCGGCGCATTAGGACGCGGTGTCTATCTCGACTTCGCCGATGCGATCCATCGCCTCGGTGAGTCCACGATTCGCGCGCGCTACGGAAACCTCTTCTCGATGTACGAGAAGATCACCGGCGAAAATCCATATCAGGTTCCCATGCGGATCTACCCCGCGTCGCACTACACGATGGGCGGGCTCTGGGTCGACTACAACCTGATGAGTACGATTCCGGGCCTTCACGTGATCGGCGAAGCGAATTTCTCGGACCACGGCGCGAATCGGCTCGGGGCGAGCGCCCTCATGCAAGGACTCGGAGACGGCTATTTCGTTCTCCCCGCCACCCTTAGCCACTACCTGGCCTCGACCGATCTACCGCCGGTCTCGACGGACCATGCCGCGTTCGTCGATGCAGAACGCCAAGTCCGAGAAGGCGTCGACAAGCTCCTTGCGATCAACGGACATCGCTCGGTCGAATCGTTCCATCGCCAGCTCGGCCAGATCATGTGGGAGCATTGCGGCATGTCTCGCCGCGAAGGGGGCCTCAAACAGGCGATCCAGGAGATCGGCGCACTGCGCGCGGAATTCTGGTCCGAAGCACGGGTCACCGGGACGGGCGACGAGTTCAACGTGGCGCTCGAGAAAGCCGGCCGCGTCGCGGACTTTCTTGAGTTCGCTGAAGTGCTCTGCTTTGACGCCCTCGCCCGAGAAGAATCCTGCGGCGCGCATTTCCGCGAGGAGTATCAGACGAGTGAGGGCGAAGCGAAGCGCAACGACGCCGACTTCACTCACGTGACGGCCTGGGAGCATCGCGGCGTCGGCACGAAACCCCTAGAGCATAGAGAGCCCCTCGTCTTCGAAGACGTCGAGCTCGCGACCAGGAGCTACAAATGAATTTCAAGCTCGTCGTCTGGCGGCAGCCGCGTGAGTCGGAACCCGGTCGCATGGTCGAATACGATGTCGAAGAGATCAGCCCCGACATGTCGTTCCTAGAGATGCTGGACGTCCTGAACGAAGACCTCACGGTCACGGGGGGTGAACCCGTCGCGTTCGATCACGACTGTCGAGAAGGGATCTGCGGGATGTGCTCCCTCGTGATCAACGGCGTTCCCCATGGACCCGAACGAGCAACGACGGCTTGCCAACTCCACATGCGCCATTTCAAGGACGGTGAAACGATCACGATCGAGCCGTGGCGTGCCCGTCCCTTCCCGGTGATTCGTGATCTCGTCGTCGACCGCCGCGCCTTCGACCGAATCGTTCAAGCCGGCGGCTATATCTCGACCAATACTGGTTCGGCCCCCGACGCGAATGCCATCCCCGTCCCGAAGGACAATGCAGAAACGGCCTTCCAGGCGGCCGAGTGCATTGGCTGCGGTGCGTGTGTCGCAGCGTGCCCGAACGCTTCGGCGATGCTTTTCGTGGCGGCCAAGGCACAACACTTCGCACGTCTTCCGCAGGGGCAACCCGAGCGAACCCGGCGAACGATCAATCTCGTGGAAGCGATGGATCGCGAGGGGTTCGGGGCTTGTACCAATCACTACGAGTGCATGGCCGCCTGCCCGAAAGAGATTCCAACGAGTTTCATCTCCGATCTCAATCGTGACTTCGTGAAGGCTGCGGCGCACCACGGTCGCTTCGGAACCCTCCCGCCCCAGGGCGACATAGAGGAATAGGCGCTTCGCGTTAGGCCCTGTCGATTCAGGCGGGTCGCAGCGCCTCCGCAAAGAAGGACATCACCCGATCGAGCGCCTGTCGCGTGGGGTGGCCCTCTTCGTCGACAAGATGATTCGTGACGACGCTATGCGCCGATGCAGGCAGCCCATGAGGATTGCCCTTCGATGAATCGATCTCGATTCCTTCGAAGCCCTCGCCCAACTCCCGGCGCAGCGTCTCGAAACGTTCCGGCGGACACATCGGGTCCCCGGTGAACCGCATCCCGAGCACCTTGCATCCGTTTCTGGCGACGCGTTCCTTCACGATCTCGAGATCCGCGTCGGAGATATGCAGGGCCGCTCGACGCTCCTTCCCGAATGGGAAAGGCAGCGACGGCTGCGAAAGAACCGGTGCCATCACCGCGTCGTCGACCATCATCGCCAGCCCGAAATTTCCGGTGAGACACATCCCGATACACCCGACGCCGGGCCCGCCGCATTCAGCATGGGCCTTGCGGGCGAGCGCTCGTAGCCAGGTCGTGATCGGGCTCGAGCCTCGGGAGGCCAGGACGTGGAACTCCTTCGCGATACACGCACGCGCGAGCGATCCGATCGCGTAACCCGCCGAAATCGGGCGACCGGCCTCTCCGATCACGTCCGGCATATAGACCCGATAGCCCGCGTCGACGAGCCGGTCCGCAAACTCGACGACGGAATCGTAGATCCCCGGGACTTCGGTCATGACGACGATTCCGGGGCCCTCGCCGCGCACGAAGACGCGACGGGTCAGTCCTTCATGTTCGAAGTCGGTCGTATCGTATTTAGAAAGCATGCTGGGATCCTAGAGCAGCCGAGGGGGCTGCGGATGGGGCTGACCGGCCTCGCGGCACCCAGGAATGCGCAACTTCGTGCGGATTCACGAAGTCGCCCCTATCCTCGCGCCTATGCAGGGATATCGCAGCCGCACTACGACCTTCGGACGGAACATGGCCGGCGCCCGCGCTCTTTGGCGCGCAACCGGAATGACCGACAACGATTTCACGAAACCGATCATCGCGATCGCCAACTCCTTCACGCAATTCGTGCCGGGACACGTCCATCTCCATGACGTCGGGCAGCGTGTGAAGAAAGTCATCGACGACGCCGGCGGCTGGGGCGTCGAGTTCAACACGATCGCCGTGGACGACGGCATCGCGATGGGCCATGGGGGCATGCTCTACTCCCTGCCCTCTCGCGACCTGATCGCGGACAGCGTCGAGTACATGGTGCAGGCGCACGTCGCCGACGCGCTCATCTGCATTTCCAATTGCGACAAGATCACCCCCGGCATGCTGCTCGCCGCGATGCGACTGAACATTCCGACAATCTTCGTCTCGGGCGGCCCCATGGAAGCGGGTAAGGCCGCGGGCACCCATGATCGCGAGGGGCGCAAGCTCGACCTGATCGATCCCATGATCGCCGCGGGCGACGAAGAAGTGAGCGACGCGGAATTGCTCGAGATGGAGCGCTCCGCGTGTCCGACCTGCGGCTCGTGCTCCGGCATGTTCACCGCGAATAGCATGAACTGTCTCAACGAGGCGATCGGCCTGGCGCTCCCCGGCAACGGAACCGTCTTGGCGACCCACAAGAAGCGCTGGGAACTCTTCGAGCGCGCGGGCCAGCGCATCGTCGAGATGGCCCATCAGCACTACCTCGAAGAAGACGACTCGGTCCTGCCGCGAAGTATCGCGACCTTCGAAGCCTTCGAGAATGCGATGGCGGTCGATATCGCGATGGGCGGATCGACGAACACGATCCTGCACCTGTTAGGCATCGCTCAGGAAGCGGGTGTCGACTACACGATGGCCGACATGGACCGGCTCTCGCGCAAGGTGCCCTGCCTTTGCAAGGTCGCCCCGGCGACGGACAAGTATCACGTCGAAGATGTGCACCATGCCGGCGGCATCTTCACCATCATGGGCGAGCTCGATCGCGGCGGATTGATCCATCGCGACGTGCATACCGTGCATACGAACACCCTCGGTGAGGCCATCGACTCCTACGACATTCGGCGCGACACCGCGCTCGAATCGGCCAAGTTGCTTTCACTCGCCGCGCCCGGCGGCATTCGCACGAACGAAGGCTTCTCCCAGGACAAGTATTTCGACTCGACCGACGATGATGCGGCCGAAGGCTGCATTCGCTCAGTCGAACACGCCTACTCGACCGAAGGCGGCCTCGCGATTCTCTACGGCAACATCGCCGAAGACGGCTGCGTCGTGAAGACCGCGGGCGTCGACGAATCGATCTGGGTCTTCGATGGTCCCGCACGGGTCTTCCATTCCCAGGACACCGCCTGCGACGCGATCCTGAACGGACAGGTCAAGGAAGGCGACATCGTCGTCATCCTCTACGAAGGTCCCAAGGGCGGTCCGGGCATGCAGGAAATGCTCTACCCGACTTCGTATCTCAAGGCGAAGAAGCTCGGCAAAGCCTGCGCGTTGATCACGGACGGCCGCTTCAGTGGCGGAACCTCCGGGCTCTCGATCGGCCACGCGTCTCCCGAAGCGGCCGAAGGCGGCACGATCGGTCTCGTCGAAGAAGGCGACACGATCAAGATCGACATCCCGAATCGCTCGATCCATCTCGATCTTCCGGAGGCGACGATCGCGGCGCGTCGGGCGGCGATGGAAGAGCGCGGCGATGCGGCATGGACGCCGAATCGAAAGCGGGAAGTCTCTCAGGCACTCAAGGCCTACGGCATGATGGCGACCAGTGCGGCCAAGGGTGCCGTTCGAGACATCGACCAGCTCGTCGAACGCCACAAGATCTGAGACCGCCCTGTCATCGGGAGCGACAACACTCTCTTCGCCGCCCAGAGGCACCGCTCGCAAGACGGTGGTCCTCGTAGGCGGCGGGCATGCGCATGTTCAGGTCCTGCGTCGCTGGGCGATGGACCCGCCGCATAATATTCGTCTATTAGTCATCGTCGATCGTGCCCTCGCCGTCTACTCGGGCATGGTCCCCGGCCAGGTCGCCGGCGACTACCAGGCACATGAGCTCGAAATCGATGTCGTCCCCCTCGCGCGGCGCGCGGGCGCGGGGGTCATCCTGGCGGCCGCAACCGACATCGACCCCGTGCGCCACGAGATCTCCATCGAGGGCCGCCCACCCATCCGCTTTGACATCGCCAGCCTCGACGTCGGTTCGACGGTCCGAGGTCTCGGCACTCCGGGCGTGCGCGAACACGCCCTCGCGACGCGACCGATCGGTCGCTTCGTTCAGTCGATCGACGACGAGATCGAACGCCTCGGCCAACTCGAACGCCCGGCCCGGATCGCGATCGTCGGAGGCGGCGCCGCGGGAACCGAGCTCGCCTTCACTCTCGATGCGCGCCTACGCGCTGCAGACATCACCCCCGAGATCCGCATCGTCACCAGCGACGACGGCCTCCTCTCTTCCGCTTCCAAGGCAACGCAAAGCGCACTCGCACGAGAAGCGAAGGAGCGCGGCATCGAAGGCGTGTACGGAACCCGCGTCGTGCGCGTCGAGAAGACAGGCCTCATCACCGAAGCGAGAGAGGCGGGGCGCGGTGCAGAAGGCGAACTTGCCGCCGATCTCGTCGTGTGGGCGACGGGCGCGGCTCCGATCGCCTTCCCCGCCCACGAAGGCATCGCCCGACTGGCGACCGACAACGCCGGTTTTCTCGAGATTCGCGACACGCTTCAAACCGTCGGCTTTGACGACGTCTTCGCCGTCGGAGACTGTGCGCGCCTGGTCAACCATCGTTGGGTCCCCCGTGCCGGGGTCTACGCTGTCCGCGAAGGCCCGATCCTCGAACGCAATCTCCGCGCGCACGTTCAGGGCAAGTCCCTGCGAGACTACTCCCCCCAAAAGGACTTCCTCTCCCTCCTCAATCTGGGCAACGGACGTGCACTCGGATCGAAATGGGGCCGCGCCTTTTCGGGTGGCCTCGTCTATCGCTTGAAAGACTGGATCGACCGACGCTTCATGGAACGCTTCCAGGTCCTCGACGAAAGCGGTTTGCCCCACGCGGCCATCGCGAATCTGGGCGCCATGGACGGCGGGGACGAGGAAGAAATGATGTGTGGCGGTTGCGCCGCCAAACTCGGTGCCGAACCGCTGGCGGCTGCCCTCGCCGCACTCCCTCCTTCGCCTCGAGATGAGTCGGTCGTGCTCGGGCTCGACGCCCGGGACGACGTGGCTGCGACCCGCGATGCGAGCGGGCAGACCACGCTGCATAACATCGATGTCATTCGGGCGTTCGGGGACGACCCGTGGCTGGTGGGACGCGTTGCAGCGAGTAACGCGCTGTCCGACCTCCATGCGAAGGGCGGCATTCCGCGGCACGCCCAGGCGATCATCGGCCTGCCCGAACTCCCGCCGAGCAATGCGCAGGAGATCCTTTTTCAAACGCTGGCGGGATTGCGCTCGATTCTCGATACCCAGGGCGTCTCGCTGCTTGGCGGACATACGACGATCGGGGATGCGCTGACGGTCGGGCTCTCCGTGACCGGCGATGGGCTGGCAGAGGCGGATCTACTCCGGCAAACCGGAGCACAACCAGGAGACGTGCTCCTGCTGACGCAGCCCCTCGGAACCGGAGTCGTCCTCGCGGCGGATATGCAGGGACTCGCACGGGGCGCGTGGATCGAAGCGGCTCATACCGCGATGCAACACACGAACGAGATCGGTGGCCAGCTCGCGCGCGAGGGCTCGGTTCACGCGGCGACGGATGTGACGGGGTTCGGCTTCGCAGGCCACCTTCTGACCTTGTTGGAAGGAGACGACCTCGTCGCCGAGATCGAGCGCAGCGCCCTCCCCCTGCTCCCGGGCGCCCAAACCTTGTGGGATACGGGGCTGCGCAGCACCGCCCATCCCGCCAATCGCGACGCTTTCCGCAGGAAGGTGCGCGCAGCTCGTGAATCGGATGAATCTTGGCTCTTTGATCCACAGACTGCCGGCGGACTCCTCCTGGCCGTCCCTGAATCGCAAGTGGATTCGCTGATCGCTCGCTTCGAGAATGCAGGGGAGGCCCCGATCACCCGAATCGGGCGGATTGCAAAATCCGGGTATCCCGGCGGTGCGATCGACGTCTTCGAATAGAGCGACTGACGCTCGGACTTTGAGTCGCAAGGCAAGTGCTTCCGCTCGCCCGCCCTTCATCAAGGCCGCTACACTGCGGCCGCTATGAAAGGCATCCAACAAGCATCTCTCGAAGCGTATTTCGCCGAACACGTCGAACGGGCGAACCCGCCGCTCGACTTCGACATGATCGTCGGCGGTCATTCCAACCTAACCTACCGCGTGACGGACGCCGCGGGCACACAGTTCGTCCTGCGCCGACCCCCGACTGGAATGGTCCTCGCGACGGCGCACGACATGTCGCGGGAACATCGAATCCTTTCCGGCCTCGGCCCGAGTCCCGTCCCCGTCCCCAAAACCCTCGCCCTCTGCCAGGACGAGAGCGTGAACGACGCGCCCTTCTACGTCATGAACTACGTCGAGGGCGAAGTCCTCGTGACGGCGGAACAAACGGCGAAATGCGTCCCCGAAGACAAACGCACCGCACTGGGCATGCACATCATCGAGGTGCTTGCGCATCTGCATAACATCGAACCCGATGACGTCGGGCTCGGCGACCTGGGCCGGCGGGAAGCGTACCTGCCTCGCCAGCTCAAGCGATGGAAGACCCAGTGGGAGAAGTCGAAGACCCGCGAGCTTCCGGCGATGGACGAAGCCCTGGCTGCCCTCGAGTCGAAGATTCCTGAACAGGAAGGCGCTTCGATCGTGCACGGCGACTACCGCATGGGCAACTTCCTCTCGAACGGCCCGGCGGGCCGAATCGAAGCCGTGCTCGACTGGGAGCTCTGCACCCTCGGCGATCCACTCGCCGACGTCGGCTACCTCATGAACGACTGGAACGGCCCCGGCGACTCGCGACCGACTGCAAGTGGAACGGGCGAGTCCGCCATCTCCTGTGGCGGCTTCCCCGACCGGGAGGTTCTGCTTGCGCGGTACGAAGAGCTAACCGGGCGAAACACGAAACAGATCGACTACTACCGGGCATTCCAGTACTGGCGTCTCGCCGCGATCGTGGAAGGCGTGCTCGCGCGCTACTTGAAGGGCGTCATGGGCGACGGCGGCGATACGGACCGCTTCCGAAAGCAGGTAGACAGCCTCGCCGCGGCCGCCGTCGAACTCGCGAACTCGGACACGATCTAGATGCAGCGCGGGATTCGTCTGGGCCTCACGGCACTCGCGACCATCGTCGTCATCCTGACCGGCCTGTCTCTCGGCGCTTCCTTCTTCACCCACGCGGCCCCCTCCAACGCGGAAATCGATGCGCAAACGGGGGCCGAGCCGCGGGCGGGCGGATCAGAGCCTGAGGCCTTTCTGGCCGGACCGACGACGACGACTCCCAGCATGGCTGGCCTGCTCGAGAGCGAGCGGAACACGATCGACGTCTTCCGCCGCGCCGGCCCCTCCGTCATCTTTGTCACGAATAACGCGCTCCAGCGCGACTATTTCTCGACCAATGTGACCGAAGTGCCGCAAGGCACGGGCTCGGGCTTCCTGTGGGACACACATGGGCACGTCGTCACGAACTACCACGTCGTGGAAGGCGGGCAGACCTTTACGGTGACCCTGCCGTCAGGCGAAACCCGCGAAGCCCGCGTGATTGGCGCCGAACGCCGCAAGGACCTCGCAGTCCTCCACTTCGATACGGAAGGGCTTGAGCTCTCCCCACTCCCAACCGGGGACTCGGACTCGCTGATCGTCGGCCAGAAGGTCCTCGCGATCGGCAATCCCTTCGGCCTCGACCGCACGCTCACGACCGGCATCATCAGCGCGTTGGGCCGCGAGTTTCCGGCCCCCGGCGGCTTCGTCCTCGAAGACGTGATCCAGACCGACGCCTCGATCAACCCCGGCAATTCCGGTGGGCCCCTGCTCGACTCCGCCGGACGCGTGATCGGCGTGAACACCGCGATCTACAGCCCGAGCGGCGCGAGCGCGGGAATCGGCTTTGCAATCCCGATCGATACGGTCTCGCGCATCGTCCCCCAACTCATCCGCTACGGGCAGGTCCGCCGTGCGGGACTCGGCGTGACCGTCGTCCCCGAACACATCGTTCGAAGCTGGGGCATCACGGGCATCGTCATCCGAGAGGTCTACCCCGACAGCGAAGCCGCCCGCGCGGGACTCCGGTCGATCCAACTCGACCGTCGAGGACGCGTCGTCGACGCGGATATCGTGACCGCGGTCGATGGTGAGCTGATCGAAGGCTTCGCCGGACTCTCGAATCTTCTGGACGACCGAAAGCCCGGCGAGGAGGTCCTGCTGACCGTCGTGCGTGGCTCCAAGACGATCCCGATCGAAATGCGACTCCAGGAGTTGGGGCGTTAGGCCAGCCCTCCCCCCGCAGAAGCGCAGGAAGGATTCTTCGAACGTGTCGAACCGAGAAGCGCTCGTCGCCGTCGTGATCGCGTTCCTGGCGGGAATCATCGCTGCGGGCTCGCTTGGGCGGGACGATGCCCCTCATGCGGCGCTTACGGGGGACGGAGACGCGCCGGCGAACGCGCCCATGCTCAGGTGGCGCGTGACCAGCGCCTTCGGGACGCATCTTCCAGCCCTCGGAGACAATCCACTCGAGGTGGCGGAGCAGCTTCGCCGGGCGAGCGCGGGGCACATCGACTGGACGATCGATGATCCCGGGGAAGTCGTTCCCGCCTTCGCGATCGTCGAGGCGGTTCGCGCCGGCAAGATCGAAGCCGGGTATACGTGGCTCGGCTATGACCAGGGTCGGCTCGCGGTTTCGGTGCTCTTTGGGGCGGTCCCCTTTGGCATGACGCCGTGGGAGTACAACGCGTGGTGGGTGCGCGGTGGCGGTGCTGAACTCGCCCGGGAGATCTACCGACCGATCGGAATTGAACCCGTCTTGTGCGGGATCATCGGCCCCGAAACCGCCGGCTGGTTCCGCGACGAAATCAAAACGCCCGAAGATGTCGCGGGACTCAAGATTCGATTTGCGGGACTGGGCGGACGCGCGCTTCAGAAGCTGGGGGCCTCCGTCACGATGATGCCTGGCGGCGAACTCTTTCAGGCGCTCGAAAAGGGAGCGATCGATGCGACGGAGTTCTCGCTTCCCGAAGTCGATGCCCGCCTGGGTTTCGATCGCGTCGCTTCCTACAACTATTTTCCCGGCTGGCATCAACCGCACACCGCGTTTCATCTCGTCGTGCACAAACCGACCTGGGACGCGCTACCGGAATCCACGCAAACGACGATTCGCCTTGCGTGCGGAAACGGTGTCTACCGCAACCTCGCCAACGCCGAAGCGACCCAGGGACCGGTCATCGCGGACCTGACTTCGCGTGGCGTTCAAACCCGAACGCTCTCGCCGGCGCTGCTCGATGCCCTCGAAGAGGCTTCCGCCGAAGTTCTCGAAGAAGAAGCCGCAGCGGATCCCGACTTCGCGCGGGTTCTCGCCCATCAGAACGCCTTCCGCGCGCAGTACGCGAAATGGCGGAAGCTCGCCTATCCCGTCGTCTCGGATGCGCCTGCCGAAAGTGCGCATGACTAACGATGGCGTCTCAACGGGCCCACCCGTCCCGGATCCCCCGTCTCGAATCGAGCGCGTGCTCGATCGAGTCGGCACGCTCGTGTCCTGGGTCTGGCTCCTCTTGATCGCGGTCATCGTTCTCGCCGTCGTACTGCGCTTCGTCTTCGGCATCGGCCGGATCGAACTCGAAGAACTTCAGTGGCACCTCTACGCGATCGGCTTTCTCGCGGGCATCGTCGGCTGCGCCGTCCACGATCGACACGTCCGGGTCGACGTCCTGCGCGAGCGCATGTCGCCCCGGCTGCGCGACTGGGTCGATCTCTATGGGATCCTGCTCTTTCAGATTCCCCTCGTCGTACTGGTGCTGGTGAGCGCCGTGCCGATCGTGATCGAGAGTTTCGCAACCGGCGAAGAATCCTCTTCCGCCGGCGGCCTCCCCTATCGCTGGATCCTCAAGGCCGTGCTTCCGATCGCATTTATCGGCGTCGGCGCCGCAAGCGTGACGCGGTTGAGGGAAGTCGGCACGCGACTCTTCGGAGCTGAGGCGGCGAAGTCGCGGAGCGTTCGCGAATGAGTGTTCGGGAATGGCTCGCAGTCGCGATGTTCGCATCCTTCATTCTGGGGATCCTGACGGGCTTCCCCGTCGCCTGGATCCTCGGCGGGATCGCGATCTTGTTTACCGCAATCGCGGTCATCGTCGAACGCGACTTCGGCTTCTACACAGGAGTCGACTGGAGTTATGCCTCGCTGGTCGGCGATCGCATCTGGGACCTGATGGATAACTGGGTGCTCGTCGCGCTCCCCATGTTCGTCTGCATGGGACTGCTCCTCGATCGGGCAGGAATCGCGGCGGACCTCATGCGAGACGTGTCGCGCCTCTTCGGTCGTATGCGCGGCGGACTCGCTGTCACCGTCGCCCTGATCGGCGTCGTCCTCGCTGCCAGTACGGGCATCATCGGCGCTTCGGTCGTGCTGCTCGCCCTGCTCGGCCTGCCCCCCATGCTCGAAGCACGTTATGCGCCGACCTACGCCGCGGGCACGGTCTGCGCGGTCGGCACCCTCGGCATCCTGATCCCCCCCAGCATCATGCTCGTTCTGATGGCGGATCGCCTTGCGATGTCGGTCGGTGATCTCTTTCTCGGCGCCGTGATCCCCGGGCTGCTGCTCGCCGCGCTCTACATCCTCTTCTTGATCGCCCTCCCCGCGTTCCGACCGGAGATCGCCCCGGCACCCGAAGAAGCAGAGCCCGTCGACCTCTCCCTCATCCTCTCCGTCTTTCGCGACATCGTCCCCGCCGCGGCCCTGATCCTGGCCGTCCTCGGCAGCATCTTCTTCGGCATCGCCACACCGACGGAAGCCTCCGGCGTCGGCGCTTTTGGCGCGCTCCTACTCGCAGCGTGGCGCAAGCGACTCGGCCGATCCGTGCTGCAGGACGTGCTTCGCGAAACGAGCCTCACGACGGGGTACCTCTTCGGCATTTTCGTGGGTGCCTCGGCCTTCGCCCTCGTCCTTCGCGGCCTGGGCGGCGACGAATTGATTGCACGCGGGCTGATGGGACTGCCCTTCGGCCCAAGCGGCGTCGTGCTCTCGATCCTCTTCGTGACCTTCCTGCTCGGATTTTTTCTCGACTGGATCGAGATCACCTTCATCGTGCTCCCCCTCGTCGCCCCCGTCGTCGTCGAACTCGGCTTCGATCTCGTCTGGTTCACCGTCCTCTTCGCGGTCTGCCTCCAGACCTCGTTCCTGACCCCGCCGGTCGGGTTCGCCCTCTTTTACGTGAAGGGCGTGGCACCGCCGGAGATCGATGTCCGAACGCTCTATATCGGCATCCTGCCCTTCGTGGGCTTGCAGCTGATCGGCCTCGCCCTCATCTTTATGTGGCCGGAGCTGGCGACCTGGCTCCCCGCACAAGCCTACGGAACCCCCTGACCATGAACGCTCAACTCGCCCAAGAGGAGACAAGATGAACGTTTCAAGGCTCGGCTCGGCTACCCCTCGGCTCGCCCAGCAACACCTGCGTGTTCTCCTTGCAGTGCTGGCTTTCTTTGCGCTCGCAAGCTGCGAACGCACGCCCTCGAAATCCGACTATGTGAGCGCGCAGGTGACAAAGCTCTGCGAGGGACAGTCGGGCAACGAACTCCGGGCCTGCCGCCTCGCCGTCATCAAGCAATTCTCGGACACATCGCTCGAAGAGATGCAGCAGCGCTTCCCGAAGCCGGCGCCGCGCGATCGCCCCGGCTGCGGCGCCTAGCATCTAGTCGGCATTCAAATCTGCACACGAACTTGCGACCGCGACTGATTCCGGTCGCATTGCAGGCCGGCGCTCGTATCTCCCACCCCTCGTTCGAACACTGAGCGCAATCCGTACAAGGGAGATCTCCGGGAGCAGCCACGCAGCCCCCAAAGTCAGCAACTCTCTGCAACCCCTTTACTCAGACCTCAAGGGCCGGATGCTGATCGCGCCGTCACCCTACTTACTCTCTTCCTCTCTTCGCTCGCGGACGATGAAACATCCTGAAGGAAAATGACACGGAGAAAGTCATTCCCGCACGGACTACTTCCGCGTGAGAATTCCGGACTCGACGGACGACTTTCCCGACACGATGTCGTATCTCAGATCGTTCGCTTCAGTTGGCGTGAGCTTAATATGCGACTGAGCCCGTCCAAGCGTCGTTGCACACCAGTCGTACCGATTCGATGCCGCCGGGAAGTAGAAAATTTCGCCCGCCTGCGAAGGACCTCCATACTCGGCGGTCATCGAGCAGTTTCGAGGAAGCGAGTAGCGGAGCGTCAAAACGGTCTCGCTGACTGTCAGAGACTTGACCGAAATCGAGACCGGTTGCGGTAGGGACTCGGTGGTGATGATGCCATTCCACTCCCCAACGACCTCGTCTGATGCATCCGCGAAATCGGCGCACATCAGAACGGTGAGAGTGCAAAGGATTGTCCGGAGTTTTTTCACTTCAAGCTCCCTATTTTGATAGTGATCGCGAATCATGAATTCGGCAGCAGATTAGATCGAGTCACCGAATCGGACGACCCCAGACTTTGACGTCTCCGATTTCCACGCGATATCCACCGCAGTTCTTAGTCGGTGTAAGACGGATCGCACTAGCTTCGATACCGCGAGGAATTGGCAAGGCGGTATCCCTTGCGCCACACGGCATTTCGAAATCGACCGGCGCCGACCAGAAGCCCGTCCCATCACGCCAACTGACCCTACCGCTGCTCACAAGGTCATTTGGGTTCGCTTGAGTCGCTCTAGCGATTTCAATTCTCTCGATCGCATATCGCCCAGAGGCCCCAAACGAAATCGTCATCGTTGCAGATCCGAGCTGACTTGGACGTAGCGTCCAGCTGGTGTGATCGAGTCCATCGATCGCAGCTCCGGGGATGATTGACGCAGATGCCGCTCCCACCACATTCGTCTCCGCGTTCGCACCTGAATTCGCAAGCGCAAGGTTGCTCAAGCTGGCGAGGGGTGCGGATGGTATCAATCCGCTGTCTTTCTCCAGCGATAGATCTGAGCGCCGAGGGCGAGGTGGTGCTTGGCCGACGACTAGGCCGGCCGAGTCAAAGTTCGACTTATCAGCCTCGTCGTCTGCCGTCACTTCTATTCTTGGCGCTGCAATGTGCGGGCTAGACGAACGAGACTCTTGAAGAAGAGGCTCGGACGAGGGCTCGTCGGTCATCCGCCTAGCGGATTCCCATGACCATTGGGGAACGAAAGCGGCGATGATCGCCGCCACTGCTCCGATCAATGCGGCACTGATTCTCGGGTCGAACTTCTTGTCAGATGCGAGTGTGTCTTGCCCATCATCGAGTTTTTCCTGCCCGGCCTCGTTTTTCGAATCAGCTTTGTCTCTACCTGCCATAAACACTCCTCGCAGGGTGCGCACACGAAAAAGCGTGTTTCATGTCACCAGGGCAGGAGCCTAACCCAGCAAATCTCCCGAATCTCGGCGGGGAGTTCGCTCGAACGATTCCTATGATGATAGGAAGACCGTGCGCCCCGTTGGGATCGACTCTTGCGTAAGCCGCGCTGGCCTACCGCTCGACGCCACCAGCGCGCTGCTAGTTCCGGACGCGCCGCTTGGGCACGTAATGCCCATCCTCGTACCCGTCGAATACGAGCTCGAGCTGGGGATGGCGACACGGGCCATGCGCTGGATCTGGAACCAGGTTCTGCTCGGACACGTAGGCGACGTAGGTCGAGTCTTCGGTCTCGGCGAAGACGTGATAGTAGGGCTGGTCCTTTGAAGGACGGACTTCTTCGGGGATCGAGAGCCACCAGTCCTCGGTGTGATTGAAGAGCGGGTCCACATCGAAGATCACGCCTCGAAAAGGCCGGAAGCGATGACTCACGACCTCCCCGATTCCAAATTTCGCGTCGCGCATCTCGTTCTCCACTCGATCCCTCTTCGCTCCCGATCGACCGCTCTTCCGCGGCACTCAAGCGGTACGATAGCCCGATCCAGCCAAGTGCATCCGCCGGATCGGCCTGCTAGTCATTCAGAATGTCGCGAACGCTCATCCTCATGCGCCATGCCCGCCAGAGCGGCCTCGGCGTGACCGATCACGAGCGCCCCCTCACCGACGAGGGGCGCGATGCCGCCCATCGCGTGGGCTGCAGACTCCGCGACGAAAACCGATTGCCGGCGCGCGGCCTTTGCTCGACTGCGCTTCGATGTCGCCAGACCTGGCAAACCCTGCTCGATGGAGCCGGCGCAACGATCGAAGCCGACTTCGAAGCCGAGCTCTACAACGCCTCCCCCGCGGAGCTATTGGGCGTCTTGGCGGGGACCGACGAGACGATTGAATCCGTTCTGCTCCTCGCTCATAACCCCGGCATGACCATGCTCGCCCTTCATCTCGCCGGGTCAAACCAAGCCGACCTCGACACGCTTCGGGCCGGTTTTTCACCGGGTACGACCGCCGTATTCGAAGTCAGGAGCGCCTGGTCCGAGGTTGCCCCTGGCAGTGTCAAACTCCTGGCATTCGCCCCGGTCTAGTCCGCAGCCGGTCGTGCGTTCGGACGAATCGGGCGTGACATCCACAGTGAGATAGAGTCCCCAGGCGCGCACAACGTCCATGGCCCCAAGCGGGCCGACCGAGGTAGTCATGACCGTTCCTTTCTGGTGTCTCGTGATCGTGATGTTCCTTCCGATCCCCCTCTCCTTTCTCGGCGGGGCTGCCCGCATCCAGGCATTCGGAAGCGCCGACAACAAATTGCCCCGACTGCAATCCGCCAAGCTCGAAGGCCGCGGCGCCCGAATCATGGGCGCGCAGGAGAACGCTTGGGAAGCGGCCATCATGTTTGGCATCACGATCATCGTGACCCATCTCGCCGGACTCTCCCCTGAAGCCGCGGCTCCCTGGGCGATGGGTTTCGTAGCGACGCGCATCGTTCACGCGATCACATACGTGATGGATATCGACAAGGTCCGCTCGGTTTCCTTCATCGCCGGATTGGTTTGCCTCATCACTCTGATCGTGAAGGCGGCCTAGCACGCCCGCGACGCCCAAGTGCCTCCGGCCCTACCAGCCCCGCAAATCGATCGGCCACTCGTCGACGACCTCTTCGCCCTCCGCGACGTAGACGCGTTCGTGATAGGCGAGCGTTGGGTCGACGTGGGCGGGCACGAGTCGAATCGGATCGCCGACGGCGACCGGACGTCCGGGCAGTTCCCAGTCGAGAGGCGACGGCGCATCATCGTCTTCCGCTCGGCCGGGCACGAACGTGATGTGCTCGTCGGAGCAGAAGAGCACGCGTCCGCCGGGGAGCGCCGGGTCGCCGTGATCCATGCCGAGGGACTTGAGTCCCGCGTCTCCAATCACATAGGACGCATCTCCCGGCGCGGTCGACACGACCGTCGACAGCACGTAGAAGGCCTGTGAAAAAGGCAGGCCGAGCCTTGCGTAGGCAGTGTCCATAAGCACGTACGAGCCCGCCTGGATCTCGTTCGCCCAAGGATTGCAGTCGTAGGTTCCCGTTCCGCCGGCGGAAACGATGTCGCCGCCGACATCGGCGTGCGCCTGTTCAAGGAGCTTCATGCTTGCCGCGCAGCCGGCCTCGCGCTTCGCACGATCCGGCAGCCCAACGACATGCCCTTCGTATCCCATCACGCCCCGAACCTCGAGCCCCTTGCCCCGGGCCATCTCCGCGAGCGCACCCGCTTCTTCCGGCGCGCATCCGCATCGCGGCAGTCCGACGTTCACGTCGATGAGAACCTCGGGAACACCACCGCACGACGCCGCCTCGATCGTCTCCGGAGAATCGACCGCGACGGTGACCCGTGCGCCGGAACGCGAGACCACACCGAGTCGCGTCGCATCGAGGACCTCGTTGGCGAGCAGCAGATCTTCGCCGAGCCCCGCCGCCGCCATGCCCTCAATCTCTCGAATCGTGGCTGCGCAGAACGTGGCGTGGCCATGGGCTGCTTGGCGTTTCGCGATCGCCGTCGACTTGTGCGCCTTTACGTGGGGGCGGAGCGCGGTTCCGGGATGGGCCTTCGCCATCGTCGCCAAGTTGGCTTCGAGGCGCGGCCCGTCGACGACGAGCGCCGGCGTCTGCAGATCATGAATCGTGGGCACGAGCGGATTCCTTTGCGGCGGACGCTTGAGTGAGGCCTCGCCGGGTCCCGCGATGCTCTGGGATCCCGTGCTCATGCGCAATCGCCGAGCAGACAAGGCGACCCCCAGTCAGCGGGACGAAGCCGCCCTCGGAATCCGGTATGGTTTCGCGATCCCGTGAAAGGACCCCGCCATGAGTGCAGCAGAAACGACCGAGCCCCGTGCCGCTTTCCATCAGATGAAGGAGGGTACAGCGGATGACTGGAAGATCATCGGCCGCAATCACGCCGAGCTCTGCAGCGGACTCGCCGACCGAACCCTCGCGCATCTGCGCCTACTCGACGGTGACTACGGCGGCTTCGCCGTCGACCGACTGACCCATAGCCTTCAGACGGCGACCCTCGCGATGCGGGACGGGCGGGATGACGAGTACGTCGTTGCCGCGCTGCTGCATGACATTGGCGACACCCTCGCCCCCAACAATCATCCCGAGATCGGTGCCGCGATTCTCAAGCCCTACGTCAGCCCGCGGGTTCATTGGATCGTCGCCCATCACGGCATCTTCCAGGGCTATTACTTCTGGCACCACATCGGCATGGACCGCGACGCCCGCGAGGCCTATCGCGACCACGAATGGTTCGATGACTGTGCGGAGTTCTGCGAGCTCTACGATCAGGCGGCCTTCGAGCCCCAGGGCGAAACGCTGCCGCTTGAGGAGTTCGAAGCCGCCGTCCGCCGGATCCTCATCCCGCAGACCGGCATCATCACCAGCTAGGGAGAATCCGTTTTCCCGTCTCGGGAACGCGACGATTTTCCGCCGATGTGAAACGCGAAGGCGTCATTCCGTGACGATCTGGTCGCTGAGTGGATTGATTTGGGTGCGGGGCGCGGCGATGTCGCGGACTCTTTGCTAATTCGAATCCACACAACCTTCATCCGTTTCTGCCCTGTCGTGCCTGCGACCCAAGGAGCCCCCCATGTCCAATCCCATCTCGACACTGCCGAATGCCGAATCCTCGGACGTTTCGGAGGACACTTCGAACGTCGCCGAAATCGACTCGACCGAAACGCCGATCGAAGTTGATGAGGAGAGCGCCGTCTCTGCCGATACCGCAGAGACGGAAGATACGGAGACCGCCGCAGAAGAAGTCGAGCCCAATGAAGAGCGGGACTCTCGCGGACGGACGGGAATCGTCATCTTGATTCTGGCCGGCCTATTGCTCGGCTCGGTGGCAATCAACCTCAAGCAGAGTCGCGACGTCTCCAAGGCCGAAGCGCGCAGCAGCGAGTATCAGCAAGCCCTCGCCGCCGCGGTCGAACGCATCGACGCTGAAACCGTTCGCGCCGATGGCGCCGAGGCGGCCCTCGATCGCGTCGATAGCGCCGTCGACGTCGTCAACGAGCGTGTCCTGGGTCTTCAGGAAGCGCTCGAAGGTCTTCGAGAAGCGACTGTTCGGTAGTTCGACCGGCCCCAGCGGTTCGTTAGGCGCTCCGGCGGCTAGAAGAAGCGGTACTCACTCATGGGATGCGAATCGACTTTCTCGATGGAGAGGAAGGCGTTGCAGCTATCCATCATGAGCTTCAGGTGCTTGCGGTATTTGGCTTCGTCGCCGACGGCGTCGTAGAAGGCCTGCGGATTTTCGAGCGCTTCGATCGGGAAGCCTTCTTCGACGATGCCGCCCCACTCCGGGGCATCCGGGGTCAGCGGCCGCACGATTTCGTTTCGCACGTAGGAGAAGGTGCTCTGGGTGTTGATCGCGACATCGCGGTGGACCTCTTCCCAGGTTGAGGCGAACTCGCGGAGAGAGATGCCGTCCTTCGGTTCGATGCAGCCAACAAGGCTGAAGCCGGGCATGCGCTGTCCGATCCCGCCCTCTGGCGTTTCGATGCGGAGCGGGTGGGATTCGGCGACGAGATAGCCGGAGAGGCGTCCGCATGCGCTCGCCAGGACGGATTCGGCGGGGCCGCGATCCTGGGCGCACTCGAGCCAGAAGCTCACGAGGGCATCCGGAGCATGGGCGCCAAGATGGAGCGCCGCTCCCGCGGCGACATCCGAGTCGGTCACGCTGATCTTGAGGCGCGATACGCCCGCCTTCGCGAGCGCGTCGGGCAGCGCCCCAATCAGCTGATCACGGAAGCCATCGCCGCGTTCGGGATTCGCATTCGGACCGTCATTCCAGAGCAGATAGGCAAGCTTTTCCATCGCCCCAGCATACGCAGAATTCGCGTCCGCCGCGCTCCCCTTGTGCCCCCCCACCGGACGCTGAGCCGTCAGGCTCCGCCCGGCTTCCCGCCGGCGAGGTTCACGAGCACTTCCTCCGCTTCGGCTCGGATCAAGCCCAGCGTCTTCTCATCGAGCGAAAGCGCCTCTCGAGCATGGCTCAGGGTCTTCGCACCCGTGCGATCGACCGTCGTATGCGACCGCACGCAATCCGCTTCCATCTCGCTCATCTCCGCCATCGCCTCACCCTCCTTCGGGATGACGCCGACGCCAAAGAAATGAGCCATCTCGTTCGCGAGGGCGATCGCCGAGGAGAGCGGATGGGCATGGCCCCCGATCATCACTTGATGATGCGCCGAAATCGCGATTTGGATATCCGGCGGCAGATCCCAATGCTTGGCCATCAACTCGCCGGCACGCTGATGAACTCGATCGACGGCGGGCCAGATCGCGATCAGATCCGGCGGCGGCTTTCTTCGGGTCTTCGTTTCAGAGAGCGCGAGCAGCGTTCCCGCGATACCGACGTCGTGCATCAGCCCCCCCATGAAGGCGAACTCAGAATCCAGTGTCGTGTATTTCGTTAGGATCCGAGCATAATGCGCCGTCACCGTCGCATGCTGCCGCAGCAGATCCATCGTGTCGCCATAATCCTCGGACTTGAAGACCCGCATATTCAGCGCGATCTCCATCACGATGTCCCGAATCGTCGCAAGTCCGATCCGCATCGTCGCCTCACGCAGCGACGTGATCTTCACGGCCCCGGCCATCCCCGCCGTACCAACCATCTTGAGCACGCGCCCGGCAATCATGCTGTCCTGTTCGAGGAGCGCCACCACATCATCGATCTCGACGTCCGCGCGCTGGGACAACGTCATCAATTCAACCGCAACCGCGGGTAGCGTCGGCGGCCGATAGTCCGGCGACTCGATCATCGCGAGCAGCTTCTCGACCATCTCCTCTTCATCGAGCAGAACATCGTCGCCTGCGGCGATCGAAACCTTGCCCTGCCCATAGCCCTCTTCGCCTTTGGACTTCCCGAGCTTCTTTTTCTTTCCGAATAGCGCCACGCCGAATCCTTGCCCCGACCCCAAGCAAAGTCGTGAAAAAGGGTCTGCCTTGAAGCATCGGCACAGCGATTGCGAACTTTTACGGAAAGCGTTTTTTGCGCGCGGGCTGCTCGGGCTTTGTATTGAGCAGGTCGTGGCAGCGGGCGAGGCGCCAAGCGCCGAACAGCCCTAGCCCCGCCGATCATGTCCTCGTCCGCGAGAGGTACTAGCCCCGAGGACCCAGAGAGGCCCTAGCCACCAATATGGTACATCTCGACGCGCTCACGCTTGGGCGTCGTCCCATCGATCTGGAGCAGTCCCGCGCGCTCTTCGCTGTAGCGATCGGTGCGCGCGTTCCAGGTCGAGACGATCAGTTCACGAATGGCTTCATCGCTCTCGCCGCCGCGGAGCGGTGCACGCAAGTCGAGGCCCCCGTCCGCGAAGAGACAGGTCACGAGTGAACCTTCCGTTGTTAGGCGCGCGCGAGTGCAGTCACCGCAGAACGGTGCGGAGACGCTCGTGATGACGCCGATCTCGCCGGTGCCATCCGCATAACGCCATCGGGCGGCGACTTCGCCGGGATAGTTCGGATTGACAGGTTCGAGGGGAAGCTCTGCCCCGATCATCTCGACGATCTCTCGACCGGTCACCACTTCGTCCATCTTCCACTCGTTGAGCGTCCCGACGTCCATGAATTCGATGAAGCGCAGGATATGGCCCGTGCCCTTGAAGTGGCGGGCGAGATCGACGAGGCCATGATCGTTGACACCGCGCTGGACGACCGTGTTGATCTTGATCGGGCCGATGCCCGCGGCTTCGGCGGCCGCAATGCCTTCAAGCACGCGGTCGACGCTGAAACGTTCGCCATTCATGCGGTGGAAGACATCGGGGTCCAGGCTGTCGAGGGAAACCGTTACTCGCCGCAGTCCCGCTTCCGCGAGCGCACTCGCCCATTTGGGCAGCAGACTCGCGTTCGTCGTCATCGCGATATCAAGGTCATCGTCGAGGCCACGCAGCTGCCCGATCAGATCCTGAAGGCCGTGGCGCAGGAGAGGTTCGCCGCCCGTGATGCGGAGCTTCTCGACGCCCAGGTCGACGAAGATCCGGACGAGGCGTTCGATCTCCTCGAAGGTGAGGATCTCGTCTCGATCGAGGAAGGGGTACTTCTCGCCGAAGATCTCCGCGGGCATGCAGTAGGGGCAGCGGAAGTTGCACTTATCCGTGACGGAGATCCGCAGATCGCGCAGGGCGCGGCCTCGGGTATCGGTCAGCGCAGTTGGGTTTGTCACGGTCGAGCTCAAAGCCGGGCTCCTGCCCTGCCTGCGCCTCGCGGCACGGGATCAGGGTCGGGGGGTAAACAATCAGGCGCGATCGGATTGGGTTCGGCGGAGCGAGCGAACGTGCCGCGCCGGGGCCCTTCATTTTGGCAGCGATCGGCCGTCTCCGCTCGCGTTCGGCGGGACTTGAGGTCCCTCTCCTGGGGGATTCGGGGCGATCTGCCGCATCCCTGCCGATTAATCTTGACCGATCGGTATCGTATCGTAGGATCTCGCTCATGCACCTGCTGGCCCGCGAAGAATCTGGACTCCGATGCCTCCTCCAGGTGGCCTTGGGTGAGCTCGCCTCCGCGACGGCCCAGTCGCCTGCGCAAGAGCAGGCACCCGTCCCGATCGCCCAGATCGCGGCCGCCGAAGGCCTCTCGGACGTCTATGCAGCCAAGCTGATGCGACAGCTCCGCCTCGCCGGGCTCGTCGACAGCACCCGCGGCGCGAACGGCGGCTATCGCCTCACCCGCCCCGCGGAGTCGATCAGCGTCTGGGACGCGATTCGAGCGCTCGACGAGAGCTTTCTGCCCGGCGCTGCCTGCGATTGCAGCAGGGAAGAGCGACTCGATTGCCAGCGAACGACGACCTGCGCGGTCACCTCGCTTTGGCGCCGGCTCGGTCAGGACATCCGCACTTCCCTCGAAGCGGTCTCCCTCGCGGATCTGTGTGAGGGAGCGCTCGAGAAACCGGAACGGACCGAGCTCCCCACGATCCCAGCCATTCGCGCCACCGAATCCGTAAGCGCGGCGACCTAACCCGTCGCCCGTCGCCCGTCGAGCTCACGCGCCCGACCTCAACCCGCACCCGACGTTACCCGACTTCATCCGACATCATCCGAAGGAATCCATCGTGGTCAATCTAGAACTTACCGACGCCGCCGCTGAAAAGGCGAAGAACCTGCTCGCTTCGAGCAAGGAACCCCACACCGCCCTGCGCGTCGCCGTTCGAAACGGTGGCTGCAGTGGCATGCGCTACGAGCTGATCTTCGACGGAGACCGCAAGGACGACGACAACGAACTTGAGTTCTGCGGGCTCAAGGTCTGGGTCGATCCCGAAAGCGCCGGCTTCCTCGACGGCATCACGATCGACTTCTCGGATACGCTGAACGACGCGGGTTTCAAGATCAACAACCCAGGTGCGAGTGAGACCTGCGGCTGCGGTGAGTCCTTCGCGCTCTAGGTGGAGGCGCCGGTCTCACTGATGTTCGCGCTGACACTCGTCGTGGCGCACAAACCATCGCAGACTTTGAACGACCAGGTTCGAATCGAGTCGCGCGCCTCGGATTCGAGGTGAACCTCGTAGTCGCCCGGCTCGTTGATCACCCTCTGTCCTTTGATGGGCTGCTGAACCGCACCCGCCCTGATCACCTGGGCGGTCGGGTCCTCCGCAGCGATGTCGACGGACGTCTCAAGCGGGCGTAGTCCGTCTTTCTCAGGGCTAATCCGCTTGTACCACGCGATCTTCACCTTCGAGGCGCCGGTCTCCGGCGCAGCGACCGGTGCGTCGACACTCGCCCATGCCCAGATCGTCGCGCCGGGCTCGAAGCGATCAGCCACCCCGTAGCATTCGCTGTTCCTCGCTCCGCCGATATTCTTGCACGTCACTAGGACGTTCGACCGCGGCATCTTGCGGAAGTCCGAGAGGCGCTTGAGAGCGTGCCATTGCTCGTCGCCCTCCCCGGGAAAGACTCGCATGAAATATCGCCACGTCATCAAGTGCCGCGCAATCGGGGCAGAGCGAGTGTCATCGTCCTGTCTGTACTCGTTGTATTTCTCGCGCATCGTCAGGATCTTCTCGACCTGGTCCTTCTGGATCTGATTCGCGTGCTCCATGAACGTCAGCTGCAAGTCGACCTGCTCGGGTGTCGCATTCTTGAGAATGGGGACCGAGGCCAATAGCCCTACAGCGAGCGCATGACGATCAACCAACGACTGCCGACAGAAAGCGGGATCGTCGCTCGAGGCCTCGGCCCCCAACTCGCCACAGCTATCGGAGATCTCTTGGATCTTCTCAGAGTAGTCCTTGAGGAGCCGATCGTTCACAGCGGCCGCCGCATCCTCCTTGTAGGTCTTGAACGCGAACAAGCTGAGTGCTGCGATCAATATCCCCCCCGCGACCGCCGCCGCCTCGTACTGATGGCGTCGTCGGGCGCGCTTTCGCATTCGCTCAGATCTTTGGATCGGAATGATCAGCGTATCGTGCGAGAGTTCGTAGTAGACGCTGCCGACGCGAGGCTCGCTGCGAAGAATTCGCGCATCGACGAGTTTGTGCAAGAGTCCTTGCTTGATCGAGGCCCGGCGGAGGAGCTCCCCCTCCTCGACGCTCAGGCGCCGACCGGTTTGGCTGATCAACTCGTTGTGGCAGAGCCGCCTCGCCTTCGCGCGCTCCTCGCTCGATGACAGATTTGCGATCGCAACTTCGTAGAATCCGCGAAGAACCTCTTCGATGGCCTTTTGATCCCCGATCTCCTCGCGCGTCACGAGATTGTCTTTGCCGGCCTTCTCCGCATAGTGGCGACAAAGAATCTGAAGCTGAACGGGTTCGACCCCTGCGATTCCCAAGGCTCCCGACCGTTCACTCCCGTCGCAAAGGAAATCCAGCAACGCCTCGACGGCTTCGGGCTCGTAGCGAAGCGGGGGCGTCGTCAGGTCTTCATGTTCGATCTCGGCGGGGCCGATGATCGCCTCCTCCGCCTGTTTGCGGCCGAGGGGAAGGAGCCGAAATCGATGTCGTCGGATTTCGGGAATCGCATCGGCGAGACCTTCGAGTTCGGCAACAAAATCCTCGCGCATCGAGATAACGATCTTGAGTGGAGGAAGTCGCTCATCCCGACGTGCCGTCGTCGTTGCGATCGTGGCAAGTTCCTCGAAGAACTCTGCCCGCCCCGCCTCGTTGTGGAGTGTGAAGATTTCCTCAAACTGATCGAAGATCAGCACCGGAGTCAGTAGCGCATCGTCCTCCGACCAGAGTTCAGTCGTCTGAAAATAGTCGTAGAATGACCCCTTCTCCTTGGACTCGACTTCCAAACCGGCGCGCTCGCACACCGTTTCAACCTGACGGATGACGGAATGAACCACATCTTCGTCGGGCTCGTTCAGACGAATCGAGATCGGAAAGAAGCCCTTCTCACGAAGCCCCGAAAAGACCCCCGCATTCAGCAGCGACGTCTTCCCCACACCTGACTTCGCATAGAGCACGTTGAGGCGAACGGCCAGGATCTCGTTGAGTAGTGACTGAGACTCAACGCTTCGACCGCGAAAGAGCAATCGGTCGACATCATCATCCTGAAAGGGAACGGATCCGCGGTAGCGTGTTCGCAGCGCTGGTGAACTTGAATTCGATGGCGTCGTCATTTCAGCGATTCCGCCTTTCCACGTCGCGCCGAATTTCCTTGATCAAGTTCGCTGCCCCCTTGTCCGACCGGAGGTCGTGAGTCTGCCATTCGCTCAACATGGGCAGTCGCTCACAATCATCGATGGCCGCCGGCAAGATAAAGACGACCTGCAGATCCTTCCGAATCCGCGAGGTCCTTTTGATCGCAAGGTCGATCTCCGTGAAGAAGTAGCTTTCCTGCTGTTTCACCATCGACTCACTCTGCAGAACAACGAAGTAGGACACTTCTCCGATCGTCTTCTCGATCAGATCATCCCAGCGCGCCCCACCGCCGATCTGCTCCTTGTCGAGCCAGGGATCCAACCCCCCGGCGCGAAGCTGGTCTGCCAGGGTCGCCGCCGCGGCGGCATCTTCGCTCGCGTGACAAATGAATACGCTCGGGGCATCCGGCGGCGGCTCCACCTCGACAGTACGGACCGACGAGGATGAGGTCGCCGCGGACACGCGTCCTGAATCCGCGTATCGAGCGCGAAGCTCGCGCGCAAACTCGGCGGCATTCGTGTTTTCGAAGTTGATTCCAAAGCCGTCGCCGTAGAAAACCGAGTGCGATTGTCCTTCGCTCACATCGGCACTCCCAAACGCATCGAGCGCGAGCGAGCGACTCCTGCGGTCGTTTCCGTGAAGAACGTGAAGCAGGATCCGCATCTGCCAATGGTCGAAGTCGAAGCCGAGAAAGAGAAAACTCTGGTTTCTCTCCTGCATCAAAGCCCGGAGCGCGTCCGGCAGCGGGGGCTTCTCGCTTATCACGGACACCAGAAAATCGAGGAGCGCGGTCTCTGAGAGAACGAGGGACTCCTCTTCCTCGATCGAACCGAAGAGCTGATAGATCAGCGGTGCTTCGATCGTCCCCATTTTGTGCAGGGGGCGCTTGGTGCCGGAGTGGTAGTAGTCGACCTCGCACTGCTTATCGGGCCGCGCATTAAAGCTATTGCTCAGGAAGTCATCGTGGCTCGTACTCAACACGGTCTGAAAGGGAAGCGCCGCGAGGTCATCGAACACTGGGGGCGACGGCGTTCCGCGCCGCTTCGAGTAGAAGCTCCAAACTAACTCATCGAGGTCGCGGACCTGGCGAAGGACTCGATACCGCTCTGCGACTTCGAGGATATTGCTCCTGTCGGTCGCTACCGGGACGGACTCGAGGTGGTCGGCGAGTTCTTCGGCGAGAATCTCAAAGAGCGGCCGGTCGACCCCGTCCTGCATTTCTGTGGCGACCCGCGGACCCAGCATCAAAATGCACTTACCGCGCTCGATCGAGTGAATCAGCGATGACCAGTCTTTATCTCTCATGACGCACCCTTGCGTGATTCGGTCTTCGGGTTGAGCCATTCGGGCGGCGGACAGTCCATTAGTGCTTCACGGTATTCGCTCGCGACACTGACATAGCATTCCACAAGAGCTCGACGATCGAGGTTCGCCTCTTCGTCGCAGTTTGCTCCGGCGGATGCATCACAGATATGACCGCCGCTGTTCAGCCAGCACATCTCGCGATTCTGATCGTGCCGCTCCGAAAGCTCGGGTTCGCAACCCAGCTCTGGAGTTTCCTCCGCCTCCGCCGCAGACTCGGACTCGGACTCGGACTCGGACGGGGCATTCGCCGTCGCGAATCCGCCTGCAATCAAAATCGAAAAAGCAATACAGCTTCCCACAAAGACGAGACGGCGCCGATGCGCGGGTACTCCGTTGACTCCAGTCATTGCCGCTCCCGGCGAACGCTCACGAGCCTCGCGACCTGACATCGTCAGCCGATGCCTACCGAGGATGATCCGCTCGCCTACTGGGCCGGATCCGCGCTCCACCGAACGGCGAAGCAATCACCAGTCCACGAACGCAGTAAAACAGACGCGGATCACAGGGGCAATCGCCTAATGGACTAGGCCATTAGGCCTAGTCGAACGTACGGGCACGATACGCACGGGGAACCAGCAGGGAGCGGCTCACTCAATCGGTGCGCGGGCGAGCATCAAGGCGCAGGAGTCGGCGGAAGGCCAGGGGCGAACTAATCGAGTTCCGTCGCGCTCGTGATGACCTTGCTCACGAGCCCGTAGATCTTCGCTTGCTCGGCATCCATCCAGTAGTTGCGATCGCTATCGGTCGTCACCTTCTCGACCGTCTGCCCCGTCTCGTCCGAGATCAAACCATTCAAGCGCTCGCGTACCTTCAGGATCTCTTCGGCTTCGATGCGGATATCCGTAGCCTGACCGCCGGCGCCGCCAGAGGGCTGGTGGAGCAGAAATCGAGTATGCGGCAGGGAGAAGCGTCGCTCCTTCGGCGCGCCGAAGAGAATCGGAACGGCAATGCTCGCGACCCAGCCCGCTCCGATCGTGACGACCGGTGATTCGATGAAGCGAAGCATGTCGTGGATGGCGAAGCCCGAGTCGACGTGACCACCCTGGGATGTGATCAGGACGCGGATCGGATCGTGATTGTCGGCGTCCAGAATGAGCAGCTGGCCCATCACCTTCTCGGCAAGCTTGTCGTCGACGCCGCCTGAGATCAGCACGGTTCGCGTCTTGAGCATGCGCATGCCGAGGCTCTCATCCGCCCCCTGCTTCGCATCGCCCTCATCCCCGGAAAGCCAACCGGCCGCTCCGAATGCCCCAACGCGCTCCGATCCTCGGTCGCTCATCAATCGTCCCCCACTCGCGCCGCCTGGCGCCCTAAAATCTCCGGCCATGCCGGTCGGCGGACATTAGCAGCCGTCCCGACGATGTGCGGCTCCGAGTCGGGCGACGCCCCTCCCCCCGCGCCTCGGGGCTGACTACAATGCGCGTCCGCTTTGAAGCCGACCCGCCGACGCGCCCATCGCTCGGCAAGGACGGTACCGCTCTCGCCCCCGCTCAGCGCAGGCGCGAACAGGAGAAGAACGATGGAAGTCCCGCTACTCGTCACCGATTTTCTGGATCGCGCCGTCCGCATCTACCCGGAAAAGCTGGCCATCGTCGACGGGGATCGCCGGTATACCTATCGCGAATTCAACGAGCGTGTCGACCGACTCTCAAATGCTCTCCTCGACCTGGGCCTCCGCCAGGGCGACCGGGTCTGCATGTTGAGTCCGAACTCCCACTTCTATCTCGAGAGCTTCTACGCCGCGGCACAGACGGGCATCATCCTCGTCCCCCTCAACTACCGACTCGTCGCCGCGGATCACGAGTACATCCTCAACCATGCCGGCGTCACCGCCGTCCTCGTCGATTGGGAGTACACCGACGTCGTCGATGAAATCCGCGACCAGCTCCCCCAGGTCAAGCACTGGATCGTCGCCCAGGACGACGGCGAGCCGAGCGCGGGCTGGACCTCGTGGAATGCGCTCGTCGAGGCAGCGAGCCCCGAAAAGCCGGCGATGCCCGAGATCGGCGAGAACGACACCTTCTCGATCAACTACACCTCGGGCACCACGAGTCGACCGAAGGGCGTCGTGATGACCCATCGCAACTCGTACCTGAACGCGTACAACATGATTGTGCATAACACCCTCGCCCATGAAGACGTCGAACTCTGGACGCTGCCCATGTTCCATTGCAATGGATGGGGCGGTGTTTTTGCCATGACGGCGCTTGCCGGAACCCACGTCATCCTGCGTGCGATCGACGGTGAAGAGATCCTGCAACTCGTCGCCGACGAGAAGGTGACCTTTGCGTGCATGGCGCCCGCCGTCCTGCGGACGATTCTCGACACGAAGGACAAAGAGCGCTTCGACATCACAACGCGGCCCCGGCTCACGGTCGCAGGCGCCCCGCCGCCCTCCGCCTTTATTGAGCGCCTCGAGAACGAGATGGGTTGGGAATTCCGTCAGATCTATGGCCTGACGGAAACGGCGCCGCTGCTCACAATCTCGCGTCCCGACGCGAATACCGAGAAGGAAGACTGGTCGCGCCGCGCCCGCGCCGGTGTTGCCGGAATCGGTGTTGACCTTCAGGTCCTCGACGACGAGGGCAATCCCGTCGCGAAGGACGGTGTCGCCGTCGGCGAGATCTGCGCCCGAAGCAATGTCGTCTTCGCCGGCTACTACGAACAGCCGGATCAGACCGCCGAGGCCATCTACGACGGCTACTTCCATACCGGCGACCTCGCAGTCTGGGACGAGAATGAGAACATCCACATCGTCGACCGCAAGAAGGACGTCATCATCTCCGGCGGAGAGAACATCAGCAGCCCGGAGATCGAGGACTGCCTCTTCCAACACGCCGCCGTTCTCGAGTGCGCCGTGATTGGCGTCCCTCATGAAAAATGGGGAGAGACGCCCGTCGCGTTGATCGTCACTCGTGAGGGGATGACGGCCAGCGAAGAGGAACTGATCGCCCATTGCCGCGACAACATGGCCCACTTCAAGTGCCCGACCCAGATCCGCTTCGTCGAGGAATTGCCGCGCACCGCGACGGGCAAGCTTCAGAAGTACAAGCTGCGGGAAGCCTTCTGGGACGGCGATCGTCTCGTCAACTAACGAGCTGATCCCCCGACCCACCCCTCGTCCAACCGAGCGCCCGACGCTCGAGGAGTTTCGATGCCTGAATCGACCGCAGCGCCCGCCATTCCCCGTTCCCGAGCACTCGTCCTGGTCATCGCGTCCTACGTGATGGCCCTCGCCGCCGGCGCCCTCACCCTTGCCTACGCGCCCATCGAAGACATCCTGTGGCGAACCTTCGCTGCGGACGCGGTCGCGACCATCGTGATCTTCGGATGGAGCGTCGCCTACGATAATTCGAGTTTCTACGACGCCTACTGGAGCGTCATCCCGCCGGCGATCGGGCTCTACTGGATCAGCCTCGCGGAGACCGGCGTCCCTGCCCTGCGCATGGCAGGGGTAATGATCGTCCTGCTGATCTGGGGCGGTCGACTGACCTGGAATTGGACCCGAGGCTGGACCGGACTCGACCACGAAGACTGGCGCTATGCCGACTTCCGCGTGCAATTTCCGCGCGCGTACTGGCTCGTCAGCTTCGCGGGCGTCCACTTTTTCCCGACCGTGATCGTCTTTGCCGGGCTCTATGCGGTCTACCCGGCCCTCGTCACGAGCTCGAGCGAAGTCGGGCTGATCGATGTCCTGGCCCTCACGGTCGGACTCGTCGGCATCGCCTTCGAATGGATCGCCGACAATCAGCTACGCGACTTCGTACTCGGCCCGAAGCAGCCCGGCGAGATCCTGCGCACGGGGCTTTGGCGCTACTCGCGTCATCCAAACTATCTCGGCGAGATCATGCTCTGGTGGAGCCTGTACCTCTTTGGCCTGGCTGCGGATCCGGAATGGGCGAAGTGGGGGCTCGTGGGGCCCGTCGCCATGACAACGATGTTCCTCGTCGTCAGTATTCCGCTGCTCGAGAAGCGCTCTCTCGAACGACGGCCGAACTACCAGCAAGTGATCGACGAAACGTCAATGCTGATTCCAATGCCGCCGAGGGCACCCAAGAGCAACGCCTAATTCTGGCGCTGAGCGCCGGCGTTGCGAGGAGCTATTCCGCGAGGAGCTGCTTGAAGATCTCGAAGGAGTCGCGCTCTTCGTCGGAAATTTCGCCGTCCGCTGAGATCAGCCCCTCGATCGATTCGACGAATACGCGTCGATGCGCCGAGGGGATCGAGGTCGGGTCGAGTCCGTCGATCTGCGGCGGTCGGTCGAGCCATTGCTGGACCTTGAGGTCTTCTTCCTCATCGAGATCGAGACGCCTGATCAGGCGGGAAATGAATACGCGCTCTTCCGGTTTGATCTCGAGGTCCGCCCAGGCAAAGGAACAGACGAACTCAACGAGTCGGAGGCGGTCGCGGCGGTCGAGTTCGTCGAGCATCGGATCCTCTTGGTTGAGCGGGGTCTCGATATGAGCAACTCGCGGGGCCGGTTCAAGGCGGGGATCGAACAGCGCATCGAAACGCTCTTCGAATCCATCACCCAGCTCGAGCCCCCCGCCCGCGCGCGCCGAGCTTAAACGGAACACGTTGCTCATGCCAACCACCTCCCGAGTTTCATTCTGACATGTCGTCAGCTCGTTGCGTGAATTATTTTCGAATCGCTTCCAATCCCGTCACGCTTCGTCCGTGCGCTCCGGCGATTCGCCGGTTCGACACCACAGCGTTCTTCCCAGTTCGATTCCAATTCGACACGAAGGTAGCCGCATCGTGCGACGACAAACCCGAACCTGTGAGATTTCCCGGACAATGCGAAGTAGATCCCCCACGCAGAACGTGTAAGCAGCCCCTCGCCTAGCAAGCCTCCTCGTCCGCGCTGCGCAGGCTCTCATGAAGGGGCGTAACCGTTTTCATGGCACTCCCTCGCGGCGTCCGCGCGTGAACCCGCTCGAGGAGTCGCACCACGCGGTGGCGGTCCCCCTTCGCGTGTGCGACCAGGGCATCCGTCAACAGGGGCGGCAGTTCGGAAAGCACATCTTCTGCAGCTCCCCCGCCCCCTGCAGAATCACCCGCCTCCAGTGCCATCAACTCGAAGCCGACTTCCTGTTCGAGCACCCGTCGCCAGGCCCCGGGCGTCCCCACCGCGGAATCCCCCACCGCGCATAACACCGGTGCGTCTCCGAGACGCGAAACAAACCGGCCCAACTCGCGCAGGAAGCGAAGATCGGCCGCCGGCAAACCACCGACGAAGAGCAGCACGGGCCTGCAGAGCGCCAATCCTGAGAGCATCTGCGCCGCGGCGCGATACCCGTCGGGCGGTGAACTCGTACTGCCGGCCTGCCCGCCAGCGACGCACGCCGCCCCGTCCCGGACCAGCCAGTCTCGTGCGGGCAGCGGCAACCGGCTTTCGACGGCGGCCTGCCCTCTCGTGCCCACCATGGCACGAATCAGATCACGCGGGAATCGCGAAAGAGCACCGCTCGACTCATGGGGCACTTCGACACGAATGACCTCGAAGTGTGCCGTGGACGCTGCCGCCTCCAGTTCCGCCAGCCCGTGCGCAACCGCCTCCTGCTCGCCCGCCAGAATCGCTCCGGCGAAGCCGCGTCGAGCGACCCGTTCAATCATCTCAGCCATGCGCGACGGGCGGTTCACGACGGAACCCGGGGCGATCGCTCCCTCGGCAATCTCATGCACTTCCGCGACGAACTGATAGCCGCGGGCATGCACCGTTCGAATGGAGGAGCGGCCCCGGCCCTCCTCCCCGAGCGCGCCACGCAGCTCGTTCACGAGCCCGGAGAGCGAACCCGTCCCTACTCGCGTGCCGCCCCACAGCGCATCCACGAGTTCTTCTCGGCGCACCACTCGGTCCCGGTTGCGCACAAGCTGAACAAGCAGGTCGAAAACTTTCGGGCGAAGCCTGACCTCGACACCCGAGCGGCGAAGATGATAGTTCTGGTCATTGAGTTCGAAGTCGGCGAATCGGATCTTCATGATGAGCGCACAAATAACATCGTGCGCCCGGAAGCGAGATCATCTCCGAATCGAATTTCCGTCCAATTGCCCGGGGCAGGACACGAACGGCGCGGAAGGACGCGCGGCATTCGGGACGATCGGGGAGGCGCGGGGAGACGGTGGGGACTAACTCAGCGCTTCGAGGTTCACATCGACCATCATGTCATCGGCCAACTGCTCAAGCGCCGCGCGAATGGATTCGATCTCGACCCCCTCCGGCGGAGCCAGCTCCGCTTCGGCTCGGAAGAGCGGCTCCCCGGACATCGGCGCACTTTCGACGACGGTCCGAAGGTCCTGAACGCTGACTCCCAGCGTCGCAAGAGCACTTGAGATTTCGCGAACGATCCCAGGGCGATCTTGCCCGACCAGCTCGAACCGAATCGATCGGCGATGGTCGACGGTCGCGAGGGACCAGTCGGAATCGACGACGGTGACCGACAGGCCGCGCTCGGAAAGCGAGGGCAGCGCTTCGATCAGCCCCTCGGCGCGATCCTCGGGCAGGTGGATCTGAACGACCCCGGCGAAATGGCCGGCGAGGCGCGCCATCCGGCTCTCATCCCAGCTCCCATCATGAGCCGCAATCTGGGCTGAAAGAGCCTCGACGAGCCCGGGCCGATCTTCCCCGATTACGGTGAGTACGAGTGCGCGTGCCATTTTTTCCGTCCTCCGAACTCTTTATAACGGCTTTAATTCCCGACACTTACAGGGCCAGGGGTAAAAAAGTGCCCGCGCATACGAAAAAAGTGCGCCACGTCCGGCTGCGAAACGGCACTTCCTATACAGAACAAGCCGATATCCCCTTCCCAGGGAGGCCCGTCGTGTCTCAGACACGACGGGTCGCTTACTTTCTGGGCCCCGATTCACCCACCTGGCCCACCAAATCGCCCACTTCGATTGCGGGATACCCGGCTCCAACGCCCCCCGCGATTCCGCGTGCTCATCAGGCCAACCGAGCGCCTGACCTGTTTCGAGGCGGGACCTATCCCTCCCTGCGCCTCTGGTACTCCGCCCATCGCACAAGGGCTCCGAGGGCCCGTACAGCGCGGTGTGCGCTCGGATAACAGAGACGCCCATGCTCGCGGAGCGCCGCCGGCGCGGGGTTCTCCGGGTTCGATGCCACCAGCTCAGTCACGGCCAGAACCGGCTTGCCGTGTTTGCGACTCGCCTCGATCCCCGCCTCCGCATAGCGCCGATCCTGCTTTTCGTGGAAGCCGGCCATCCGCTCGAGGCCGTGGTCGGGATAGAAACGACCGGTCTGGAACACGTTCGCGGTTGCGGCCTGAATGCCGAGGCCCAGATGAATGACTGCGTCCACGTCAGGGTGCGCGCAGACCAGGTCGAGCACCTCGGGAATCGTGTCCCGCGTCTCGCCTCCGGCCAGATCAATCGGGTTGCCACCGCTCCATCGCGCCGGCACCCGCTCATCGATCGCCGCCTTGATTTCCGCGGGCAACTCGATCAGCTCAAGCCCCGCCTCCGCGCAGGCATCGGCCGCAAGCACGCCCCACCCACCGACCGAAGTGAAGATGACCACCCGACGACCCGCCGGAAGGGGCTGGGTCGCAAGCGTTGCGCCCCATTCAAAGGCCTCTTCGATGGTGGGTGCACGCAAGATGCCCAGCTGCCGGCATAGGCCATCGAATACGCGGTCGTCGCTCGCGAGTGCGCCGGTATGACTCGCGGCGGCGCGCTGTCCCTCGGCGCGGGCGCCACCCTTGACGAGCACCAGCGGCTTGCGCTCGGTCAGCCGCGCCGCCGCACGACGGAACGCCCGGCCATCCCCCACGCCTTCGACGTAGCTCACCGCAACGTCCGTGTTGGGATCGACGGAGAAATACTCGAGGAGCTCGGGGAGACCGGTCTGAGCGGAATTGCCAAGAGAGACGGCCTTACTGATGCCGACCCCCGTCGCGACCGCGTAGTTGAGATAGGAGGAGACGAGATTCCCGCTCTGACTCGCGACACCGATCCGGCCGGCCGGGGGCATCGGCGCAACGATCTGCGCGCACATCGATTCCGGCGTCGAGATCACGCCCTGTCCGTTCGGCCCGATCAAGAGAATCCCGAGCGAATCGGCGAGGTCGATGAGCTCCTGCTGGAGCACCTTGCCCTCTTGTCCGGACTCGCCATACCCGGCGGTCGTCACGAACGCGGCCTTCACACCGCGCGCCGCGCAGGCCTTCAACAGATCGACATTTGCCTTCCCCGGAGTACAAACAAACACCAGATCCGCATCGCCTTCGGGCAGATCCGCGACGGTCGAGTACGTGGGCCCACCCAGCACTTCCGCGGCGTCCGGCTTAACACCCCAGAGGTCGCCCTTGAAGTTGAAGCGCTGCAGGTTGTGCATCGTCACGAAACCGAATTTGCCGGGATGGCTCGCCACTCCCGCAACGATGATGCCGCGCGGATGAAAGAGCGGGCGGAAGCGTTCGAGGAGCGCCTCGTCCTCAAGGGACGGGGCGAGCTCGGCGCGACGATCCGCATCGCCCTCAACGGTCGTCTCGACCAGTGCATCCACAGCGACTGGTTGATCTCCGCAAACGATCAAGGGGTTGAGGTCGACACTGACCACATCCGGCCGATCAAGCGCGAGCTTCCCGAGACCTTCCAGAATATCCGCTAGCGCCTCACGGTCGATCGCGGGCTCACCGCGATGTGGCTCTGTCAGCAGATGGCTCGTCGCGAGTCCATCCACCATCGCCCAGGCCTCTGCTCGAGTCAGCGGCGCGATCGCGAAGACCGCGTCGCCGACGGCTTCTGCGAGAATGCCGCCGAGACCTAACATGACGCACGGACCAAATTGCGGATCGCGTACGACCCCGGCGATCAACTCACGCTGACCGCGCACCATCTCCGCCACGAGTACAGCCACGTCGCCGTCTTCGGGTCGCGCTTGGGCGAGCAGATCGGCGGCCTCCGCTTCCGCGCTCGCCGAATCTGGAACCCCGACACGCACCAGACCGCGCTCGGTCTTATGCGCGATGCCGTCGCCCGCCAGCTTGAGGACGACGGGAAATCCGATCTCCTGCGCCGCAGCCGCGGCTTCCGCGGCGGAGGTCACGAGGCGCTCCTTCGGCAGACGCACGCCGTAGGCGGCGACGATTTCCTTCGAGGCGTGCTCGGAGAGCGTCTGGCTGGGCGGGGAAATGGGTTCAGCGTTCGGGTCGGATTTGGCTTGGCTCATGGGGCGCAGAGACTACTCGACGACCGAGCCGGCCACAAAGCCGGCCCCAACTCGCAAATGTCGACGCATCTCACTGAAATCGCGTATGATTTATCCATCATGCCCAACGAAACCGACGCCGGTTCCCAGAGTCTCTTTGCCCATGCGGAAGCGCTTTTCTCTGAATGGGTCGTCTCGCCGATCAGCGAAAAGATCTTCTACGACCTCGCATTTTGGGACAACGCGAGCGGAGACCTGATCCAGATCCCCGTTGTCGTCGCCTGGCTGGTGCTCGGCGCCCTCTTCTTCACCTTCCGATTCCAGTTCATCAACGTGCGCGGCTTCCGCCACGGAATCGATTGCGTGCGGGGCCGATATAGCGCCCCGGACGAGTCCGGCGAGATCAGCCACTTCCAGGCGCTTTCTGCAGCCCTCTCCGCGACCGTCGGCCTCGGCAACATCGCCGGCGTCGCCTTCGCCGTCGGGATCGGCGGTCCCGGGGCCGTCTTCTGGATGATCATCGGCGGGCTGATCGGCATGAGTTCGAAATTCGCCGAGTGCACGCTGGGCCAGCGCTACCGCACGATCGACGCCGACGGGCACGTCACCGGCGGGCCGATGCTCTACCTGAAGGAAGGTCTGGCGGAGCGCGCGCAAACAGTAAAGAACCGTTTCGTCTCAGCCGGCCTCGTATTCTTCGGCCGATTCCTCTCCGTCGTCTTCGCCGTCATGTGCATCGGCGCGAGCTTCGGCGGTGGCAACATGTTCCAATCGAATCAAGCGTATTCGATCGTGGAGCAGGAGATCCCGCTGCTCGCGACGAGCGGTGGCATGATCACCTTCGGCCTCGCGCTGGTTGTGTTAGTCGCCCTCGTGATCATAGGCGGGATCCGCCGCATCGGCGAAGTCGCGTCGATCCTCGTGCCCGCCATGTGCCTGATCTACATGGTCTGCGGCCTGCTCATCCTGATCGTTCATGCCAGCGCAGTCCCGGCGGCATTGGGCGTCATCATCAGCGACGCATTCAGTTTTGAAGCCGGCGTCGGCGGCTTCGTCGGCACCTTGATTCAGGGCTTTAGGCGAGCCGCCTTCTCGAACGAAGCAGGCGTCGGCTCCGCCGCGATCGCTCATTCCGCAGCCCGCACGAGCGAGCCCGTCCGCGAAGGGCTCGTCGCCCTCCTTGAACCCTTCATCGATACGGTGGTCGTCTGCACCACGACCGCCCTCGTCATCGTCGTGACCGGGGCCTACGCCGACCCGGATGCGGGGACGGGCATCACGATGACCGCCTCCGCCTTCGCCACGGTCTTCCCCGCCTTCCCGAAGGTGCTGACCGTGATCGCCGTGCTCTTCGCCTTCAGCACGATGATCTCCTGGAGCTACTACGGAGAGCGCTCCTGGAAGTTCCTCTTCGGTGCCCGCTCGATCCTGGTCTACCAGGTGCTCTTCCTGGCGTTTACGTTCGGGGGCGTCGTCTTCCGAAACGCGACCGTCGTCCTCGACTTCGGGGATCTGATGATCCTCGGCATGGCCTTCCCGAATATCGCCGGCGTGGTTCTGCTCGCCCCCCTCGTCAAGGCGGACCTCGACGACTACATGGCTCGGCTCGCCTCGGGATCCTTCACCCGCTATTAGGCCGTCGCCCGTCCTCGAACGGGCCCCGCTTTGGCAATCGGGGGCCGAACGCAATCGCGCCCGGCAAAGGAGGTGCGGCACTCGCTCGAGGCCACAGCTCGCCCTACCGGGCGCGGATTGATCGGTCCGTGCGCGACGGATGTTAGGGCTGGATGTCCGCCACGGGAGCCGGCGGCAGCTCTTTCACGCTGATCATGGCTTCCTTCGAGAACTTGACGCGCCCGGACTTTCCGAGGGTGCCGCCGAGGGGCTGCGGTCCGTACTCCGGATGCTCCCGCGTGGAAAGCGCCGTGCCAGTTTCCGTTCCATAGAAGTAGGCGCCCACGAGCGGATAGTCTCCGACCGTTTGCGGGGCGCGCAGCGTGTAGATGATCTTCGCCCGCGACCATTTGTCCTGGTCTGCGTTCGACTGGATCCCGCCCACGTTGACGAAGGTGACGTTGCGCCCTTCGCGCTCGGGTCGTCGCTCGATCCAATCCGTCTGCGGGCCCTTCGGACCGATGATCGTCGGAGCGCCCACGACTTCCCAGCCAAGCGCCGACGCCGGCTTCGCAAAGAAGCGATGCGGACGATCGACGAGTCCAACCCCAACCGAGGGTCCCGCGCCGCCGGTCAGCTTGACCGTGACCTGGAAGGTCGATCCGGGCGCTACGGCCGCGGGAAACTCGAGCGCGATCGTCGAGTTCTTGTCGACCGCCGCGAGAAGTTCCACCAGCTTCGCGCGGTCCGCTTCGGGCAGTTCCGCATAGAGGCCTTCGCCACCACGAATCGCGGCGAAATGTTTGTTGAGTGCGAGCTCGTTCTGGGCGCGGTCGCCGAGACCCGAAAGATCGTCCTCACTGGTCGAGGAATGACACGCCGCGCAGTAGGGAGCGACGTCCGTCTGAAAGTCGGGTGTGCCACCCGGGTAGGCGGCGGCGTGATTTGCAAACAGGGCCGTCGACATGAGCAGAATTACTGCGGCCGTAGTCGCTCCTCGAAGGCCTCGCTGAATTCGTTGTTCCTGCATCGTAAGTCCCATCTTCTCTTGCCCACACGCGTTTCCCGGTTCTGGGATGCGGCGCGAATCGTGCGGGCGTTCGGCCCTCGTTTCGACCAAACAGGCGGATGAGATGAGTGCTTGATCTCACTGAAGCGAGCGAGATCCCGGCGGAGAGCCGCGCTAGCGTACCGGCCCACACGAGATCGGAGCATCTGAAACATGGAACTTGGCAAGATCAGCATCTGGGGATGGCTCGACCATCTGAGCGCTCAGGAAGCGGCAGAATTCGCGCAGCGAGCGGAGGGATGGGGCTACAGCTCGCTCTGGATCCCCGAGGCCGTCGGCCGAGATCCGTTCTCGTTGATCGGTTACCTCGTGGCGAGAACCGATCGTATGATCTTCGCGACGGGCATCGCCAATATCTACGCCCGTGACCCGATGGGCATGAAGGCCATCTGGAAGACCGTATCCGAGATGGCGCCCAACCGATTCATTCTCGGCCTCGGCGTCTCCCATCAGCACCTCGTCTCGGGCCAGCGCGGCCACGAGTACAAGAAGCCGGTCGCGACCATGCGCGAGTACCTCGAGACCATGCAGAGCGCGCTCTATATGGGCAAGGAGCCGGAGGTGGATGCCCCGATCGTAATCGGCGCCCTGCGCGACAAGATGCTCGGCCTCGCGGCGTCGCAGGTTCAAGGCTCCCACCCCTACAACGTCACGCCCGCGCACACGAAGCGCGCACGGGAGGTCATGGGCCCGGACGCCCTGCTCTGTCCCGAGCACATGGTGCTGCACGAAACCGACGCGACGAAGGCGCGCCAGATCGCCCGGCAGAACCTGAAGATGTACATCGGCCTGCCGAACTACCAGAACAACTTGCTGCAATTTGGCTTCGACAAGTCGGACTTCGAGGACGGCGGATCCGACAAGCTGGTCGATGCACTTGTTTGTTGGGGTGATCCCGACAAGATTGCAGCGCATATGCAGGAACATCTCGATGCGGGCGCGAACACGGTCTGCATTCAGACCTTCCGAAACGACGGCCAGGCCGGCGCCGACGAAGCACTCCTTCAGGAACTCGCCCGGCTTCTCAACTAATCTTCACCTGATCCTCAACGAGCACCTGCCCCCGCCCCACCCCGCTCACGCCCGCGCGTGAGCGATCCGGCTGGCCCACCCGAACCACCCAAGGAAACTCGCATGTCCAATCTCTTCGACGCGACCCAACTCGGCCGACTCGAGCTCCGGAATCGCGTCGTGATGGCGCCGATGACCCGCAGCCGGGCCAATGCGGCGGGAGACCCGACGGATCTGATGGTCGAGTACTACCGACAAAGGGCGAGCGCGGGCCTGATCATCACCGAGGGCATCTATCCAAGCGAAGACGGCAAGGGCTATTGCCGGACGCCGGGACTCGTCAGTCCCGCCCATGTCGCCGGCTGGCGAAAGGTCACGGACGCGGTCCACGACGAAGGCGGCACAATCGTCGCGCAGATCATGCATTGTGGTCGCGTGGGTCACGCTGACAACAAACAACCGGGAACGGACTCGGTGTCGCCCTCTGGCATCACCGCGCGGGGAGACATGTTCACGGACACGGCGGGCATGCAGCCCTTCTCCGAAACCCGTGCCCTCGCCCTCGACGAGATCCCCGACGTGATCGGCGAGTTCAAGCGATCGACGGAACTCGCCTACGAAGCGGGCTTTGACGGCGTCGAGGCGCATCACGCCAGCGGCTACCTCCCCGCCCAGTTCCTCTCGACAGGCAGCAACCAGAGAGACGACGAGTACGGCGGCTCCGTCGAGAACCGGATTCGCTTCGCCGTTGAAGTCCTCGACGCGATGGCGTCGGTCGATGGCGCCGATCGCGTCGGCTTCCGCATCTGCCCCGGCAACCCCTTCAACGACCTATCCGACGACAACCCGGAAGAGACCTTCACCACGTTCCTGCGCGCCGTCCGCGACAAGGGCCTCGCCTACGCTCACGTACTCCGGCTCTACAAGTCGGAGCTCGACAACATCGCCCTCGCGCAAAAGGAATACGGCCAGCCCCTGATCGTGAACGACAGCTTCAAGCTGCCCGAAGCCCAGGCGATCGTTGAGAGTGGTGGAGCCGAGGCGGTTTCCTTCGCGCGCTTCTTCATCGGCAACCCGGACCTGGTCGAGCGCTTCAAGGCTGGCGCACCCCTCGCTGACTTCGATCGAACCAAGCTCTATGCCGACGGGCCTGCGGGTTATACGGATTTTCCGACACTCTAAAGCGGCGGTACGGCTTCGTTCACGAAGTCGGGACTTCGCATCCCGTGCTGGGCGTCGCGAGCAGCCAGGCAATGGACTCCTCAAGAAAAGTCAGATGAGCCGCTTCCTGATAGGCCTCCGCCTGATGCCCGAGAGCAGAATAGATCGTTCGACCGCGGCCGATGCAATGGGTCCAGATGATCGGGTGGTCCTTGCCCATGCGCAGATCACGATCGATCACCGCGATCTTCATGCGCGGTGAATACGTCGACTCGTCGAGGGTCGCGAGGACCTGCACATCCGCCGCCCGCGGGCTCTTCTCGAAGGAATACCACTCCTCCGTTCGGACCCATTCAGCGCTGAGATGCCGCATCACGGGATGCGTCCGCGCCTCAACGTGAATCGTCGCTTCCTGGAATTGCGGGCCCATCGGGTGGCCGGTGAACTGCGCGCGCACCAACGTGCCGGGATGCGCGGCCCAATCGTAGTTCGGATCGCCGCCCGTCCCATGGACGCCCAGAAATCCAGTTCCGCCCGAGATCGCCGCGAGCAAGGCCGCGCGCTGATCCTCGGCGAGCACGTCGCCACTCACGTTGAACCAGACGATGGCATCGAATTTCGCAAGGTCCGCCGTGTTATGCACAGCTCCGTTCTCGGTCGCAAAGGTCGACCAGCCACGCTTCTTCGCCATGGCTTCAAATGCGGGAAGCCCCGCCTCGATCGCCTCGGTGTGCCGGAACCCATTCGTCTTGCTGAAGATCAGGACGGCCGGCCGCGCGAGCGATTCGGGGATCGCAGGCCCCTCCACTTCATGGTCCGAGGAGGGAAAGATCACGCGCACGAGGTCACACCCGGAAAGAACGAATACGCCCCCTAACACCACCAGCAGCACCGCGATCCGCATCGCCGAAATTCGCATCTCAGACCTTCTCCCATTGCCGCGTCGAGCTCGATCGTTCAATCGCATCGAGCGCCCGCTGATTTCGCACGCCGTCTTCGAAGTCCGGCCGCGGATTCTCGCCTCGATCGATCCCACGGAGCAGATCGAGCACGGTGTGTGTAAATGTATGCTCGTAGCCGAGGATATGGCCCGGGGGCCACCACGCGTCGACAAAGGGATGCGCCTCATCCGTCGCCAGCACAGTCCGGAAGCCCGAATCGGGCCCCGCCTCTGTATAGACCTCGAGTTCGTTCATCCGTTCGAGATCGAAAGCGAGGCTTCCGAGACTGCCGTTGATTTCGAATCGGTTGTAGTTTTTTCGCCCGGGGCAGAATCGTGAGCCCTCAATCGTTCCGATCGCGCCGCTGTCGAAGCGAACGAGGGAGAGTGCCGCGTCATCCACATCGACGCGTCCTCGTCCACTCCCGTCCTCGAGCGGCCGCTCATCGACAAAGGTCTCGAGCATGCCGGAGACCTCTGTGACCTCACCGACAAGATGCCGCGCGAGATCAAGAGAGTGGGAGGCGATATCGCCCAGCGCGCCGCTGCCCGCCTTCGCCTTCTCGAGGCGCCAAACGAGCGGGGCTTCCGGGTCGACGATCCAGTCCTGCAGGTAGACGCCGCGGTAGTGGCGAATCTCACCGATCTCGCCGGCGTCGATCATACGCTTCGCGAGCGCGACCGCGGGTGCGCGCCGGTAGTTATGGCAGAGCATGTGAATCACCCCTGCCTTCTGTACCGCGGCGAGCATCTCTTCTGCTTCTGCCACCGTATTCGCGAGGGGCTTTTCGCAGAAGACGACCTTACCCGCCTCGGCAGCGGCGATGGCGATCTCCGCGTGGGAATCCCCGGGCGTGCAGATATCGACGATGTCAATGTCGTCGCGCGAGATCACATCTCGCCAAGACGTCGAGCTCTCTTGCCATCCCAGACGATCCGCCGCTTCAGCGGCCCCCGCCTCGGATCGACCGCACACCACCTTCATGACGGGATCGATCGGTGCATCACAGAAGGGACGCACCTGGCGCCAGGCATTGCTATGCGCCCGCCCCATGAACTGGTACCCGACCATCGCCACGTTCACGCTTCGCTTCGTACTCATGCCACCTAACTCCGGTAAGCCTGTCGGCCCACACCCTGCACGGGAATTCCTTGCGCAGGAAGGACTTCGTTCTGAAGCGCATACATCGCGGCCGCCGCTTCGTCGATCTTTCGCGTGAACTCGATCGAGCCCTTGAGAATCGGCGCCAACTTCGCCTTCTCCTGCACGCGGGCCGGGCCGTACTCGTGCTCCACGATCAAAGGCGCGCGATCGAGATCGATCTCCAGGAGTTCGCGGGCGGCGAGCTGGTGATCGAGCCAATCGACGCTGCGATTCGTGAGATAGGCAAGCGGGTCGTGTCGAGCGGTGCCGGGCAACTCGTGCTCGCAGATCGTCGTCTGCTTCTTCCAGGCATTGCCGAGGTCCGCGGGATCTTCCGAGGGCACACCATCGACATAGTCACCCCGCCCGAGTGTCTGCCCCCCGTATCCCCAGCCCGCCAGGCCCTTGGGGTCGATGACCTGCCCTTTCACGTGAAAGCCATCGATCAGGAAGGGGTACCCCTCGTCCTTCAGATACTGAAAGATCGAGCGCGTGTCCTGCCCCATCAGGATCGCATGGGAGGGGTCGTAGTGGACTCGGAGCTGGTCGCCGACGCCATGCCGATCGCAAATCTGGTGGAGCGCGATCCAGGCGGCGGGTGTGTACGCAATATTGTTATAAAATGCGTCATCGACAGTCCAACCGGGCATCGGACATTGCTCGATTCGGTATGTCAGCCCTCGCGTCTTCGCCTCTTGCATGAGCGGAACGAAGGACGCCTCGAAATCTGCGAGGTTCTCTTCGATCGTGCGTTCGTGATTCTTCCCAACGAATCCACAAACTGCCGGTACACCGAGCAGAACTGCGGCATCGAAGACGCGCAACATGAAGTCCATCTTCTTTTGACGAGTCGCCGGGTCGGCGTGAAGCATATTGTCGAAGAAAGCCACGTCGGCGATCTCAACGCCCGTCTGCTTGATCGCGGCCCCGATTCGATGGGCACGTTCCTGATCGAGGGGCGCACGAAGGTCGAGGGTATTCGCGACCGGGTCGAGCATCGCCTCTGGCGGCACGTCGGACTCGTCCGGATGCAGCGCCGCTGAGAGCTGAATCGAATCCGCTCCGACCTCCCCTGCAAAAGCCAGCCATTCCTCCACCGCGAGATCGGGATCGGCATCGCGACGATCTCGAGGCGTGAGTTCTTGCAGCGCTGCAGTCAGGACACCAACCTGCATCGCACGGGGTTCAAAGTCGCCATTCGCCATTAGGGAGGGTCCTCATCCTTCGCACGGCCGCCTCGATCGCGGTCACGCGGAAAGCCATTCTCGGTGATCCCGAAGCCGATTGCGACCGTTTTCGTGATACGCTCGGCGGCTTCAAAGGGCTCGATTCATGGCCCGAAGGTGGAGCGAAGCCTTGCGTCTTCAAGCCGGTGACGTAGTCGCAGAGATCGACGAGGACTGGGGCGGGCGCCTGGCATCGCTTCGCGTCGGCGACCTTTCGCTGATCGTTCCTCGCCGCGAAGACCCGCTGCTTTGGGGCGCCTACGTGATGGCACCCTGGGCCGGGCGAATTCGAAACGCCGAATTCCAGTTCGAGGGGCAGACACACACGCTTCCTCGTCGCCTACCGGAGTGGGCCATCCATGGGACGGTGCTGGACCGACGCGCGACCCGGATCGACGAATCCGCCGCGCAGAGCGCACGGCACACGATCCCGCTCGGCGAGGAGTGGCCCTTTGCCGGGCATCTCGAACAAGAGATCACCCTTCGCGAAGACGGCCTCGATTGGACCCTCGCCGTCCACACGGACGACGCGCCCTTCCCCGCTTCGATCGGCTGGCATCCCTGGTTTCCGCGGCGGCTCGCTCGCGGCGACGAAGCATTGCTCGAATTCCGTGCGGGCCGGGTCTACGAACGCGGGCCCGACGGACTGCCGACCGGGGCGTTAGTCGCTCCGGGCCCCGGCCCCTGGGACGACTGTTTCATCGAGCTCGAGGGAGTGCCGACGATCCGCTGGCCCAGCGCGCTCGAACTCACCCTCACTTCCGACGTCGACCATTGGGTCATCTACGATGAACCGGAAGACGCGCTCTGTGTCGAACCCTGGAGTGGGCCGCCGGATGCGCTGAACATCGCGCAACGGAGGGTCGAGCTCGGAGCGCCCCTCACCGCCTCATTCAACATGCGATGGCAGCGCGACTAGCATCTCAGCCGCTTCGCCAGGCGCCGCTAGGACATGAACTCCCCGCCATTGCAGTTCAGATTGGCCCCAGTCACGACCGCCGAGAGATCCGAAGCGAAGAAGAGCGCTGCATTCGCGCAATCAGAATCGTCGGGGATATGCCCGATCGGAATATCCTTCACGATGTCCGCAATCAGGTCCTCCATCGGAACCCCGCTCTGCTTCGCCGCCATCTTGAGATGGCCCTCAACCGGCGGCCCCCACATCCAACCCATCGCGACCGAGTTCACGCGAATCCCATGCGGGCCCAGCTCCTTGGCAAGCATCCGCGTCGCCACCGACAGCGCCCCCTTCGACGAGGCGTAGGCGGCCTGCATCGGCAGCGGCTTGCGCTCGACCATCGTGTTGATGTTCACGATCGCGCCCTTGCCCTGCTTCTTCATGATCGGCACGACCTGCTGGGTCAGGCTCAGCGAACCAAAGAGATTCACTTCCATCGTCTTCCGCCAATCATCGAGGTTCGCGTCTTCAAAACTGGAGAACGTGCCGCCGCTATAGGCGCTGTTGATCAGCGCATCAACGCGGCCGAAGCGTTCGACGGTCTTCGCGACGAGATTCTGGCATTGCTCGACGTTCGTGATGTCTGTCGCAACGACCAGGGTTTCGGCACCGGTCTTCTCGACTTCCGCATTCACTTCGTCGAGGAACGCTTGTGTGCGCGCGGCGAGAACGACCTTCGCGCCTTCGCGGCCGGCGTTGATGGCGAGCTCCTGCCCGAGGCCGGGTCCGATCCCGGAAACGATGACGACCTTGTCCTTGAGAATCATGATGCAACCTACTCTTGAGGGGCGGGATCGTTCGCGCAATGGCGCGCCAACGTTCAGGCCGGACCCGATGGGTCCGAGAGCTTCGCCCAATCAAGCGGGTGCGTCGATGGATCGGGTGGTGACGAAATGCGGTCTTAGACGCCGAGGGCCGGGAGAAGGCGGCGCGTCAATCGCCCGCGAATCTCATCGTCCGACAAGTGCGCTGGTGGCGGCAGAGTAAGAAAGGACATCACCGCCCGGGCGATGACCTCGTAGGCCTCCCGCGTGTCGCGTTCTTCCCATCCGAGCTTTCGCGCGATCGGCTGCAGGCCCTCGACCCCGCGCGCAACAAAGGCGGGATCGAAGATCGAGCGCAAGATCGCCTGGGGATAATCGCGCGACTCCCAGGCGGTCCTTAAAAGTGCGTTGTGCCGAATCACGCTGAGCGCGGCCATGACTGCCTCGACGATCAGCTCGCGGGGTTCCCCCTCTGCCTGAAAGACAAGGACCTGCCCTTCAAGGAGCTCGCGCCCCGCGCGAAGCAGCGTCGCGCGAACGACTTCCCGCGAATTCGGAAAGTACCGGTAGACCGTCTGCCGCGTGATCCCGGCTTCGATCGCGACCGAGGTCATCGAGATCGATTCAAAGCCGTCGCGCACAATGAGTTTCTCGCAGGCGTCCATCAGGCGATGCCGCGTCGCTGCGCGCTTGCCGGTAAAAGTCGATGGGGGACTCGGCACGGAATTCGATGGAGCGCCCGGCCCTGAAGACACAGGGGCCATGCTTCGAGGCAGAATCGGATGGATCGACGGACTGGACATGAGCGAAAGCCTCCGGTCGTGGAAGACGATCTGAAAGTCCCCACTGGACCGAATTCGGGATCGCCGCGCGCCGCGAAGGATTCGGCTTTCGTGATACTCAATCCATCGGCAATATTGCCGACCCGTTCCGCCGACGCCCCATTGAGGTCCCCACGTGCGCCGAGAACGGCGCGAGTGCCCCCAAAATGAGGCAGATCGACACAGAAGAAGGGTGGCGACGCTAGGCCAAGCCCAATGCTAGGCGACTCGCAGTTCGATTTTCCGACTAGCCTCGCGCAAGGGAAACGAAGGCCTGGCGCTGCTCGCCCGTCCCGAGCATCACCAACTCTGCCCCCTCAACGAGCTCCGTGGTCGCAGTCGGATTCGCCATGAACTCCCCGTTGGCGCGAATTCCGATGACGTTGAGTCCCGTGCGACTGCCGATCTCGCTCTCACCAAGCGCCCGTCCAACAAGCGTTCCGGGAATCGGCTCGACGAAGAGTTCGGTGCCTTCGCCAACCAGGATCAGGTCGCGTCCCAGAATCACCGAGACCAGTGTCTGAATCGCGAGCGACGCACGGGAGAGCGCGAAGTCCGCCCCCGCACGGTGGATCGCTTCTAGGTTCCAGTCGTGACTGATGCGACTCACGATATGCGCGTCCGCCGAGAGCCCACGGCAATACACGGACAGGAAGATGTTGGTCGCGTCATCGTTCGTCGTAAGGACGACCGACGGTGCTTCGTCGATTCCCGCGGCCTTCACCGTCTGCAGGTTCGCGGCATCGCCGATCACCACCTTGTCCGCAATCTTCGAGAGCCCATCGCGCAGGCTGGAATCGCTGTCGAGGATCGTGACGCGGGCGCCGCGAGCGTGGAGCGCCTCGCTGACCGCATGACCGACCGTCCCGCCACCGATCACAAGCACCGGCGTATCCGTCGCCTGATAGATGACGAAGAGCGCATCAAGGTCGGTGATCTGTTCGTCGGTTCCGACGACGACCGGCACGCTGTGTTCATGCAGAATCGTTTCCGGGCCGGCGGGCTCGAGACGACCGCGCTCCCAGACGCCCACGACGTTCAGCCCCGTCAGTTGGCGGAGATTCGTATCGCGAATCGTTCGCCCAACGAGTGCCGTGCCGTGAATCGGAAACTCGGCGATCACCAGGTCTTCAAAGCGGCCGATGCGATGCGCGGTCTGGGTTCCCGCCGTCACGCGCGTCGCGAGCTGTTCACCGAGTCGCTGCTTGAGCGGGATCACCCGCGTCGCACCGGCGAGTTCCAGAACATCCACCGAGTCGATATTGTCCGCGAACGCCACAATCGGCACATCCGGCGCGACCTGGCGAACGGTGACCGCGATATTCGAGTTTTCGGTGTCCGAGCGATTCGCCAGAACGAGTCGCGCCTGATCCGCACGGATCCGCTCGTAGGTCTCGCGGGTATCTCGACGAGCCGCGACGACGTTGACGCCCTCTTCGTGATGGGACGCCGCGATCGTGGCGTCCGGCTCAAGCACGACGTAGTCGATCTCGAGTTCCTTCAGGCGTTCGATCAAGCCCTCTGCGATCATGTCGTAGCCGCAGATGATGACGTGGTCCTTCGTTTCCTTCGGCAACTTGCGCGGTGCGCGCATTCGGATCTGCGCTTCGAGCCAGGGCGAATAGACGAAGCGGATGAACACAAAAGGCGCCACGATCAAGAGCATGACGATGCCGTAGAGCAGGACGACAATCGTGAAGCCCCGCCCCAGGTCACTCTGGAACGTGATGTCCCCAAACCCCAGCGTGCTCATCACCGTCAAGGTCCAGTACAGACCCGTCAGCCACGAATGCTCTTGCCCCTCGTAGACCATGATCAGATGGAAGAGGACCGTGAACAGGGTGATCGAAGCCGCGAGCAGCACCCCGAAGCGCAAGATCGCAGACAGGTTCGTCCGAACCTCGCTCTCGTCGATCATCGCCATGAGTTGCGAAGGCAGAAACTTCAAGCGTCGATCCGCCGATACTTGATGCGCTGGGGCGTATCCGCGTCTGCACCGAGGCGTCGCCGTCGGTCCGCTTCGTAGTCTTCGTAGTTCCCTTCGAACCACTCGACGTGACTCTCGCCCTCAAAGGCCAGGATATGCGTCGCAATTCGGTCGAGAAACCAGCGATCATGGGAGATCACAACGGCGCAGCCCGGAAAATCGATCAGCGCATCTTCGAGAGCACGCAACGTATCGACATCCAGATCATTGGTCGGCTCATCGAGCAGCAGGACGTTGCCCCCGGTTCGCAGCAGCAGCGCCAGATTCACGCGGTTGCGTTCACCGCCGGAGAGCGATCCGACGAGCTTCTGCTGATCCGTTCCCTTGAAGTTGAAGGACGAGACCCAGGCACGAGAGGGAACCTCGCGGCTGCCGATCTTGATCATGTCATCGCCGCCGGCGATCACCTCCCAGACCGTCTTCGCGGGATCGAGATCCCGCCGTTCCTGATCGACGTAGGAGAGGTGAACGGTCTCACCGAGCTTGAGCTCGCCGCTATCCGTCGTCTCCTCCCCGGAGATCATCTTGAAGAGCGTCGTCTTACCCGCACCATTCGCGCCGATGATCCCGACGATCCCGCCGGGAGGAAGTTGGAAGGAAAGGTCTTCGAAGAGCAGCTTCTCGCCGAAGGCTTTTTGGAGCTTCTCGGCGTCGACTACGACGTTGCCCAGACGCTCGGGAACCGGAATCGCGATCTCGACCTTTTCGGGCGCGCGCTCGCCACTCTCTTTGACGAGATCCTCGAAGGCGTTGATGCGCGCCTTGCCCTTCGCCTGCCGGGCACGCGGGCTCATCTTGATCCACTCGAGCTCGCGGTTGAGCGTGCGCGCCTTTGCGCCCGCCTGCTTCTCTTCCACTTCGAGCCGCTTGTTCTTCTGCTCGAGCCAGGAGGAGTAGTTGCCCTCCCACGGAATGCCGCGTCCGCGATCGAGCTCGAGAATCCAACCGGCGACGTTGTCGAGGAAATAACGATCATGGGTGATCGCCACGACCGTTCCCGGGTATTCCTGAAGGAAGCGCTCAAGCCACGCGACGCTCTCCGCGTCGAGATGATTCGTCGGCTCGTCGAGCAGCAGCATGTCGGGCTTCGAGAGCAGGAGCCGACAAAGCGCGACCCGGCGCTTCTCACCCCCCGACAACTTCGAAACATCGGCGTCCGGCGGCGGACAGCGAAGCGCTTCCATCGCGACGTCGAGCACGCGATCGATCTCCCAGGCATCCGCGGCGTCGATGCGATCCTGAAGCTTGCCCTGCTTTTCAAGCAGCGCATTCATCTCGTCATCTTCCATCGGCTCCGCGAATTTCGCGGACAGCTCATTGAACTCGTCGAGCAGCGCTCGGATTTCACCGACGCCCTCCTCGACGTTCCCGAGTACATCCTTGCTCTCATCGAGCACCGGCTCCTGGGGCAGGTAGCCCACGCGAAGTCCCTTGGCGGGCTTGGCCTCGCCCATGATGTCGTCATCGATGCCGGCCATGATGCGGAGCAGCGTGCTCTTACCAGCGCCGTTCGCGCCGAGCACGCCGATCTTGGCGCCGGGCAAGAACGACAGTGTGATCCCATCCAGGATCGTGCGATCCCCAATCACCTTTCGCAGGTCGTTCATGGTGTAGACGAATTCGTGAGCCAACGGTCGATCTCCCCCCGTAAATGGACGCGCGACAGTCTAGCAATGGTAGAGTCATAGGCCCCCCGTCCCGCTGACCTTGGATCCAGAACCGATTGTTTCGCCCTGCGCTGCCATTTCGACGATCATGGCCAGCAAACCTCATGCTCTCTCTGCGGCCTTCGCCCGCCGAGTGCGGCCCGGTGGCTGGCGGGATGGGTAGGCTCGCCCCGATCTTCTTCCTCCTGCTCGGGGTCCTTTCCGGCTGCGGCTGGTTCGGGGGATCCGAGGAGCTGATCCTGACACGGCGCGGGGATCCCGATTCGAGGGCCATCGCCGACTGCTATGCGGACCGCCGAGGCATCGCGAAGGAGCACATCCTCGAGCTGAGCCTCGGGGCCGGAACCGCGAAATCGACGATTGATGCTTTGACCTTCGAGAAGGAGATCGAGAACGCGATCGAGCGCCATCTCATCCTGAGCGAGGATGACGGGGACACGACCGTGCTCGTGACCACGCGCGGACTGCCTCTTTTCGTCCAAGACTGCCGGGTCAAGATCGAGAATCGCTGTGCGGTAACGACGCTTGATGCGGCGCTCGCCCAACTCGGCCGCACGCCGGAGGATCGCGCCTTTGCCCAGGTCGCCAACCCCTTCTTCCGGGACCCAAGAACCTTCGAAGAATTCCGGCAAGACGAGCCCGATACGGCGCTGCGTTTTCTCGTGACGAGGCTGGGTGCGGGACGCGTGGGCCAGGACGACGAAGACACCTGTCCGAACCTCCTCGCCGATGCCCTCGACCGCGAAGCCCCCGAATCCCCCGACAGCGAGGACGAAGCGCCGCCCTCCCCGCTCTGGCAGATCGTGAGCGAGGCGCCCCGCGCCCAGCGTGCACAGCCTGCGGCGGCTCTCCTCGACCCGCTCGCAGAGAGCCTGCCACGATACGGTCATCGCGTTTGCGACGGCTGCGCCGGAGCCGCGGAAGCGCCTGCCGGTGTCGTGATCGCAAGCGCCGGCGGCAAGCCGCCCGCGCGCTTGGACTATCCCGGCGTCGTCCTCTCTCTGCCCGCCCCTGCCACCGGCGACCCTCGAAGCGCGAAAGTCCGCACTCGGATCGCGAAGGCCTTCGACACCCTCGTCGACCGCTGGCTCGCTCGCGGAGCAACGTCGCTTTCGCTTCACCTCGATGATCCGATTCTGGCGCATGCAATCCGGCCGACACCCTTGATCGAATCCTGGGCCCGGGGCGAGACCGCGATCGTTGCCCACTGGAAAAGCGTTCCGACCCTTGGCGTCGCGACGATCCTCGTCGGCGATCCACACGGCCAACTCGCCGTCACCGGCGACCTCTCTATCACCCTCGACGATCGAGACGGCGATGGCATTGCGAACCGCGAAGACAACTGCCCGAACGAGCCCAACCGCGATCAGCGCGACACGAACGCGGATGGGTTCGGGAATCGATGCGACGCGGATGTCGATGATGATGGCCTCGTCGACTCCTCACGCGGCGCCATCTATCCCCTCGACGAACGGGGGGACCTGGAAGCGATCACGCTCACCGCGCGCAATGGTCCCTACGATCCGAACCATGATCTGGACGGCGATGGTCAGGTCGACGAGCGCGACCTCGTGATCGCCCGGATGGCACTTGGGCGGCCGCCCGGCCGTTAGGCGTCGGACTCGTCCTTGAGCGCGCGGATCAGACTCGACGTATCGAGCCGTCCCCCGCCGCGTCGCTGAAGCTCCGCATAACGGGCATCGACCTCTTCCGTGACTGGCAGCGGCGCACCGCATCGCGCCGCCTCTTCGATCGCCATCCCCAGATCCTTACGCATCCAATCGACGGCGAACCCGAAGTCGAACTCATCCGCGAGCATCGTCTTCGCCCGGTTCTCCATCTGCCAGGATCCGGCTGCCCCCGCGGAGATCACGTCGACCACGGCTTCGGCGTCGAGCCCCACACGCTGGGCGAAAAGCAGCCCTTCCGAGAGGCCCTGCACGAGTCCTGCGATGCAGATCTGGTTGACCATCTTGGCGAGCTGACCGTGTCCCGCCGGGCCGAGCAGCGCATGCTTGCGCGCATAATGATCGAGAACCGGGGCGACGCGCTGATACGTCGCGGCCTCGCCGCCAATCATGATCGTGAGCACGCCATTTTCGGCACCGGCCTGCCCGCCCGAGACCGGCGCATCGAGCCAGCCCAACCCACGCGAAGCGCACGCGCCCGCGAGCTCACGAGCCATCGCCGCCGACGCCGTCGTGTGATCCACGAAGATCGCGCCCTCGCTCATCGCATCGAGCGCCCCGTCCTTGCCGAGTGTGATCTCGCGCAAGTCGGGATCGGCGCCGCTGCAAGCGAAGACGATTTCCGCGTTCGCGGCCGCTTCGGCAGGCGTCGCCGCGACATGAACCGAGGCGTCCGCGTGTTCGGCCTGCCAGGCCTGCGCCGTCTCGCGCGTGCGGTTGTAGACCGTGACGTCGAGCCCGGCCCGCGCTAGATGACCCGCCATCGGCCCGCCCATCACGCCCAGACAAAGAAAAGCGACCCGCTCGATCCTGCTCATGAAAGCTCCAGCTGAGCCGTGCCACCCTTCGGTGGACGGCGATCATCCGCGCCGTCCGGCCCGCCTGGTGCTGCCGCGAGCGCTTTTTTCTGCGCCGCAATCGCCCGACGGCGTTCCGCGCGCGCCGTTCGATCCTTTTGGGACGCGACTTGCTTCAGCCGGCGCACGTCCGCATCCGCCGGCGTCGAACCCGCGACCCGCGCGCTCTCGGTCTCTTCGAGTTCAACGGGCAGCCCGTCCACGTAAATGACTTCCCTCGTCCGCACCGCCGGAATCCGCGCGCCCGGCGTCAGCACGCCCACCAGGTTCAGCGGATCCGCGCCACACAACCGAATCCGTTGCCCCTCCCGCGGCTGGCGGCGAACCCGCGCCAACACATCGAGGGCCTCGGGCAGCGCGAATTGTTCGCCGGTAAAGCCCGAAACAAACCGGCCCCCACGGATCGCGCCGCGCGCTTCAAGGCGACGCAAGGCCCAGACGATCTCGCGCCAGGGCACGGCCAGGTTTTCGCGCAGGATCACGTCGCGGAAGACGATGCCCCAGCGGATGAGGAGTTGTTCGGCGATCGCTTCGGCGAGACCGTCCTGGTCTTCTGTCGCTTCGCGTTCGGGGACGAGGCTCCAGCGGCCTTCGGCGCCGGACGTGGCACCGGCGGCCAGCCCACGACGCAAGCCTCGACGCGCACGGGTTTCAGCGCGCCCCTTCGATCGGCCTTCCCTCGATCCGAGCAGTGAACGCAAAGCCTGAAATCCGTCGGCGCCCACACGACCCCGCGCGACGAGATCCCAAAGCGCCGCTTCGACCTCGACCGCCTGTGCGCCGAGCGCGGCGACGAGCTCCGAATGAAAGAGCGCTCCCCGCGTGCGCAGCGTTTCCAGAATGCGATCCGCAAGGGATTCGGTCGGCGCGATGAGGGTCGCGTCGCTCGCGCTCATATTAGGCGACGCCTTATCGGGCGCTGCTCGATCGAGGATCGATCCCCGCACGACGGCGGGCTTCTTCTTCACACCGGCCGGCGGCTTGCGATGGGCCTGGAGCAACCACGGCAGATCACCTCGCAGGACGAGGCTGAGCGGCGTCGAACGACTGGTCGCTCGGGCGCGCTGTTCCTCGCCCCCTTCCGGACGTGCATCCGGAGGCGAAGCGCGGAGCCAGGAAACCTGCCCCGACAAGCAATGCGGATCGAGCCACGCCGGCTGATAGCCGCGCACCCGCGCCGCAAGCACTTCCGACTCCCATGCGCCCGCCGCGATGTCGAAGCCCTGCAGCTGTTCGATCACCTGAGCGACGCCCATCGCGCCCTCGCGCTGACTCGAGGGCGTCACGTGCTGCCATTCGAGCAGGAAGCGCATGAGGTCCTGGGCCGAAACGGGTTCGACGGAAGCGCGCAGCTTCGATTGGGAATCGCTGTGGATTCGTGCGAGCAGGCGACGGGCGCAGAACTGTTCGGGGCTCGTTCCGTCGGCGCGGGTTTCGAAGCGCCCGCGCAGGACGAAGCCCTCGCCCTCGAGCGCCGCGAGTCCAATCTCGACCAGCCCCGTTCGAATCGAGAGACGCGCCGCGAGTGTTGCCGCTTCAATCGGCCCCGTCGTCTCGAGATGTCCGCGCAGGATATTCCCGACCGCGCTCGCCTCATCGACATTCTCCGCCGCCCAGGCCTCGCGCTCTTCCTCGGGCAAGATCGGAACCCCAGACGCTTCGATCGACGCGCCGTGAAGCGCCAACGCCCAGGCCTGTCGTTCCGTCGCCGCCCAATACCGAACGGCACCACCGGGAACCGCCGCAGGCCGACCCGCTTTATCGACGAGGTCCGACCTGTCCTCGCGGTCCTCGACCGCGAAAGCAAAAGCTCGCCCGGTCGCTTCGAGAATCCGGAAAAGCGCCTGCCATCGCTCATCCGCGCGCCAGATCCCGGCGCCCAGCAAGAGATCATGCAGCTCGTCGGGATCCCGCGGATCCGGAGACGCTTGCTCTCGCGCCTTCGCAATCGCTTCAACATCGAGCTGGGTCAGATCTCGCTCCTCGACGGGCAGACCGCGACGCATGCGAACAGCGCGCGTCCGGCGCTCTTCGAGCGGGGCATCGTCGAGGAACGTGAAAGGCTTGCCATTCAGGATCTCGTGACCGAGGGGCGAGGGCTCCGTCGTATCGACGCAGAGCAGTTCACATCGACCGTCCCGCATTTTCTCGATCAGATCACGCAGCCCGTCGACGTCCATCGCTTCATGCAAGCAATCATGCAACGTCTGCCGAACCAACACGTGATCCGGAATCTCGATCGGACCTGCGACATTCTCCTGACACGCCGCCGCTTGGGGAAAGACCGCCGCCATCAGGTCGTCGGACTCCATGCGCTGGATCGGCGGCGGATTCTTCTTGCCACTTCGAAAGCGCAGGACGGTCAGGGCACGATTCAGGTTCCAGCGCCAACGCGCCGTAAAGATCGGCAGCGGCAGCACCGCCTGGCTCAGAGTCTCTTCGATTCCATTCGTCGAAAGAAAGAACGGAACGTCGGCAAGGGGGAAGCTGTGGTGCGGCCCAAGCGACAACACCATCGCGTCATCGTTCGCTGCCGCCTGCAGCTCGAAGTTGAAGCTCTTACAGAATTTCTTGCGCAGAGCGAGACAGAGCGCGCGGTTGATGCGCCCACCCCGCGGCGTGTGAATGACGAGCTGCATACCGCCGGCATCATCGAAGAAGCGTTCGAGGACGAGTCGATCCTTCGTGGGCAATCCGCCGAGGGCGGTACGCGAGACACCGAGGTAGCGGGCGACCTGAAGCGCGGCATCGGGGCCGATGCCCGTTTCCTCGATCAACCATTTCACGGCGGCGTCTTCGTCGTGGGTTTCCAGGATCGGCTCGAGGTCCGCGCGCAGCGAGGAGACCTCGTCCGAAAGTTCTTCGGTTCGCGCCGGGGCCTCGCCCTGCCAGAAGGGCACGTTCGGGTTCGCCCCTTCGGCATCGACGACGCGGAGCTTGCCCGCTTCGACGCGGCGGATCCGCCAGGTGCTACTGCCGAGGAGGAAGACGTCTCCAGGCAGACTATCGATGGCGAAGTCCTCACCGACGGTGCCGATGAAGGTCTCGTCGGGGTCGGCGATCACGCGGTAGTCCGCGACGTCGGGGATCGCGCCGCCGGAGGTCAGTGCCGCGAGGCGCGCGCCACGGCGGGCGCGCAGCTGGCCGCCGATCCGGTCGCGATGGACGTAGGCGGCCCGCCGACCGCGCCCGGTCTCGATCCCTTCCGAGACGAGTTCAACGACTTCGTCGAAGGTCTCGCGGGTCAGCCCTTCATAGGGTGCGGCACGCGCGAAGAGTTCGAAGAGATCCCTCTCCTTCCACGGCTCGGCGGCGCAGGCGGCGACGATCTGCTGGGCCAGAATGTCGAGGGGGGCTTTCGGCGGGAGGAGCTTGTCGAGGCGGCCGTTGTGGATGCCGCGCAGGAGGCCTGTGCACTCGACGAGTTCGTCGCGGGTGAGTGGATAGAGTCGGCCCTTGGGCGTGCCGCCGCGGAAGTGGCCGGAGCGGCCGACGCGCTGCAGGAAGGTCGCGATGCTTCGGGGCGAGCCGATCTGACAGACGAGTTCGACCGGGCCGACGTCGATGCCGAGTTCGAGGGACGCCGTCGCCACGAGCGCGCGAAGCCGACCCTCGCGGAGCGCCGTCTCGACGCGCAGGCGACGGTTGCGGGAGAGGCTTCCGTGATGGGCGGCCACGCCCTCTTCCCCGAGTCGCTCGGCGAGTTGGTGGGCCAGTCGCTCCGCCATGCGGCGCGTGTTCACAAAGACGAGCGTCGTCTGATGGTGCTCGACCTGCTCGGCGATCTTGTCGAGGACTTCCGACATCTGCTCGCCGGAGGCGACGGCTTCGAGTTCGCTCGCGGGCAATACCGTTTCGAGATCGAGGGCACGGCGATGGCCCTCGTCGACGATCGTACAAAGGGATCTGCCGTTCGCATCGACGCGATCGGGGCCGACTCCGACCAGCAGCTTCGCCACGAGCTCGATCGGCTTTTGAGTCGCCGAAAGGCCGATCCGCGTCGGCGCTTCATCGCACAACGCGTCAAGCCGTTCGAGAGAAAGCGCCAGATGCGAGCCCCGCTTGTCCCGCGCCATCGCGTGAATCTCATCGACGATCACCGTGCGAACCGGCCGCAGGATCTCGCGCCCGCGCTCAGACGTCAGCAGCAGATAGAGCGACTCGGGCGTCGTCACGAGAATCTGTGGCGGATTCTTGAGCATCGCCGCCCGCGCCGAAGCCGGCGTGTCGCCGCTCCGCATGCCGACGCGAATCTCCGGAACCGCCTGCCCCATCGAACGCGCGATCGCTTCGATCTCAGCGAGCGGCGTCTCAAGGTTCTGCTGAATATCCGCCGCCAGCGCCTTCAGAGGTGAAACGTAGAGCACCTCGATCCCCGGCGGCCGATCCCCCAGCCCCGGCTGAGCCACCGGCACATAGCCACGCTCCCGCGACCGCGGCCGCTTCGCCGCCGGCCCCGGATCCAACGCGAAGGTCGAGCCGCCCGCCCCCTCGTCCGCAAGGTCAGCGCCAGAACCTCGTCCTGTCCGCGCGCCGCCTGCCGCGCGCAAATAAAAGCTGTCGATGCAGACCATGAAGGCAGCAAGCGTCTTACCGGTTCCGGTCGGCGCAGCGATCAGCGTGTGTTCGCCGCGGCGGATCGCGGGCCAACCCGCGACCTGGGGCTCGGACGGGCCCTGCGGAAAACGACCTTCGAACCATCGCCGTACGGAGGGATGAAACGCGGACATCGCTTGCGTCTCTTCCATGTCGACCCCCCGTCATCCACAAAGGGCCAGACTAGCGGCGACGAGCAAGGGACGAAAGAGAGGCGAAAGACGATTCCCGATTTCCGGGCGTCGATCAGTGCGTGCGCGACGCTTCCGACGCCCATCGATCCACAGGAGAGAACGCGTCTGCCTCGGTGCCCGAGCCCTTGTCGAGCAGCGCGTCGCAGAGTCGCTCCGCCGTGACGGGCGAGAGCAAGACACCATTGCGGCCATGTCCTGCAGCCACGAAGAGTCCCTCCACATGCGGCACGGCCCCGACAAAGGGCAGGCCGTCGCGACTCACCGGACGCAGCCCCGCCCACGCACGCCCGAAGGTCGCGCCCTCGATCGAGGGAAAGACCGCGCGCGCACGAGCCAATAGATCCGCCACACCCGCCGCCGTCACCCGTCGATCGAAGCCCACGTGTTCTTCCGTCGCCCCCACGATCCAGCTTCCGTCCCGCTTCGGAACGAAGTAGATGCCGTCGCCCCAAACGATCGTCCGCGAGTCCGGTAGCGGCGCTTCGAGGGAAAGGATCTGACCACGCACAGGAGTCACGATGGACGCACCCCCGAGTTGGATTCCCGAGGACTCAAGGAGCCCAGAGGTCCACGCGCCCGTCGCCGCGACCACGCGGCCCGCAGCGCGAAAGCCCGAAGAAGTCTCAACACCCTCGACCTGCCCCGACGCGTCTCGACGCAGCCCCATCCCGGCGACGGTCGTTTCGAATACGACTCCCCGCGATCGCGCCGAGGCCTCGAGCGCTTTCACGAGCAGCGGAGGCCTCAAGTGACACTCGAGGGAGGAGTAAAAACCACCAACCACTGAAGGAGATAGCCCCGAAGTCAGAGTCTTGACCTCAGGTGCATCGACCCACTCACTCTCGCCTCCGTGCACCGCGATCAGATCCGCGAGCCCCGCCCGAGCGATGCCAATCCGCGCCCGCTCCTCGTCGCTCATCACCACGCGAAGGATTCCACTCGACGTAAGCTCCGGATCGATTCCCGTCTCGTCCTTCAGCCGCGCACAGAGCCCATCGAATCGCGACAGGCTCTCGAGCCCCGCCCTCGCGAGGAGGCTCGGGCCGCTCGCCTCGCTGATCGGCGCCAACATGCCGGCGGCCGCGCCGGAGGCACCGTTGCCCACACCCTGCCCATCGAGGACGCGAATACGCAGCCCTTCCGCCGCCAACCGTTCGGCGATCGAAATCCCGATCACCCCCGCCCCCACGATCAGGACGTCGTCGGTCATGACGCTTCGGGAGAATCCGCAGCCTCAGGTACACCCGCCGGATTCGATTGAGCCAGCGCGATCAGATCCTGCAGCAGCCGTTCATCCTGGGCTTCCGCCATCGTGTAGCGGGAGAGCACTCGTCCCTCACGGACGAGAAACGTGATCAGCGTATGATCGATCGTGCCGTCTTCCTGGCGCACCGATCCGATCCCCCACTCGAGCACGAGTGCCGCCATCGCAGCCTTCTCGCCCGTCAGGAAGGACCAGTTCGACAAGTCCGCCCCGCGCGCCAGCGCATACGCCTCGAGCACTTCGGGTCGATCCGTCTCCGGATCGAGACTGAATGAGAGGAAATGAATGCGATCGCGCAGGGCCTCAGGAATCCGCCGCTGCAGAGCGACCTGGTTCGCGGTTTGGATCGGACAGGGACCGGGGCAATCGGTGTAGATGAAGTCGACGACGAGGATCTTGTCCGCGTAGGTCTCGGAGGTCACGCGCTCGCCGCGATGGTCGACCAGGTCGAAATCCGGCGCTGGACGCGAGCGGACGAGGGTATCGCCGAGCTTCCGCCAGCCGGCATCGAAGGGAGCCTCGCCGACGATGCGGAACTCTTCGACTTCGTAGCTGCGGCCGGTGAAGCGCAGGTCGAATTCGATGACCTGCCCCGAGGCAAGGCGGTCCAGCACTGCGGCGTTGGGCACAGCGAAATTCATCGTCATCGCCGGCATGAGCCCGGGAATATTCTCGTGGTCGATCAGCACCTGCGCGCCTTCATGATCGACGTCTTCGACGGTTCCCTGGGCCACATAGAGACCGGGCCCACCCTCGTCCGAACCGCAGCCGCTCAGCAACAACAAAGAGAGCGCGACAAGAACAAACATCGGCGCCGTGCGCCCAAACCAGAGTCGCGAGGCCATCAATACACCCACTGCCAACCGGCCCTGGCCGTCCAGTCTCGTTCGAGCTGCGGACCATCGAGGTCTTGGTAGACGGGAACGCCGAACTCGAAGGCGATGCGCTGCCCGTCGAGCTGGGGCAGGTCGATACTCAAGCCGGGGGCAACCGTGATCTGGGCGCCACCTTGCAGTTTCGATGTTTCCGCGGGATCAAAGGTTGGTCGAAGATCCCGGTCGAAGCCTTCGGAGTTGTTCTGTTTTTCCCACTCCGTACGAACCGACGCACTCACGCCCTTGGCGATCCGAACGCCGGCCCAGAGTCGCCCTGTGAAGCGCGAGCCTTCGCGGTAATCACGGCCGTTGCGCCCGATGGGATGGCGGCCGAGGGCCTGTCCGCCCCAGGAGAAATTCTCGGTCTCGCCCTTATAGGTCCAGCCCCATTCGAAGTCGACGGTGCCGTTCCCGATTTGTGAGTCGTAAGGCAGGATCATCGGCCCACCTGGAGTCGACTCGCTGCGACGGATCGAACCCGTCGGCACGTCGAACCCGAAATGGACCTGCGAACTCTCCACGCCCTTGCGGATGAAGGGGATCACGACGCTGAAGGAGACATCGCCGACGCCTTCCGTCTGTACCTGACGGCGGGCCCCGCCATAGAATCCAACAGCGCCCACACTTGGATCGACACGTTCGAGTTCCTTCTGAACGAAGGGGATTTCCGCGACCAGCGTGACGCGGGGATGCGGGGCATACGCGACCGCCACCGTGTGAACGGTGACCTCCAAAGAGCGCGGGGTCTGCGTGAAGCCGAGGGCCCCGCGCACATAGTCGGGCGTGACGTTGTCCCGGCCGACCACGAGCCCCTGGGACCGAATGCGTTCCCAGACGTAGCTGACGCGAACCGTATTGCCCTCAAGTGCTTCACCGAAGCGAACTCCGATCGGCGGAGGGACCACATCTTTGGGTGCCCCTTCGATCGGAGCATCCGAGGCCTCCGTCTCCGCGGCGTCCTGTGCGAGCGCGCGCGTCGGAAGCCCGGCGCCAAGAAGGACACCGACAAACAGGGCGATCAGCCCTTTGGCGGGGAGAATTAGGCGCGGCGACACGGCGCGAACCTAGGCTACGGACCGCATGGGGGCAACGGGATCAGCCTGCACGCAGCGCCTTATGGAAGTCCTCTTCGAGACCTTGAAGATCCTTCTTGTACGCGCGCTTGGCGGCCCGATCGAGACTTCGCGAGCGCAATACACCCGACCAGAAGCGGACGAGTCCGCGTTCGCCGTGGGCGCGCACAAGATGGTCGATGAATCCGTAGGACTGGAGGTAGGCGACGGACGCGGCATTCGGTTCGAATCCACCGAGACTCGGCGCACTCAGGTCTGCCAGGGTGAAGAGCGAGCCGCTCTTGGCGAGGGTCGACAGCGCCGCCCACTCCCGGGCGCCGAGGGATCGCTTTCCCGCCGCGCGGGCTTCGAACCACTCGGCGATGCCCTCGTTCATCCAGGCCGGCAGCGCGAGTCGCGGGGCTTCGGAATCAAAGGCGGCGTGGACGAGTTCGTGATGCAGCACCCGGACGAGCTGCGGCGTGATTCGCGTCGCGCCACGGATATGAATTGCCCCGCCGTAAAAGCCCGCCGCCGGAAAGCGGAAGAGCCCGGCGTACTCGCGATCGAAGAGCACGGGATCCCATACGTAGACGACGATCTTGTTCTCCGGTCGCAGGGAGAGCAATCGGTCAAGGGAATCGAACGCGCCCTCGAGTTCTTGAAGCAGTGCCTGCTCGAATTTGCGCGAGCCGTAGATCCCCGCGCTTTCGTCGATGTCCACATCCTGATAGAGCGTGAAGTGGAACGAATCTCTTCGTTCAAACTCGCCGTCCGCCCCGCGGTCCCCGATCGCTGCGGCGTCCGCCGCGAACACGCCCGCCAGGAGGAGTCCAGCGAGCGCGATGCGGAACGCATCACGGCGAGACTTGGATTCTGTTCCGATGATGCTTCGCACGCCCTGCCCTCTCGGCCTCCCCATCGATCCTTGGGGTCCCATCGAACTTGAGGGGCCGGGAACGCATCCTCAGTTCCGCGGTGCTCAAGAAGGCCTGAGCGTACCGCGCCTACGGACGGGGCTCACATCGCCTTCAGGCGCCCGCGGGCGCACCTGTCCCCGAGAGGCATCGCGGTACAAGCTGCGGTACTGCGGCTAGAGGCCGCCGAGACCACCCGTGAAGTACGTCACGGCGGCGCGACCGGCTGCGGCCACCAGCGCGTTGAACTTGCGGATCTGGTCTGCCGTTCTTCGCATCATCGTGCGCTCGGCACCGTAGGCCGGGCAGAGATCCGCGCGGCGATGCCAGAGACGTTCGACCTGGGCGTTCGTGGCCTCTTCCCAGGCACGGTTGCCGCGCTCGATCGCCATCGGCAGGATCGTCAGCTCGTAGTGCTCGATCTGCGTGGTCAGTCGCTTGCACTGACCACGATAATTGCCGCGCTCACCCGCTTCCGGCGAGGAAGCGCTCGCACTCGTCGCGACCATCAGGCCGAGCACGAGCCCGACGAGGGCCAGCGTAATTCGAAGCGGCTTGAGCGAAAGATCCGTCATGTGGGCTGCATCGGCCCGACCGATCGGCAACTGAAGTGAGCCCGGACACAGGGCCGTCCACTCGCCCCGCGGGAGGCGTATCCACCTCCGACGCGGCCTACGCGCGCTACAGCCGCCCGCCCAGCACGTGGGCCTGACGCCGCGCCAGGGCCATCCCCGTGAACATCGGGTTCACCGAGGGGCATTGGGGAAAGATCCCGGTATCGGCAATGTAGAGATTCTCGAGGTCATGGCAGCGACCATCCTCGTCGACCACGCCCCGGGTCGGGTCCCCGTGCATCCGCGTGGTACAGAAGACGTGATTGCCGCCCACGACGAGGTTGCTCGCCTTGACTGCGGAGGAATCGAGAATCGCGGCATCGTCGATCGACGTGAACGAATCGGGGATGCCCCCGACTCCGGGCAGAATCCGCTCGGCCCCCGCCGCGAAGAAAAGCTGCGCGATCACGTGCAGCGACCGCCGCATGATCGCCATGTCATCGGGATGAAGTCGCCACTCGAGAATCGGATCGAGACTGCGGAAGCGCTTTTTCACGCGACCGAGAGATCGGTTCGCACTCGCGATCGCGTCCCAGATCGCGATTTGCGGCAGCTCCGCAAAGCGCGCCTGCAACTCCGCCCCGATCCCGGGGAAGCGCAGCGCGAGCAAAGGCGGAGGCGCCCAGAGCGATTCGAGTTTGAACCCTTCGTTGATGAAGGCAAGCGACTGATAGCCCTGAGTCGCACCGAATTGCGGATCGATCACTTCCGGGAAGACGCCGGCGATTGCGACGCCTGGATGAAATTGCAGGTTCTCCCCGACCTGGCCTGACGCGTTCGCGAGATCATCGCTGTGCTGCAGGAGAACCGGGGTCGCGGTGCAGCCCGCGGCGAGCACGACGGCCTTCGCTTCGATGCGGAAGCGATGACTCAGGCCTTTCTTGCTGCCGTGAGAAAACGGAGCGACGACCTGACCCGATACGCCGGTCACGCGCCGTCCGCTGCGGCGAATCTCTTGAACCTGGACGCTCGTCAAGACGCGCGCGCCCTCGCGAAGCGCCGCCGGGATATAACTCACGTCCATGCTCTGCTTGGCGCGACTGCGACACCCGGTAAAGCACTCGCCACTGCCACGACAGCCGCGAACGTTTCGCTCGATCGGCTCACTCGAAACCCCGAGCGCGTCACAGCCTTCCCGGAAGAGCAGATTGCGCTTGCCCTGAATCTCATCCGGCGTCGGCGCGATCCCGAGAAAATCCGCGATCGCATCGAAATGGGGATCAAGGGTCGCGCGATCGGTTCGCTCCAGCTCAAAACGATTCGCCCAGCGCTCGAAGACCGAATCCGGCGGCCGCACACAGATCGCAGAATTGACGAGTGAGCCCCCGCCTAACGCAATCGCCTGCATGGTGGGCATCGTCGTGCCCTGGGTCATGCGCAGCCCGCCCTCGCGCATCGTCCGGGTCATCGAAAGATTCCCATCCAGCTCAAAGTCGCGCACGGTAAAGGGCGGCCCCTCTTCGAGCAGAATCACATCATGACCCTGCGCAGCGAGTTCGTACGCCGCAACGGATCCGCTCGGCCCCGAGCCCACTACAACGACATCGCACTTCTCTTCGAAGGCGTGATCGTATTGCGCAAAGACCCGCACCCGTTCCCGGGCCGGCGTCAACCAATCGGTGGCCAGCGCGCTCATCGCCCTGTTCTCCCTGCGCGTGAATACGCGCGATGCCGCTCGCCGTGTGGATCCAGTGGTGGATTCACCGTATCCCGATCGACCGTCCGATCCGCTTCTTCAAAATCGATCGAACTCATGAGCCCGCCGACGCGCGGAAAGAGCAGCTCGGCATCACTCACCACGGGCTCGATCTCGAAGGGCGAGAGACCGAGACCATGCAGGTTCGCGGGATGCCCCAAATAGCCGAACACGAAGACCGATCGCAGCGCTGTAAAGAGCAGCCGAAAGAGTCCATTCGGATGGTGGGCAAGTCGATCGAGGATCGATACCCGAGACGCCGCGCTCAAACTCGAGAAGCGACGGCGTCCACCCGGTTCGTCTCCGGGGACGAGCAAGGTGATGTGCTCGACCGTGTTGAAGAGCAGTCGGATCAGGACGCGCTTCCCACGCGGGAGCGCCGCGAGGTGGCGATCGATGTAATGCGGCAGCTGCGCTTCGACGCCGGAGAGGACGAGCGCGCCGCCGCCAGGAAAGAGCACCTCGGCGACCGCATCGACGAAGGCCGCCTCACCGCGATGGAGCACGGCGAGGCCGGCGGGCGCGGGGGGATAGCCGACGTAGCCTCGGCGGTGGATCGCGAGACCGAGAGCGGCTGCGATCGCGACGACGATGAGTCCGATGAACACGGGGTGAACATACCGGACTCCGGCGCAAGCCGGGATGCGTGGGCTAAACGCTCGCGGTTCCGGTCAGCCCATGCACCCAGGCATAGGTTTCGTTTTCGAGGACCTGCAGACTCGCCAGGTCGAGATCGCGCGAAAGCAAGGCCGGTTCGAACTTCTCGACATCGCCCCGCTCAATCGCTTCGACCATCGTCAGCAATTCCCCGAGCTCCCCTTCATGGTGGGTCAATGCCCTCGATAATTCGTCGCCCAGTCGAAGCTCTTTCACCAGGAAGTCGAGGGGACGTCCGAGCAACGCGTCGGCCATGGACAACATGCCCACGAGGAAGGCGCGCTCCGCATGGACCCCGTCGCGATCCTGGATATCCGCCGCCCCCACCAGGCTTTCCATCAGTCGGCCCCGGTGTGCTGCGGTCGTGAGCAGCGGACTCCGCATATCCGCGCCCTTCCCCCGCGCGTAGAGCAGAATCGTCACCCATCGCGCGAGCTGCTGGCGACCGAGATGTCGAACGGCGCCCTCGATCGTGTCGAGACGAACGCGCGCCGCGCGACCCGCGGTGTTCACGAGCCGGAGAAGATTGAGTCCGAGCTTCGCATCCTGCTTGAACGTTTCGACGATCGTCGCGGTCTCGGTTTCACCCGTCACCTGCTGAAGCAACTGAATGAGCGTTGTCTTCGTTGCATCGAGGTCCGCGCCTTCGAGCACGATTGGCTTCGCAAAGAAGTAGCCCTGGAAGAGATCGAATCCGAGCTTGTCGCAGGCCGCAAACTCTTCGGCGGTTTCGACCTTCTCGGCGAGCAGCTGAACGTCCGCACGTCGAAGCTTGCGGACGAGCTTGCGAAGGTCGGCGGGCGGGACGGCAGGCAGGTCCACCTTGACGATCTTGGCGTAGGGCAAAAGGATCTCGCGCGGATCGTCGGGAATCCAATCATCGAGCGCGATCGTGAAACCTTCCGCGACCAGATCGCGACAGCGTTCAACGATGTCTTCCGTCGGCTCGACATCTTCGAGGATTTCGAGCACGACGCGCTCCCGCGGCAGTGCTTCGACCAGGTCCGATAGGAACACGTCGCGCGTGACGTTGAAGAAGCCAAGCGAGCGTCCGAGGACCGCGTCCATGCCGAGGGAAGCGAAGGTGTTGACCATCACGCGTACGGCGGCGTGGCCCACTTCATCGAAGTCGGCGACGGTCGCCTGTGCCGAACTGCGAAAGAGGAGTTCATAGGCGACGACGCGCTGATCGCGATCGACGATCGGCTGTCTTCCAACGAATGTGCCTTGGCTCAAGGGGGTTCCCCGATGGTTCCCTCCCTCCATCGGCGTTCGACGAGCCCGATTGAGGCCCCATGCCCGGGCGCGGCGAAATGGTGCGTATCGAGCCGGAAACGCCGGAGTCCTTCTCAGGGTTCGTACGGAGGCTCCGGCGGAAAACCGAGATCCGTCGGAAAGTCCTTCGATACGGACATGCTGAACTCGGGCGCGCGTTTCTTGAGAAAGCTCACGATCCCCTCGCGACTATCCGGCTGTGCGCCCATGTAGTTCATCGCTTTCGAATCGAGGCGGTGCGCTTCCATCGGATGCGTCGCGCCCAACATCTGCCACATCATCTGGCGCGCCAGACCGACGGAGACGCCACTCGTATTTTCAACGATCTCCCGCGCGAGTTCGTTCGCCCGCGGCAGCAGCGCTTCCGGTTCGAGCACTTCCGAAACGAGCCCGCCCCGCAGTGCTTCGTCGGCGGGGAAGACGCGACCCGTCGCAACCCATTCCATCGCCTGATTAATCCCGACCACCCGGGGAAGAAACCAGGAGCTCGCGGCCTCGGGCACGATGCCCCGGCGCGCGAAGACGAAACCGAAGCGCGCCTTGCTACTCGCGAGTCGGATATCCATGGGCAGGATGCCCGTGACGCCAACGCCGACGGCGGGGCCGTTGACCGCGGCGATGATGGCCTTGCGACTCTGAAAGAGTCGCAGCGTGACCCGCCCGCCCAGATCTCGTCTCTCGGCCGGGCCCCCGACCGTTTTCGGATCCATCCCACCCGCTGGGTCGAAACTGTCACCGCCGCTTCCGAGATCGGCGCCGGCACAGAAGCCGCGCCCCGCGCCCGTCACGATCACCACACGAACCGCGTCATCCGCATCGATCCGATCGAGCACTTTGAGCCAATCGATCCCCATCTGAACGTTAAACGCATTCAGCTGTTCTGGACGGTTGAGCGTCAGCGTCAGGACCCCGTCGTCGAGCGCGGTTTCCATGGTTTCGAGTGGGCGTGTCCAGTCCTCGGTCATTGCTCTTCCTCTCACCGCCCGCGCGGCCTCATTCGGCCGGGAGAATAGCCACGGGAAGCCGACCCGCCGCCGGACCGAGCCCCGCTCCGAGCGAAGCCGCATTCGTGTTAGGATCGACCCATGCGCATCGGCGTCGTCGGCGATACCCACAACCAACTCGCGAACGTCGATCAGATCGTTCAGCTCTTCGCTGACGCGCGGGTGGAGCGCGTGATCCACACCGGGGATATCACGCAGCCGAGCGTGCTCGAACGCTTCGCTCGCCTCGATGCCCCCCTCGTCGGCGTCTTCGGCAACAACGACCTTCACACACGAGCGGAGCTCAAGGCCCAGGCAACGGAATACGGGATGGACCTCGTCGATCCCCCGCGCACGATCGAATGGGCGGGGCGCCGGATCCTCGTCCTGCACGATCCCGAGGAAGCGCCCGAGGCGATGCCCGAGGGACTCGACCTACTCGTCCATGGGCATACCCATCGGCATCGTCACGAAGAGATCGACGGCACCCTCGTCTTCAATCCCGGCGAATGCGCCGGGTTCCTCGCTGGACGCAACGCCGTGGGCCTGATCGACCTCGTGACGCTCGAGATCGAGCGGCTCCACTTTTGACACGCGGACAGCGTGGGGCGCCTGACCAGAATGGGGCTCGCCCTAACATGTCTCCTGAAATCCAAAGCGAGTATCTGCCATGAGCTGGAAGAATGAAGTCGACGAAATCGAAGCGCGACGTGTGGCCGCGACTTCGATGGGCGGGCCCGAAGCCATCCAGCGTCAACATGATCGCGGGCGGCTGACGGTGCGCGAGCGGATTGATGCGCTCGTCGATGCAGGATCCCTTGATGAGCAGGCGCCGATCGCCGGCGAGACCGAATTCGACGAGAACGGGGAGCCGGTCGCGTTTCATCCCGCGAATTATCTGCTCGCCCTCGCAGAAATCGACGGGCGGCCCATCGTCGTAGGCGGCGAGGACTTCACCCAGCGCGGAGGCTCGCCCTCCCCGGCCGGTCTCCGGCGGAGCGTCTATGCCGAAACCCTGGCCATCGATCTGCGATTCCCCCTCGTCCGCTTCCTCGAAGGCGGCGGCGGGAGCGTCGCTGGAACCCGTGGCCCGAAATCCGCGGGGACATCGCGCCCGATGGGCGATCCCGTCTACTCGACTTCGCGCTTCCTCTCGATCGCACAGGTCATGCAGGTCGTCCCGGTCGCCTCGGCCGCGGTCGGCGCGGTCGCCGGCTTCCCCGCTGCTCGACTCGCGGCATCTCACTTCTCGGTGATGACGAAGGATACCGCGCAGGTCCTGATCGGTGGCCCGGCGTTAGTCGAACGCGCACTCGGCGAGAACCTGACCAAGGACGAGCTCGGCGGATCCAAGGTTCATTCCCGCTCTGGCGTCGTCGACAATGTCGCCAAGGACGAACGGGATGCGGTCGATCAGATGCGTCGCTTCCTCTCTTACCTGCCGACCAACGTGATGGAGCTGCCGCCGGTCGAGGGAGACGTTCAGGATGAGCCGGACCGACGAGAAGAGTTTCTGCTCGAGGTCATCCCCAAAGAACGGCGCCAGGTCTACAACATGCGCAAGATCCTGAAGGCCGTCTTCGACGTCGACAGCTTCTTTGAGATGACCCGCGGCTACGGGCGCGGACTGATCACGGGGTTTGCGCGTCTGAATGGCAAGCCCGTCGGCATCATTGCCAATGATCCGCATTTCTACGCGGGTTCGATGGATGCGGAGGGCGCGCTCAAGGTGAAGCGCTTCGTCGACCTGTGCGACACGTTCCATCTGCCGGTCGTGACCCTCGTCGATGAGCCGGGATTCATGATCGGCTCCGCCTCCGAACGCTCGGGCACGATTCGCTTCGGTGTCGAAGCGATCTCACGCGTCGTCACCGCAAAGATCCCCTGGTGCACCGTCCTCGTCCGCAAAGCCTACGGCGTTGCCGCCGCCGCCCATTTTGGACCCAACGCGTACGTCTTGTCATGGCCCTCAGCGGAATCCGGCGCGCTGCCCATTGAAGGGGGCGTGGCCGTCGCGTTCCGGCGCCAGATTACGGAGGCACCGGACCCGGAGGCGAAGCGCGCGGAGCTCGAGGCGCAGTTCGCGAAGGGGCGAAGTCCGTTCCCCCGCGCCGAGGCGTTCGGTGTTCACGACTTGATCGATCCCCGCGAGACGCGCGCCAAGCTCTGCCGCTGGATCGAACGCGTCTGGCCGCTGCTCAAGGAACAGGTCCCGACGCGCTCGCCGGTCTAGACCTCGCTGGTGGTCGGGGCGACCGAAGGGATCGTGCCGATCGCTTCGCCGAGCCGGAGCGGCGTTCCTGGGGGCTGGACGTCGAGCTTCGCTTGCCCCGGCGGCAAGAGCATCACGATTGTCGAGCCGAATTCGAAATAGCCCCACTCCTGCCCCCGATTGAAAGTCGGCGCGCGATTCCCCAATTCCCGAATCGTTCGCTCGATGCCAGGAACATTCGTCGTCAGATCATCGAAGGTCAGCTTCACGCTCCCGACCATCGTCGCACCGACAGCGATCAACACGACTTCGCGCGCAGCGCCCTCTCCCGGTAGCCCTTCCGCATCGAGGTACGCGCAGATCCGCTCGTTGCGCGCGAAGAGCGCGTCGATGCCTTGTAGTCCGATCGAGTTGACGGGCCAGAGCGCGCCGGGATGATAGTCGAGGCGCGTGATCCGACCGGCGGTCGGGGTATGGAAGCGATGATAGTCGCGCGGCGAAAGATAGAACGTCGCGCAATGGCCACCTTCGTATCGCGCCGCCGCTTCGGCATCCCCGAGCAGTTCCGCGACGCGGTAGGCGCGCCCCTTCACCTGAAGCATCGTGCCTCGCTCGATTCGCCCCGCCTCGCCCCAGGCCCCATCACAGGGCGAGACCAGCGTTGCATCACCGCCAGAAAGCGGCCGAGCGCCGGCGACGAGCGCGCGGGTAAAGAATCTCTGCAGCGAGTCGAAATCGCTGATGTCGTCGCGGGCTTCCGAGAGGTCCACACCAGCGAGTCGTGCGAAGAGTCGGATTTCGGCGCGCTGGATCGGACCGGGCCAATGGATCGACGCGAAGCGCCCCATCATGCGCGACATCCAATTCTTGGGAAGCAGATAGAGCAGTACGAGCAAGGCGCGGCGAAGCCCCCGCAAAGGCGTCGCCTTTTCGAGCGCGATGGCCTCGTCGGTCGTCGTGGATTCCACCTCGGAAACGGGCGAGGAAGATGTCGTCGTATGGGAAGCGCCGGAGTCGGGCATTCGCGTTAGGATAACGTGACTGCACCGAAACGACGCGGAAACCGTGTAGGAACTGCGCGGTTTCAACAGGAGGTTCCGCAGGCTTGGCCGATCATTCCGACAATTCGGGTCCGCCCGAAAATCAGGACACCGAGAGTGATGACTCGCTCGTCGGCCAGCTGCTCGACGATCGGTATGAGATCCGAAAGTCCCTCGACCGGGGCGGAATGGGCACGGTCTACCTCGCCTGGGACCGGACCCTCGAACGCCAGGTCGTCGTCAAGATTCCTCACGCAAGCCTGATGGTGGACCGGACCTTCCGGCAGCGCTTTCTGCAGGAGATCCGCGACCTCTCGACCCACGAACACCCGGCGATCCTTTCGATCGTCGACTCGGGCTCTCATCAGGACACCCACGGCGATGTCCCATATGCCGTCGTGCAATACCTACGCGGCGGCAACCTTCGCGAGAAAATCACGAAGCAAGGCGGCCAGCAGACCCGCGACGAGATCCTCGAATGGCTTCCCACGATGGCCGATGCCCTCGATACGGTGCATCGCAACGGGTCGCTCCATCGCGACGTGAAGCCCGCGAATATCCTCTTCGACGCCCAGGGCAACGCGGTGCTCTCGGACTTCGGGATCGCCACGGCGATCGGTGCCGCGGATCCCGACGCGCCGACCCAGGAATTGCGACGTGAACTCACCGTCGTCGGCACCTTCGTGGGCTCCCCCGCCTACGCGCCACCGGAGGCGATCGACCGGATCCTGACCCCCGCTTACGATCAGTACAGCCTGGCGACCGTCGTCTATCTCGCTTTGACCGGAGAGCTGCCCTTCAGCGGAACGACGAACGAAGCGATCCTGATTGCGAAAGAAAAAGGCACGCCCCCCGCGATCGATCGCAAGAAGCTCAAGGGCCCGCTGTCGAAGAACGCGGAAAAGGCCCTGATCAAGGGCTTGTCGCGCCAGCCGGAAGATCGATTCGATAGTTGCACCGCCTTTGCCGAAGCCTTTGCTGCGGAAGGCGGGTCGACGGGGATCACTGTTCCCGTCAAACCGATTCTAATCGCCGCCGCCATCGCGGCCGTCGCGTTTGGCGCTTCCCAACTCGATTTCAGTGGGTCGATCGGATCGAACGCATCCAAAGACGCCGAAGGCGCCGACGCCGCGCAGGCAACCTCGATCACAGCGGAACTCGGCAGCACCCCCGACGAGATCGAACGCGCCATCTTCCTCTGCGAAAAGGGCGGCGGCTCGACCCGGGCGTGTGCGCGCGAAGTCTTCGCAGACGAGCGCTTACGAACGGTGACGCTCGAACCCTTCGCCCTCGACCAGACCGAAGTCACGAACGCCGACTTCAAGACCTTCGTCGATGCAGAGACCTACGTCACGACGGCTGAGGAACGGGGCTATAGCTGGGATATCACGCGCTGCAGGCGATGTAGCTGGAGATCACCGCAGCCCGGCCGGGACGCCCTCGCCCACCCCGGCGATCCGGTCGTTCACGTTTCCTGGACCGATGCGCGCGCCTACTGCCAATGGGCCGGCGCCCGGCTGCCCACCGAAGATGAATGGGAGTACGCGGCGCGTGGCGAAGATCGCCGCACCTTTCCTTGGGGCGACGAGTGGGACGCGAACCGACTCCGCGACGTCAGCAGCGAAGGTGTCGGCCTCGAGCCTGTCGGCTCTCATCCCAAGGGCGCCACGCCCGATGGCCTGCAGGATCTGGCGGGGAGCGTCTGGGAATGGACGTCGACGACGAGCGGCGAAGGCGAACGCCGCATCTTCAAGGGCGGTTCCTGGATGGACCGCATCCCCGCCTACTTCCGAAGCGCCGCCTTCTCAGAAGATGCACCGGATTACTCCAGCATTTCTCTCGGCTTCCGCTGCGCACGGGATCTGGACGGAGCCTAAGTCCGCCCGAGCCCTAGCTCGGGACTGACTCGGGCACTTGCCAATCGCCCGCCTAACGTGCAGGCGTAAACTCGACGCGCCGATTCATCTGACGGGCGTATTCGTCCTGTTCGCTCATCAGCAGGTTGTTCTCGCCATGGGCTTCGATCTCGAGGCGGGTATCCGGGATCCCGTTCTCGATCAGATACTGGCGAACGGCCATCGCCCGCCGTCGCGACAGCTCGAGATTATGGTCAGCGCTCCCGGTGTCATCGGTGTGGCCTGCAACCTTGAATCGAATCCCGGCCAGCTTCGGATCTTCGAGGGCCGCCGCGAACTCATCGATATTGCGCTTCGCCTGAGCATCGAGATCAGCGCTGTCCGTGCCGAAGTAAATCTGCAAATCGAGCTTGGGTGGCCGGATCGAGCGCGTTCGTTCGCCAAAGAAGCCGACGATATCCGCCGAGCGATACTGCACTTCCCCTCGGCCATCGATCTGCTGCACGACGTGCGCGACCGCGACCTCCCCCGGCGTTCGCTTCTCGAGAACGCTCTTCAGGCGGCGTACAACGTCCGCCGCTTGGTGGGCCTCGTAGGAGACGACGAGATCGGAACTCCGGATACCCAGATCCTTGCGGGCGACGGGCTTCTTTGTCACGACGGCGTAGATCACATCGCGACCGACCGGCGGCTGCGCGGTCAGGCTGAATCCATCCTCTGCACTGGGCATCGTGAGGGGAGTCGCGCCGACCCGCCCCGCCTCGGCATTCACCCGAGGATAGAGAAGCGTCGCCGCTCCCTGCGTATCGACGTGGATCGCCGTCAGATAGCCAGCGGCCGACGACTCGAAATCGTAGGAAAGAGTCTCACCGATTCGCAGCGCGCGCCCTTCGACCTGCGGACGCCCCGACCCATCGAGCACGCGCACAGCAACCCCCGCACCCGGCCAGCGGTCTTCGAGCCCTCGCAAGAGTTCGATCGTCGCGTCGCGCGGCGAGGCATAGGCCGAGCTCGAGGTCGACAGGAGCATTCCGATCACGAAGAGTCCACACATAACGGACGCGACCTTCGGAGTATCGATCTTCCCAAGCTTCTTCATTCGAATCATCATGTTAGTTTCCGTAAACGAACCGTGCCGCGCACGCGTGCCAGACAGGCCAGTCGATAAAGTTTTGGATCCGGAGCCACCTGCTCCGTGATCTGGATCGTCTTCATTTCGCCGGTCGCTGGATCCGGCGGATCCATTCGGTCCGCCCCTTCGACGACGCCAACGATGCAAACGCCGCATCCCCCGTCACCACATTCCCAATCCACCGGTTCACCACGGGGAATTCCCTCACCTTGCACTGCTTCGAGAATCGTCGTCCCCGACTCCACCGTCATGGAAACCGACCCGGCTTCCGAGTCGATGACGATCAGGACGGGATCTGCAACTTCCGTGGCGTCGCTGGCGTCGGCTTCTTCCGCGACCTCCCCATTCTCCGCAACCACCATCTCTTGTGGGACCTCCGAAAGAACCGTCGCTTCCTCGAGGTCAGGCGGAAGCGCCGCAGCGACGGCAGCTTCCGATTCGGAAGGTTCAGACGGGGCGACCGGAGACGCCGATTCTTCTCCGGAACGAATTTGATCGCCAAGCTTTCGGAGCCGTGCAGCGAGTCCCCCGCGCTTCGGAGGTTCCGTTTCCGGACTGCTCGGGAGTGCCTGAGCTTCCTCAGAAGGTTCCGCAACAGCCTCTTCTGCCGGGTCGAGAATGCTCACGACGGTCGCTTCTTCAACGACGATCGGCTCGGACTCGGGCTCGGCTTCAGGCTCAGCTTCGGGAACGTGGATAACCAAACGGAGCCGCTGGCCCGCAATTCGAAACTCGGCTCCTTCCACGAGCGTTTCCGGTGTGGTCAGGCGCAAGAACGTGCCGTTATGCGCACCCCGATCATAGATGCGTAGGTCGTCGTCTTCAGGCACCAGCTGAGCATGTCGTCGGGAGAGTTGCGTATCCGCGGGGTCGAGCGGAACGTCGCCGCTGCGCCCCAAGAAGAGCCCGGATTCGCCGATTTCGTGGTTCGCGATCCATTGCCCCGATGGACCGTGGTGATCGATCTGCCAACCGCTTTCGGCCTGCCGAATCACAACGATTTGCGATCCCAGCCAGAGCTGATCCCCTTCGACAACCTGCCGGCCCTCGGGACCCGCAATGCGAAGCCAAACGCCCGAGCTCGCTTCGCAGTCCATGAGGCTCACCTCACCCGATTCCGCATCCACGGAAATCTGCGCATGCTGATCTGCCATTTGCGAATCATCGGGAAAACCGAGGTCCGCCTCCGTGTCCGCGCATCGACCCAGTCCGTGCACGCCCGCGTCGATCACGAAGGTCGACTCGACCTCACCATTCGCGGCCAGGACCTCGAGCGTACGGACGCCTTCGCCTAACAGATCTTCGCTCATGAGCTCATCCAGGCGTAGGCGAGCAGCGCGAGGCCGAGCAGCGCGACCCCGCCAATCAGCCACCAGGTCGCCCCAATACCGGCCTTCTTCCCGCCGTCCTCGTCAAAAAGGTCCGCCGACGTCTTCGCCGCCATTTGTGATCGCTCAAGCCCTTCGGTGACGCATCGAAGGTGATCGCCGCCGAGAATCAGATTCATGCCCACCTCGAGAACGACAGGCTCGCTCGTCTCATCCCCGTCGATTCGGACGGCCTTCCCAACAGCAGGGGTCAAGATCCATTCGCCGGCTTCGTTTCCCGCGATCAGTGCGTGCTCACGACTCGCAGACGCCGTGTAAAGGCGGATGTCGTTCTGCTCGCCACGCCCAAGGCTGACGCGCCAATGAGCCGCATCGAGGCGCATGCGCTCGCCACGCCCAAGCGAAGGCTCGATGCGTTCGAGCAACATTGGATGCAGCGAAGCGCTCGGCGCGATCGGCGTTCGTGAGACCGGATCGGTCACTGTAGGCGCCGCGACGACCGTTGCATCTGCGTCGACCGGCACAACCGGGTCCGTCGCATCGTCGAGCTCCGGTTCGGGCTCGATCTCCGGTTCGGACTCGGACTCGGGCTGTGGCTCGAAAGCAGCCGCGGCCTCAACCACCGTCTCGGGCTCGGTCTCGGTCTGAAGTTCCGGCTCCGCAGGTCGTGGTTCGATCCGCGCGGGTGGCGTCTGCGATCCGGCCCAGGTGGTCGTGTCGGCGATCGACGGATCCTTGCTCTCGCCGCCCCCGGTCTCGATCAGGGGCTGGGTCTGCTCCTCGAGTGGATCCACTGATCCCGACCGGACCTCATCGGTCTCTTCCCGGTTCACTCGATCGCCGTCCCCCTCGACCACGCAGCAACTCCTCAGCCTATCTGAAAAAACGATCTGAAATGGACCCGCGACACGTGCTCAAAGCAGGCGCTGACGCGACTCCGTGCCCAACGAACGTCGCGATAGAGCTGCAGATCGATGCAACGATAATTCATGGCCCGTACGAAATCATTGCTGCCCTGACCGCGCTTCCCATGAGGCGAATGAGGCGGATGAAGGACCTGCCCCAAGCTCGCGAAGCGCTTGCGCGCGCTCAGCTCGTGCGGGGTGACTCGAGCTCTATGAGTTTCAGTATTCGAAGCACTTACTCTGGCTCCATCGTTTTCGAATCTCATCGGGGCCCGATCGAGCAGGTCCTGCTCTCCAAAAGGGATTGAGAACCGAAAAATGACACGAAAATGAGGCGAAATAGACGGTTTCGTGACACAGATCACGGAATCGAATGTGCGTCCGACGGATACATAGGTCAGCGCAAGAAACCCCCGCCCCTCCGGAGTCAATCCGGGCCCTGGTGATCCCAGAGCAAGGCACAGTCATTCCAGTGAGGTCCTCTTCGTGGACGAGATCAGCATTACGATCGCATTTGCCCTACTCGGGCTGACCTGGCTGACGCTTCGGGGCATGGACGGCCGCGAGCACAAGCAGCGCCACCGGCGCTAACGCCCCCCGACAAGCGTCTCGTGCGCGCGCGAATCGCTGCGCCCCGCCGTCGAGCGGCCTCACCTTCGTGGGGCCCTGCACCGCGGCCCTCGGCCCCGCCGACTCCACCGCCTGATCTCACGCTGCGCCGCGTCTGATCAGACGACGCAGAGCGCCGCGCGCTTCCCTACAGTTGCGCCGCCCCCGCTCCTTGTCCGGCGCGCTGCCCTCCCCGAGCTGCACGAAGCGCCGACGACCGAATGTGGCCCGCGCCTGTGCGCCCGGCCAAGAAGCGACCGACGAACGACATGAACGAACCGCTCCAGAAAATGCTGACGCCACAGTTGCAGCGATGGCTCAGTGTCATCGCTGCTCGACCGAGCGCGGTCGCAGGCGCCTGCCTAACACTGACTCTCGCGCTTCTCGTGTACGCCTTCTTCAATTTGGGCATCAACGCAGATAACCTGAGTCTCGTTTCGAAGAGCCTCAAATCGCGCCAGAACCATGCGGCGTTCGCGGCGCTCTTCCCGAACCTCGAAGAAGCAATGCTCGTCGTGATCGACGGCGAGACCCCTGCGCTCGCGCGGGAGGCAACCGATGCCCTCGCTGCCGAGCTCGAATCGATGGGCGACACGTTCCGCGACGTGTACGTCCCGGGTGGTGGCACCTTCTTCGAAGAGCACGCGCTGCTCTACCGCACACCGGATGAGCTCGACGAGTTCGCGGATCAACTCGCGACCCTTCAGCCCGTACTCGCCAGCCTCGAGAGCGATCCGAGCCTCGTCCAACTCGCCGAACTCGTTCGCCTCGGGTTCGAGAGCGGAAGCGAGACGGGCGAAGCCGACTTCGATGCCGGCGAATGGACGACGCTGCTCGACGAAGTCGGTGAAGCGACGGTCACGGTCTACGAAGAGGCCCCCGTCCGCATCTCCTGGGAAACAATGCTGCTCGCAGGATCGGATCTCGAGATCCCGACCCGACGCGTCATCATCGTGGACCCTCACCTTGAGTACGAGAGCATCCTGGTCGCGAGTTCGACCATGAAGGCGATCGCGGCGGCCACCGAAAACGCGGGCCTCGCAGATGCCCCGGGCATCACCGTTCGCGTCACGGGGAACCCTGCCCTCAATCACGAAGAGATGATCGGACTCGCCTGGGACATCGGCGGCGCGGGCGTTTTCTGCTTCCTGTTAGTCGCGGTCATCCTGTACTTCGCGTTCCGATCGTGGCGTCTCGTGATCGCGTCCCTGGGTACGCTCCTGGTCGGCCTCGTCTGGACCGGCGCCTTCGCTGCGGCGACGATCGGCGAGCTGAACCTGATCTCGATCGCCTTCGCGATTCTATTTATCGGGCTCGGCGTCGACTTCGCGATCCACTTTGGCATGGCCTTCGCCTCCGATCGGCGCGACCAGGATCTACCGAACGAAGAGGCGCTCTCCGCAGCAATCGACGCGATCGGTGCATCCCTCGTACTTTGCGGCTTCACGACCGCAATCGGCTTCCTCGTCTTCTTGCCCACCGAGTACCGCGGCGTCGCGGAGCTTGGCGCGATCGCCGGTGCGGGGATGTTCATCATCCTCATTCTGACGATCACTCTCTTTCCTGCACTCCTGCTCAGCTGGCTCCGGATCCCTGACGATGCCGCACCACCGGCCCCGTCCCGGATCGACCAGGGTCTCGCGCTCTGGTTGGCCCGCGCGCCGCGCACGATCGTCACGATCGGCGCACTCGCGGCCGCCGCGTCGATTCCGCTTCTCCTTCAGCTTCGCTTCGATGCCCACGTGATCGAGATGCGCGATCCCGAGACGCCCTCGGTTCAGGCGTTTCGGGACCTACTCGCCGACGACCAGACTTCTCCGTGGTACGTGAACAGCCTCGCCGCGAATGCCGAAGAAGCGGCCGCCCTCGCAAACGCTCTCGAAGCCCGGCCGGAGATCGGTCGAACCGTACGCCTCGCGAGTTATGTTCCGGAAGATCAGGACACGAAGCTCGAGATCCTCGAAGACCTCTCGTTCCTGATGGAGGCGGCGCCACGAGATCCGGGCGCGACACCGGCCTATAGCGTGGCTGAACAAACCGCCGCGCTGACGGCGCTTCGCGACGTGCTCAAGAATGCGGATCGCCCCGCGGACGATTCGACCCTCGTCGATTCCCTCGATGCCCTTGAGTCGCGCCTTACGACCTTTCTCACCCGCATCGAGGCGGAGGAAGACCCCTCTGTGGTGCTTGCCGAGTTCCGAGCGGTCCTGCTCGAGCGTTTCCCCAGTGAGATCGATCGGTTCCGGAGTTCGATCAACGTTTCCAACGTGAGCCTGTCCGACCTGCCCTCGGAACTCGTCCGCCGCATGCGCGCGCCGGACGGAACACTCCGAATCCAGGCCTACCCAGAAGAAGAACTCCAGGACTTCGACACGCTCAAGCAATTCGTGTCGAGCGTCCTCGAAGTTGACCCGAAGGCAGCGGGGATCGCGATCAACCTCGTTGAATTCGGAGAGGCAACCGCACGCTCGTTCCGACAGGCCCTGCTCAGCGCCGCCATCGCAATCTCGACTCTGCTCTTCGTGCTCTGGCGAAGGCCCGCCGACGTGGGCCTCGTGCTGGCTCCCCTCGCCCTGGGCTCGATCCTGACCTGTGCGTCGATGGCCGTCATCGGCATGAGCTTCAACTTCGCGAACGTCCTCGTGCTCCCCTTGTTATTCGGGATCGGCGTCGACTCGGGAATCCACCTCGTCCATCGCGCACGCCACCTCACGGCAAGCGGTGCAGAAGGATCGCTCGTCGAGAGCGCGACCGCGGGTGCTGTCTTCTACAGCGCGATGACCACGACACTTTCCTTCGGCACCCTCGCGCTTTCGGGCCATGAAGGAATGCGCACCCTCGGCGTCATGCTCACGATCGGCATGTTCTGGACCGTCGTCTCGAACCTGATCTTCTTGCCGGCGCTGCTCGTCGTTTCGGGGGTGTCGAAACCGGGGACGACATCAGAATCGCAGGCGGCCTAACGGAACCGAAGCGGGCTCAGCGCTCTTCGATGCTAAGGCGAACCTTGATCGGCTCAACCGAGACCACCCTGAGCTCGGGCGGGTGCTCAACCTGCTCGGCCTCCACCGTGAAAGTTCGGCGCCCCTGATCAACCAGATCCGCATCGACGTGAATCTCGAAGTCCCCATCCGGGGCCATCACGAAGTCCCGTCGCAATCCCTCGAACTCGACCGCCACTTCCGAGGGCTCGATCGAAGCGACGTGATAGCCCTCCGGCACGTTGTCGAGCACAACCGGGATCGCTCGCGAACTTCGATCGATCATCGCACCGGGGCCCGTCAGAACCCAGAGCGCCGTGGCGAGCACCGCAGCCAGGACACCTTCACGCCAATGCCTCCGCGCCAGCACAAGGCGCGACGCAACCCAGGGCTCACGGCGCTTCTTGGCAGTTCGCTCGAGAAACTTCTCGACGAGTGCACGCAGCGCCGCGGGGTCCGCCACCTTCGATAGGCGGCCACGCCAGGCCACAGAGACCTCGCCGCGCTCTTCCGAGACCACGATCGTGAGCGCGTCGCTCCGCTCGGCAAGTCCGAGTGCCGCGGCATGTCGAGTCCCGCCCGCGCCGATCTCGCTCCACTCCGTCGACAGCGGCAAGTGCACGCCGAAGCGGGACACTTTGCTACCTCGAAGAATAATCGCACCATCATGCCCGGGCGTTCCGGAGTCGAGCAAGCTCCGCAGCAAGGGCTCACTCACGCGACCTTCGAGGTAGTGACCTCCGTCGAGCAGCCGGTCGAGGGGCTCGCGACCGGGAAAGACGAAGAGTGAACCGACGTGGCTCCGCGCGAGGGAGAAGCAGAGTTCGCCGAGCTCATCGAGAGCGTCCGGTGCGGGTCGCGGCGTGACGCTGCGAACAAACCAGAGCGTGATCCCCTCGAAAAAACGGCGCAAGTCGTCCTGAAAGATCACGACCATCACAAGCGCAGCGATCGCGATAAAGCCCTGCAGCAGGCTTGTCGTCAGTCGCAGGTCGAGCAGGGTCGCCGCCCAGAAGAGCAAGGCGACCGCGGCGACACCACCAAGCGCCACCCGCGCCTTGGCTTCGCGCACCCACGCGATCGCGACCCAGCAGAGCCCGGATACGATCACGATGTCGAGTACATCCACCCAGCGCAGCCCGACCGTCGTCGAATCCAACGCACCCCCCGGCGAACAACGATCCCGTTCTGCGTTCTGTCGACGTCTTGCCCACGTCGTACACAGTCGGGCTCAAGCAGCAGCAAAGGGGGGCTCCGATCACGAATCGTGACCGATCTCGCGGGTTTAGCGCATCTAACAGCAAGCGGCGACCAAGTCCGCGCGAGACCGTTCAAGATGGGCGGGACGGACGCGAAGCGTTTATGCTCGCGGCCATGCGCTACCTCCACACGATGGTCCGAGTGACCGACCTCGACGCTTCCCTTCACTTCTACTGCGACCTCCTCGGCCTCGAAGAACTCAGCCGCTTCGACGTCGAAGCCGGACGCTTCACGCTGGTGTTCCTGGCGGCGCCCGGCAATGAAGTCGCCCAGGTCGAGCTCACGTATAACTGGGATCCCGAGGAATACGATGGCGGTCGCAACTTTGGACACCTCGCATATGAGGTCGAAGACATCTACGAAATCTGTCAGCGCATGATGGACGCCGGCGTCACGATCCATCGCCCGCCGCGAGATGGGCACATGGCTTTCGTCCGCTCACCGGATCAGATCTCGGTCGAACTCATCCAGAAGGGCAAAGGGCTCGAGCCGCAGGAACCCTGGGCGTCCATGGAGAGTCAGGGCGACTGGTAGGCCTGGCCCACAGAAGCACCGGAGATGCGACCGGGTGAATCATCGAGCCGGATTCCACCCACACCCCCCGAAGCCACCTCCGCAGACGGCGCGCCTAACGTAGACGTGACGCACGTCACCGGGTTGTCTTGCGAGAACAAGGCATAACGCGGCCTCCGGAAAATAATCGGCAACAAGGCGGCAGTTTGCTCAAGCCTTGCCGGTCGGATTCCGATCCTGTTGCACATGTTGCGACACGAACGTAGTGCTCCCATCTGGCTCTTCTCCTTCGTCGATCTGGCGTTCCTACTGCTGATCGCGTTCACGCAGATCAGTCCGGACGCCGAGACACCGGGTGAATCCATCGCGTGGATCGAAGTTCCGCAGATCTCCGGTCCAGGCGAGGCCTTCGGACCGAGCGAATCCGCCGCTCCTTGGCAGCTGCGCGTCCACCCTCTTCCAGTCACCGACGGCGTAAGCCACACCCCCTACCGACTCATCCAGCCCGGTCAGTTGGCAGAGGATGCGCTGGCGATCGGTGCGGATGCGCTCGCTGAACACCTCGTGTATCTGTCGCAGCGAGATCTGAAGAAGCCCATCCTGGCCCCCCATGCCGACGCCCGCGCCGAAGACCTGCTCGTCGCGGTCTCGCTGCTCGAGGACGCTTGGCAGGGATCTCGTCGCGTGGCGGTTCATCCAGGCTCTCCGCTCGACTCGGTCTCGGCAGCCCCGGCACAGGTGTCAACGCCCTGATGGCCTCCCAACTCCTTCTTGAACGGCGCTTCGGCCGGGGGGCGGCGCGCCTTCCCATAGGAGTGCCGGCGGGTGCATCGCCCATCGCCTCGATCGCGCGGACGAACGTCCCCGGCGAGCGACTCGGCGCCCTGCTCCCCTCCATGTTATGCGCGATGCTTGCCGTCGGCGCTCTGGCTCTCACCGAGTCTCGCCTCAACTCGAATCAAGAACTTCGCATCGCTGAAGCCCCGACGATCATTGAGCTTGAGGCGTGGCAACTCGCGGAGCCAGAACCTGCAGCCCGGGTCGAGGCTCAGCCGATCCCCGCGAACGCCATCGCGACGACCGACGAGGTCGACACGAGCGGAGGGCCTATGCCCGCGCCGATCGGCCTCGTCGACCCCGCCCCGGCACCGCCCAAGCCCTTCGACCTTTCCCAGCTGGCTCTCCGAAGTGCCCCCGCGATTCCGGACGCCACCCTCGAAGTCCCTCTTGCTGACCCGACTAACGTGTTCGCCACGCGGCGACCCGGCGGGCTCCCAACTGCGAAGTCCGTGACCGACCTGGCGCTGGCCGTGCCCGCGAACTCGGAGCGAGCCTTTGACGGAGCGAGCACCCTGGCCAATGAGGGACGGGTACTCGCCGATCCCGAAGCACTCCGCCCGGTCGGAGCCGGTACTGAATCCACCCCCGAAGCAACCGCGGAATGGGCCATTGCCGAAGATCGGGCCGACTTCCTTGCCACCCTCGCGCGGGAGCAGTCAGCTCAGCGCGGCGTCGGCGCCTCTCATGGCGAGCTGCCCGCGGTCGCACTTTCGGGAGCGTTCTCGGCCGCCCAAGAAGCGGTTCGCGAACAACTCAACACTCAAATGCGTCAGCTGGGCTGGCACGAGGTCCCGCTCGACGCCCTTCCCGACTGTTCTCCCCCCGGCCGTCAGGACGCGCTCAAGCGGCGCATTCTCGTGGCCGCCGAGGCCAAGCCCACGTGTCAAAACACCGCGGGCAGTTATCGATTCTTGGAGACGCGAAATCTCAACGCGTTTCTCATGTGGTCAAGAACCAACCCGGACGGCCAACAAACAGCCGGAAGTCCGCGAGACGTCTGTGACGTTCTCTCGCGCGCGCTCGACTGTTTGACAAAACCGTCCATGGAGGAGATCGGAACAAGATGATGCATTCACTCATCGACCGAACACGAGCTGCAAGGTTGCTCGGCGCAAGCATGGCGGTGCTCTTCGCACTTCCGCTTGTGGCAAACGCAAGCCCGGAGGCGACGTGGAACGACTATCTCGATCACGCGTACGTCTATTCCGCAGCGGATGTCGACGACCTGCGATCGCTGCTCGATCGAACCACGATCGTGGTCGGCCGCAGCCTGTCCGAGTATCACGCGGAGACCTTCCCCGCCCTCGCGGCAAAGAAGACGTCGCTGTCCGAGTCGGAGCTTCGCCGCAAGGCGATCTCGGAACTACTACTGCACCGGATCGGCGAGCGCCCATCGGGACTCGATGACGCACTCCTCACGATCGGCGGACTCGAGAATCGGCTCGATCGACACGAGAACCGATATTGGTTCCACACGATCCACGCCCACCAGGCGCTCGCGACCGGCGATGCCGAGGGCTTCGTCGATCAGATTCTGAGTCTCTGGCTCGAAGTTGTGACGCCCCTCGAAGTTCCCTTCGAGACGTACAAGACCCTCGCCTTGACCGAGAACGGTAATGCCGGATTCGTTCGAACACTCCCCCATCTCTACGAGAGCATCGCACGCATGATCCTCGTACAGAGCCAGACCGCTGCGCTGGATGGCGACATCGACTCCCTCGGCGCCATCGCCCGCGTCCTCACCGACGAACGCGTCGGTGCCGACCCGGAGGCGATCCCGGTCGATGCCACGTCGAAAGCCTTCCTCGATCACATCGTGGCTCGCCTCGACGCGCACGAGAGTGATGGCGGCAGCCTGAGTTATACACTCGCCCTCGTCGGCGCGGAAAGAGCCCATCAGAAGGCCCGCCACGCCCTCGCCGAGGACGGATTCACCTCGGAAAGCGAAGCTTATGTGCGCGACGCCGTCGCCGCCTATCAACGCGCGATGCGCAATGCGAATACCCTTCAGGGTCAGGTCGCAATCTACTCCCGCGCGCTGCGCCAAGTCGGCGAAGTCTTCGCGACCGGCGAACGCACGAACGCGTCGGTTGAGATTGATATTCCTTTCAGCATCACCCGGGCACTCGAACTCTTCGACACCTTGCACGCAGCCAAGGACGGGGATTGGGCACGGCAGGGTTATGTCGATCAGGGACGGGATGCGTACCTGAGTGCGATGCAAGGACTCTGGTCGGAAATCCAGGAGGCGAGCTTCAACTCCGCCAGCTACTACATGTCCCAGAGCGATGCAGCGGGCGATGCGGACGATGAATCCATCGTTCATGCGATCAACACCTACTCCCGCTATCTGCACGCGTTCCAGCGCTACGAAGGGGATGCCTCAGGCGAATCGCTCCCAGACTCGGCCTACTATGGCGCCTACATGGCGGCCCGGGGAATCGGGGACGGCGTGCTCTTCTTCGCGGGCGGCGATGCTTCGGTCGATCAGCTCGAAGAAGCCATCACGCAATACACCCAGGCCCTCGAGTACTTCCCCTTCGACCGCGCCCTCTGGTCGACCCTCGCGGTCGCCCTTCAGCGGTCGGGACGCGAGAGCGACTTCCTGGCGGTCGCAAAGCCCGTCGCCGACGGGGTCGTCCGATCTCGACATCTCGATCGATGGATCGAAAACGGATCGGCCTGGGGCAACGAACTCGCCAGCTTCCGCCGCGCCTTCGAGAACGACCGCAGCCTGGTCTACTTCGGCTTTGCGGACGAAGGAAAGCTCGGCGAACTCGAATCTGAATTCGCGCGACTCCAGCAAGAAAGGGAGAACGTCACCACTTCGATCGCCTCGACGCGAGATCAGCGGGAAAGTCTAAACGAACGACGGCGCGAAGCCCATCGTCTCGCGGGTGCGATCTCCGGGGAGAACGACATTCCGGCCCCTCCCTCCGTCACCGCCTCCGGCATTCCAGCGAGCGCCGATGAGCGAAAGGCCCAGAGCGGTCAGATCGCCCAGCTCGGACTCGACCTCGCTCGAATGACCTCGAGCCACGAGCGGCTCGAAGCGAAGATCAGCGCGATCTCACAATCGCTCCCGGTCTTCAAAGCCACGCTCGGTCACGAAGCGCTCTTGCATGAACTCGCCGCGCAACGCGACCACCCGGTCCACGGACTCCTCCGACGCTATGTCGAGGAGTATGCGCCGACGAGCAAAGAGGCTCCGCCGAAAGTGACGTCGGGCTCCGAGGCTGCGTGGAAGAACCTGCAGGGCTTCTTGGGAGGTCTTGAATAATGACGCTCTCTGCTGAGAACTACCCAGATCCGAAAGGACCTAACACCATGAAGATTCGATCTCGATGGATGAGCGGGCTGCTCACAGTTGGGCTGCTCACAATGACCGGATGTGCGTTCCAGAACGGAGGCGACGCCTCCTACTTTGATCGGCAATCCGGTCGCGACGCAGTCGAGTCGCAGCTCGCGGGCGAAGCCCTCGCTCAGCGCAAGTACTCCATGCGCCGAGTGCGACGCGATCTCTCGAGCTTCCAGACCACGCTCGAGCAGCTGCAGCGACACGGGAAGAGCGCAGGCATCGCCCGCTTCGAGCGCTTCGCGCGCCCTTATATCGAGATGCGCGTCGATCCGCTCGTCAAGCGGGATGATGCCGTCTCGCATCCGGAACTTCGCCCCTTTCACGCGGAGCTCCTGCTCTCGAAGGCGATCCTGATGCACCAGATGGGAGATCCCCAGGCGGTGCGCAGCACGATCGGCAGGCTCGAGCGCGAGTTCGCTTCGATGACGAGCATGCTTGTGCTCTATCCGACCGGTGAAGCGGTCACTCTAGGACAGGGCATCACCCTGCTCCGCATGCAGACGGGAGCCCTCTGATGGATTCGGCCGCTTTGATCAATCTCTTTTCATTGGCGCAGGATGAACTCCGGATCACGCTTGTGGTCTGTGCGGTTTCGCTCGTCGCTGTCTGGGTCCCGCTGACCCAGGGCGCCCTGCTCTGCTGGCGGGCTCGGCGCGCAACGCGGCTCTCTCGAAGCGATGAATCGCATGGGCGGGTGACCCAGCTCGTTTCAGACGTACTCGCCTCGACTGCGGACCAGGCGGGGGATTCGACGTCTCGTCCCTTCGTTCGCGATGCCGCTAAGCAGCTCGTCGTCGACGACTACGAGACGAGCTTCGCGCAGCCGATTTCGATGTACGCGAATATCCTGCCGCCGATCGGGTTCATCGGAACGACTTGCGGCCTCGCCGTACTCCTCCTCTCGATGCGCATCTCTCATGATGGGCTTCAAATGGGAGCACTCGCGCTTGCGCTGAGTTCGACGATCTTCGCACTCGTCGGCTACGCGATACTCGAGAGTCTCAAGATCCATCTCTATGGTCGCCTCGCGCGATCGATCGAGGCGGGGATGAGCGAGCCTGCGACGGACTGAACTCCCGAGCAATCTTCGCCCAACGAAAAAGGCCGGCCCCTCTCGGGACCGGCCTCTTTTTTTGACTTCCCGGCTGCCTCTCTACGAGACGCTTCCGGTCAGTCGGAGCTCATCCAAGTGACTGGATTAGTTCTCCGTCTGGTTGAAGTCGATGACATACCAATCGGGAGACGGAGCACCCGTGCCGCCATCGTCGAGCGGCGCCGGGGCGTTGCTCTGAAGCGGATTGGCGGACGTGCAGCTCGTGTCGAGCTGGTGAATGATCTCACCGTTGTTCAGCACGACCTTCAGGAACGTCCCCATGGCCAGCTCACCATGCGACGTTGCGTCGACGGAGAAGCCGTTCTCATCAGCCTTCGACAGGATGGTGACATCCTGGATCAGGTCGATCGTGCCATAACTGGTCTTGTCATTCGTATTGTCCATGTTCTTCGTGATCAGCTGAACGTCGACACCCAACATCGTCGGGCCCGTGTACTTCAGCAGAATCGCCGAAGTCATCGTGGTGCATTGCTGTCCCTCTTCGGGCGGGGTCGTCACGGTAATCGTGGCATCCGCCGTCGCCGGGTTGCACTGCACGCCGTTCACTTCACCCGTGACCGTCGCGATGTTCGTCGTCGTCTCTTCGATCAGCGCCGTCGTCATGAACGTCTGGGAAGCGCCACCGGCGAGCGTGAACCCGCTTGCGATGTTGCCCAGTTTGTCGTCGTCGAGGCTGACGTTGATCGCCTGATCGGCGTTCGGGTTCGTGACCACGTAGGTGTAGTCGACGTCGTTACCGAGGGCATTCGAGCCACCCTGGGTCGAGTTGACGCCAAAGATCTGCAGACCACCAATCTGGTCACCCAGATCGACGGGCTTCACGCAGTCCGTTCGCATGTAGCCGTCTTGAATCAGGTCGCCCGTTGCGGCGTCCTTGATCCACCATCCCGTCGTTTCAGGCAGGAAGGCCAGACCACCGGCCGCAGCCGAGATCTCGAGAACATCCCCGGCAACGACACCCGTCACGTCCAGCAGACGCGGGCCACCACCTGGGTTCGGGCTCGCATCAACAATCACGCGGACCGGGCCCGTAGCAGCAACGGCATCGACGCAGAGCACCGCGGTTCCGGGCTGCGACGTCATCGTCGCGCCACAATCTTCGCCGGTGTAGCGAACCTGAAGCGAGGTGAGCTTGCCGACACAATGCGGCGCGGGCGCCACATCGATCTCGGTGCTGCACTCAACCGGATCGTTGTCCGGAAGCGTAACCGTTCCACCTTCGGTCGAGGTCAGCGACGTGATCTTCACGCTGCCGAACTGATTGCCCGGGCCGAGCGGCTCCTTGCAATTCGTGACGAACTTATCGAATTCGAGCTTCGTGTTGCCCTGGCGAATCTTCACGCGGACCTTGCGCCCAAGCGTCGAGTAACCGGCATCATTCGCGTCCACCGAAATCGTATCGCCAATCATCACACCCGTTTCGTGCGCGAAGATCGCCTTCCGCTTTCGCTTCTTCTTCCACCAGCCCCAGCCCTTGCGCTTGCGCTTGCCGTAGACCGTGATTTCGACGGGCTCCTGACCGTTGGCACCGCCGCGACAGAACGCGGCCCAAGGTGCCTGGAGGTGGCTGCTCGCTTCGCAACCCAGACCCGTGTATTCGAAGTCGAACGCGACAGCTTTGCCCTGACAGGCATCACCCGAAGGCGCCGGCGGTTCAACGACACAAGCTTCCTTGGTGACGTCGAGATTGCATTCTTCTACCGGCTCGATCGCTGGGCCGATGCAGAGGCCGGGAGTATCGAGACCAAACTGGCCACCGACGGAGACGTTATTCCCGACGAGTCCGGGCTGGTACGGCGAGTGTACCGTCAACTGCTCGGTCGTCTCACCGGGGTCAAGAACGTCGACCAGGAAATCCCATTCAACGACGTCCGTACCGGCAACCGTGCCGACGTTCGTCGCGCTCGGCTCGACGGCGGCGCCGTCGATGAAGCCCGCGGCCGTAATGCTGCCAATCGGTGCTTCATGATCGAACCCTTCAATCCCAATCAGGGACGTCGAAAGATTCGTCAGCGTGTAGATGTACGTGAAGTTACCGGCCAAAGGCGCCGGGTTATCGGGGTTCGCTTCCGAATAAACCTCGAAAGTCTTGTCGACGGTATACGTGCCGTTCGGATCCACGAAGGTCGTTACACCCTCCATGTCCGGCGCGGCCGCCGCCGTACCTGCTGAGCCCATCCCGAGGCCCATGATTGATGCGAGGGCCCATCCGGCGACCCCCCGCCTATTCCACATCCGCATTTTCAACTCTCCTGACCACCGCCGCGAAGGACTGGATCTGGGACATTGGCCACTCGCCTGGCCAGCGATTCCCTATTCAGCTCGGTGGATCCCGGGCTGGAAGCGCACTGATCGCCTCAGTATGAAAGTTGTCAGTTACGGGCCGATGTGTCAGAGGAAGATGAAGAAAATCAAGGTGATGCGCAGAGATGTACGGCAGCGAACATCTGAATGATTCGCCGAGCACTCTTGAACCAGGGCACCTAACAAAAAAATCCCGCGCATCGAATGAGTCGATGCGCGGGCCTGTAATCTTGTGTCATTGAAAGCGGAAGAGCCTTGAGGCATCAGTCCGCTTCGAGAGTTCGTGACCCGACTGACGGCCCTTAGGCCGTTCATGTTAGGTCTGAGATGCCTATCCGTTGCGTCTAGTTGCGTCGACCCCGTCCCGCCAAGCCAGCAAGACCAAGACCGATCAGAAGCGCCGTACCGGGCTCCGGAATAACGGGCGTCACGAGCGCGTTGATCGAGAAGTCAGCTCCAGAGCTAATCATGAACGTCGCCGTGTCGGCGAGAATCTGAAGTGGACCGATTCCCGGAGGCGGCAGGTCGCCGAGATTGAACGACACGGCAAGAATACCCGTCGACTCGCCGGCCTGCAGATTTCCCGCAGCAGTCGACAGATGTTCGAAGTTGAAGTTCACCGTCGACGAAAGCAGCTCGAGTGCTGAGCCCGCGGTCTGATTGGGATTCTGGGTTCCCGAAGCCGCGTAGTACGCGCCACCGATCGGGAACACACCCGCGCCGCCCACACCGAGCTGGTCAACATCCGCCGAGCCGGGAGACAGTGTGAGCTCGAAGAGCAGGACGTCGATGCCCAGATCGCTTGCAGTCGTGTACGACCCGATCGTGACCTGAGAGCCGGAGGCCGCGCCAATCACGTTCACGGGGTTGAGTGTTCCGATCACGCCAGAACCCGCGTCGTTGATCGCGATGGGACCAGCAATCGTATAGGACGCAGCAGCGGCCAACGACGGAATCGCGAGCAGTGCTGCGGTAGCGGCAAGCAGGGAGCGCGTGACACCGCGCATCGAAATCAACATCAGCATTCCTCAGCCGTCAAAACGGCGTGTAGGTCCAATTCAGCTGGCTCATTACGCCAGATGGGTACGAGAATTACAAGAAAAAAAGGCGTCACTTTCCAAGAGTCGATGGCTACGCGACTTGCGGCAATATCTGCCTATTGAAGAAGCAGACCTGCCGGTTCAGCGCCCTCTCCTCGCATACGAAAGAGTCGAAAAGACTAAACAATTCAGACACTTCGCCCTCGACCGCCAGCGCGCCATCTTCCCCGCAGAAACGTCATCCAATTCAGTCCCTCGGCCCCCGCATTTCGTTTGAGACACGGGGCATCCGCTCGTCGTCACCCAGATCGCCTCGATCGGCAGATTCTCCATTTTTTTACCCGAGGGGCATTGGATTTCGATCGCTCGTGAGAAATCGAATAACTCGACTTGCACGAACGAGTCACCCGGCCCCTACTCTACCGGCGCGATGAGTGCGGCCTGAACCGACAACACAGGGAGGAGCTTGAGGGATGACGAATCAGCAGCGTTCTGTGCTGATCGCGATCGCGTTCTTCTCTGGAATCCCCGCCCTGATCGCACAGATCGTCTGGACCCGGCAGGTCGCCCTCGAGGCGGGCAGTGAGAGCGAGGCCCTCGCCCTCGTCGTCGCCACGTTTTTCGCGGGCCTCGCCCTCGGCAATCACTTACTCGGCCCCAGAATCGATCGAAGTCGTTCTGATGCGCTGCGCATCTACGCGGGGCTCGAAGGCGGAATCGGGCTTCTCTTGATGGCGGTCGCCTCCGGGGGGCTAACAGGCGTCGCGGCAGAAACGACCGAGGCGATTGGTCTCGGCCGACGTTTCGGCGCGACACTCGTCCTCTTGCCGGCAACTTTTCTGATGGGCGGCGCGATGCCGGCCTTACTGCGGGCCGCGCGCGGCGAAGTTTCTTCCGCGCGCGATGCAGGGCTTCTGCTGGCGGCGAATACGGCCGGCTCGGTCATTGGCGCGCTGATCTCGATCGGTACGATCCCATCGATAGGCCTCACGGCGAGCTTGTTAGGTGCGGGCGCCATTAGCGTCGTGACAGCCGTCGGAGCCGGGCTCACCTCGAATCGAGCTTCATCGCATCCGGCGGTACTGAATCCTGTCCCCGAAAATTCCGCCGCCACGCCGGAAAGCACCGTTCAATGCGCCCCTCCATCACCCCCTCAGCGACGGGCACGCCTGGGATTCATCCTCGCCTGTACGACCGGCTTTGTGACGCTCGGGGCCGAGGTCTCAACGGCACGGCTCGCGGCACTCTCTCTGGGATCGTCCCTCTTTGCCTGGGGGCTCGTCCTCGCGACAACGCTCTTCGGACTCGCGATTGGCAATCATCTGGGCGGCCGAATCGCCGAAGAGAGCCAGGCACCGGATCGCGAGCTTGCCAGCCTGCTCGCCGTCGCCGCCCTTGGTTTCGTCGCGATCGATCCGCTGATCGGCCACCACCCCGCTGAAGTTGCTCGTGGACTCAATCCCATTTCGCTGCTGCGAACGATTGCTGCTGTCCTTCCGGCGATGACCGCCATGGGCGCGGCGTTTCCCTTCCTCGTCCGAATCAACGTTCGCGAAGATCACCGAGCGGGCGACCTCGGACGGCTGACCGCAATCAACACCCTCGGCGGTGTCGCTGGTTCGCTCGCAACCGCCTTCATCGTCTTACCAGCGCTCGGGCCGGATCGAAGCGCCCTTCCCTTCGCTGGCACAGCCGCCCTCACTTCTCTTTGGTTGCTATCCCAGCCGGATACCGAGGGGCATCGACGACGCGCATTGACCATCCTCGGCCTAACAGCACTCGTCGTCGCAACGACCGAAACACGTCCTCCGTCGACCTCCCTCGTCGAACGCGTTCTCTCGATCGACTCCGGACGACGTGCAACAACCGTCGTCCTCGCCACGCCCAGGAGCAGGGAGTTGATCGTCGATGGCGACCCTGAAGCCTCCACCTACGGACGCGCCCAACGCACCGAACGCCTGCTGGCCGCCATCCCCTTTGCCTACCATCCCAAGCCGGAACGTTTCCTCGAGCTCGGCCTCGGTGCCGGCATAACACTCGCCACCGCGGGACGATTCGCGCCGAAAAGCCTCGACTGCATCGAAATCGCGCCCTCCGTCGTTCGGGCACAGCCCTTCTTCGCTCCCGCAAATGCCGCACGCCCTGACTCACCCGACACGCAACCGAATATCCACCTGGGCGATGCCCGTACCTTCCTACGAGAATCTACCCTCCGGTACGACATCATCGCTGCGAATACGGCTCAACCCTGGTCGATTCATGCGAGCAGCCTGTACGCTCGTGAACACTACGAACGCATCCGCGCCGCTCTTAGTTCAGGTGGACTCGCGTCGCAGTGGCTCCCGACCGAAGGGGTCGACGCGCAAAGCCTGAAACTGATCTTCCGCACCTTCTTTGATGTTTTCGAGTACGGCGGCCTGTGGTGGGGGGATGGCAGCGTATTCCTTCTCGGCAGTGCGTCCCCACTCGCTGAATTCGCCCCTGACCGCGCAAGAGAGCGTTGGCGTAGCGCGGGGCTCACGCCCGCGAGTCTCGGGCTCGCCAATATCGATGCGCTCGACCTAAGACAGGTCGCTTCGGCGGCGACGCTTCGCGACGAACTCGCCGACGAGCCCGTTTTGACAGAAGACCGCCCTCAGCTCGAAGGTCATTGGCAGCAGCGCACAACGATCGACGCGGCCCAGAGCCGTACCACGCTATTCGCGTCGCTGGCACGAGCCCAAAGCGAGATCACTCCGAAGACCGCAGCGGTCACCATGGCACTTGAAAGTCTAGAGCTGCGCGCACAGGGCGAATCCGTCCGCGCCGATCGCACCGACGGCCTTCTGCGTACGACGGGATTGGCGATTGGCGAAGCCGCCATTCGAGAGCGCGGGCTGGTCACGATCGAAGCCGCTCTCCGCGCGAAGGACATTATGCTGGCTCGAATCGAGCTGGCGGAACTCAAGCAATCGCTGGGAAACGATGGACGCCTCGATTTCGCGCTCGGGTTGATCGAGGAGAGCGCCGGCAACCCCACCGCTGCACTCGATGCCTATCACCAGGCTGAAGAGCAGCTTTCGGACGACCCGTCCATCCCGATCCGGATCGCGCGCCTGCACGAGCCGTACCGTGCTCAGGAGGCGCGGGACGCCTACCGGCGTGCGCTCGCGCTCGACCCGTATGCCCCGGAAGCCCTCGCGGGCGACGGACGAACAGCGATCCGACTCGGCAAGCTTGAGGAAGCACAGGATCGCTTGCGCGTGCTACGCGAGCTCAGCCCACTCGGACCACGGCTCGAAACGCGAGATCTCGAAGCGCGCCTCGCGCACGCGCGGAACACGCGGTAATCAATCGGAGCGCATGGGCAAACTGAAATCGACACCGGATTATCGCCTCATCACAAGCGCCGTAGTCGCGATCGTTGCTGGACTGGTATTCGCATTCCTGATGAACCAATGGCTCTCGGTCGACTCCCCAGACGGCGGAGCAGCAGAGTCGCCAGAGTTCCCCATGACTGCGGCGGATGAGGATTTAGACGGCTACGAGGTCCTCCCGATCCGGGCGCCGGCAGCTCCACCGATCGCGGCCGACGAGATCGAAACCGTAACCACAGACACGGAATCGGAGAAGCGCGCCGAAGAAGAGCTCGCGCCGTGCCCCGGCGATGAGCGAAAGCCGATTCGACTCTTCGGCGATGCGCAGGTCCGCCCGAGCTACACCCTCCGCACGATGCATGGCGTGCAGATCCAGGGCGTCCGCGAAGACAGCTTCTGGGGCGAACTGGGAATCGACTCGGGGGATCTCATCATTGAGCAGGATGGGCGCCTCATCAACAGCCCCCAGGCGAGCGTCGATCTGATGAACTATCTCGAGCGATCGGCCACGATTCGCTTGAAGATCCGGACGACCGAGGGCAACGATCGATGGATCGATTGGGAAGCGCCACAGCCTCCGGATCCGGCGACGCTGCCGCCGCATTGTCGGTAGATCGAAGTCCGCGAGTGCCGGACTGACGCGATTGGGCTGCCCCGTATTCTGTCGCTCGTCGCATCCTGTGCGCCGCATCACGCCAGTTCCGGTCATCGGTCACGCGCCTGCGAGTTTCTGATCATTCTTGTTTCGAGCGGTGAGACAAATCACCGAGCAACGGTGATTCGAATCCGAATCCCTTTGCATGCCGTCAACACACCCGCGATTCTCTGTCTCCTTTGATACCGCTGCTCGCCCTGCGATGCGCTCTTACGTCCCGGCCGATGTTCAGGCCGATGCCCAGGGCAACATCAAGGGCAATGTCCCGCCCCATCGCGCGAAGCGGAAACGAACCGTTCAGGTGCTCATCGGCATTCTGAGTGCACTCGCTCTGCCCTCGCTTGCGCACGCAGTGCCGCAAGACCATCACATTCACTTCCAACCGAGCCCGTCGGCGGATGCGATTGGATACGTCATCCACGTCGGCCAGAGTTCCGGCAGCTACGAACAGAGCATCGACATCGGCCGTCCGCCGACGTCGAACGGCAACATTGTCTACAGCGCGAGCCTTGAGAACTCGATCGATCTCTTCGTCGCGATCAGCAGCTATGACTCGACGGGCGCGAGTTCACGTCACTCGAACGAAATGCGGCTTGCCGCGGTCGTCGCTCCACCGCCGCCGCCCGAACCGGAACCCGAACCTGAGCCGGAGCCCGAGCCGGAGCCCGAGCCGGAGCCCGAACCGGAACCCGAGCCGGAGCCGGAGCCGGAGCCCGAGCCCGAACCGGAGCCCGAGCCGGAGCCCGAACCGATTCCGACATTCGACCAGGCGCAGTTCGGCATCTCCGCCGATACGAGCGGAATGATCAGTCTTGTTTTCGATGACGGTGAAGGAGAAGGCATCGCCTTCGACTCCCTCGCCGCTTCGCAGGAACTCCGACCCACCCGATGTGATCTCGAAGGAGACGGGGATGCTGACCTCGTGATCGGCTTTGGTGCCGGCAGCGCCGGTCAAATCGCGATCCTCTACCTCGAGAACGGCGCGGTCGTCGCCACCGATTCGATCATCGTCGGAACTGCGGCCTACCACACCGCGGATGGACAGACTTATCCCGCCTGTGGCGATGTCGATGGCGACGGGCTCCCCGAGCTCGTTGTTGGCATGGGCGCCGCATCCGGCCTCCACGTCGAAGTCTTCGATAGCCACGACACGGGCTTCAGCGAGTATCAACTCGGCGGGCGCAATGGAAACCGTGCGGAGATGCCTGTGTCCAGCCAGATCGCTCAGAATGGCTCTTCCATCATCCCCGCACTCGGTGATATCGATGGCGACGGACGCGACGAGCTCGTCGTGGGCTTCGGCCTCGAGGGCAACCGCAATATCGCGATCCTTGATGATGCGCTCAGACGATTCCGAAAGCACGAAAGCATCACCGACGGAGGTGCTCTGATTCGAGTTGCACGACCGCGCGACTCCGGAAACGGCGGTGGGACCTATCCCACGCTCGGCGACTGGGACGACGACGGACTCGCCGAGATCGCGGTCGGCTACGGCGGCGGAAGCGAAGGGTGGATGCTCTTCCTCGACGACGCCCATGCAACGGAATACACGAAATACTCAGGCTTCCTCCGCATCCACACCGGTCGAGAGGGTCAGCGCTCCACGGACGGCATGGTGCGACCCGTATTCGGAGACTTCGACGGCGACGGTCGCCCAGAAATCGTGGTGGGCTTCGGTTCGAACGGCGGGAGCGAGTTCCAGATCTTCGATGACCTGACCGAAGGTGGTATGTCCACGATGCGCGGTGGCATCGGATGGCTGACTTCGCCTGATCCAGACGCAACGTGGTACCCGGCGCCAGGTCGGTAGCGGGTCGGTCGTCTGGCCCGGTCTTGCCCGATCGATCCTGTCGGCGACCAGAACTATCGGCGCAACAACAGGGTAAACGGCACGGATCGCCACCGTACAAAGTCCCAAACCGTCCCCAAAACCGTCCCCAAACGAAAAACGGCGCCTGAAGGAGTGACTCTCGCATTGAGTCTCTCTTCAGGCGCCGTTCAGTTCAATCCCACCGTCGCGCTACTCTCCCACCAAAGAAATTGGCAGTACCATCGCCGAAGCAAGGCTTAACTTCCGTGTTCGGAATGGGAACGGGTGTGGCCCTTGCTCTATAGAC
>Ga0316209_1000120_pt1:0-20000 | contig 157356 bp, 119 predicted proteins | sample 6monopyrite_MG_FD_204945 | JGI IMG/M metagenome (GOLD analysis project Ga0316209, IMG submission 204945) | Microbial mat bacterial communities from mineral coupon in-situ incubated in ocean water Damariscotta River, Maine, United States -... | ecosystem: Environmental > Aquatic >... | reverse complement strand
GCTTCGGCTTCACCTGTCGGCTTAACCTTGCTACTGAGGAATAACTCGCGGACCCATTAAACAAAAGGTACGCAGTCACACTTGACGCAAGCGCCATAGTGCTCCCACTGGATGTAGGCAAACGGTTTCAGGTCTGTTTCACTCCCCTCAACGGGGTACTTTTCACCTTTCCCTCACGGTACTGGTTCACTATCGGTCGGTAGGTAGTACTTAGGCTTGGAGGATGGTCCCCCCAGATTCCCACAAGATTTCTCGTGTCCCGTGGTACTCGGGATACTCCTAGAGCTCATTCGAATTTCGCATACGGGGCTATCACCCTCTTTGGCCGGCCTTTCCAGACCATTCGGCTATTCGTTTGAGTCCCACGTTGGAGTCCCACAACCCCGGAAGGAATTGCTTCCCGCCGGTTTGGCCTATTCCCATTTCGCTCGCCGCTACTCCGGGAGTCTCTATTGATTTCCATTCCTTCGGGTACTGAGATGTTTCAGTTCCCCGAGTTAGCTTCTGACACCTATGTATTCAGTGAAAGATGACAAGGCATGACCCTTGCCGGGTTTCCCCATTCGGACATCGCCGGATCAAAGCTCGCTTAGCAGCTCCCCGACGCTTTTCGCAGCTAACCACGTCCTTCATCGCCTCCTACCGCCAAGGCATCCACCGTTTGCCCTTTGTAGCTTGACCATAAATCAAATCAGGCAGGTCGACGTCATCCTCAACTTCCTGGTCTCACGACCAGGCCGCTGAGGTGAACTCAATCCCTCTCGGGTAATGAGTTCGTCGACTTGTATTCTTCATACATCTTGCAAACAAGACGCTCTCAGCTTGGAAAGATATTCAGTTATCAAAGAACCGCAGATCACTCGAAAGTAAATCTGTCGCACCTACCCGCTTGTAAAGAACGGATTCGCCACGAAGGCGATCGGACTGCATGGCAGTCTCGAGGTATCCTCGCGCATTTCCTTATGAAGGAATGATGTGCGAAAGCAATGGTGGAGCTGGACGGGATCGAACCGACGACCTCAGGCTTGCAAAGCCCGCGCTCTCCCAGCTGAGCTACAGCCCCACAAGAAAGAACTCTTCAGCATCCCTATATAGTCTTCAATATAGAGGAACGAAGAGGTCAAACGGATCAACCGGTCTAAAGTGTCGTCACGATCCCAAACAATCTCACCAGCCGATCTAGCCAGCAGGCACTCGCGAAGCGAGGAAAGGTTCCCTCGTCAGCTTTCTCGCCCGTTAGGGCGGTCAAGCAGCGGGCCGCTAGGTAAATCATGGTGGGCCTGGGTGGACTCGAACCACCGACCTCCCGCTTATCAGGCGGACGCTCTAACCAGCTGAGCTACAGGCCCGTAGAGGGACTCAACTATCTCTAGTATCAAGTCACTCTGACTGACTGGGAAGATCGCGGTTCGTTCTCTGCATGCACAAACGGCAGCAAGGTTAACTCGCTGCCGAGACATGTAGAGTAGACACTCCGGTCTCCAAAAATTGAATAGCGTGTAGTTGCGGACGAGCGTTGCTCAGATAGCACCCCGATTGAACGAGTTACCGGGAGAACCCGGGATTCATACCAACTTGGCAGATCGCAGAGCGATCCAGCCTCGAGCAACGTGACTTCTATTGATATCCACTCCCATCCCTCTCGGGCTTGGGGCTTCAGCCTGCCATTAGATGGCAAGCGTTGGCTAGGATTCCTTAGAAAGGAGGTGATCCAGCCGCAGGTTCCCCTACGGCTACCTTGTTACGACTTCACCCCAGTCACCAGTCATACCTTGGGCGGCTCCCTCCCGAAGGTTGGGTCGCCGACTTCTGGTTCAACCAGCTTCCGTGGTGTGACGGGCGGTGTGTACAAGGCCCGGGAACGTATTCACCGCAGCATGCTGATCTGCGATTACTAGCGATTCCGCCTTCATGGAGTCGAATTGCAGACTCCAATCCGAACTGAGGCCGGCTTTGTAGGATTGGCTTACCTTCGCAGGTTCGCGACCGTCTGTACCGACCATTGTAGCACGTTAGTAGCCCTGGACATAAAGGCCATGAGGACTTGACGTCGTCCCCACCTTCCTCCGGTTTAACACCGGCAGTCTCGCTAGAGTGCTCAGCCGAACTGCTAGCAACTAACGATAGGGGTTGCGCTCGTTGCGGGACTTAACCCAACACCTCACGACACGAGCTGACGACAGCCATGCAGCACCTGTCATCGGGTTCCCGAAGGCACTCTCTCCTTTCAGAGAGATTCCCGAGATGTCAAATCCAGGTAAGGTTCTGCGCGTTGCTTCGAATTAAACAACATGCTCCACCGCTTGTGCGGGCCCCCGTCAATTTCTTTGAGTTTTAGTCTTGCGACCGTACTTCCCAGGCGGAGAGCTTCATGCGTTAACTTGGTCACAGCAGGGGTCAATACCCGCTACGACGAGCTCTCACCGTTTACGGTGTGGACTACCAGGGTATCTAATCCTGTTTGCTACCCACACTTTCGAGTCTCAGCGTCAGTCACCGTCCAGATGGCCGCCTTCGCCACTGGTGTTCCTCCCGATATCTACGGATTTCACCCCTACACCGGGAATTCCGCCATCCTCTCCGGGACTCTAGCCTGACAGTATCGGATGCAGTTCCAGGGTTGGGCCCTGGGCTTTCACACCCGACTTGTCAAACCGCCTACACTCGCTTTACGCCCAATAAATCCGAACAACGCTTGCACCCTCCGTATTACCGCGGCTGCTGGCACGGAGTTAGCCGGTGCTTCCTTTGGAGGTACCGTCAGACGCACGGATATTAACCGTACGTGTTTCTTCCCTCTCGACAGAAGTTTACGACCCGAAGGCCTTCATCCTTCACGCGGCGTTGCTGGGTCAGAGTTTCCTCCATTGCCCAATATTCCCGACTGCTGCCTCCCGTAGGAGTCTGGACCGTGTCTCAGTTCCAGTGTGGCTGATCGTCCTCTCAGACCAGCTATTGATCGGAGCCTTGGTGAGCCTTTACCTCACCAACTAGCTAATCAAACGCGGGCTCATCCATTGGCGATGGCTTTCAAGAAGAGGCCACCTTTTGCCACATCGACCGAAGTCATCGTGGTCTTAGTCGGTATTAGCTCCGGTTTCCCGGGGTTATCCCAAACCAAAGGGCAGATTACCCACGCGTTACTCACCCGTGCGCCACTTTACTCGCCACCGAAGTGACTTTCTCGTACGACTTGCATGTCTTAAGCACGCCGCCAGCGTTCGTCCTGAGCCAGAATCAAACTCTCCAGTTTAAATTTGGCAGACAGAGCGAGGCTTACGCCTCCCCTGTCATGATCGCATGCAAAGAGGAACCTTTCGGCCAACCTCTCTGCAAGGGGACTTTTTTTAGATGTTGTCTCGGTCCGCATCGTCGAGTGTTTCCCCGACTCAACGAACCACACGCTATTCAATTTTCAAAGATCGACCGAAGTCCTGGAAGCCTGTTGAGAGCTCCCTCCGAACATGATCAATATGGCCCTGAGCCGAAGGGTTTCTAAGCGCCGTCACGATGTGTGTGACGCTAACTTAGAATCTCTGGTCAGGAATTCCCCCCGCGAGTGATCTCCGCGACGGGCGCCGGAATCTACGGGACCCAACCCCCAAAGGCAAGGAAATATTTCGCGGTTTCCGTAGTTTTTTCGCGCCCCGTGGGGGACATCGTGATCAAGATCGCATCCGTCTCAAGCGACGCCGAACGACTACCCCAGCTTCACCTTCGCGAAGCGACGCTTCCCGACCTGCAAGAGATGTTCGCCCGCCTGCACATGCTCAGTCGGATCCTGGGCCTTCTCACCATCGACTGACACCCCGCCCTGCGTGACCAGGCGGCGCGCCTCACTCTTGCTGGAGACGAGCCCCGACTCAACAACAAACTCGAAGACCTTGAGTGCGGCTCGATCGCCGAGCGCGACATCGACTTCCGGAATGTCATCTGGAACCTCTTTGCGTTGCACGGTCTTCTGAAAATGCGCTCGAGCGCCGTCCGCTGACACGTCGTCGTGTATGCGAGACACAATACTGTGAGCAAGCTCGTGCTTGAGCTCCATGGGATTGCCATCACCAGTCGCATAACGCGTGAGCGCCGAGCCCAGGTCTGCCCAATCCCCCATCGCGAGCACGTTGTGCCAGCCCGCCATGGAATCGTCGGGGATACTCATGACCTTGCCGTACATCTCGTTCGGCTCGTCCATGATTCCGATGCTATTCCCGAGGCTTTTGCTCATCTTCTCGACGCCATCGAGGCCGACGAGCAAGGGATGCGTAAGGACCGCCTGTGGAGACTGCCCGTAGGCCCTCTGCAGCTCTCGCCCCATCAGCAAATTGAATGTCTGATCAGTCCCGCCAAGCTCCACATCGGCCTCTAGAGCCACTGAATCGTACCCCTGGACGAATGGGTACAGGAATTCGTGTATGAAAATCGGGACCTCCGCGGCATAACGTTTGGAGAAGTCATCTCTCTCAAGCATGCGAGCAACCGTGGTCTGAGAACAGAGCCGAACGAAGTCGCTCGGCGCCATTTCGTCCATCCACTCGCCGTTGAATCTAACCTCGACCTTGGACACATCGAGGAGTCGTGCGACCTGGTCGACGTAGGTCTTTGCGTTCTCGCGAACCGCCTCCGCATCAAGCGCCGGACGCGTCTTGTTCTTACCCGACGGATCACCGATCCGCGCAGTAAAGTCGCCGACGAGAAAGATCGGCGTATGTCCGAGCTCCTGGAATCGGCGCAACTTCATCAACACAACACTGTGTCCGAGATGAAGGTCCGCCGAGGACGGGTCCGCCCCGAGCTTCACTCGAAGGGGCCGGTCCTCCTTGAGCGACGTCGCGAGGCGCTCGGCGAGCTCGTCTTCGCCGTAAAAGTCGACGGTCCCCTCGCGAATGATCGCCAGTTGTCGTGCGACTTCTTCCTTGATTGCTGCATCGGTCATCGAGCTCTCCACATCCTCTAATCAGTCACTTCGGTCGGCAGACTGGTCAAGATCCAGCCAACCTACCTCGGTCATACAGGCGTCCATCCTGATATCGAGCGAAGACATTGGCACCCGATCGACGACCTGAAGCGCGAACCCGACTCCAATTCGAAGCGGGCGATCGCGCTTCAGCTCCGAAGACGGGGCGCGCAACGCAGCATGAACACTCGTCTCAGCCAGCGCGCGATCATAGTAGCCTGCCCCTCTTCCCAGACGACCGCCCGAAGTATCGAACGCAAGACCGGGAACGAGCACGCAAGAAAGTGCCCGCACCGACAATACCTGCGCCTCACGTGGCGGCTCAAGCACACCGAAGCGCCCGGACACGAGCACATCAGCCTGCCGATACTCGCGAAACTCCATCGTTCCATCGGCGAGGGTGCACGGCAGAGCGACGCGCTTCCCCGCGGACCACGCGGCTGTCGCGACCCCGGAGAGATCGACTTCTCCGGGCAGACTCGAATAGAGCGCGATTGCGCTCCAGCTCGACCATCGGGGATCTTCCGTCAGCGCGATGCCGATCGTTCGCCCTGCGGAAAGCGCGTTTGCGGAAGTGATCACGGCCAACGAACGCCTCATTTGTGCGCGCATCGCCTTCTTCATCTCATCCACGCCGGCCGTCATTCGTCCCTACCTGGACCGCCGCGCAACGCATCGAACCTGATCGAAAACCCGACCCGAGGTTCCTCCGCCAGATTCCAGGCGCGAGTCCACATCAGAGTCCAAGCGAGAGCCCTGAGCAAGGTCTCTCGTGGCTCAGGAAGCGCGGTCGCGACCACCCGCAGCAACCCGGGGCGAGTCCATCTCAGCGGATCCATCCGCCGTACCGCCATCGACGCTTCCGCTCAGGTCGTCAAGCATGGAAGCAGCCGCACGCTCACGGAGCGATTCGACACTCGGAAGCTCGAGCGTCCGTCCGGCATCCTCTTCGGCGCCACCCGCCTCAGCACCCTGGGCATCCGAATCAGCGGCCGCAGCATCGGCATGCGTCGGCTCGCGAACGATGACCGACGGATCGATCAGCGCACCCTCGATTCGCGTGATCAGATCGAGCAGATCACCGTCGTCCACCACCGTCGCGTCGGACGGAAGTCGTTCTTCGCGGAGCGTGAGAATTTCGCGAGCGAGGTTCAAGCAGGTCAGCACAGCGACGTCGAGCGTGTCGACCGTCCCCGTCCCCTCTCGCACGCGCGCCATCGCGCGATCGACGTAGCCGGCGATCTGTCGAAGGCCCTCTGCATCGCCATCAGAACGGATCTTGTACTCGTGCCCCGCTATGCGAACGGCAACGGCTTCGCTGCGTCCTGCGTCATCCGTTGGCTTGCCGCTCATTGCGCCGTCTCCGAGCGTGTGGGTGCAGAGATCGAGGCCGAGACGCTGTCCTTGAGCTGTTCGAGACGGCCCAGGATCTTGTCGACACCTTCGACGGCGATCGTACGACGTTCGCGCTCGGTCTCGAGCTGAGACTCAAGCGCTGTTAGGCGTCGCTCTCGCTCGACGAGTTCTTCGAGGAGTTCGGCTTTCTCGCTCGACAATCGTTCGTGCTCGGCGAGCAGAAACGCCACCGCTCGCTTGAGGCGTTCGAAGTCATAGCGCTCAGAAGAGTCATAGAGACCGGACTCTTCGCCGTGAGCGGATTGCGTTTCCGCTCGAACACTGGGATGACCTGACTGAAGACCGTCTTGTGTCAACGTTTGCGCCCCATCCTCACGCAGGTCTCCCCGCGGCTTCCATCGCTTTAGCCTACACGATTAAGCGGGGATGAGCGCACGGAATCGAGTCGATCCCGCGCAGCGTGAGGCAGCGCACAAAACGCATCGGACACCGCGAACATCCGCTCTCCACAGTGCTGCGGCTTGCGGTCGGAGGTCGCGCATTTCAAACAAGCGGTTGACTCCGCGAGTTCGAGTGCGCCACGCGCGTCTCACTTCAGGAAAACCCTCGGTGCTACCCGGGAAAATTCCCGGCCGTGTTGCGCTGCTGCAATCGCGAGGCACCCATCAGATACTCATCGACCGCGCGCGCCGCTTCACGGCCCTCCCACTGAGCCCAAACAACGAGACTCTGGCCACGGCGGCAGTCACCGGCGGCGAAAACACCCGGCTCTGAAGTGCGATAGTCGTTGACCTGAGCCTCGACGTTGCCTCGCGGGTCCAGCTTCAGCCCAAGACCCTCGATGATTCCCTGTTGCACCGGACCGAGAAAGCCGAGTGCCAGCAGAACCAGGTCCGCGTCGAGCTCGAATTCGCTGCCCTCGACCTCTTCCATCGTGGGGCGTCCAGAGGCGTCGGGATCCCCGAAGCGAACCTCGACACCGTGGAGCTTCTCAACGCGGCCATTCGACCCCGAAAAGCGCTTCGTCATCATCGCGTACTTGCGCTCACCGCCCTCGTCGTGAGAGCTCGAGCCGCGGGAGATCATTCGCCACATCGGCCAAGGCGTCGCCGGATTTTCGTCCTGCGGCAGCTCGGCCAATAGCTCAAGCGAAGTCACGGATTTTGCGCCCTGGCGAAGGCTCGTCCCCACGCAGTCGGAGCCGGTATCACCGCCACCGAGCACAACGACGTGCTTGCCCCCGGCCAGAATGTCGTCCTCGGGGGGAAGCTCATCGCCGGTCGTGCGCTTCGTCGCCTGGGGCAGAAATTCCATCGCGAAATGGATCCCCTTGAGATCGCGCCCCTCGACCGGGAGGTCGCGAGAAGCCTCGGCCCCCATCGTCAGCAGAACCGCATCGAAATTCTTGCGCATGTCCGCCGCAGTCAGATCGACTCCGACATTCACGCCGGTCTGGAACGAGACGCCCTCTTCCTTCATCTGCTCAAGACGGCGATCGATGATCCACTTCTCCATCTTGAACTCGGGAATCCCGTAGCGAAGGAGTCCGCCGACGCGGTCGTTCTTCTCGAAGACCGTCACCGTATGTCCCGCACGCGCCAGCTGCTGTGCCGCAGCGAGTCCGGCGGGACCGGAGCCCACGACCGCGACCGATCGTCCTGAGCGCTTCTCGGGGACGACAGGCTTGATGTAGCCGTTCTCCCAGCCGTGGGTGGCGATCTTGAATTCGATGTTCTTGATCGTGACTGGATCGTCGTTGATGCCAAGAACGCAGCCCGCTTCGCAGGGCGCAGGACAGATCGAGCCCGTGAACTCAGGGAAGTTGTTCGTCGAGTGAAGACGAGCGATCGCCTCCTCCCACTTCCCGCGATACACGAGGTCATTCCAATCGGGAATGATGTTGCCGAGAGGACAGCCGCCGCGCTCATTATTCGGGTTGCTGCAGAACGGAATGCCGCAATCCATGCATCGAGCAGCCTGGGACGTCAATTCGTCCTCAGGGATCGTCAACATGACCTGCTTGAAGTCCTTGATCCGCTCGCTCTTGTCGCGATAGCTGACGTTCTTTCGCTTCGTCTCGAGAAATCCGGTTGGCTTCGCCATCTCATTCTGCCTCAACGCAAGTCGCTGCTTTTCGGCGACTCGCGTCCTGGGGGTTCGATCCGCGCCGGCTCGATCGCGCTAGGCCCGATCGATTGCCGCCGCTGTGTTGTTTGCGTCCGATCTACTTGTTCGCCGCCATCGCTTCGAGGGCTGCTCGATACTCGCGCGGGTAGACCTTCACGAACTTGGGCGCATACGTATCCCACTTGCGCAGGATGTCGTCCGCCCGGCCACTGCGCGTGTAGTCGAAGTGCTTTCGGAGCATCTTCTGCAGGTACTCGACATCGTCCTCGCCGAGGGATTCGAGATCGACTTCCGAGAGAGGATTGATCTTCCCCGCGAAGTCACCCGCCTCGTCGAGCACGTAGGCGATGCCGCCACTCATGCCTGCCCCGAAGTTGAGCCCCGTCGCGCCGAGGATGATCGCTCGGCCGCCTGTCATGTACTCACAGCCGTGATCGCCCACGCCTTCGACGACCGCCTCAGCACCCGAGTTACGCACGCAGAAGCGCTCGCCCGCAAGACCGTGGAAGAACGCTTCGCCGCCGGTCGCACCGTAAAGCAGCACGTTCCCCGCGATGATGTTCTCCGTCGGTTCGTAGGTCGCTTCCGCCGGCGCTCGCACGATCACGCGGCCGCCAGAGAGGCCCTTGCCGCAGTAGTCGTTCGCATCGCCCGTCACGCGAATCTGGATCCCCTTCGGCAACCATGCGCCGAGGGACTGACCGGCAGAACCCGTCAGCTCGATGTCGATCGTGCCTTCCGGCAGCGCTTCGAGACCGTATTTCCGGCTGACTTCGGATCCGAGGATCGTTCCGACCGTGCGGTTGATGTTCTCGACGGGCAGATCGATCTGAACCTTCTCTCCCCGTTCGAGCGCAGGCTCGGCGAGTTCGAGGAGCTTCATGTCGAGGGCCTTGTCGAGACCGTGGTCCTGGCCGCCGGTGTTATGCAGATCGTGAGGCAGGTCCGGCTTGTAGAGCAGGTCCGTCAGATCGACCGACGACGCCTTCCAATGGTTGATCGACTTTCGCATCTCGAGGCGATCGGTTTGACCGATCATCTCGTTCATCGAGCGATACCCGAGCTTCGCCATCAGTTCGCGCGTCTGCTCGGCAATGAAGAAGAAGAACTTCGTCACGTGCTCGGGCTGACCCGCGAAGCGCTCGCGCAATTCGGGGCGTTGGGTCGCGATTCCGACCGGGCAGGTATTGAGATGGCAGACGCGCATCAGCACACAGCCCATCGCCACCAGCGGCGCCGTCGCAAAGCCGAACTCGTCGGCCCCGAGTAGCGCGCCAATCACGACATCGCGTCCCGTCTTGAAGCCACCATCGACCTGAAGCTTGATGCGGCCACGCAGGTCATTCTGAACGAGCGTCTGCTGCGTCTCCGAGAGACCGATCTCCCAGGGACAACCCGCGTTCTTGATCGATGTGAGCGCCGAAGCACCCGTACCGCCGTCATGACCGGAGATGAGCACGCCATCGGCCTTGCCCTTCGAAACACCTGCGGCGATCGTGCCGACGCCGGTCTCGGACACGAGCTTGACGCTCACGTTCGAGCGCCGATTGGCGTTCTTCAAGTCGTGGATCAGCTGTGAAAGATCTTCGATCGAGTAGATGTCATGGTGCGGCGGCGGCGACGTTAGGCCGACGCCGGGCGTCGAATAACGCGTATCCGCGATGATCTGATCGACCTTGTGGCCGGGCAGCTCGCCGCCCTCACCGGGCTTGGCGCCCTGCGCGATCTTGATCTGGATCTCGTCCGAGTTCACCAGATAGGCACTCGTCACGCCGAAGCGGCCCGAGGCGACCTGCTTGATCTTGCTGCGTCGCGAGTCGCCGTTCTCGTCCGGCGTCCAGCGCTTGGGATCCTCGCCGCCCTCGCCCGTATTGGAGCGACCGCCGAGGCGGTTCATGGCGATGGCGAGGGTCTCGTGGGCTTCGGCGGAAATCGAGCCGTAGGACATCGCGCCGGTGCAGAAGCGGACGACGATGTCTTCGACGGGTTCCACTTCTTCGATCGGAACGGGTTCGCGATCGAACTTGAACTCGAGCAAGCCGCGCAAGGTCCGCATGCGAACGGCATCGTCGTTCGCTGCCTGCGTGTATTCATCGAAGCTCTTCCAGCTGTCGTTGCGGACAGCGTGCTGCAGCTTCGAGACCGACTCCGGATTGAACGTGTGCTGCTCACCGCGAAGGCGCCACTGGTACAGGCCGCCGGCGTCGAGTTCCGGATACTCGTACTCGTTCTCCGGGAAGCCGCGGTCGTGTCGCATCTCCACTTCGCGGGCGAGCACATCGAGGCCGATGCCCTTCACGCGCGAGTGCGTGCCATCAAAGGCGAGCTTCACGACTTCCTGGCCGAGACCGATCGCTTCGAAGATCTGCGCGCCGCGATAACTCTGCAGCGTCGAGATGCCCATCTTGGCGAAGATCTTGAGCAGGCCGAGGTCGATGGCCTTGAGGTAGTTCTCTTCGGCGGTCGCGTAGTCGAGATCCTCGGGAACGAAGGTTCGCTCTTCGAGGATGTCGGAAACCGTCTCAAAAGCGAGGTATGGATTGACCGCCCCTGCCCCGTATCCCACGAGCAGCGCGAAGTGCGCCACCTCGCGCGCTTCACCGGTCTCGACGACCAGGCCGCAGCGCGTGCGAAGCGTCTCGCGAATCAGGTGATGATGAACCGCGCCCGTCGCGAGCAGCGAAGGAATCGGTGCGAGGTCGGGACTCACGCCCCGATCGCTCAGGATGAGGATATTCGCGCCGCCCTCGATCGCCTGAACCGCTTCGCGGCAGAGCTGATCAATTGAGGCCCGCAGCCCGTCGCCGCCATCCGAAACCTTGTACAGCGTGGAGAGCGTGACCGCCTTGAAGCCGGGCTTGTCGATCTGGCGAATCGCTTCGAGTTCTGCGTCACGCAGAACGGGACGATGCAATCGAAGCAGCTCCGCGTGTTCCGGCGTCTCGTCAAGCAGGTTCTTTTCCGCACCGAGCGTCGAATCAAGCGTCATCACCGGGCGCTCGCGAATCGAGTCGATCGCCGGGTTCGTCACCTGCGCGAAGTTCTGCTTGAAGTAGGAGAAGAGCAGCCGCGGCTTGTCAGAGAGACAGGCCAACGCTGAGTCCTCACCCATCGAGCCGAGGGCTTCCTTGCCGTTCGTCGCCATCGGCGCGAGCAGGAAGCGCATGTCTTCCATCGTGTAACCGAAGGTCTGTTGGAGCGAGAGTCGGATCTCGGGGTTCGGCTGATGAACCGCATCCACCTGACCGAGGTCGGCCAGTTTGATCTGGTGCGTCTCGACCCAGGTCTTGAAGGGATGGCGCTGGATGTAGCGCTCCTTGAGTTCCTCGTCCTGAACGATGCGCCCTTCTTCGAGGTCGGCATAGAACATACGACCGGGCTCAAGTCGTCCCTTGACCTCGATATCGGCGGGTTCGATCGGCAGCGTGCCGACTTCCGAACCCATCACGAGTAGGCCGTCCTTCGTCACGACATAACGTGAGGGGCGAAGACCGTTCCGGTCGAGCACGGCGCCAACGCCGTCACCATTCGAGAAGCACATCGAAGCCGGACCGTCCCAGGGCTCCATCATGCACGAGTAGTATTCGTAGAAGCCGCGGCGATCGTCCGACATGGTCGGATCGTTCTCCCACGCTTCCGGAATCATCATCAACATCGACTGCGCGAGATCGCGGCCAGCGAGATGCAGGAACTCGAGCGCGTTATCGAAGCGCGCCGAGTCACTCGTTCCGTTCCGCATCACCGGGAAGAGCTTCTTCAGGTCATCGCCGAAGAGCTGCGAGCGAAGCGTGCCTTCCCGGGCGTTCATCCAGTTCTGGTTGCCGCGGATCGTGTTGATCTCACCGTTATGCGCCAAATAGCGGAACGGCTGGGCGAGGTCCCAGGTTGGGAACGTGTTCGTCGAATAACGCTGATGAACGAGCGCCACGCGGCTCTCGAGATCGTCGTCCTGGAGGTCGGGGAAGAATTCCGGCGTCTGGTGCGCCAAGAACATGCCCTTATACAGGAAGGTCTTCGACGAGAGGCTCGCGATGTGGAAAGCGGAGCCGAGCGCCTCAATTTGGTTCTCGATCAAGCGTCGGATCACATAGAGCTTCCGCTCGAAGGCGGGCTGATCGAGGCCATCGGCGGCGGCGATGAAGAGCTGGCTGATCTCCGGCATGCCACTGCGCGCGATTCGGCCGATCGTGGTGGGATCGGTCGGAACTTCGCGCCATCCGAGGAAGGACTGGCCTTCAGCGGCCACGACCGCTTCGACGATCTCGATCTGCTTCTTGCGTTCGTCGCCATCCGTGGCGAGGAACACGAGGGCGGAAGCGTACTTCCCCTGTTCGGGGAGTCCGAAGCCCGCCTGATCGGCGACCTTTCGGAGGAATTTGTCCGGCGTCTGGATCAGCATGCCAGCGCCGTCGCCGGTTGCCTCATCGGATCCAGCGGCACCACGATGGGTCAGCCGACAGAGAATGGCCGTCGCCTGTTCGACGATCGTGTGACTCGCGGGCTTCTTGAGATCAGCGACGAAGCCGATGCCGCAAGCATCGTGTTCGAGTTCGGGATCGTAGAGGCCCTGCTTCGGGGGGAGTCCGTATCGCATCATACGCGCATCCGGCTTTCTTCTGGTCTCGGTCTCTCCACCCTGCTCCCGCCGATTGGATCGGGGGGCCGGGTTGGGATCGCGAGGTCTGCCGACGATCGACGAGCATTCAGGGGCCTACCCGAAGCTCACGGTTTCGTCGGTGGAACCGAAGTCGTCGCTCTCCCCATCGCGCCGCTGCTTCACGCTCCGAATTCATCCTTCGCCGCGCGCCACCCCGCCTCCGACTTCTCAATCGGGTGCAGCGTTCAGCACGAAGCGAAACCTGAACGGTTCGCACCGAGACTTGCTCGGATTCAGCATTGCCATGGTCAGTCGGGTCGTTTCGCGGAACGTGCCGGCTTCTTGGTCGGGCGTGGAGGGAGACAGGTCAGCCGACACGCGAGCCATCTTGCTGAGATGCAGAGATGGAAAGGCACATCGACCCGGTTGAGTCATTCAGTCATGCTGTAATGAAGGGCTTCGAGGAAGGGATTCGAGGAAGCCGCAATCTGTCTCGCCAGCCATGCCCTGAAAAGAAGTCCAGTCGCATCGCCAACGACCCGGCGGAGAGCTAAGTCACCGCGGGTCCAACGTTTTTTCGAACTCGCGACCCTAAGCCAAGCCACCTTGAAAGTCAACCTGACGCCCTGCAGCGTAGGGTGGCAAGTCCCCTACCCGGCAGCGTTTTCCCGGCTCGCGATCAATTCGGCGAGCCGCGCCGGATAGTTCGTGATGACGCCGTCTACGCCACAGTCGAGCAGCCGGGACATTTCGTCCGGCTCATTCGCCGTGTAGGGGTAGACCGCGAGCCCGCGCTGATGCGCTTTGGACACCAGGTCGTCGGTCACGAGCAGGCAATGCGGGTTGATCGCCTCCGCCCCAACCCGCTCCGCCCGCTCAAAAAGATCGCTGGCTGCCCGCGGGGAGACCAGTACCCCGATCCGCGCATCCGACGCGATCCGGCGTACTCGCTCGAGCACGCCATCATCGAAACACGAGAAGAGCATGCGGGGAAGCAGCCCACGCTCGCGAACCGCCGCGAGCACGAGTTCCTCGATTCCCTCGTAGGGCGCGGTGAGACCGACCTTGAGCTCCAAGTTGAAGTCGATCCGCGGAGCGAAACCCTCGAGCAGGTCGAGGAGGGTCGGAATCTGCTGGGCCGCGGTCTCTTCCGGCGCGGCATCGATCGCAGCGAGCTCCGCCGCGGTCCGGTCGCGAATCTCGCCGGGTTCACCGAGGCGCTCGAGGCCGGCATCGTGATGGATCACGATGACCCCGTCGCGACTGAGGTGAAGATCCGTCTCGATCATGTCGGCGCCGAGCTCGATCGCACGCTCGAAAGCAGGCAGCGTGTTCTCCGCGCGATCGCCCGAAGCACCGCGATGGGCGATCACGAGCGGCCGGTTCATGCTCCGCTCCCCGTCTCGGCCCAGGCGCGGGATCGTTCGACGGCCCGCGTCCAATCGTGGTAGAGCGATTCCCGCTGATCGGCAGACATCGCCGGCTCAAAGAGCTTCGGCGCGGCCAGCCGCGCATCGAGATCCGACTGGCTTTGCCAAAAACCGACGCCGAACCCGGCGAGACGAGCGGCGCCCATCGCGGTCGCCTCAAGAACCACCGGCCGCTCCACGGCAACCCCGAGAATATCCGCCTGGAACTGCATCAGAAAATCGTTCTCGCACGCGCCACCATCGACGCGCAACACATTCGGCGTCACGCCGCTGTCCTGGGCCATCGCGCTCATCACGTCGCGGGTCTGATAGGCGATCGATTCGAGTGTGGCACGCGTGATATGAGCGCGCGAGGTGCCCCGTGTTAGGCCAACGATCGTTCCGCGCGCCTGCTCATCCCAATACGGCGCGCCGAGTCCCACGAAAGCCGGGACGACGTAAACGCCATCCGTATCCGGCACACTCCGCGCAAGCGCTTCCGTCTCGGAAGCGTGCGCCACGAACTCGAGACCGTCCCGCAGCCATTGTACCGCCGAGCCCCCCACGAAGATTGAGCCTTCGAGGGCGTATTCCAGCTGGCCTTCTCGCTGCCACGCCACGGTCGTAATCAACCCTGCCTCAGAAACGGGCGCTTCCGACCCCGTATTCATCAGCAGAAAACAGCCCGTGCCGTACGTGTTCTTGGCGCGGCCGGCATCGGTACAGCCTTGGCCGAAGAGCGCGGACTGCTGATCTCCAGCGACGCCGGCGATCGGGATCGCCGCACCGAGCCATTCTGGATCCGCTTCACCGAACACACCGCTCGAATCGCACACCTCCGGCAGCATCGACCGCGGTACGCCTAAAGCCTCCAGCAGGAAATCGTCCCAGGCGCCCTCGTGGATATTGAAGAGCAGCGTCCGCGAAGCATTCGAGGGCTCCGTCGCGAAGACGCGCCCCTTCGTCAGCTTGTAGATTAACCAGGTATCGATCGTTCCGAAGCAGAGCTCCCCCGCTTCCGCCCTCGCCTGCGCGCCCTCGACCGCGTCGAGAATGAATCGAATCTTCGTGCCGGAAAAATACGCGTCGATCAGGAGACCCGTGCGGGCTCGAATCTCATCCTCGAGGCCGCGGGATCGCAGCTCGTCGCAAACGACCGAAGACTGGCGCGATTGCCAGACGACGGCCGGATAGATCGGCTCGCCGGTTGCACGGTCCCAAACGACGGTGGTCTCGCGCTGATTCGTGATGCCGATCGCCACGATGTCGCTCGCCGCGATCTTCCCCGCTTCGAGCGCGGTCCGTGCGGCGCGAAGCTGGCTGTCCCAGATTTCCTGAGGATCGTGCTCGACCCAGCCCGGATGCGGGAAGGACTGCGCGAACTCGTACTGGCCGACGCTCTCGATGTCGCCGCGTTCATCGAAAACCAGCGCACGAGAGGACGTCGTCCCCTGATCCAGTGCGAGTACATAACCGGCCATCACGTCCCCCTCGACGTTATTGGTTGTGCTGGGTCCTGGCATTCGTCACGCCGGAGGCGCGAGTGCCTATTTCAGTCTTCTCCGACGCCTAGTCTTCCCCGAAGAGCGCATCGACGAATTCGGTCGAATCAAAGCGTCGCAGGTCTTCGATGCCTTCGCCGACGCCCACGAAATGAACCGGAATCGAGAACTCGTCGGCGAGACCGACGATCACGCCGCCCTTCGCTGTCCCGTCCATCTTGGTCAGGATGAGTCCCGTCACGTCGGCGACCTCCGCGAAGAGGCGCGCCTGGGAGATGGCGTTCTGGCCCGTATTCGAATCGAGGACGAGCAGGATTTCGTGCGGCGCATCAGGGATATCGCGGCCGATCACCCGCACGATCTTGCTGAGCTCTTCCATTAACGGCTTCTTCGTCTGGAGCCGCCCAGCCGTGTCGATGATCGCGACATCGGCTTCCCGCGCGAGCGCGGCCTTAACCGTATCGAAGGCAACCGACGCGGGATCCCCGCCCGGCTCTCCTGCGATCACGTCGCAACCGACGCGCTCGCCCCAAGTCTGGAGCTGTTCGATCGCGGCGGCCCGGAACGTGTCCCCCGCACCGAGCAACACCTTGCGGCCCATGGCCTGATGCTGCGAAGCGAGCTTTCCGATCGTGGTCGTCTTGCCCGCGCCGTTTACGCCGAGAACGAGGATGACGTGGGGTGTCGCTGCGAGATCGAAGGGGTCACGGTCGGTCTGGGCGTTCGACAGCTTTTCGGAGATCGCGCTCTTGAGAATCGTGCGCACGCCGTCGGCATCCGCCCCGCGCCCCTCCGTCCGCACGCGGTCGAGGAGCGACTCCGCCGTCTGCACGCCGAGATCTGCCGTAAAGAGGATCTCCTCGAGTTCATCAAGGACATCGCCATCGACTTTCTTGCCACCGAGCGCCGTCGACAATCGGCCGACCAGCGCCTCGCTCGTCCGAAGGAGCCGATCCCGCAGCCGAACCGGCTCGGGTTTGGGTTCCGGCTCGGGCTCGGGCTCGGGCTCGGGCTCGGGCTCGGGCTCGGGCTCGGGCTCGGGCTCGGGCTCGGGAGGAAGCGTGACCGGCTCGGCTTCGACCGCAACCTCTGGCAGCGCAGATTCGATCGGAGCGGCCGGCTCTGGCTCGGGCTCGGCCTCTTGAACGTCGACGGCGACCGGCTCGGGCGCCTCCTCCGTCTCGGGCTCCGGATCGGGCACGATGACGATCGTGTTGTTGCCGATATTGAAGCGTTCGATGATCAGGCCGAGCAGAATCGGGCCGGCCCCCGTCGCGAGGACGAGGAGCCAGGGATTCTCCATGATGATCGAGGCGACGTCGTAGAGCTTTGCGGTCGGGTCCATTGGGCGCGGATCTTACCAGCCAACGAGGCAAGATCGAGGCGGGCGAGGAGATTCCCCCGCCCGGCTGCCCGCGCCGGGAGTCTCCCCTAGCCGCGTTCGTCCGAACCCAATCCCGGCGGAGGCGGCAGGATCTCGAAGGGGTGCGCATCGATCAGATATCCCCGGAACGTGCCGGAAGTGATCGACATGAATTCGCTCCCCGAAGAATCATCGTCGAATCGAACACTCGGGCAGAGCCGCGCCGTCGGCCCGACGACAATCCCCGCGTGACTCTCGCCTTCGATCACCAGATTCCGGGAAATATGATCCTCAACGAGATGAAAGTCCTTGTCGTGAACGATCTGAGGTACGTCCGGGGTCGCAACGTTGACCAACTCCAGCGTGGACGACACGACGCCCGTCCTCTTGCCCATGCCATGGACCGCCACTTTCACCTCGAAGTCGGTCATCACAAATCGGCGCCCCCATGGCACCACGAAGGGCTCGACCGATGCGTCGGGTAGGACACGATCCATCCGGAGCGTCTGGTCGCCTTGATAAGACGGACAGAAGCCGTCTGTTCCAAACGACCAGAAATGAACGATGACGTGATCGTTCGGCGCCTGGCCGAGATGCGAACCGGCGAATGCCGGGGCGCTCGAGGCAATGAGCGCGACGAGCGTCACGAGTGCGATCGACGACAATCCGCAGGTGCCGGCGCGTTCAGTGTGACCTAGCACCCGAGCGAGATATGAAACCCACATGAGAAGTCCTCCCAGTCACGCGGCATACGTGACGCTAGGAAGTCATTCTCGGCGAGGCTCACCGTCCGAAACATGAAGGAGTTCACGCACGGGCGTTTAGCGGGGGCGAATTCCGGCTCGCTAGCTCAATACCACCGACACGAGCTTCGAGACGCCGCGCTGCTCCATGGTCACGCCGTAGAGCACGTCCGCAACTTCGATCGTGCGCTTGTTATGCGTGATGACGAGGAACTGGCTCTGCTGCGCCATCTCGACGATCAGCTGATTGAAGCGCCCGACATTCGCGTCATCGAGTGCGGCATCGACCTCATCGAGGAGGAAGAAGGGACTCGGTCGAACCTGGAAGACCGCGACGAGCAGCGCGAGCGCCGTCATTGTCTTCTCACCACCCGAGAGCAGGTTGACGTTCTGGAGTCGCTTTCCGGGCGGCATCGCCATGATGTCGACTCCGGCCTCGAGAATGTCTTCGGTCTCGGTCAGCTCGAGACTCGCCTTTCCGCCGCCAAAGAGGCGAGGGAAGTTCTCGGAGAAGTGCTTACTCACCGCTTCGAAGGTTTCACGGAAGCGCTTGCGGCTCGTGCGGTTGATGCGCGAGATGGCTTCTCGCAGGTTCGCGATCGTGCCTTCGAGATCGTCCTTCTGTTCGGTCAGGAAGCGGAAGCGCTCGGCGAGCTCTTCGTGTTCTTCGATCGCGCCCAGGTTCACGTCGCCGAGGGACTGCAATGCCTTGCGAACCTTCTCCGCTTCGCGGGTTCGTTCGGGCGTCGGCAGCATCGCCAGCTCCACGTTTCGCTTCGCTTCGCGCAGCGCCGCGGCGGGGGACGCCGCAGCCTCTTCTTCTTCTGAACCCTCTTCTGAACCGTTCTCTGAGGACTCCTCGGAAGCTTCCGTCACGCCCTCTTCCGGAACGACGGCGGCATCGGCTTCGCCTTCGGCAGCGGCTGTAACCCCTTCGGCCTGCTCGTCGCTCTGACCTTCGGCATCGGGGCCGGCCGCCTCGGCCGCTCGTTTCTTGATGGCTTCGGCTTCACTGAGCGCGCCATCTTCAAGCTCTTCGACAGTCGGCAGCTTCCAGCTTGCGATGTCGAGGTTCCACCGCTCTCGCACAGTTTCGTTCTGATGATCGAGTCGCATGCGCGCTTCGGAGAGCTTCAGCTCGGCCTGACTCGTCTTTTCGCGGGCCCCGCCCAGGTTGCTGCGCAGATCCCGTGCGCTGTCCTCGATCTCGGCGACCTTGCCGGAACTCGCTTCGAAGGCCTCGCGCAGGCTGTCGCTCTCGACGCGGGCGACTTCCTCCGCCTGCAGCTGGACCGCGAGTTCGCCTTCGGCGGTCTCGATTTCCTGAAGCAGCGCTTCGCGTCGCGTATGTGCCGCAGCGATCTCTTCGTTGCGGCGTTCGATCCACGTCCGGGTCTCACGTTCAGACTGTTCGGCGCGGGTGGCCGTCTCGCGCAGTCGCAGACGATGTTCGTCACGGGCGCGGAAGGCGACGCGGAGTTCGGCGACTTTGCTCTCGCGCCTGGAAAGCTCGCGTCCAGCGCTGCTGATCTGCAGGCCGAGGGCATCGACGGCACGCTGGCTCGCTTCCCGCTCCTGGCGACGATCTTCAAGCTGTCGCGTGAGCGAGCCCAGCTCGTCTGCAACCGACTCTGCCTCGCCTAACAAGTCCGAGCGTTCGGCGGCGCGGGTCTGCTGCACTTCGCCGATTCGCTTCACCTTCTCGGTCGAGCGCTCGAGGTCCTTCTCGTGATTCGCGACGGCGAGTGCCGCCGTGTGATGTCGATTGCGAAGGTTCTCGAGCTCTTCGTTGGCGCGGGCCAGATTCGACTCCGCGGTCTCTTGTGCAGTGCGGCACTCGTCTGCCGTCTGCTCAAGGCGCGCCACATCGACTTCGAGTTCCCGCACTTCGCGGGCTCGCGTCAACATGCCGCTTGCAGAAGAGTCGCCGCCGCCCTGCACGACGCCAT
>Ga0316209_1000119_pt1 | contig 157869 bp, 144 predicted proteins | sample 6monopyrite_MG_FD_204945 | JGI IMG/M metagenome (GOLD analysis project Ga0316209, IMG submission 204945) | Microbial mat bacterial communities from mineral coupon in-situ incubated in ocean water Damariscotta River, Maine, United States -... | ecosystem: Environmental > Aquatic > Marine >... | reverse complement strand
TAATATTTAATTTATCAGCAAATGTTACTTCCTCTTTTCCTTGAAGCTTTTTAAGTGACAATCCTGAAATGTATGATAGGTATGCGGGGATTAGTGGTAATACGCATGGACTTAAAAAAGTTAAAAAACCAGCTGCTAAACTTACTAGATATGGTGCGCTGTCAAACAGCGGTATGAGCATTTCTTTTAGATTCTCTTCCATTAAATGTGTCCCTATATATTTTTATAATACTTCACCACAAAAGTGTGAAGTATTATATCTTAAGAATTAAAAGAAGTAGTTAACTTCAAATCTAGCTTCACTATAAGAGTTGTAATCTTTAGTAGCAGCAGGTGATGCATCAGCTGATATTATAGCAGCACGAAATTTAAGTTCTAAGTTTTTAACAGAATCAAAAGTTTTAAACAAATCTAAATGAACAATATTACGATCAGTTTTACCAATAGAACCCGCTAATAGCTTAGTCTCATCATAATTCATATCTGCATAATCTAAGGCTGCTCTAAATCCTGAGACTAGATTTGCTTTTCCAAAATCATAATATGCTTTAATCATCCATGAAGCAGTATCAGCTTCCCAGTTATATTGTGCCATTGAACGAGTATATCCACCTGTTGGAAATCCACGCCAAGGTGCAATAATATCCGCATCATCAGAAATCTTTGAATAACCTAAAGTTACATTACCAGCACCTTTAGCAACTTTAACACGTACAGCAGTTAGACTACCATCTGCATCATTAGGATCTGTATAACCACCTTTTGAAGCTTTACCACTAAGTGCTGCACCACCAATAGCACCAGCACCCTCATCTATCTGTTTCATATATCTAGCACCTGGTGTTACACTCCAACCATCAGCTAATTTAATTTTATAGTTTGCTTCTGCTATTATAGATGATACAAAATCATTTACATTCATGTAGTCAAAATTTAACTTTAAATTCTCAATTGATTTGTTTTGTGCAGTTAATACAAGCATTCCAGGGTTTTTATCTGCACCTGTTTTTGCTATATTTACAGTTGATAATCCAGAATGTTTTCCAGCATCATCATTTTCACTAAAACCATTTACTGCTATTACACTATGAAAATCGCTATGATCGCGTAATTTTTGTCTTGTGAAGTATGCTGCTCTAAGAGTTGTTTTTGGCAAATCTTTATTTACAACACTAATACCTTCAAATGTATTTGGTATCATCTTTGTATCATTTGAACGTAAAAGTGTACTTTCAAAAATTTGGCGTCCAGCTTTAATATCCGTTTTACCAGCATTATACTCTAGGTATGCAATTGCCAACGCATCAATAGATGATCCACTTCCATCTGCTCTAGAATATGTATCTTTCCCAGCTTTTCCAAAATCCTTTGCTCCATAAAGAGAATCAGTATTATCAGTTCCAATTGTATGTGTAGTATATAGACCTACTGTAGCGCCAAATCCATTTAGGTTTGCAGTGCTATATAATAAGCTTCCACCAACACCCCAAGCTTCGTTGTCTTGTGTCTTTCCGGGGTTTTCATCATCCCAATCCCACATAAACATATTTGAGCGTAAGCGTCCAAAAAGTGTTCCCTCAGAAAACATATCTTGTATGTTATCTACACTCTTAGCTTTTACCTTATATACCATACTCATATTATTCTTCATATCACGTTTTTGTGTTTGAAGTGCATATGCTGATGTAGTCAACGAACAAAGCGCAATTGCTACTATACTTAATCCTACTTTTTTCATACCTTTTCTCCTACTTTTTTTTTATAACTTAATATAATAGTACTTAAATGTAAAAAAGATGTAAAGACTTTGTGTGTAATTTAATATCATCAGACTTTAAAAAGTTGTAACTGCTGATTTAATTTTTGAGCATCTTTTTGTAATTTTACCGCCTTATCTCTAATTATATGCAAAGAATCACTGTTTTGTATCGAAATAGTATCTATTTCATTAATATTTATAATTATGTTTTTAGTATTTTTAGCAAAATTTATAGATACGTTTTCAGAATTTTTAGCAATTGCAGCAGCATCTTCTATATAATTTTTAGTATCAATTATCTTCTCTTCGACTTTAGTTGTATTATCAGAGAGCTTGTTGCTAATTTGAGTATTCATCTCAATTTGATTGCCAGTATTTGCGATACCTTGAACTATGATGTTAATGGTTGCATTTATTTCAGAGAGGCTAGACTGAGTACGTTCTGCTAACTTTCTAACTTCATCTGCTACAACAGCAAACCCACGTCCATGTTCACCAGCACGTGCTGCTTCTATTGCTGCGTTTAGTGCTAAGAGGTTTGTCTGATCTGCTATCTCTGAGATAATAGTTAAAACAGATTTTATATTTTTTGTATCTTCACTTAATTGTTTGAGTGTATTAGCTATTTCATTATTTTTTTCCACCACTTCATCAACATTCTCAACAAGTTCATTGAGGGTATTATTTGCAATATCTAGAGTATGTACAGCGAAATCTACTTTCTCAACAGTCTCTTTACTGTCTTTGACAGACTCTTCTAACAATATCTCTACATCATTCCCTAAACTAGCAGCTTTTTTAATAATATCACGTTCGCTTAACATTCGACTGTTTATATCATTAATATTATTTGTTATATTAGTTATATCTACTTCTGTTTCTTTCCCTGATACAATAACTTTAGAGACTAAAATTTGAACTTTTTCAATAAATTTATTAATGAAAGAGGAAGTACTACCAATCTCATCTTTGCAACTTTCTCTAAGACGTTTAGTTAAATCACCCTCTCCCTCAGAAATATCTTCAGCGAGATTTTTAAGTTCCTTTAGAGGTCTTGAAAGCAGTGTTACTATCATAAAAACAACAATAGCTAAAATTACAAATATAGCTATAAATACTATAGTAATTAACGATATAAAAGCATTTTCTGTCTCATCAACAGCTTGATAGACTTCAGTAAGAGGTTTTCCTATTAAAAATATTCCTATCTCTTTTTTATTGAAATTTTTAATTTTTTTAAAGGTATAGAAATAATTTTTATCTGTTAAATATCCATTTTTTTGTAACTCAATTAGATCTAAATTTTTTACTCCATTAAAAAACTGTTTATCTATAATTTTTTTATCTAAATCTATATAAAATTTACCAATGCGCTCAGGCTTTTTTACCAGTGACGCTATTTTTAGATTCTCTTCATGTACTAAAACAAGCAAGTCACGACTATCTTGTGGGTTGTTTTTCTTAAAAACTAGTGTGTTAAAGCGAAGTATAAAGTCGATACTACCTAAAAAATCATTCTCTTCACCATCTTCTTTAAGTATTAGTGGCGCGGTTGCTACCATCATTAATCCACCATGTGTTATCTCATTACCAACAAAGACTTTATGTTCTGTTTTAACAAACTGTATACTTTTTCTATCACTAACATCAGCACCATATGCCTTTTTATCCCACGATTTGACATATGTAGCACCCATTGAATCTACTACTTGAATCATTGGCTTTTTAAATGCACCGTTATATTCAAAACTTTCTCTAAGTCCAAAAATTTCGTTAAATATTGTATCTCTATCTTCATCATAAACCCCATTAATAATAGCTCCGTTATTAGAAATAGAAATTACAACATCTTTAAGAGTCTCAATTTTTGTATTTAATGATCTTTGCACCGATGCTTGCAGGTTAAGCATCTCTTGATTATATATTGTTTTACTAATATGCGAGATTTGATTTGATGTAACAATTGAGAGTACTAGAAATAGTGTAATGGCTATAGGTATTAAAACAACTATATACTTTTGAAGTATTGATAAATTCTTTAATCTCATTGCTAGTGATGCCATCTTATTCATTATATAACTCCTACAATTTATTGTATGATAGTATTTAAATGTAAAATATATGTAAAAGTTTTATTTATATAACACTATAAAAGTTATTGTGAGTTACCTCCTTGAAAAAGGAGGTTTGTAGTTATAAAGTTTTATTTTGTTCTAGCGTTTTAGCCCTGGAATTGAGATTTCTCTACCTTTTGCCATATTTGTTACATATACTTCAAGTGCAACCATCTCTTTTGAGCCAATTGGTAAGACCGCTTGTAGTGAATTATTCATACATCCTTGAAAACGACGTTGAAGTGTTCTCAATGAAGATTTTGTCATACGGTAAGCTGGCCATGTGCCACCTGTATTTGACTCTCCTAAATTTGGAAGTGGTTGAGTACGTAATATTGTACCTGTAACATCTTTTGAGTGACAACTAAGACACGCTAGTCCACGTCCGCCTCTTTTTACTTCATATGTCTCTTTACCAAAACGATATGCCTCTTTCATGTGAGAGTTTGCATTAATATCAATGTTGATTTTCTCATCATTAGCAAGAGACTTAACATAACTACTCATGTTAAACATATCTTTACTTTTTAGCTTAAATGGTTTATGCCCATTTTGCACCATTAATGCTTGTAACACTTGGTCTATCCCTACAACACTACCAAGCTTTTTAATGTAACGTGGAAAACCAGCAAGATATTTAGGTAATGCATCCTCTTTTACGCCTAAAAATTTAGCAAGACCCTCTTCTCCTTTTGCAAACTCTTCAAGTAACTCATTACCAGATTCAATCATAATTTCTGCTGGATTGTTCTCAAGCATCTCTGCATACATTGCGCGATCTGAATCACTCATTGCAAACTGCTCTCCAGCAAACATCATTGTACTTACCAATGCTATTGTTAATGCTATCTTTTTCACCGTCTTAACCTTTTTATTTATAATATACTAAACGATATTGATGGAATAGCTACTACTAATCCAACTCCTATTGAGAATTATTTTTTACTAGAGACCACATATGAAGCTATATCACAAATCTCACGCTCATTAAACATTTTTGATGTTAAATTTATTGTCATGTGAGTATTTGGATTATCAATTCTAGCATCAGCAATTTTTTGATAAACAAATTGATTGTCACGCGCGCCAGTTTTTATAAATAGTTCTTGGTACGATGTCAGGTCAGGACCAACATTACCCCCACCAATTGCACCCTCTACGTTATGGCAAGCAACACAATTTCCAAACTGTTTAGTTTTTCCATTTGCCAATTTTTTACTCAATCCAGTTGGTACTTTACCCTTTGCTTTTTTCCCGTTTAGATTATGAAAAATAAATTTCCCTCTCGCGATTGCATCTTTATTTTTAGTTATACAATTAGAAGGCATTGTAAACTTTTTTGCATCTACTAAAAGATCTTTTTTGACGATTTTAGTAGCATCTGGACTCTCAAAAGCAGTAGTTAAATCTGCTGCATTTACTAGGCTTAAACCTAGAACAATTGTAAAAACGAACGCCTTTTTCATGTATCTCTCCTTTAAATATATGCAAGATATAAATCGAGCATATTAAATATAAACTTTACTAGTTCCCGACCATAGAGAGCTAAAGCTACTTACTCAAAAAAAAGGGGATAAAAACTTAAGCTGAGTAAGTAGTTTTAGCCCTCTATGGTTAACCAACATAACGTCATACATATAAAATAGAATCTATGTTGTGTAATTAGGTATTAAAAACAGCGCTTTTATTCTGTTTTCTATTTATCTTTAAGGATTAACATGTACCCATCCATCTTTCATCCTCTCTACTAACTCCACTATTCCTGCTGTTACTATCTCTGTTCCATCTATTAAATCAGACTCTTTTATATTTTTTGTTCGCATAGTATTTTCACAAGCGATAAATACAACATCATATTGCATCAATGTATCTACTCGTTCTGCTATTCTTCTATCATTTTTCAAAAGCATATTTATACCTTTTGAATATGCGACAATCTCCATTTCAACATTTTCAGGACCATATGCCTTTAAGACATTATTTGCAGATCCTAGAACATGATGAATTATCTCATCATCTCCTGATGTAATGGAGAATACAATCTTACGAGGATTGTCCATTGAAGGTTTTGGTATAGCGTACTGCGTTTCGCTAAATAGTATACTTACCAACATAATTAAACTAATGAAAAATTTCATACTCTTTTTTACCTTTAACTATTTTATATGTGTAGTAAAATATCTATAAAATCTTCTTGATTCCACGTGCCTCTAATTGTTCTTAATCGCTTTAACTTAGATGAAAAAAAGTAAAAGGTAGGTGTCATCTTAACCCTAATACCAAATGGCATCTCTGTCTTTGTTACATTGACACGAACTGGTATATAGTGTTCTTGAATCAATACTGCCATTTCAGAATCATCAAATACCTCTTTTTGCATTTTAATACAGTAGTGGCAACTACTTGACATCGCTTCTAACATTATTGGCTTACCCGTTTTTGTCGCTTCTTTTACACCCTCATCCCACGATAACCATACTAAAGGAGCACTAGATAGATAAATTGGAAATAACAAACTTAAAACAAAAAAAATAATCACTTTTTTATTCATCTAAATACTCCATACCAAAAAAGCTATATTTTATTAGCAGCTCATTGATCCTTTCACTGGGCAACCACACTCATAATCAAGTATATTTACATTACTTTTATTACTAACATCAACTACTCTTTTACTACGTATATAGTCACGTGTTACATCATATACAGCACGAGTTTTATCTTTTTGTAAATTCATACCCATATTTTGTAAATTGCCTCCCCATGAAGATACAGAGTAAATTTTCTCAGCTTCTATAGGTTTTCCACCAACTAGCAAGTTAGTAATTCTTTTGCCACTTGGATTAGAGACGGTAATATCATAAGTTATACCTCCAAGACGGCTCATATCTCCACCTTGCTGATATAGAGGATTAGCATTAAACACATTATCAGCAATATCTTCTAGTAGCTGTCTTACTGTTTTACCATATAGTTCAAATGTATAAACGTTAGGATAGGTAATCCCACACATTTCATAAACATTCTCCATTAAAATATCATCACCAGCTAATACAGTAGTTCCCCATCTGTAACCAGGTGTAAATGATATATCACATTTCATCTCATTCATAACTGCATCATTAATTAATTGATCAAATGTTGAGAAAAAAGTATCTCTTTTGTATAGTATACCTTTTGTTTTACCTAAGACTTCGCCAAACTCTTTGTCAAATGGAGCATATAACTCATTAACCAATTTAACACCCTCAGGATCTGCTGGTATTATGTTTGAAGCAACTGGTATTAGTTTATATTCATAATCTTTTACTCTATTATTTTTAATGTCTATATCAAGACGTCCAATATATTTACCATGGCTTCCTGCAATTACAATTACAGTACCATTAATTGTAATCGGTTTTGGAGAAGGATCATGTGTATGTCCACTCAATATAAAATCGATACCATGAACCTTGCGAGCCACCTCTTGATCTACGCTAAAGCCATCATGTGAAAGGACTACAACACAATCAACTTTATGTTTTTTACGTAACTCATTGACATATTTTTGAAGGCTCTCAAGTCTTAATCCAAAGCTCCAGCCTTGTGTAAATTCTTTAGGATTTGCAGTTGAAGTAAATGGAAATGATTGACCTATAATACCAATTTTAGCGCCACCACGCTCTTCAATAGTATATGGTTCAAATATCAGTTCTTCATACTCATCATCAAATGGATCGTCTCCGACAACATTTTGAGAAATAAATTTTGCATCAAGCATATCTATTAACTCACGTACTCGCTCTTTACCATATGTGAATTCCCAGTGACCTACCATAACATCAACACCAAGATAGTTCTGAGCTTTTACAATCGCTTCACCACCAGTTTTAAGCGCTACACCAGTTCCCTGCCATGTATCACCAGAATCAAGGAGAAGTGTATTATTATCACCACGTTGACGCTTAATCTCATCGATTAATGTCTTCATATGAGCAATCCCACCCATCTTTCCAAATTTCTTTGCAAGTGCATCAAAGTCCATATAGGTATCAAAATAGGCATCTAATGAACTTGGTTCAAGTCCATAATGTTTAGAAAATGCTTCACCACATAAGAACCCTGGAGTACCAACTAAGTTTGGAGCTGAAATTAGAGTTGATGGTTCTCTCCAATATAAAGGTTTAATATGTGCATGCATATCACACATATGTAGTAGTGTTACACTACCTGTATCTTTAAAGTTATACAAATCTTTTGCTGTAATATCAGCTGGACTAAGGCTACTAACTGTTGTAGCACATCCATTGCTAACACTAACTAACCCTAACGCTGCAGCAATTTGCATAAAATCTCTTCTTGAAATATCCATTTTAATATATCCTAACGTTTAAAACTATAGCTTGCATATGACTTGTCGCCATATTGTTACTCATAATCTTAACTCTTTGGTTTGATTTTTTTACTTTTCTCATTTACTTCACCTTGGTTATCTGAATAGATGACTTTTAATTCACCCTTACCAGGAACTTTGAAATATATTGTAAAAACTGGATTTGTTGAAAGAGATTCCCATGCTGTCATTGTAGTTACAGGCTTATCATTAAATAAAAACTTTACTTCATTTATGTAGTGTGCAGGAATAAGTTTTCCTGTTTTTTTATCTTTACGTGATCCTGTTTCCATTGGGTGCATAACCATAAAGTTTACTTTTACTACATCACCAATCTTATACTTTTTAGGTTTAACTTTGATTAACGACTTTCTTTTTCCCATAATTTTTCCTTTAATATCTGTTTTTTTACTCAACTATTAGATTCAATAATTTAGAATCAACCACATCCACCAATTGTAACTTTTACATTTTGTGATGCGCTCAAAAACTCACCCTTACTTGTTTCAACTAAAGCCATAACATCTTGAGATACTCCAAGTTTAACGCGAGTTGAAAAGAAAGCTTTACCATTTACTGGTGTTAACATTACATCAGCACAGCGTACATTTCCATTTTTTGTAGCAAATACATGGATAGCTTTTACATAATCTGCTTCACTCATTGGACTATCAACTTCTATAGTAACAGGAACAACCGCACCGTTTTCTGCTATTTCTGGAGCTTTGAGATGTACTTTACTTGATTTAGTAATAGATTTTCCACCAGTAATTTCAGCTAATGCCCTATCAATTCCCATTTTTGTTGAAGAAGCTGTTTTATCAGCTGCCATTGCAATTGATGGTGCGACTACTGAAGTAGCTGCAATTAGCCCCAATCCTTTTATAAATGATCTTCTTTCCATTTTTTCCCCTCTTTATTTTAATTTGTACAAAAACAGACTACTTTGTATGTTTTGCCACAAGAACAAAACCATTAACTCTATTAATGGTCAACGACTTTTTTTGTTATTATCTTAAATTAGATGTCTCATTTTACATTTTGATTGTAAAAATAGTATAAAATTATATATTATGATAAATTATAATATAAATTACATTTAAGTATATATGTAGAATAAGTTTAAGAAATAGTATAATTTATGTTGAAATTAGCTTTTCTGGGAATATATACGTAAATGTACTACCCTCATTTATCTTAGAGACTACCTCAAGTCGTATACCGGCTTTATCTATAATAGCTTTTACAATATCTAGACCAATACCAAAACCACTCTCGTTATTGTTCTCTCTATAATATCTCTCAAAGATACGATTATCATAATCTATCCCTACTCCATAATCTTTAAATATTAGTTGATACTCACTTCCAACGCGTTTAAATACTACTTCAACATTATTATCTTTATGTGAATATTTAATTGCATTAGACAGACTATTGTCAATAATTCTTTGCAGTTTTGTCTCATTAAATGTTAAAAAAACATTATCTTCTATATTTGAGATTATTTGAATGTTTTTAATAGCTGCAACTTCATAAAAATATAAAATTGAGTCATTAATAACTTGACTTGCATCAATTTTTTTATAGATTAGGCTTTTTTGATCATCTTTAATTAAATAGTCAACATCTTTATAGATATTAGATAGTGCTTTTGTAGCTGCTTTAATACGTTGTAGATATTTATTGTTTGGATTTTTACGGTTATATAAATCTACATTAATATTTATGATATTCAATGTGGTATTAATATCGTGCATAGAATCTTTCATAAAATTATCTAATTGTTTATTTATTTTTTTAAAAGGAATTGCAAAATAATTTAGAAAAGATAAAGAGAGTACAAAAAGAAAAATAAGTATTGAAAGTAGTACAATACCTATTTTTTGATACACTGTAGAGTATGATATTTTACTTGAGAGAATTATATAATTAGCACCAAAGTAGCGACCCTCTTCTACTGGAACAATTAAGTATGAATTTTCTTTGTAAATATGGTAACCAGATGAAAAGTCATTCATCTCAATCTCTATTAATGTAAAAATTGGATTGAAATTTAAATCATATAATCCTGATTGAACAGTTTCAAAACGAGGATATAAAAAAATCTTATTACTTGTTTTGTCAAAATTTTCCATAGCATCAATAATTAGTGTAGAACGCTGTTTTAGCTCAAACTCATTTTGCATTTCATAAATATTTTTTAGATAAATAGTATAAATTAAAAGCGGAGCAAAAAGAATTGAAATTGCTAAAAAAGAGAAGAGTAGCGCACTTCTAATTGCATACCGTTTTTCATTCAATGATATATCCTAGCCCACGGCGATTTTTAATTACTGAATTTGGCAATTTTTTACGTAAATTATTAATTTGAACACGTATATTTGCAGGATCTACATATTTCCCCCATATCTCATCTTCAAATGTTGAAAGAGATACTACTTGATTTCGTCGCTTTAATAAAACAAGAAAAATATCTTGTTCCATCTTACTCAATAGAATCTCTTTATTATTATACGTTAGTGTATTGTACTCTAGGTTATAAATTAAACCCTCATCTAAGACCACTTCTTTGGTACTTTTATAATAGAAACTCTTACACGCATATGTTAGACGTAACTCTAATTCATTTAAATCAAATGGTTTGCGAATATAGTCGCAACATCCAGAGTCATAACCCTTCTCCATATTATCAACATGAGTCATAGAGGTCATAAATATTGCCGGCATATTATTGTTCTCTTTGCGTAAAGTCTTTAAGAGTTCAAATCCATTTAATCCTGGAACATTTACATCAAGTAGTGCTATATCATATTTATTATCATATGTCGCGTCATAAGCATCATTACCATTATTAAATGTATCAACACTATATCCAATCTCAATTAAAAACTCTTCAATACTTGTGCATAACGCATAGTCATCTTCTAAAAGTAAAATTTTCATTCTCATTTTATAACACCTGTGACTCTTTTCTTATCATTATTATAAATCAGCGGTTGATTGTAACTGTTTAAGTCTTGGCTATTGGAATACTCCTCTTTTTTCATCACATCATAAAAGTTTTTACGGTAAAAATGAATTAAAAATGAATTAAAAATGAATTTTCCTCCTCTTTCGTAGCAAAATTATTGAGATTTTTTTTCGGCATTACAAATAAAAACATGCCAACATCACGACCTATTGAGTTTTTCATCTGTACATAAAAGATATATCTATCTTTTTCAATAAAAATATGTTGATCTTTTAATTTTTTGAAATTAACTTTATTTAGCGCATCTAGGCTCAATGAGTTGTAACTTCTATTAGAAATTATATAGTCACCAACTGTAGGATTACTTTGCATTAATACTGCAATATCATAAAATTCATAATTCATTAATATATACATATCTATTCCAAAATTTTGAAAAAATGATGTTGTTGCTTTAAAGTTATCTAGTACCTCTACAAATCCTAAAAGCTTATCACCTTTATAAATTGGAACTGTCGCTATAATACTCAGTCTACGAGCCACTTCAATTGAAACACGAGGTTTTTTACTAGTCTTGAAATTTAACAAATCTTTTCTGTAGTCATTTAATGGCATTCCCGCATAAATATTGTCCCAACTACGTGCAAATAGATGAAGATCAGCAGTAATCATTTGAGTCCGTACTAGTTTGTTGGTATGTTTTTGGACATCTTTCATAATATCATTTAGAATATCAAAGGCAAGGTCTTCATCATTTTTATCTAATGCTTCAATTATGTCTCTATTTTTTGAAAGAACTATTGCAAAACTAAGAGCTTCTGCTTTTTGTTTATCAATTTGCCCCTTTAGAGCAATGTTTAATTGATCACTTACATCAAAAATGGTTTGCCACTTAACATCATTTTGTAGACGCCATAGGAAAATTAAGAAGATAGCAATAATTGATAAAAATATAAAAGAGATAGTTTTCTTATTAAAATAATTCATAAATTCTACTTAACTTAAGGTTTTTGATATTTTTTATCATCTATCAAAGTTCGTAAGCAATTATTATAACAAAAACTTTCAATATAAAATTCTATAAACATAATTTTTTTGTATATATGAGTAACACATTTAATAAAATGTAACTATTCTAATCAAAAGACTATACTTTATTAAAATTAACTAATTATAATAATTTAATATCTTTTTTTATGAATTAAAATAAGTATTATAAGAAATATAAAAAATGCTATAAAAACCTTCAAATAAGTCTCTACAGTATTAAATCTATATTTTTGATTATCTATAGTAAAGTCATAATATCCAATCATCTCACCAAGCTCTTCACCCTTAGATCCATGTATTACAGCAATTTTTGAAATTAGGTATTGGTTCTCTCCTTCTTCAATAATTGTTCCCTTAGTAGTGTCACTATTTAGTACGTGTTCTAGAAACTCTAGTGTGAAAGAGTTGTTAAGTTGATTAATAAAATATGTATCATCAATAGCAACAGGAGACATTTTACTCTCAGATCTTAATTTTATTACGCTATTTCTATGTAGAAGGTATTGAAATTTTTCACTCGATGCAGATTCGTCTAATGACTTAGAAATTAAATTTGGATCAAAGCCAATCTCTAAGGCTCCAATGGCATTCTCATTATATATTATTGGAACAACAATTCTAAATACACCTCCAAATGGACAACTTTGAAATCCTGAAGTAGCTTTTGCTTTTGAGTTTACAAATTGAATTAATGGACGATTACCACTTAGTGTATTATCAAAACTCTCTTTATCTTGCACTGGTAAGAACATTGATCCATCTGAGGAGTAAAAATGCATTGTCCTAAGAGATGGTTCCTCAGCTTGCATATCTAAAAATACATTATACATTATGTCATAAAGTTCGTCTCTTTTTTTATGAGCTACTAGTGAGCTAATATCATTATCTGTTGCTAAACTATTTAAAACACCTGTATAATAGCTACTCCATTCATCAAGGTTAGAATTGAAAATATCTTTCATGCTTTTGACATGAGATAAGATAAGATTTTGTCGCTCTAAATTATTTTTTTTACTGTTGTAGATGATATAGTAAGTGCTAAAAGTGGCAAGAAGTGTAAATAAAATATAAATCATATACTTAGACTGAATAACTTTTAAGAATAATAATCTGTACACATGATACATAAATAATCCCTTAATAGTAAGATAACAGTCTAGTAAAAAGCCTTTTGTATATAATTCAATAGCTTTTAAATGGCTATATTATTTTTTATTCTCACAGACTAGTATTGTGTCTAATCTGTAAGAAATTAAAAGTTAAAATATTATTTAATTTTTATGTAAGAAGCACCTTCTCGTTGTAACTCAATTACCTTGATTATCCCACCAGGGGTAACCTCAGCCATATCTAAAAGCTGATTTGCTTTAACATTTTTCTTTTCCATTGTGTTTCCACATGCATAAACAGTAAGGCTATCTCCAGCAGTCTGTTTTAGACTATCTAGTCGTCCGAATGTACCATTACCTGATGGGCCACCATGATGTAGATATGGTTTGCCTACAAAACCTGTATCTTCAAAATCTTTCATTACGTATTGTAAACAAGGCCCTAGGGCTACTATACTAAGCTCAAAATCAATCATGTTTTTTTGATAATACTTTACAACATTACCAAGTGTATTTAACATTAAATGTACACGTTTTACATCTGGAAAGTCACATTGATAGACTATTTTTACAGTCTCATCTCCTGCATCATCATCAGCTGCGCTTGCAGGTACTACTATTAACATTAGAGCGAATATCGTCCAAAACATTTTTTTTATTTCCATCTATTTTCCTTTCTAAAAAGCAGCTGTAACTTGGATTGCAAAACGGTTACCCATATTGTCCAAAACTGTTTGTGCATTAGTATTGTTTGGAGCTTTAGCGTCTCTGATGAGGTAGTTAAAGTCTATACGTGTTGCGCCTTTGAACCTATATGATGTACCAAGCGTTAATGTTTTAAAGTCACGCTCACCTTTGTCACTATTTGTTAAGCGATCTAAGTAATCATAACGTGCAAATATTTCCCATTTTTTTGGTAATATATCATACTCTATATTTACATAACCACCATCTGCTTTATTTGAATCATCAAAAGCGAATTGAAACTGCCAATCTTCATTTAATGGATCTGAATCTTTATCTTTAGCACCAGTGTAAATCATACCAGCAGCTCTCATATACTCAGCTTCGAAACGGATACCATTGTGGTAGTATGTCATACCAAGACCATAACGTTTTCTATCTGCTTCAACTTCGGTTGTAGTAACTCCATCGTTTGTAATAAGTTGACGCTTACCTGTCATTCCCCATACATAATATTTCATAGATTCAGTAAAATACCCTCTACCTTTACCAAAAGATCTCTCAGCTGCTAAATAACCATAGTGAGTTCGCTGATTTGAACCTGAAGTACTCATAGAGACACCATTCCCGTTTCCTAGCATATATGCATAACTAACTGTCCAGTTTTTTGCTATAGGCAGTGTATCAAAAATTTGTGCTCCAACATCTCTAAATGCGCCAATTGGACCATCAGGTGTTCCGGTGTAGTGAACTGATGATGCTCCACCTGCAGCTTTTCCTTTTTGTGCAGCACCAACATTACCTACATGTCTTTCCAGTAGTTGCTGATTTGAGAAGTTTGTGAATTCAATATAAGGAGATACAAAAACAGCTTGTAATCCCTCTTCACTTGATGGTGTTTTAAACATACCTAAACGTAATTTTGCTCCAGGGACATGTTTTAATGTTACAGAGGCATCAGTAAAGTAAGTAGCTGTATCTCTATGTCCAGCTATATTGTTAATACCGTTATTGGCAAATTCAGTCATAAAGAAGTAATCAACCAAATTGTCTCTATCAGCCATACCACGTAACGCTAATCTAGCACGAAAAGTATTAAATCCTGACTGATCTGATAAATCTGGATTAAGTAATGAAAAAGGAGTTAAGTTACTCCCCGCAGCATTATTAGCTACAGTACCTCTGTCCTTTTTATAGTTTGCTTGAATAAAGCCCCATAATTTAGGAGTTGTTCTTCTATATGGTACTTTAACACCTTTAGGCGCAACAGTTGTCGGTTGTACACCTTGTAACATCAGCCAATCTGCTGCATTAACTTGTAATCCAGTCAATAACATTGGAGCAATTATTGCAATTTTAGACAATGACCTCTTACAAGAGTTTGTTTTAATTTTACTCATTGATTATCCTCTTTTTTAGTTTATGATTTGAAATAGTAATACGTAAGTGTAAAAATAGTGTAAAAACATTATTGAAGTAACTTAGAAATATTATTTAAGTAAAAATAGATAATTATTATAAATATTTGAGTTTTAGTTTAAATTTAGAAGGGTTGAAGCGCTAAACTTTAAAATTCTACCATTATCATCTGCAATATATAACATGTTAGAGTCATCAAAACAGATACCCTCTTGGGCAAATTTTGGTAGCTGTATTATATCTATTGTTCTCTCATCTTTTAAATCATAAATAATTAGTATGTTTTTGTCATCACTTATCATGTATAGCTTTTTATTGTGATAAGTAAGTGCAGCTATATCAAAATAGCCATGATTAATGATTTTAACAATTTTAGCTTTTTTGGTTTTTATATTATCAATTTGAAAAACTACAGAAGAGTCATCTTTAGGGTAGCTATTGAAAGATTGATTAGATAAAAAAATATTACCATCGACTATTGTTATAGCTTCAAGACCATGTTTTTTATCTTTTTTTAGAACTTTTATACCTTTAAATTTACGTTTTATTGAGATTTTCTTTTTTATCTTTAGTCTCTTTTGAGATACCACAAGAATAGAATCCTCTCCCTCAACTGCAAATAGAAGTAAGCCTCTATCGTTATCGCAAGCAACTCCCTCTAGGTCATAATCACCAATTTTTTTATCTCTTAGAATCTTACCACTTTTTGAGATCTCGTATATTATTCCCTCATCATTTGCAATAAATAGTGAACTACTGATAGTAGAATAGCATATGCCAGAAGCTTCTGGTACTTTTGCTATTATATTTTTATCTATAATATTTAAGTTATTTGATAAAGAAATATTTAAAAAAATAAATATAATTAGTGAAAATATTTTCATGCTAACTTTACCTTAAGCAAGACAGTTATAACCACGGTAGCTAATAATAGTCCTGTTACAATAAAAAAATCTTGAACACCAAAATAACTTACTATTGGATGAAAAACAATAGGTGAAAAAAATTGCCCAGCAAACAAGGAACTTGTCAAATAACCTGAAGATTTAACTCTTTTAGTGTGATGGGCTCGACTTAACATCCAAGCTGACATATTAGTCATCAAAAGTCCACCACCAAAACCCATTATTGGCGAGGTAAAGAAAAATAGGTGAACATCTCTAACTAAACCAATTAGAATGAATCCAATACTAATAATTGCCATACCAATTAGATAAATAGTTCCAAATGTATATCTTTTTCTAAAATGAGAGAATGATAACGCGCCTACTCCATTTGAGAGAAAGGCTAGTGCTATAATACTTCCAGCTAAAGATCCACTTGCTCCAAAATGGTTTATAATTAAAAATGGCATCTGTGTTGGTAAAATGTAAAAAACTATCATTAAAAGAAAGGATAGTAGATATATTACAATTAAATTTGCGTTAAAATCAGCTGTTATTGAACTATTTAACACATTGCGCTCTTTTAGAAACTTTGCAACAAGTGGAATGAGTAGAAAACCTACTAAATAGATACCAAATGAGTATCTCCAATTTAAATCACTTAAAAATCCACCGCCAATTACAAAAAAGACACCACCAAGTGAGATAAAAGCACTCTGCATTCCCATAAACTTGTGTCTTGCTTCACCATCGAAATAGTCACCAACTAAAGAGGTAGATACAATCATTAAAACAGCTACTGTAACTCCTAGTAGTAGTCTTGAAAATAAAATCATATAAAGGCTCTCAAGATATAACCCAGCACTTCCAACAATTGAAAATAGAAAAAGTGCAATAATTGTAGATTTGTATTTACCAACTTTTTGGATTAAATGCCCTAAAAATGGAGCTAACAGTGCGATTGAAAGCGAGGGTAATGTAATCATTAGCCTAGATAAAAATTCTATATTTTCTTCATCTAAAAAATAATCTTTTAAATGAGGAAGCGTAGTTATGATTGCTACATTAGACATTATCGTTGTCATAGCTAGTAGCAGTAATGTTATTTTTGTTAGTTTATTTATATTTTGCAAACTCTATATTCCTTTTTAATCTATAGACTTCTTGCAAAACTCTCTTTGTAAAGCCCGTAGGGAGACTAAAAAAGTGGCAATCTCGCACAAAAAAATGTTTTAACCTTATCTTTGGCTAGGCTTAAAAATTTGTTTTGCACAATCTCACCACTTTTTTAATCTCTGATGAGTGCTAGAGTTCTGCAAGAAGTCTTATCTATTCTATCACATTTATAAAGTTAAAAATGAGTAGAATTAGGTACTTAATAAATGAGAGGAACCATTAAGATGCATATCGGGTTCATAATAGCAAGTTGGGACAGTATTGATCCAACAGAAAGTTCGACATTGGTAATAATAAAAGAGTGTTTGATTAGAAAACATAAAGTTTCAATACTTTATACAGATAACCTAACGGTGAGAAATAATGTTGTTCATGGTTTCATAGAGACAATTAATAATGTTGAAAAAATTCCAGATAATATTACTACTTTTTATAAAAAAGTTACATTTGATAAAAAGCTTAGCGCGCTACATGCGTTTGATTGTCTAATGATAAGAAAAGACCCACCAATAAATCCGTTGGTACTAAATTTTTTAGATGCTATTAAAGATGAAGTTGTTATGATTAACGATGTTGATGGCATTAGAAAAGCTAACAATAAACTTTACACAACAACATTTCATGATCCAAACAATACATATCTTCCCATTACACATGTCTCTGGCAGTAAAAAATTTATAAATAGAATTATCGATGGATCTGATCAAGATAAAATGATACTTAAACCTCTTGATGGTTCAGGTGGTCGTGGAGTAATTGTTTTAGAAAAAAATGCACGATCAAATATCAACTCTTTGCTTGACTTTTATATAGATGATTCAGGCGACAATTATGTTATTTTACAAGAGTATATTGAGGGTGCTGAAAATGGAGATGTTAGAGTATTAATGCTAAATGGTAAATTTATTGGTGCTTATAATAGGCGACCTGCTAGTGGAGAGATAAGAGCAAATATTCAAGTTGGAGGAACAGCACATAAATATACTATGACAGAGAGTCAAAAAAGAGTGTGCAAAAAGATTGGCTCTAAACTTGTTGCTGATGGATTATATTTTGTAGGACTAGATATGATAGGAGATAAAATACTTGAAGTTAATGTGTTAAACCCTGGTGGGATAACCAATATTAATCGTCTTGAGAAATTAAAATTACAAAAGTATGTTGTTGATTTTCTTGAAGAAAAAGTTGATGTAAAAGCTGAGAAAAGATTAGAGTTAGAGTATCTATTGAAAAGGTTTAGTGAATTAAGAGAGTAAGTAACTTAAATTTTATAAAGGAGATTAAATGAAAACAGTAGAACTTAAGATAGATGATGAGTTTTATGATGAGTTATTGAGCATGTTACCAAAAAACAGAGCTTCAGTTGTGGATGATAATTTTTTAGAACACCAAAAAGTCTTACAAGAGGAATTAGAAAACTATAAAAATGAAAACTTACCTTTTACACTTTATCAAAGTTCAATAGATAGAACAAATAAGTGGCTTGAAAGGGTATAAATGAATATAGTTAATTCAGAAAACTACCTTTCTCAATTTAAAGAGATAGTTGACTATTTAGCGTCAGAAGATTTACAAAACGCAAAAAAGTTTAAACTCTATGTTGATACCATAGTCTTAAATTTAGCAACAAAACTAAAAAAATATAAACAATCTCACTACTTTGAAGATGAAAATATAAAGGATATTCAGCATGAGGGTTACACAATAACTTTTTATATTGATGAACCTATTGATATTTGTGTTCTATTAGGAATTATTAAAAAATAATATTATAAAAATTTCAGGTAAAGATTATTGATTGATTTAAAGAATCTAAAAGTTCTATCCGCAGAATTGTCGCTACTTTATGTTGAAGATAATAAAGTTCTTCAAGATGAGACATATAAGCTAATGTCTCAACTGTTTAAAACTGTTCATGTGGCAGAAAATGGCGAAGATGGGCTATCTCTTTATAAACAGTTCTTTTTAGATACAAATAGCTATTACAATATAGTACTCAGCGATATTAAAATGCCAAAACTTGATGGAATTGGCTTAAGTAAAGCTATTTTTAATATTAATTCTAAGCAAAAAATTATTATTGTATCAGCCTACAGTGAAAAAGATTATCTTATTAATCTTATTAATATTGGTGTTGACGCATTTATAGAAAAACCATTTAATAATACTATCTTTGAAGTATTATATAAAGTGTGTTCAGCTTTTCAAAAAGAGAGTAGTATTAATCTTGGTGATGGTTACTATTATAGTTCATTTCATAAGGTTATATCTTTTAATGATGAAGAGGTAATATTAAGCGATAATGAGATTAATTTTTTAGAGCTTTTACTAGATAATAGCAATCAAAGTTTCACAGCAGAAGATATTTTTAATCATCTCTACTATAATAAAATTGAAAAAGAATTTTCATCAGATTCTATAAAAAGTTTAGTAAAACGCCTTCGTAAAAAGATACCAAAGAACTTAATACTCAATAGCTATCAATCTGGCTATCGACTAAACCTTCACTTAATTACATAAACCCTATAAAAAAATTAATTTGACACTTTTTTGACACTTTTATATTTTAGAATACTTTAATTCTTTTCCTTAGAAAATAAAATTAGTATTAAATTAAGGTTATTCCTAATGAATGATGATTATGCTTTAACTATTAATGATATCTTTTTACAATGTAAAGGGGCGAACTCTGTTATAGTAAGCCTAAATAAATCTGATATGACATCTATTTTTGTTAATGTGGTAGATCCAATATTTAAATCAAAGACCATGACACAAATTTTATGTAGAATAGATTACAATGAATCTGAATCTTCAAAAATACGTTATCAAATTGCTATAGTTATATTTAAGTACCTTACCGTAGACTGCAAACAGGTAAAACAAGAAATTTCAGGATTAATGAACACGTTACTTCTTTTAAAATGTGAAATAGAAGATATTTTAGAAGCCTTTCGTTCTCTTCATGAAAAATTGCTCGAATGGTTAGATGTAAATAAAGGCAAGAAAACAGTACTATGGAAAGAAAAATTTAATAATGCAATTAAACATGTTAGCTCTATAGTTTATCTAAAACAGCACTCACATAAGGCTATAGAAAATGTTGACTTAAATAAAGATTGTAGCTCTGTTATAGATAAGAGTCGCTACAATGATATGCACTATAGTGATGATAGAAAAATAAGTGCGCTCGATTTTTCAAAAGAGAATGAGATAGATAATGAGCTAATAGATGATTTAAGCGATTATGAAAATGAGATGAGTGATGCTCTTTATGAAGATGAACTATTAACACCAAATACGATTAATCTTAGCTCTAATGTACTAGAACACTACTCTAAATTATTAAATCAGACGGTTGAATTTACAGATTTAGCTTACTGTATTGAATCAATGACACTAATTTTAAATAATTTGGATGTAAAAAATCTTGATGCTAAACAGATTAAAAAATTGAAGATATATTTAGAGAACGTTATTAGTGACCTCAGTGATTGGAAAGATAAAATGTTTATAGCTTGTAATACATTAGATATTCACTATCTTGATGCATCTATGCTAAGTAGTTGTGCTCAGATTGAAATGTTGATTACTCCTGTTGTTGAAGATGAGGATGAAGACGAGTTAGAACTTTTTTAAAATATAAATAATATAATTATAAAATTTTATATTTATTAAAGATAATTTATAAATTATCTTTATAATCATGTTAGAAATATTAAGATAGTATGCCAAAATAATTATCTTAAGGAAAGTAATGCCTGCGCGAAATGACAGTTGTCTTATGCTGGAGAATAGTTCTTTAAAAGATATTCCAATTACATCTAAAGAGTATAATGATATTTTAGAGATGCAGCAAAAAATATTAAGTATGATGGCATCTAAGGGAAGTGCTACAGATATTTTAGGACATTTATGTACTTTAGCAGAGACTCTGTTACCAAACTCTGTAGCCTCTATTATGATGCTAGATGAAGTAACTGGATTAATGAATGTTCTTATTGCACCATCTATTGGACAAGATGGGCATGATGCGTTAGCTAATCTAAAACCTGGAATAGGTGGTGGTTCTTGTGGTAATGCCGTCTTTTCTAATAAGCCTCAATTTGTAGAAGATACATTTAATGATGAGAGATGGAGTGATATTCGCCATATCGCTTATGATTTTAATCTACGCGCATGTTGGTCGATGCCAATTTTAAATGAAGAAAATAGGGCTATTGGCTCATTCGCACTCTCTTCGTTTGAGCATAGATCTCCATTAGCATTTCATAAAAAGCTCTTAGAGAGTGCTGCGTCAATTGTGAGTATTATTTTAAAGAATCAATTTAATGAAAAGCGTATTCAACTTTTTTCAGTAGCTATGCAAAATGCGTCTGAGGGAATGATTATTACAGATAAAGATAATAACATTATTGAAGTTAATCATGCGTTTGAGAAGATTTATGGGTATAAAGAGCATGAAGTTATCAATAAAAATCCAAAAATTTTTGCTTCAGGAAAACAAAGTAGTGCTTTTTATGCAAGAATGTGGCAAAATGTAAAAGAGAACTCTAAATGCAGTGGAGAGATAGTAAATAAACGCGCAGATGGTTCGTTATTTACTCAATGGATGAGCATAAGCGCTATTCACGATGAACATGCAAACGTGCAAAATTACCTTGCTATCTTTAGTGACCTTACTGAGCTTGAAAATTCACATAAACTTATTGAACATTTGGCTTATCATGACCCATTAACTAATCTGTATAATATGACACATTTAGAAAAAGCTTTAGCCTCACAAGGTGAGTCGACTCTTTTACTGCTCAATGTAGATAATTTTAGTTATTTTAATGCAGTTTATGGTTTTAATATTGGCGATAAACTTTTAATTGAAATATCCAAATTACTAAATAATAACTTTAATGCAGATAGTTGTTACCGAATTAATTCAGATCAGTTTGCTCTTTTATTTAATGAGGTAATAGATATGATGGCTAAAATACAACAGATACAAAACTATTTTTACGGCGAGCCGATTAAAGTTGGTGATGTATCTTTAAATATCTCATTTACATATGGGGCTAGTCAAGGGCGTGATACATTGTTTTTAAATAGCTCTCTTGCTCTTAAGCAGGCAAAAGATAGTGGCAAAAATCGTTACCATATTTTTAATATAGATGAAGATGTAGTAAATCAGTCAGATAGAAAAGATTTTATATTATCAAATAATCTTCTTCATAATGCGTTAGAGAATGATTTTATTGTTCCATTTTTTCAAGGTATACGCAATAATAAAACAAAAGAGATTACAAAATTCGAGGTTTTAGCACGTATTGTGACTGATACAGAAGTAATCTCACCACATCGTTTTTTAGAACCAGCACATTTTTCAGGTTTATGGCCAGAGATAACTAAATTGATGATTGATAAAAGTTTTAAGATTATGTCAACAAATGAGTATACATTTTCTATTAATATTACTGAAGATGATTTAAGTAGAAACTATTTGAAAGAATATTTAATAAATAAGTCTCAGGAGTACAATATTGCCTCTAAGCGCGTTATTTTGGAAATTTTAGAAGGAGTAAGCGCTGTTGGTAAAAAAAGTCATATAGCGCAATTAAATGAGCTTAAACAGGTGGGTTATCTTTTAGCAATAGATGATTTTGGAGCTGAGTACTCGAATTTTGAAAGAATACTAGATTTAGATATAGATTTTTTAAAAATAGATGCAAAGTATATTAAAGATATTGATGTTAATTCAAAAAGTTATGAAGTAGCTAGATCAATTGCCTATTTTGCGAAAAATACAAATATTCCATCTATTGCAGAGTTTACACACAATGAGTCAGTGCAAAAAATTATTGAGGATTTAGGCATTGATTTCTCTCAAGGGTTTTATTTTTCAGAGCCAGCACCATTTCCTGAAATAAAGTTTAGTACTTAAACATCTCATCAACATCTTCAGATGTTAACCAGCACTCATCTGGTAAGAGATGTAGGTGTGCTAGTGTCTCGTAGTTTGTGAAATCTTTTGTATCAAAAAGATTTTTACTCTCAATTTTAAGAGCTATTTTTGTCTTTTCATTTGGAACTATTATTTTTATAGCTCTTAAGTTCTCAGATAAATTTGATTTCATTAATTATCCCTATCTGTTAAGTGGATTCCCATTTGGTGTCTCAATAGCGCCAAGACTTTTCATAATTGAACTTATCTCACTGTCTAGTCCATTCATTCTTTTAAGTTGTTCCTTATTAGTTACTCCAAGTGCTGCGATCCAAGAAGAGATAGTAGGCATACCAAAAACAATTTTATTCTCATCCTCTTTTACATACATATATATTGAACATGGTGCAAAAATACCAGCAATTGGTAAAGCATTTTTACTATCAAATACCTCATATGAAAATGGAATGTGACAAAGATCATAAGACCAAAATGTTACAAAATCCTCTAGCACACTTTCATCGCCATTAAAGCTATTTTTAGCATCATAATAGCCAGCTATAATATAGCCTTTATCTTGAAAGGCTGTTTCAAACCTCTCTTGAAACTCATCTAAAAAATCATCAATATCTTCTGGTTCTTCAAAAGGTATCTCAAAATTCATCATTGTATCTTTAGCGTAACCTTTAAGCTCAACGTAACTCTTTATGCCACCTATCTTATCTTCAATCATCTTATCTAGTGGAATAAACGCTTTTGTGAAATCTTCTCTAATCTTTTTATTATCTATCTGTAAAATATCTAAGATAGCCTCTGGGGTTAAGTGTGCTATTACTGTAGTATTTTGCTCAGCTTTTGTTCTATACATGTGTAAGTTAACTGGACTAAAGGCACCAATACGCGGATCTATATTAAACATTGGTCGCACAACTTTATCTATGTATAGAGAACTAAAGTTTAGAGTTTCTAGTTCTGTTGAACCAAAATTAGTCTCATAAACAGTATTCACATTGTGGTGAGGGTCATTAAGATAAAATCCAATTGTAGATAAATCTTTTTTTGTAAAGTCATAAAATTTTTTGTCTATAACTTCATTTAGTGTATATTTAACAGCTAGTATCTTGTTGCTTGATGGTGTATATTTTACATCATCTTTTTGTGGGGCAGCAAAAGCAATACTTATTAGAGATGCTAACCCTATCACTTTTGCTACTGTTTTCATCTATTCAATCAATTCATTAACAACATTTTCAATCATTTTCTGAGCAGCACGCAAAGGTTCTAGTGCCTCTTTCTCAGTAATTGTTGCCGCCGTTACCCAATTTTCAACAGATGCAAAACCCATATGTACAGTATCTTCATCTTTTTTCTTATACATGTAAAAAGTACAAGGAGCAAATGCACCAACTTCTGGGTGATTTTTAGAAACAGGGAAGATTACATCAAACTTACAGATTGAGTAAGTATCGTAAAAATCAAATCCTTTATAACCTGCGGTTGTAAATTCATCATTTAAATCTATATAGCCTGGGAAAAGAAAACCAATAGGCTCTAATTCGCCCTCAAACTCTGCTTGAAAAGACTCTTTAGCCTCTACTATATCACTACCCTCTTCAACTTCAAATTTAGTTGTAAATGTAGTAGCTAATTTCTCATGACTTAGTGTTTTAACATCTAATGTTTGAAATTTACCACCTGGTAGAGCCTTTGCTAGCGCATCTTTTAAAAGATTGTAATATGCAATTAAATCTTTATCATTCTCAGGAATTTGCGTAATTCTAGACATTCCATGAAGTGTTAATGTCGCCATATTAAGTGTATGTGCTGTATCGTCTGAATAAATTGACATACTTAGTGGAGATAGCAGTCCAGCCCCTGCATGTTTTTTAACTAATGCTAAAACACTTTTAGGATGGTGTGTAATCATTAAACGATAAGTATTGTAATACTGTTTATGAAATCTTAAGTTGAATGGTTTATTCATGTCATTGTTTCCATCAACGATAAACCCTAGCGATTCAAATGCTGCATCTATCTTCTTGCTTGTAATTTTACCAGCTGGCGCTGTAAAAATTTGAATATCTTGTGTATTATTCTTTACATTCTGCTTTTTGCTAAAAGCTGATGCATCTGAAATCGCTAACGTAAGTAGAACACCTACTAAAAGTAACATTTTTCTCATTTTTGTCCTTTGAAATTTTAATCGAACCGTTAAGGTAACCTGTTTTATATGAGTAACGCCTTAATTTTTAAGAATAGATATACGATCTCTATTTTTTATAATACCAGAGGTAACAACTTTTGCAAATATTCCTCTGTCTGTCTTTAATAGTTTTGGTAGTCTAGAGTTTACTTTGGAAAGACCCTTACATAGAGTTGAGTTTTGCGATATTTCTAAAATTACATTACCAATTTTTATTTTTGTACCAATCGCCAATTCATAAGGGTTATAATCTAATAATATGTTCTCACCTAAATCACCATAATTAATGTCTATATCTTCACTTTTGGCTAAATCATAACTCATCTTTGAAGCTAAGAGTACAGAACGTCCTATATCTTTTGCATAAAACTTATCGTTCTTTACGCCATTTTCATCAAGATGTAACTCTACTCTATTCTCTCTATTTGGTTCTTTTTTTGTTGAAATATATAGTGCTAGAACTGTTCCCTGAGAGTTTTGCATCACCTGTTCCTTATAACTCTTTTTCAAAGTCTTTTTTGTTAACATAATCTTGAAAGTTCATACTTCTGTACGATTCGTTTTTAATAAATTCTAATGTTAGTAGAAATTTATCTTTGCTCATGACCCCAGGTTGAGAATAGACAATATTGTAATTATTATTTATGAAAATAGATGTTGGATAAAATTTGTGACCGAGATGTTTTGCGAATTTGCGCTTTGTTCCTTTAAAATCTTTAAAGGTGACAGTACCATTTTCTTTAATGTCAATGTACTCAAATAAAAAATCATTTTTAAAATATTCTTGTATCTGTTTATCGTTTGATATGATTTTTTTCATTCTTGTACAATAGGAGCAACCAGCTTGACCTAGTAAAATAAGAAGATTTTTATTTGTCTTTTTTGCTTGAGAAATAATTAAATCTACATTTACATCTTGCGCAAATATAGCTCCATGAAAGAGAGTAACTAAAAGTAATATTTTAATTACTGCCCTTTGCATGATAGTAAAATTATTTAATTTTTTTAGTTGATGACTTGGTATTACCAAGGAGGTCTTTCCATGTCATAGTAAGTTTTTTACCTTTTTCGCCTCTAAACTTATATTTTAAAATAGGGTTTTTAGATAAAAACTGGCTAGTTGATGCTTCGTAAACAATTTTTCCATCAACTGAAGCTGTTACGTATGTAATGAAATTAGGTTTTATACCTTTTTTCTTAGCTTGATCATAAGTAATCATGTCATGTTGCATCATTACTTTTGCTTTAACGATACCGTTCTTTGCTTTTGCTTTAAGTTTCATTTTTATTCCTTAATCTGTATATTTTTAAAAGACTAATTAGCCTTCACATCCACCAAGTGCAACTTGCAATGTTTTATTTGCAACATATAACTTACCATCAAGACCCTCAAGAACAACAGTCATTGTTCCAGATGCTTTCATTTTGATTTTTAAAGAGTAGTCAACAAGCCCATTTTCTGGTACTGTCCAAACAGCTACTGTACTCTCAGGGTTTGCATCTTGAAATAGTGCTACAGATTTTGCAGCAATATTTGAACTAATATCAACAGGAATAGCTCCACCATTAGCAGCAACATCAGGCGTAGTTAATTTTACACCTTTTTCTATTAGCTTGCCTGAACCATAAAGCTTTTTAATTGAATCATCAACAGTCTTTGCTGTCCAAGTATCTGGCTTAGTTTCTCTATAATCTGTAGCGCTTAGGCTACTTGGTATCATAGCAGCAACTGCTACAGCACCAAGGCTTAAAAATTTTCTTCTTTGCATCTTCATTCCTTTTATATAGTTTCTATATTAATTTATTTGCCACTTACCATAAAGTCAATTATCATCTTAATTTGCTTATCTGTAAGATCTGCATTTCCACCTTTAGCTGGCATACCACCTGCTGTTCCACTAATCGCATTAGCTAAAACTTTATCCATACCTTTGCCTGTATAACCAGCCCAATCAGCACTACCTGGTGAAAGAAAGCCTGAGTGACAAGCCGCACAAGTGTCTCCATAGGCTGCTTTTGGATCAAAAGCACCCTCTTTCTTAGGAATATCTCTTACTACTGAAATTGGTGGTAAAAAGTCTTTAATACCTCCACCCTCTGGAATACGTACAACTTTAGCAGTTTTCTTTTGACAGTTTTTCATACAACGTTTACTTGGTTTAACTTTAGGCGTACCAAAGTTTTTCCAGTTATTGAAGTATTTACGTGCATTTTCTTGACCAGCAGGACCATCAATTACAGGTTCAAAACCATGTTTATTTGGCATCTCAATTTTTAAGAAATTATCTTGATTTAGCTCAAAATCATCACCTGCTACTTCACCATCGACTCTGAGTTCATTGATGTATAACATATATGCAGTTAATGCATAAGTCTGATTATCGCTTAAACTTTTAGTATTAGGGTGAGGCATACCAGATTGTATATACCACCACATTGTACTAGCATCAGGCCAATATGTTCCAAACACACGTTGTGGACCATCAGCTTCAGGGTCTGGATATCTTTGGTTTTTAAGAGATTTGTGAAGCTTATAAGCATTTCCTTTAGAAAGTGATGGGTATCCACCACCGCCTGATCCAAAGTCACCATGGCACATAACACATTGTGCCTCATAAAGTTCTTCACCCTCTTCAACAGTACCATGACCTTTTGGTGGGTGTTGAGTTGGAGTTACATCTTTATCCCATGCAGCAACCTCATTTTTTGTTGCTAGTCTCCAATTACCTTTGTAGCTATATTTATCGACATTTTTGTTTACATAATATGGACCTGTTTTTCCATTAACTATTGAGTAATAAACACCACCATCAATAACCTTTTTTCCATTAAAGTCATAAGTATGTGACGATATATAGTCTGCTGCATTAGCAGATAGTGCAAATAATACAGATATTGCTAATGTTTTTAATTTACGATCTAATTTGAACATGGTTTACCTTTCCTTCTTTCGTTACTTCCCAAGTTTCTACGGCATTTCTATGATATACAGCTTCAACACCCATAATTGATGTCTCTTGATCAATTGTTGGTTGAATATAACCCGCATCATCCATAGCACGACTTGTTAAAAGAAGTGGTTTTCCATCATATACATGCATATAACTCCAACGAGTCCATGATTTTGGTAAAACAAGACCTTTTAGATTTGCTTTTTTATATGTTCTTCCACCATCTAGTGAAAAATCAACACCAGTAATAGTACCCATACCGCTCCAAGCTAAACCTTGAATTTCTACTAAGTCACCTTTTTTAAGGTTTTGATTAGCCCATGGTTTTTCAGGAGATGGGTGTGTTACAGTTGAATTTACTTCATTTGCATAGAAGTGTTGAATTGCTTTACCTGTTGGTTTGAGGTCTGTATATTTAGCTGTCTCTTCTTTTGCATAAAATGGTTCTCTTGCAAATTCTAAACGCTTAACCCATTTAACACATAAATTACCTTCCCAGCCTGGAAGAAGTAGACGAACAGGATAACCTTGTTCAGGACGTAATGCTTCACCATTTTGCGCCCAAACTAGCATAGCATCATCTAATACTTTATCCATAGGGACAGTTCTTCCCATCTCAGAGTTATCAGAACCCTCAGCTAGCATCCAAAGCGCCTCTTTTTTAACACCTAAATCTTTTATAATGTCTTTAATGTAAACACCAGTCCACTCAGCACTACTCATAAAACCTTTAGCAAACTGTAAAGAGTTAAATTGAGGTCCTCTCCACTCTTGTCCACCATTTGCAGGACACTCAATAAAGTGAGTACGAGTAACACTTGGATAGCGTTTTAATTCATCAAGTGTCATTACGATCTCTTTTTCTACAAGTCCGTTAATCATGAAACGATATTCATTTGGATCAATGTGAGCTGTACCACCATGTGATCTACTGAAAAATAGTCCATTAGGTGTAATGATACCTTCTGATTCATGTATCGGACAAACTGCAATTGAGGCTTGAAAATTACCAGAAGCTAGTAGCTTTGTATTTCTTCTAATGTTGTTATGTTCATATGCTGATGGGATTCCATAACGATTCTTCGTCACAGGATCACCTAGCTTTTGTCCCCATTTAGGATGGTGCATAATTGCAGGATCATCTTTACTACTTGATGTACCAGATGCAAATAGACTTGTCCCAGCTAAGGCAGTAACTGAAACAGCTGCTTTTTTAAAAAAATCTCTTCTGCTTGATGCTTCTGAGTTTTCATTTGGTTTTTTGCTCATTCTTCTCCACTCCATTTCAAAAATATTGACGCTTTTAAAGCGTGTATCTCTACTAAAATTTATACATTAAATTGCATACTTATTGTTTAGGTAGAAAATATTACCGACATATTCTATTACATTTATCTTAATAGTAATGCAAATGTTATAAAAGTTATTACATTTATTGCATTTTATAGAAGATAAAGTATTACCAAACGAAACACCTGTAACAAAATAACACAATTTAAAAATAAAGCAATTATATTTCACATAATTTTGCTAATATTTGGTGACAATCTAAATATGAACTAATAACATCAATAATTAAAACAGATAATAGTGTAATAATTGTGAAATCATAGACAACACTGTACGTTACTAATTGAAACAAATTATGTATTTAAGAATTTTTAATTTGCTTTTGAAGATTTACTACTTCCCCTAATGAGGGGAATAGGTATAAAACTATTTAAATAGTTTTGTAAGTTCTTTTTCAATTGCTCCTGGGACTGTTGCAATCGTTGTAAAGGCTGTCATAGAAAGAAGCGGGTAGCTAAGTGCTATATAGTATTTTGGATTCATAGCTACTGCTCTACCCTTTTCTATTAAAATAGTATAAGGGAGTATTGCACCATTATGTAATCCTACTTTTTTAACAAACTTTTTAGTTCGTTTTTTAAGGTCAACTGCCACTAGGTATCTATCGTCTGAAAGTTTTAGAGTAAAGATATGTGCTTTTCCTGCATTTTTTTCAGCTTTTGCTACTAGTTCGGCTGTGCTACCTTTGCCTAACTCCATTACGTCTTCATAGTATGGCATACCAAACATGAAATGATATTTACCAATTTTATTTACATCAAGCTTGTCCTCTGAGCCTTTAAGTGGTCCAAATGCCTTTTCTAAAGCTTCTGTTACAGACTTTAACATTGCCTCTTTGTAATCACCTTGCATGTATGCGCGAGCAAAATAGTCAGGGTTTGTAATGCGTACTTTTTTGTTTTCGTCATCTACTAAAAGTTTCATTGTCGCTAAAAAACCACGACTATTTACATTTGCTATACTTTTTAATTTATCGTTAGTAAAAACTATAGAGTTATACAACCCTTTTTTTTCTACTTTAGTTGTTCCAACAATTGTAAAACCTGCCTTTTCAAGTTTAGCTTTAGAGGTCTCTACATCTGAATATGTACCATCAAAGTATGTACTAAGGTCCGCAGCAAAAGCTGGCAGGGCTAAAAGAGTTACAAATATTAATTTAACTATATAATTCATCTATTTCATCGCCTTTACTTGCTTACCACCGAGTTCAATAAATGTTGCAATAATTTCAGCATCTATATCTTTAACATATTTAAGTTTTTCTGGATTTGTTATAGATATTACGTTAGCCCAGTTTTGTAATCTTGGCATTCCAACATACATTTTTTCATCTTTAATATACATATATACAGAACATGGTGCAAATAGTCCAGCTTCTGGGAGATCATTAAAAATTGCATTTGAAAATTTCATGTGACACAATGAATAAACCCAATAAGCATCATATGAAAAATCTTCATCCATATCATCATAAGCCTCTTTTAGGTTTTTATAGCCTGCAATGATATATTTTTTATCTTCAAATGCTCCCTCAAATCTCTCTTGAAAATCTTCAGCAAAATCCTCAGCACTACCATCTACATCAAATTCAAAAGTCATCATAGGTTCAGCTGGTAAAGCTGTAAACATAATTTTCTTTTGAGTTGTTGGATTCATGTTCTTTTGAATGCTTTCATCTAATGGTTTAAACATAGATGCAAATTCAGCTCTTGCATCTGTATCTGTTACACCAACAATGTCCATCATAACTTCAGGATTTAGGTGTCCTACCCATGTCATATTCTCTGTTTTCTTTTTATAAACATGGAGATTAAAAGGAGAGAAGCCACCAATTTGAGGATATTTTTCTAGTAAATTACGCAATTTTGTATTATTTGCAATGCTAAAAAAACCAAGATTGTCTAATTTTGTACTTCCAAATTGCTCTACATAAGCATTATTTACATGCGGATGAGGATCACTTAAAACAAAATCTATAGATTCAAGACTATCTACTACTTTCATAAAGTTTTTGTCTTGATCCCCAGCAACACCATGTAAAACCGCTCCAACACGCTCTTGTGTCTTACTTACAGTACTATTTGAAACAGCACAACCACTCATCCCTGCTACAAGCGTTAGAGCGATTGTAGACTTAAGTATCGTTTTTAACATATTGTTCCCTTGAAAAAAAGTAGTAAATTGTATCATAAAAGCATATAAAGAAAAAGCTGTTAAAATATCAAATTAAGTTTTGAGGGGACTGTTTGTTAAAAAATATTAAACGTGACTTAAATGTATTACAGTTTAGGACAGAAACTAACTTTCATTTAAATTTAGAGAAATTAATTTCATTTATTAAAGCCTCTTCTAATGATGCAATTGTTGTTGCACCTGAAGTATGTTTGACAGGTTTTTCTTATGAGAGATTCAAAGAGGCTGCTGAGTTTTCTACTACTTCTATGAAAGCTATACTTGAAGTATTAGATAAAAGAGTTGTAATCTTAACAATGATTGAAAAAGTTGGTAATAGTTTTTTTAATGTAGCAAAGGTGTTTAGTGATGGAAAAATTATTTATGAACAAAAAAAAGTACATCTATTTGTAATTGGAGATGAAAGAAAATATTTTACTAAAGGTGATGAGAGTGAGATTTCAATTTTTGAAGTAGATGGTATTAGGGTTGGAATATTAATCTGCTTTGAACTTCGTTTTAAGACTCTTTGGCAAAAGTTAGAAGGTTGTGATTTAATCTGTATACCAGCCATGTGGGGGAAACCTCGTGCGATGCAATTTGCAGTTTTATCAAATGCATTAGCTGTAATGAATCAATGTTTTGTCGCAGCCGCAGATAGCTCAAATGATGATATGGCAAGTAAAAGCTCAATTGTAAATCCATTTGGTGAAGTAACTATGGATGATGATTTAGAGTGCATAAAAAGCGAATTTTCAAGTGAAAGTGTTAAAAAAATGCGTCGTTATGTAAATGTGGGGTTATTGTGAAGAGAAAATTGAGTTTAATGCAAAACGAAAGAATGGCAGATGAAATATCTAAATGTTTTAGTATAGATAGTGTTGTGCATAAAGCAATTTCAAATTCTTGCAGAGAGGAGTTCGTTCCAAGTGGTTTTGGTCATCGTGCTTATTCACTAGATGCCCTACCAATAGCCTCTAGGCAGTGGATAAGCTCACCTTTGACAGTTGCGAAAATGACTCAATATTTAGAATATGAGGGATGTGATTCTGTTCTTGAAATTGGTTGCGGGAGTGGTTATCAAGCAGCAGTACTAAGCCAGCTATTTAGACGTGTATTTACAATTGAGAGGATTTCTACACTTTTAAATGAGGCAAGAACAAAATTCTCTGCACAAAATTTACATAATATCCATGTTCGATTAGATGATGGACAGTTTGGTTGGAATGAGTATGCTCCATATGATAGGATTCTATTTTCTGCTTCAACTCCTAAAATCCCACATGAACTTTTTCGCCAACTCAAAGATGGTGGTATTTTAATTGCTCCAATTGAAAAAGATGGTGTACAGACAATTACGCGTTTCCAAAGAGATGGAAATAGTATTATCCCTAAAAGTTTAGAGGTGTGTGAGTTTGTACCAATTTTAGAAGGAACTGAATGAAATCTATTTTATTTGTATGTTTAGGAAATATCTGTCGGTCTCCGTTGGCTGAGGGAATTGCTAAAAAACTCGCACCTCAATTACAAATTGAATCGTGTGGTACGGGTTCATGGCACGTTGGAGAGTCCCCATGCCTAAACTCTGTAAAAATAGCATCACTTCATGGTGTAGATATTAGTAATCATAAAGCACGTCAAATTACAAATGAAGATTTAAAAAACTTTGATTATATTATTGCCTTAGATGAGAGTAATTTAAATGACTTAAAAGATATGGGTGCAACAAATGTCACAAAACTAGGAAGTTATGGTTTTGAAAATAAAGATGTCCCCGACCCCTATTTTTTCTCAGGGTTCGAGGGTTTTGAAAAAGTTTATGAGATGATTGAAATTTGCCTAAAAAATCTATTTAAGTAAATGCTCATATTTAGCATCTGTTAAGATCTTTAAAAATGCTATCATTGCATCGATTTTAGCATCACTCATCACTTTTGCTGAGGTTAATTCATCTTTATTTACTGTAGTATTAACTTCTGCTTCTGCCCAGATTAATCCAGTTTCAGGATTGATTGTATGCTCTGAATTTGGAATAAAGTGATCATAAAACTCTAATACAGTGCGAAGTTTTGAAAATACTCCATTGTGCATGTATGGGGCAGTTACTGCAATATTTCTTAGTGTTGGAACTTTAAATTTACCTTTTTGTTTCTCATCTGTAATAGCAGGATTGCGAAGTAACCCAGTATCTATAAAATTAGCTCCTAAAGTTGTATTTAACAGAAGAAGTTTGCTATTTTTTGGTACACCAGTATTATGGTACTCATAATTGGAAAAAGTTTCATTAGCACTTTCGCTTTTACTCTTTAATTGATGGCATTTTGCACAATTTGTATTTGCCTGAGAAAAGAAAAGAGTCATTCCTAACTCCTCTTGTCCACTTAGAGTATATTCACCTTTTAAATATCTATCGTATTTAGAATCAAAAGGAGCAAATTCATCTGTTTTTTCAAACTCAGCAATAGCATCTGACATAGAAGAGTATGCAATATCGCTATTATCAAAAACGTTGTCACCATAAAGCGTTTTAAATGCTGTTACATATTCGCTTTTTTCCATAAGGCGATTGCTTACACTTCGTTTGTCTGGCATTGCCATCTCTCCTGGATTCGTTGGAGGCCCTTCAGCTTGTTTTGCTAAATCTGCTGCTCTTCCATCCCAAAATTGTCCACCTATATATTCACCTTTAACTTCATCAAAATGAAATGATGGAGATAAAGAGGCATATCCTGCTGATGGAGCATTCCTATCTCCTAGAGATACTCCATTATCTCCTAAAGAAACCATACTTTTTATGCCATTATCTCTTGTATCTACAAAACCATTATCTGGACTATGGCATGTCGCACATGATTGTGTTCTATTTAAAGATAAATCTTTATCAGAAAACAATAGTTTTCCTAAGGCTACTCTTGTCTGTATTTTTGTAGATACTTCACTATTTGAACCACATCCACTAAATAAAACCATAGCTATAATTGTTGATAAACTAATACTTTTTGTCACTACATCTCCTTTTTAAAAAATAAATCCTGCTGTTGCTATAACTACCTTCTCATCAGCAAGCTTTGCTTTGCTACTGTAATCTCTACTGTTATATTCTAGTTTTACAACAACTTTTGAGTCAGGAAAATATGAAAGTCCTGCACTATATTCGTTAAAGTTATAATTACTACTAAACTTTGTTTCATTTTTTGCATCCATATCTAAACGCTCAACCTCACAAACAGCAAACAGTTGTTGGTTTGTTCCATATGAACTTAGTAAGTCATAACCAACTGTTAAATATTGACCATTTACTGAACTAGAAACTTGTGAGTCTCCTATGCTCCCTGGAAGTGAATTGAGATCACCTCCTAAATCTCCATACGTTGCAAGAGATTGAATGTTCCAACCATTATCTTCATAACTCATGTGTACTTCAGCAAGAGTAATTTTAATGTCTGCATTTGATGAATTTTCTGTGCTTACACCTGGGCGAAGTTCATCTTGTACGCTAGATTTTCCATAAAGAAAAGATGCTCCAGCATTTATTCCATTTTCAAAATCATAAACTCCGCGAACAACCATGCTAAAATCATCTGTAAATTGACGTGCGCCTAGTCTTCCTTGCTGTAAAAACCTACCTTCAATTAAACCCCCAGCATCTGGTGAAGTTACAACTCCTGCATAGTATTCAAATTGGTTTAGTTTCCCATATATTAATGCACCATTTGTATGCCAAGTTGATGGAATAATAAGTGTTTCAACTGTTGGACGTTCTGCTGTGAGGTATGCCGTTGGTTCATGGTTTAAGTTTACTAAACCAAAAGGAACAAGCAAATGGCCAACTCTTAAATTATATTTTTCATCAAACATAAAATCTAAATATGAAAACTCTACAATTGCATATTTATAGTTTTTAGTATTATCTGAACGAGCGCCACCATCTTCGAATTCAATTTCTGTATTCATAACAATCCAATCATTAAATTTAAATCCAATATATGGGACAAAACGAACAATATTAAATTCAGACTTTTTTCTTGTATCATTTGCTGTTGTGCTTACAAAATTTTTAAAGTTTGTATACTTTTTAAATTTGTATTCACCATAACCACCAAGTGAAACAGATGAAGATGAGTTATAAACTTTAGAAGCGGCAACTCCTAAAGAGCTATGGCTTTCATATGTATCGTTAGATGTAAATACTCCATCTTTTAAACTCATCATCTCTTCAATTAATGCACTATTTTGCTCTTGCTGGTTAGATATGAGCATATTTTGTGATGCTTTCAAGTTTTGTTGAGAACCTTTTAAAATATTCAATTCATTTTCGAGTGCTTCAATGCGTTTTGTCATCTCTTCATTGCTCATAGCAAATAAATATGTTGAAAATAAAAGATTAATTACTATTTTTTTAACCATTTTTTAACTCCTTAAAGGGTTGAATAAATAAAGATAAGATAGTTCTGTATCTACTCTCATCTTTGATTCCAAATTTTAAACTTTTACTTTTTTCATTGTGCAGTGTTTTAAATACTCTGTCCCAAATAGCAAGAGATCCACCAAAATTTTTATTTAATCCATCTATTGAATGATGATATTGATGCATGTATGGAGAGATCACCCATCTCTCCATTTTTTTTCCAAAACGAATTTGAACATGCGAATGACGAAGATTTGAACCTATGAGTGAGAATATAAAAACAAATATATTTACTCCTAAAATATCAATAATTCCAACTCTTGCACCAAAAAAATATAAAAAGATTCCACTAAGTAAACCAATACTTAGAGCGTATCTAATTGAAAAAAGAATATTTTCTACAAAATGAACTCTGTAAAATGTGAGAGGATTTAAAACTTCAGCACTATGATGTACCTTATGAAACTTCCAAAGAAATTCCACATTGTGCATTAATCTGTGAAGTAAGTAACGTGTAAAATCACTCACTAAAAATACTAAGAGTGTATATAATAAAATGATTACACCTCTATTTAAACGAATAAATTCCACGTAACCGATATAATTTTGCATCTGAACTAATGTCCAAGATGCAACTGCACTAGTGCCAATAATTAGCGGAGCGAGTAAAATAACTTTCACTATCGATGAAAGAAAAAAGTATATATAATCTAATTTAGCTGACTTATGCAACCAAATACTTTTAGAAAATATCTCTCTCTTTTTTGTATCAAATATATAGATATAGATAGCAGCAATAAGCATTGAGCTTAATATATAGAGCCAAAAAACTCTTTGATGCTCATTTACTAAATAATCGAAACCATAAAATTTCATATTAATCGCCATCTGCTTCAATAATATCTACGCTAAATTTAAGCGCACCAGTTAATGTATTTACATAACTACTATAAAGTGCATTTAAAGCGTTATAAAGTGTTAGTGTTTTACCACTTGTTAATTCTTGAGATAACGGTGCATTAAACATTTTAATGGCATTTTGCGCAGAAGCTATATTGGTTAAAACTATATTCGCCTCGGCTAAAGCATTTCCAGCGGTTGAAATTGCCAGTAACCCATTAGAGAAAGCTTCTTCATGGGCATTTAAGATAGAAGCTATTACTTCAAGAGAGTATTTACTTGTAGAATACTCTAGTCTTGCGGCATCTGGGTTACCTTTATATTTGGCTGTAAAACCAGCCGCGTCACCTACTCTCCACTCTTTTAATTTGTATGCACTATCTATTAAAACATTTATTAAATCCTCTGCAAAAACCTGAGTATCGAGTTGACTAATATCTATATTTTTATAATACTCTTCAATCGTGTTCAAATGAGTAATTAATGCATCTATTATAACTGTTGCCATCTCTAAGCGCCTTGCATCATTGCCTGAATTAAAAAGTGTATATTCAAGTGCATTCACACTTTTATGAGAATTTTTAAAGAGTAAATCACTTGCTTTTGCCGTTGATGCAATGACTGTATCTAATTGTTCTGTTATATCTTCATTTCCAATATGAAAAAAGTCTATAAATCTTGGTGTATCTATTAACGCACTGCTTAAAGTTCCAGCAATATAGTTTGCTTCAACTTTTTTCCAAGATAGAATAAATTTTTTAAATTCATATTGTGCATTTGTTAAACTAGAAGATTCTATAGCATCTTTAACAAGTAAGGCATTTCTACTAACATTTGCACTAGATTGTTGTAAAAGATTAGTAACTATATTTTCCGTTGGTTCAATTGCCGCTTCAATATTTGCAGATGAGCCTATTAGTCCATTTACTCCATCATATGAATTATTCCCACCGCCACCACATCCAGTAATAAAAAAAGATGTTAAAACTGTTAAAATTATTTTATTCATATTGACCTCATAAATGAAATCAACTCTTGTCTATCTTCTTTTTTTAAATTCATAAATTTTTCTTTACTTTTTTTTGCTTCTCCGCCATGCCAAAGAATGGCTTCTTCAATAGATCTAGCTCGTCCATCGTGTAGATAGTTTGCTTCACCACTTACCTTTTTGTACAAACCAATACCCCAAAGTGGAGGGGTTCTCCACTCATTCGCATTTAATTTCAACTTTCCATCACTCAAACCTTTCCCCATATCGTGCAGTAAAAAATCGCTAAATGGGTGAATGGTTAAGTTGTCTGCTGTTATAAAGCTAGGTACATGACATTTAGAGCATGAAATTTGTTTAAAAATCTTTGCCCCATTTACATATTTTTTTGCATTTCTTTGAGTTGGAATTTTTAAAGAACTCACATAATAGGTAACAGCGTCAAGTCTAGCTTTTGAAACATCAAACTTATCACCTCTTCCTTTTGGAGCGTTTAAACACTCTTTTTGTTTATCTGTACAGTTTTCGTTTGGAAATAGATGTGAAGTTAACCCCATGTCATTATTAAAAGCAGCCGCTACTTGCTGTTTTACTGTTGGTGCTGAGGCTTTCCATGTAAAACGTCCTAACATATTTTTTTTCTTTTCAAGAGAGTATACATAGTTGGCACGTCCAGAGATTCCATCTTTATTTTGATCCCCCTCATCAGAATTTGCTAAAATAGCACTTTCTGGAATCCTTTCAATTAATCCTAAACCTATAAGAGCTAGACCAATTCTAGGAGCTATTACTGTGTTTTTGTGAAGTGCGCCATATTGTAAATCTATAATTGTATATGTTGGTTTGCGTAAACTACATATTGAACCATCAGGATATGTGTTAAGTATCTCCTTGTAGCTAACCTGAGGTTTACCCTCATAAGGCACATCAAAAGTTCCATTTAAACTAAGCTGTGTTCCATATGTTGGTTCATTTTCTCCATGAATTGAAAGCCTTAAAACTAAAGAGCGAGTTAACTCTCCTTTTTTATTTACTGCCACTCCTGCTCCATTTTTAGGATGACAGTTGATGCAAGTATTTGAGCTAAATAGTGGACCTAGGCCATCTCTTGCAGTTGTAGCTGCTGGTGCTTCAACCCATGGAATCCTAAAAAAACTTTTTCCTAAAATAAATTTATCTAGTTCATCATTATTTAGATTTTTTAAAGCATGAGAGAAAGCTTTTTTTGAATTGTCGTTTGTGCTAATGTCTGAACTGTTTAAGCGCGTTGATGCCAAACTATAGCTTAGCACCGTTATTAGGCTTAAAAATAATATAAGAACTTTACGCATTAAATTTTTGTTTCATCACTATCTGTTACATCATCCTCAGTAATCGAGACATTAAGAGTTGAAGCAACCTCAACCATTTTATCTCCAAGTGCGCGCATATCATTTTTCATTGTTATTATGACTCTGTTTTGGCTACTTGTAGATTTAATTTGATAATCAAAATGTTCAGTTGATGTAGCTACGCTATTCACACTCGCAATACCTGCATCAATTTTTTTAATTAAAGCATCAATAGCATTTTTTGTGGAGCTATTTAGTTGTGAGTATAAACTTGTACCTTTTGAAGAGCCTTTATATTCGCCTTTTAATATGTTTATAAAACCTTGGTAATTGAGGGCAATGTCTCTGTGTGTATTATCACTAAAACATGAATGTTCATCTTCTTCACTTGGAGTAAGTACAGCAACAGCAATTCTCTCATTTGCAAGTTCAGATTTAATAAAAACACCCATACCCCCCATAATTGTTTTAAGAGCTGAATCTTCTGATATATTTTTACTAGCATCTGCACCTGTTAATATCCCTAAAATTGCTCCTCTATAACATCCTGTTGCGTCAATTGAACAATCAACACTTGTAGTTGTATCCCAAGCATCTTTGACAACTTTTAGATCATTAACAAGTTTTTGAGTTGATGCTTGTAAATATGCTTTACGCCTATCTGCATTTTTATCTGTTGTATAATCAGTTACAGCCCTTTGCCCAGCCGTTAATGCTCCATTTGTTATCGCGTCTGTAATAAAACTTGAATAATCTTGATCTTGTCCCCAAAGCAAAAATTCAATAGCATGGTAACCAGTTGCAACATTTGCATCACCACCATTTTCATTAAGTGCAGTAAGAGAAGCTACAGATATAGTTGTAGTATCAATTTCTGTTCCACCAGTTGGTGTAAATTTACCACGAGTATCAATGATATTTCCACTTGTTCTTGTACCCGATGCATTTATGGTGTAATCAATTAAATTTTCATCTAAAGGCCATGCGTTAATTTGCCCTTCATGCGCTCCATAAGCTATATTTACCCAACCCTTTTCTGCATCAATTGGTCCCTCAGACAATCTAAATATCTCTGTAGTACCATATGATTCACGTGAATTTAACCAGGCATCTTTTGCCACTTGAAGAGTTGTATTTGTTGGAGATGCTACAAATGCTTCAATAGCTGTTTTAAGACTTACTGCGTCATTGTAAGCATCATTATAGTTTTGTGTTGCTATATCTGCGTATGTTCTAAGAATTGATTGTTTTGGAGTACTTGATGTTGTGGCATCTACTATGCCACCATTTGTTGAATTTGCCCAAAAACCTTTTCCACTTCCAATTGTTTTAAATTCTTTACTACTTGAGGTAGCACTTGACCATTTTCCTGTAGCAGAATCATATAAAAATACTTTTTCTACATCATCAATAATATTATCAACAGATATTTCTGTATCACTTAAACCTGTTCCTAAAAGATTCCAGCCCTTTTGTACGTTATAACCACCAGCTTCTAATGCTGAAATTGTTGCAAATGACAATGATGCCATTATAAATGTTATTTTTTTCAATGTTTTTCCTTTAATAATGATTATCAAATGCAAGTATAATAAAATAAACTTAGAATAATTTTAAAATGATTATGGTTATCAATTTTATTACAATTTAAGTTTATTCATTTATAATTCAATTTTAAAATTAAGGAATTAATCTTATGGATGATATTGTTGAGTTAATAGCTAGTCATAAATTTTCTACACAGTACCAAGCAATAGTAGATTCATCTACCCTAGAAACATATGCCTATGAAGCATTGGCTAGATTTAGTGTAAATAACAAAAATATACCACCAGATACGATGTTCGCTAGATGCCATAAAAATTTAGACATTTTCTTTCTTTTAGAGGTGCATATAAAAAAATTTCAATTAAATAACCGTCCAAAAGGGTATCCATTATTTTTAAACCTTGATCCAGACATTTGTATTAGTGAAATGCAGATACGCTATTGGTTAAATCTTTTTGATAATCAAAAAGATATTGTAATTGAAATTATAGAAAATCTAGATCAAGCAAATTTAGAACATGTGAGGCTTTTTATTGAATGGTTAGAAGAGTATAAAATACGTTTTGCTTTAGATGATTTTGGTAAAGATGGTTCATTATTTAGTGCAGAACTAACTAAAAAATCTGAATATATAAAGCTAGATATAGATTTTTTGCGTCATATGAAAGTTGATAGCTCTTATATTGAATTATTAAGAGGTGTAGTAAATTTTGCAAAATTAAGTGGAAAAAAAACCATTTTAGAGGGAGTTGAAAATAAAGAAGATATTGAATTAGCACGTTTATTAAAAATAGATTATATTCAAGGATTCTATTTTAAAGATCGTTTTGAAGATATTATACAAAAAAGCGATATTGATTTATATACAGGTTGAATAATGCTAAAATTATTTGTAAAGATAATAGGCTTTTTATAAAACTAGAAGTCTAATAACAGATGTTGAAAGGAAATATTATGTTAACAGAAAAAATATTAAGTAGATTAAATGATCAGGTTAATTTGGAGTTTTATTCTTCAAATTTATATCTTCAAATGAGTGCATGGTGTTCAGATAATGGACTTAATGGTTCATCTGCTTTTTTAAGAGCTCACGCAAAGGAAGAGATGCAACATATGCACAAACTTTTTGATTATGTAATAGGAACAGGAGCTATGCCAATTTTAAATGAAATAAAAAAGCCAAAAAGTAACTTTAACGACATAAAAGATGTTTTTGAAACGATATTTGAACATGAAAAACATATAACTAAACAGATTAACAAATTAGTTAGTGCAACATTTGAAGAAAAAGATTTTTCATCTTTTAATTTTTTACAATGGTATGTTGGAGAACAGCATGAGGAAGAAAAATTATTTAAATCAATTTTAGACAAGATTACAATTATTGGAACAAAAGGACAAGGCCTTTTTATGTTAGATAAGGAGATAGAAAGAATACCTACAAAAACATATTAATAATGTGGGTGTCTATTGACACCCTACACACTCTTGGTTTCTATCTTGAACTTCATCTATCGATTCAGGGGATTGACTTCTTAGATAGTAGGTAGACTTTAAACCAAGTTTCCAAGCTTCACTATAAATTTCATGTAGTAGTTTTCCGCTTGCAATTTCTAAAGATATAAATATATTTAAACTCTGTCCTTGATCAATCCATTTCTGCCTTATAGCTCCTGCTTTAATTAAAAGTTTTTGGTCTATCTCATATGATGGCTGGTAATATGCCCAAGTATCAGGAGAAAGGTTAGGCGCACATACTGGAATTAATCCACTTAAGTTCTCTTCATACCATTTACGTTTGTAAATTGGTTCAATTGCTTGTGTTGTACCAACTAAGATAGAGATAGAACTAGTTGGTGCAATTGCCATTAAGTAACCATTACGCATACCCTGAGCTTTGACTTTTTCACGTAATTCATCCCACTCATATGTTAGACCAAATAGACCACCTCTATCTACAAGTCGTGCAACTTCAGGTTTTACGTGATCCATCGGCATAATACCTTTACTCCATTTTGAACCATTAAATTCTGGATAAGTACCTTTTTCTAAACTCAGATCACTTGAAGAATTAATTACGTTGTAGCTAATAATCTCCATGATTTCATCAATCTTATCAAAGTGTGCAGGACTTCCCCATGATATTTGAGATTCAGCTAACATTTGTGCTTCACCCATTACCCCCAGTCCTATAGCACGCGAGCGGAGGTTAGTTTTTTTTACTTTTTCAAGAGGGTAGAAATTTAAATCTATTACATTATCTAACATTCTAACAGCTGTTGGAATAACTCGTTCAATATCCTCTTTTGTATTGATACGAGATAGATTGACACTCCCTAAATTACAGACCGCCGTTGCTCCATCAATTTTCTCTTTTTCTACGATGAAAATTGCTTTGCCATCAATACTATCTAATGCTGTAACTTTGTTTGCTTTTTTAATTAGACCATTGTCTAATTTAACATCTTCATACTCTTCAAAACTTTGTGTTGAACCATCTGTAAATTTGATTAAAGTTTTGTAGTGGTTTGGTGAGGTGTTTTGAAAAATTTCAGTACATAAATTTGAGCTATGTATTGTTCCAAAGTGATCATTTGGATTCGCTTTGTTTGCTGTATCTTTAAAACATAAGAATGGGCTACCACTTTCAAAATAACTTGTTAGAATCTTTTTCCAAAGGTTTTTTGCATTTATTTTATCTTTTGTATAGCTATCATCATTTTCAAGTTCAATGTACCTTTTATTGAACTCTTCACCATGCAGTTCACTCAACTCTTTTGCTTGCAGTGGGTCAAAAAGTGTCCACATCTCGTTATTAGTAGCGCGTTCCATAAATATATCGTTTAACCAAAGTGCTGGAAATAAATCATGCGCACGACGGCGCTCTTCACCACTATTTTTCTTTAAATCTAAGAAGTCATTTATATCTAAATGCCAGGGTTCCATATAAACGGCAATTGCACCTTTGCGTGTTCCTAGTTGATCTACTGCTATTGCGATGTCATTTGTAATTTTTAAAAAAGGAACTGTACCGCCCGCGGCATTTTTATGCCCATCAATATATGAACCCATTGCACGAACTTGATTCCAATCCCATCCAATACCACCACCAAATTTACTAAGCATCGCCATCTCTTTATAAGCATCAAAAATACCCTCAATATTATCAGGTGTCGAGCCGATATAACATGAGCTTAGTTGGTGACGTGGTGTACGGGCGTTAGATAATGTAGGAGTCGCCACCATAACTTCAAAGCGACTTATAATGTCGTAAAATTCTTTTGCCCACTTCTGTGGCTCTTGCTCATTTTGTGCTAAGAACATCGCAATTGCCATAAACATATGTTGAGGTAATTCTATTGGATTTGATTGACTGTCTTTAATTAAATATCTATCATATAAGGTTTTAACACCGAGATAATTAAATTGCAAATCACGTTCAGGTTTTATATATTTATCTAGTTCAGTGAGGTCATACTTCTCTTTTAATCCAATTAAAAGACGTCCCTCTTTTTCACCTTTTTCAAAATAGTTTTCTAACTTATCATAACCGGTAAATCCATTTACTTGGTGATATAGATCATATAAAAAAAGACGTGAAGCAACAAATGTCCAGTTAGGCGCATCAATATCAATTTTATCTACAGCAGTCTTAATAAGTGTCTTTTGAATTTCAGCACTACTAATTCCATCTCTAAAATGTAGTTGTGCATCAACTTCAAGTTCACTTTGACTAACACCACTTAATCCCTCAACAGAAGTGGATGTATACTTTTGAATTTTACTAATATCCAAACCTTCAATGCGCCCATTTCTTTTTACAATTGTTATCATGCTTTACCTTTTAAGAGTCAAATACTCGTGCAAAAATTTTATCTACATTTTTTGTGTAATACTTATAATCAAAAGAATCTCTAATCTGTTTTTCACCTAGGGCTTCTAAAAGTTCTTTATCTTCTAGTAGATATTGAAGATATAAGCTCTCTTTATTTTCGTTAAGTGCAGGTTTGCCTTGTTGTAAATCTTCCCAAACTTTCATAGCATTTCTTTGTACTATTTTATAAGCATCCTCACGTGTTATACCTTTTATTGGAAGCTCTAAAAGAATACGCTGTGAAAATACAAGTCCACCAGTAAGATTCAAATTTTTCATCATATTCTCAGGGTATACCACCATTTTCTCAAGAAGACCATTTAGACGATGAAGCATAAAGTCTGATGTAATAAACGCATCAGGAAGTATAAATCTTTCAACTGAAGAGTGAGAAATATCACGTTCATGCCATAGGGCAACATTCTCCATAGCTGGCGTTGCGTAGGACCTCACCATTCGTGCAAGACCTGTAATGTTCTCACTTAGGATAGGATTGCGTTTATGAGGCATTGCTGAGCTTCCTTTTTGCCCTTTAGAAAAAAACTCTTCAACTTCATATACTTCAGTTCTTTGATAGTGTCTAATAGCTACTGCAATTTTCTCAACTGTAGAACTCATTAGAGCTAGTGAAGTCATAAGTCTAGCGTAGCGATCACGCTGTATTACTTGATTACTAACTGGTGCAGGTGTTAGTCCTAGCTCACTACAAACTAACTCTTCTAGCTCCATTGGCGCGTGAGCAAAGTTACCCATCGCTCCACTAATTTGACCTACACTAATTACATCTAAAGTCTCTTCTAAATTCTTAAGATGTCGTTTCATCTCATCATACCAAATTGCAACTACTAAACCAAAGGTAATTGGCTCACCATGAATACCATGTGAACGTCCAACCATCAAGGTAAGCTTATGCTCTTTGGCTCTTCTTTCTAGTGTCTTTAATACCATCTTCATATCTTCTATAACTATTTTTAAAGATGTTCGCATTTGAAGAGCAACTGCAGTATCAATTGCATCTGAACTTGTCATACCATAATGAACCCATCTACTCTCTTCGCCAAGACTATCGGCAACAGATGTTAAAAATGCTATTACATCATGTTTTGTAACTTTCTCTATCTCATCAATTTTATCCACATCAAATGAAGCATTATTAACAATCTTTTTGCAATCATCATCTGGTATTAGACCCAATTTATTCCAAGCCTTTACAGCTGCAATTTCAACCTCTAGCCATGCTTGATATTTTGCTTGTACTGTCCAGTTTGATTTCATCTCTTCACGTGCGTAGCGTTCAACCATTTTTGTTCCTAAGAATAATTATTATAAAGATAAGATATTATCTAATCATTGTTTAAAATAGACTTCTTACAAAATTAGAAGTTAGTAAAGGAAATAATTGCCATTTGCGCACAAAACTTTTTTCGTAGAGCGTAAACAAAAAGCGTTTCTATTTTTGATTAGAAGTATGGGTTATGACTTTAAAATTTCGCAAAGCTTAATTTCAAAAGGTAGACTTTTTTGCAATGGAAAAGTTATGAATAGAGCTGGTGGTGAAATAGAGGGTGAGTGCTCATTAATAATTTTTAAACCATTAACTAAAGGATTAACTCCTACTTTTATTACAGATGAGTTCGCACTATTTGATAAACCAAGTGGTCTTTTAGTTCATCCTCAAAATCGTAATACTCCCTACTCCCTTACAGATGAGATTAAATATCATTTTGGTGATAATGCTAATCTTGTTCATAGAATTGACCAAGAGACAAGTGGATTAGTTTTAGTTAGTAGAAATAAAAAAAGTGAAATCTATTTAAAGACTTTATTTGAAAAAAGATTTATGCAAAAGGAGTATATGGCATTGGTTCGTGGTAGATTAGATAGTGAGTTATTGATTAACGAACCACTGCTTAGAAAGAGTGATAGTTCCGGTATTGTAAAGATTATGGTTAAAGTCCACTCTGCTGGTAAAGCATCTTCTACATATATTAAACCTGTTAAATATTTTCCACATAACGATACTACACTTATCCTAGCTTATCCAAGAACAGGAAGACAACATCAGATAAGAGTTCATTTGTTTCACGTGAAACATTCAATAGTCGGAGATCCATTATATTCAATGAATCAAGATAATGCTATAAAGTTTTTAGATAAAGAGCTTAGTTTTGATGAGCGATTAAAACTAAGTGGTGCTCATAGATTAATGCTTCATGCAAAGTCATTATCTTTTAACTATGGAAATAATTATTTTATAGAATCCAAATATGATTTTGAAAATGAGTGTACCCTAATCTAAATGTTTCACGTGAAACACGTTAAGAAAATACCAACTGCTTGGCATTTTTAGTGTTGAAACCAAAGCAGATGTGAGGCAGAGCGGTTAAAAGAAGAAAGGGAATCTATTTTGTGAATTAGAATATTCAAAGTTTATTTTAGATTTTTACAAAGATAGCTTAATTAGTCAAGCTCTTCGCCTATCTTTGCATAAATTAAAAGTTTTGCAATACTTAGCGCTCTATCTGCAATTTTATCCAAACCTCTGAGACTAATTAGGACATCTAAATACTCTTTTTTATTGTTGTTTAGTTCGCACATTATTTTAAACATATTTGTTTCAATCATTGTATAAAGTTGATCTGTTTGTACTTCAGCTAGTTCAGTATTCTTCAGATGAAACTGCATCTCAGCTGAATCATCAGTCGTGATAATACTTATAGAGTGTTCTAAAGCAGAGATAGTCTCTTTATGCATCGGTATTGTGTAAGTTAAAACAATCTCATTAAAAAATTCATCATTCTCATTTTGACTAATATTTTTTATATATTTTCTTGTTTTAATAGCCGCACGATTTAACTCATTTGTTATTTTAAGGTAGGCAACAAGTTCACGCAAATCTTTTGCTTCAGGTGAGTATAGCGCTAATACTCGAACCATTTGTTTATCAAGCTCATTAGCATTTTTTGCAAAACTTTTTAATAAAGCTTTTGCTTCATCATATTTTATTACATCTTTGTCTTCTATTGTCTGCAATACTAATTTATTTGATAAAATAATTTTCTCTGCAAGCGCAATTATATTTCGTTGTATGCTAGATAGCATATCCTCATAGGTTTTTAACATTATTATCCTTATCCAAATCTTCCAGTAATATAGTCTTCTGTTCTTTTCTCTTTAGGGTTTATAAAAATTGTATCAGTCTTACCAAACTCAATCATTTCACCTTGATCAAAAAATGCAGTATAGTCAGATACTCTGGCAGCTTGTTGCATATTGTGAGTTACGATAATAATTGTATAATCTTTTTTTAATTCCAGCATTAAAGATTCTATCTTTTCTGTTGATATTGGATCTAGTGCGGAGGTTGGTTCATCCATTAAAATAATATCAGGGCTAACAGCAATTGTTCTTGCAATACATAGACGTTGTTGTTGTCCACCTGAGAGTGAAGTCCCAGGATCTCTTAGTTTATTTTTTACTTCTTCCCACAATGCTGAGCGTTTAAGTGATTGCTCAACAAGATCATCGCACTCTATCCCTTTTGTTGTAATACCATGCTTCATTGGCGCGTAAGACACATTGTCATATATAGATTTTGGAAAAGGGTTAGGTTGTTGAAAAACCATACCAATTCTTTTTCTTACGGCTACTTCATCAACATCATCATCATATATATTTTTATTATCAATAATAATTTTACCAGAGGTGATGGTATTATCTATTAGCTCATTCATTCGATTGATAGATCTTAAAAATGTAGACTTACCACAACCTGATGGTCCAACAATGGCAGTAATGGTATTTGGTTTAAACTCCAAATTAATACTTTTAAGAGCATGATTGTCTTTATACCAAAGATTTAAATCTTTTATCTGTACTTTTGCATTTTTCACCATTTCACCTCATATTTCTTTCGTAAATAAATTGCTGTTGAGTTAAGTAGAATTAGTATACTAAGAAGAACCATAATAGCAGCAGCTGTCTTCTCAATGTATGCACGCTCTGGCATTCCAGCCCATGTAAAAATCTGTGCAGGCAAAACTGTAGCTGCATCTAGTATTGAGGTTGGATTATCTGGTATAAAAGCAATCATACCTATAATAATAAGCGGTGCGGTCTCACCTAATGCTTGAGCTAAACCAATAATTGAGCCAGTCATTATCCCTGGGAATGCAAGTGGTAAGACGTGTCCAGCTACGACTTGTACCTTTGTAAGTCCAACAGCAAAACCAGCTTGTCTTATAGAGTTAGGTACACCTCTTAGTGCTGCACGTGAGCTTACTATAATAATTGGTAACGTCATAAGAGCTAAAGTTAAACCACCAACAAGAGCAGAACTTCTAGGCATTCCAAAGGTATTTATAAATATTGCAAGCCCTAATAATCCAAATAAAATTGATGGAATTGCAGCTAGATTATTTATATTAATCTCAATTATTTGTGTTTTTAAATTATCTTTTGAAAACTCTTCAAGATATATTGCGGTCATCACACCTATTGGAAAAGCAAATAGCATTGTGACAATGAGAGTAAGTATCGTTCCTATCATAGATGATAAAATTCCAGCAAATTCAGGAACTTTTGAATCACCATTGCTAAAGAATGTTTTATTAAACTTTAGTTGAAGAATCTCACTCTTCTTTAATTCATCAACGAAAACTTTATCTTTAGCCTTTAGTTTTGAGTAGTGACCCTTTAAATACTGATCAACTTGATCATCTGCTAAAACCCACTTCTTAACCGTTGTATATAAAAGTGATGGATTTTGCTCTATATGTTTTGGAATTTCTCTTAAATATGCACGGCTAACAATTTTTTTATATTTTCTATCTATTGCCGCTCTTGGTGATCTCATACTTTTTTCACTATAGGTAACATCTATATATACATAAGCCTGATTTAAAGCTGGAAATGCTTTTATACCAATGTCAACTATGAAAAAGAGCAGAAATGCCAATGAAAAGAGTAAAGAGCTATATGTGAATAGTTTAAATCTTTTCGTTTTTGCGTGACGTTTTTTTAAACTTAAATCATAAAATGGATTTTCAGACTTTTTCATAATGTGTTTACTTTATATTTTTCTTTAAATTTTTTAATCATTATTACAGAGACAATATTTATACTTAGAGTAACGAAAAATAGAATCAAACCAAGAGCAAATGCAGATAGTGTCTCAGGAGAGTTAAAAGATTGATCTCCTGAGAGAGCGTCGACAATTCTTACTGTAACTGTTGTCATATCTTCTAGTGGGTTAAGTGTTAAGTTTGGACGCAGTCCTGCTGCCATTACAACAATCATGGTCTCACCTAACGCTTTTGATAGTCCAAGTAATATAGCAGATATAATACCCGGCATTGCAGAGGGGATAACGATACTTAAGATAGTCTCACTAGATGTCATACCAAGTGCCAAAGATGCTTTACGTTGAGAGTTAGGAACTGCTCTTATTACATCATCACTAAGTGAGGATATAACCGGTGTAATCATTATCCCCATTACAATTCCACTAGCAAGAGCACTATTAAAAGAGGCCTCAAGGCCAACACTTTGCGCAATATCTACAATTAATGGTGCAATTGTAATTGCAGCGAAGAATCCATATACAACCGTAGGGATACCAGCTAGCATCTCAAGGATTGGTTTAACTCTATTGCGTAGCTTATAACTTGCGTACTCACTCATAAATATTGCACTTCCTAATCCAATAGGAACCGCAACAAGCATAGCAATAATTGTTATTATAAATGTACCAGAGAAGATTGGTAGTGCGCCAAACCTACTATTTTCAATCCCAGGTGACCACTCCGCACCAGTTATAAAATAGCTAAAAGATCTAAGCTCGAAAAACTCTATTGCTTCAAATAAAATTGAAAATAAAATTCCAAATGTGATTAATACTGATATTGTTGATGCCGTTAAAAGAGTTAGAGTAACTAGTTTCTCTTCTATTTTTAAGAATCTACTTCTCAACGTATTAAATCTTTTAGGGTCAATTTAATTCTCTGTTTTACATCATTTTGAACCATATGACGTATATCTTCTGGAAGATGAATTAAACCAATATCGGTTAATATAGAGTCCTCACCAATCATGTTTTCGCTCATAAAGAGAGAAATATATTTATCCATTGAAGGAATTAATTTTGAGTGATGATTTTTTATATAGAAAAACAGACTTCTTGAGACTGGGTACTCTCTATCAGAAATAGTCTCAATTGTTGGAGCTATACCATCAATTTTAGCACCAATTATTTTATCTTCATTCTCAACCAAGAAGCTATATCCAAAGATACCAAATGCCTTTTTATTTCTAGTTAATTTTTGAACTATTATGTTGTCATTTTCCCCTGATGGGATGTATACACCATCTTGACGAATTCTATTGTATTTTTTGTATCCAGCATTCTTGTAAAGGCTCATTTTCTCAGTTAAGCTCAACATTACCATATCTTCAAAAGCATCACGAGTACCACTGCTAGTTGGTGGGCCGTAGATTATAATTTCACGTTTTGGCAAAGAACTATCAATTTCATTCCAGAATTTATAAGGGTTTTTAATCAGTGATTTTCCATTATGTGATGGAACTTCTGCCGCAACAGCTAATAGAAGTTGCATTTTTGTTAAATTAAATACTTTATTCTTATTACTTTGTGCAAATGCAACACCATCAAAGCCAATCATAACCTCAGTTATATCTGTAACTCCATTTGCTTTACATAGTTTAAACTCTTTAACTTTCATATGACGAGACGCATTTGCAATACTAGGAGTACTAATGTCATTACTTTTACAAAAAAGTTTTATACCACCACCTGAACCTGTAGATTCAACTACTGGAGTAGGAAATGATGTTGTTGCACCAAGCTCTTCAGCAACAGAACTAGAAAATGGGTATATTGTAGATGAACCTACAATTCTTAGTTGACCTTTTGCCTGTAAGTTGAAACTAGATATTAAAGTTATAAATAGAGCTAATATGATATTTCTACTGTTCATGAATATTATTCTCCTTGTAGTAAATTATTAAAATACATCAATAACACTCCCAGTTATTAATGAAAAGGCAAGTGGTTTTTTTGACTCTTTAGACATTTTTTTAACCATTGCTAAAGTTCCATCTAAGTACTGTATATTACTCTCAATATCAACCTCTAAGATAGCACAAGCAACACTCATAGTGTCAAATCTACGTTTTACACCATGTCTATCTGTCATATATATGCAACCATTATCTAAATCACTTTTGGTATAAAAACTTAAGATACTATCTCTAAACTCTTTTTGGACAGTTTTCATTTTTTTGTAGACATAGGAGATATTTTTCCCGGTGAAACCTACAAAAAAGTCATCTCCTCCGACATGTCCAATAAAATCTTCAGTACTTAAATGTTTTTGTAATATCTCTGAAAAAAGTATAATCGCACGATCACCTTTTCTAAAACCATAGTAATCATTAAATGGTTTAAAGTCATTAAAGTCAAAATAGACTAAATGAGTCATTATCCTATTTTTAGCAGAAAAACAATTTTGAATAAACTCTTCAATATAGACATTACCAGGTAGTTTAGAGAGTGGATTTTGGTTTTTTGCAGCATATAAATTTTTATTGTATAGAATTTCCAAGAGAGTATTAAGACTTATAAAACCATAATAAGCATCATCTTTTGTAATAAAAACACCCTCTTTTTTCTCCTTTTTTTGTGCTTGATTATATGTATCTAGTATTTTGTCAACTCCCCATGATAGCTCTACTGAGGTAGCTGGTTTAATAAACTCTTTTAGTTTTGAACTTACAAGTAAGTTTTGTGCTAAAGCCATTCCATATTGCGAATAGGAGATATGTTTAACATCACTCTCATATATAATACCAACTAAATTATTTTTATTATCAACTAGTGGAACAAATACATTCTCTTTATTACTTTTAAAGTAGTTAAATAGCTCTTTCATCGTTGAATTTTCACTAAGAGTTTTAGGTCTTATAATATGTTTTTCCAACTCCTCTAGTTTATTATTAGAACGTTTTTCACTCATATTTAATTTTGATAAAACAGAACTTATAGCCTCAATTTTATCAATTTCTTGAGTTGGTTTTTGTATGAAGTAGCCTTGTATCATATCAAAACCCATGTTTTTACAGGCATAAAACTCTTTATCTGTTTCCACCCCTTCTGCAATAACTTTCATACCCATAACATGTGCCATATCTATTAATGAAGAGCAAAAATGCTTCTTTTTAAAATCTTTTTCAATCTCTTGAATAAAAAAGCGATCTATTTTTATGAAGTTTGGTTCTGAGAAATATAGCATTTTCATACCAGAAATTCCAGTACCATAATCATCTATAGCTATGTTAAACCCCTCACCTTTGTAGAGGTTAGCAATATTACTAATTTCGTGAGGACTATCAATTGCACCACGTTCACTTATCTCAAAACAGAGATATTTTTGCTCAATTTTTAGTTCATGTAAAATTTGTATAGTATTTCCCATAGAGTAGTCAGGCATACGCATTAAACGGTTATCTAAATTATAAAATAAGTGTATACCACTGATGTCAATATTAGAAAATTTAGTGAGTGCTTTTTTTCTTAACTCTAAGTCTAATTGATATAGTACACCAACGTTATAAGCAGCATCAAATAATTCAAAAATAGAATCAAATTTGCCTGCTTTTTTTACATTCCTAAGAAGTGCTTCTACTCCAAATATTTTTCCAGTATTTGAGTAGACAATTGGTTGAAATGCAAAATCAAGTTTGTCTAAAACTTTTTTCCAAAAAGATGGCAACATTGCTCTACCCTTGTGATACAATTATTTAGCATAATAACTTTCATTAGTTTCACAAAGATTACAGTTGCCAAAATCAAACTGTGTATTATTTGTAAAGCTGAGGATTATTCTAGTTTTGAAAGAGGTCTATTTGTGTTTTTTAAGAAGTATGCTTAAGTTTAGGTATAATTTTACTCATGAAAGATTACTCTTTAAAAATGATTTTAGCAGGTTTATTAGGGGCAGTGTTTGCTAGCCTTTTTATTATATTATCTCTTGTAATCCCACTTGATAAGCCTGAATATGCGAAATTAAAAGCCCACCCTAAAAATAAATTAGGGAAGATTTCAGAAAGTATTGGGAAAAGATAACGTTATCCATTTTTTAAAGTGTAATAGATACCATAAAGTCCCATGGCAGTGATAATCGTTAAAACTGAATACATTGTTACTTCAACTGTCATATCATTCTCCTATATTATTTAGTTTGTTCTCTTAATTGCCCACAAGCTGCGCTTATATCAATCCCTTTGGATTGACGAATAGTCGAGAGTATACCATGATTGACTAGATAATCAGAAAATATTTGCATTTTTTTATTACTAGGTCTTTTATAGTTACTTCCCTCATAAGGATTAAAGTATATTAGATTAACTTTTGCATTAATTCCATGTAAAAGTTTTACTAATTTTTTAGCGCTTATTAAATCATCATTGATTTCATCTATCACTAAATATTCAAACATAACTCTTTTTCGTTTATCTATTGGAAAGTTTCTAACGGCATTTAAGATAGAGGCAATATTATAAGCTTTATTCATAGGAATTAACTCTTCTCGTAATTCATCATCAACAGCATGTAGGGAGATTGCAAGATTAACACCTAAATCCATTTCACCAAGTTTATCTATCTTTGAACTTAATCCACTAGTAGATACAGTTTGCCTTCTAGGTGAAATCGCTAGTCCATCAGATTCTGAAAATATTTTAATTGCTCCAGTAAGCGCCGTTAAGTTATCAAGAGGTTCACCCATACCCATATAAACTATATTACCACGCCTATTATGCTCTATTTGTCTATCTCTCTTAATATATACAATTTGTGCAACAATTTCTCCTGCACTAAGATCACGAATGAAACCACCCTTTGCTGTAAGACAGAAACTGCACCCTACTTTACAACCAACTTGCGTAGAGATACATACAGTATATTTAGCATGATGAACTAATTCACCATCTTCATTATATTTTTCATCTTTCATCTTAAGGAGTACCGTCTCTATAGTATGTCCGTCTTGAAGTTCAAAAAGATATTTAATAGTTCCATCATCACTATGCTGTGTTTGAAGAATCTTTAAAGGAGATATTTCAAATTTCTCATTTAACTCAACTCTAAGAATTTTTGGAACATTCTGCATCTCATCAAAGCTTGTTACATAGTTATGATATAACCATGAATAGATCTGCTTAGCTCTAAAAGCTGGTTTAACAAGAGACTTTAAATCTTCTAAAGGGTAATCATATATTATTGGCTTCATGCTAAACCTTTAGCAATTAGCTCTTTAACGTAAGCGTTTAGTTTGTTCATTGCCATTTCGTGATTAGCTATAAATGTAGAGTGGGCATCACTATTAGTTTTATTGGTAACAATAAAGATGCCACCACAAGGAATATTAAACTCTTGCGCGGTACGCATTATGGAGAAAAACTCCATATTTTCAAGATCAATTTTAAGAGATGACATTTTTTTTGATAGTTCTACATCGGTTGTTATATAATTACTTGAATTAATTATTACGTCTGAGGTTATACTACTCTCACCACTAACTATTAGGTTGTCAATTGGAGTGTAGGCCTGTTTTTGTAAAAAAGATAGTTCAATGTTTGATGCACTTTTACTTGTTACTATATCAAATATATTATATTTGGCATAACTTCCTGCTGTTCCCACAAATAATAGATATGATGGTGCTTCCATAATACATAATCTTGTTGTGTTAATAGCACTCTCAACTAGTCCAATACCAACGGGCGTTGCGAAATCAAAGCTTTCACTATTTCCAGCACATAGTATCATATGCGCACCGGTATATTGTTATTCTTTAAATGTCTTTTTAAATCCATAATATCAATTTCTCGAAAATGAAAAATAGAAGCAGCAAGTGCAGCGTCTGCACCATGTTCAAAAACATCTTGAATATGTTCCATTGTACCAGCTCCACCACTAGCAATTACAGGCACATGCAAAAGATGTGAAATTTTTTCTGTAATTTCAATATCAAATCCAGCTTTTGTACCGTCAGCGTCCATAGATGTTAGTAAAATTTCACCAGCCCCACGTTCGACTACTTCAGTAGCCCACTCTATGGCATCGATACCAGTATCTACTCTACCCCCATTTATAAAAACATGATAAGTACCATTTTTAGTACGTTTAACATCAATTGCCACAACAATACATTGACTACCAAATCTTTTAGAAGCTTCATTTATAAAGTCTGGATTTTTAATGGCTGCTGAATTTATACTTACCTTATCGCATCCAACATTTAAAAGTTTATAAATATCATCTAATGTTCTAATCCCACCACCTACTGTTAAGGGGATGAAAATCTCTTTTGCAACCTCTTCTACAATATGTACAATAGTATCACGCTCCTCATTACTTGCTGTAATGTCTAAAAATGTAATTTCATCAGCGCCCTCTTCATTGTATCTGCGCGCTACCTCTACAGGATCTCCCGCATCTTTTAAACCAATAAAATTAACACCCTTTACTACTCTTCCATTCTTGACATCAAGACAGGGAATAATTCGTTTTGCAAAATAGTTCATTTTCACCTCTTCAAAGATGAAATATTATCGTAATTTTGTTTTCTATAAGAGTAATTTAGATACCATGCAATAAATGATTGATGATAATGTAAAAGCTAAAAAGTTTTTTGGTCAGAATTTTTTGCATGATGAGACTATATTAAGAGAAATAATCGAAGCGATTCCCAATACAACTACAAAAAAAATTGTGGAAATTGGGCCTGGCTTAGGTGATTTGACTTCACATTTATTGAAATTCAATAATGTAGAAGCTTTTGAGGTCGATACCGATTTATGCGAACGTTTAAGTGTTCGTTTCAAAAATGAGTTAGAGAATTCTACCTTTATTCTTGCATGTGGCGATGTATTAAAGGCGTGGAGAGAGCAGAACTTAGTTAATTATCAATACAGTATGGTAGCTAACCTACCATACTACATTGCTACAAACATCATCTTGCAAGCTCTTAATGATGAGCGGTGTGAGGCTATAACGGTTATGGTTCAAAAAGAGGTTGCTCTGAAATTTGCAGCTTCTTGTAATACCAAACCATTTAGTGCGCTATCTGTAATTGCCCAAAGTGCAGGTGATGTTGATATAGCTTTAGAAGTACCACCAGAGGCGTTTAACCCGGCGCCAAAAGTAACTTCTGCAGTTCTGCGAATAAAAAAAAATAAAAGTTGTTGTAGTAAGCGATTTAATGCAATGTTACGCATAGCATTTTCGCAGCCTCGCAAAACTTTACAAAAGAATCTCAGTTCTCATTATGAAAAGGCGAAAGTAATTTCTGCCATAAAAACACTTAATCTAAGTCCAACGGTTCGTCCCCATCAGATAGAAGTGTCAAATTACCATCAACTCTATATGCTTTTTGAAGGGAGTACGGATGGATTTACAAGAAAATAGTGATAGTGCCAACAATAGTGAGGCAAAAAACAGTGAACAAAAAAAGAATGAGGTAGCAAAGAAAGAGAAACAAGAGAGCGATCGCTCAGCCTACCATAAGAGCCAAAGTAAAAATAGACCTACAGGTAACCGCGAACAAAGAGATAATAACTATACAAAAAGCGGTGATAACAAAAGTAACCAAAAGAGTGGTGGTAGAAGTAACTCACCAAGAGACGCAAAAAAGGGTGGGCGTTCTAAGTTTGCAGCAGCAACTGATAAATCCCTGCAAGATTGTGTAGCAAGAAATCAAAAAATTCATGAAGCGAGATTAAATCCTAATAATAAAATAAATATTAATAATGATGCAAAAATTAGAATAACTCCACTTGGTGGTCTTGGTGAAATCGGTGGAAATATTACCGTATTTGAAACTGAAAAAGAGGCAATTTTAGTTGATGTTGGTATGAGTTTTCCTGATGAAGAGATGCATGGTGTAGATATTTTAGTACCTGACTTTACATATTTGCGCCAGATTAAAGATAAGTTAGTAGCTATTATTATTACACATGGACACGAAGATCATATTGGCGCAGTGTCATATCTTTTTAAAGAGATGCAACTACCAATTTATGCAACTGCCCTTCCACTAGCAATGATTGCTAATCGTTTTGAAGAGCATCACATGCAAGAGTTTAAGAAATATTTTCGTCCAATTGAAAAACGTACTATTGTGAAAGTAGGAAATGACTTTGACATTGAGTGGATGCATATGACTCACTCAATTATAGATGCCTCATCTCTTGCAATTACAACTGATGCTGGTACTGTAATTCATACAGGTGACTTTAAAATTGATCATACACCAATTGATGGTTATACAGCAGACTTACATAGATTCGCTCACTATGGAGAGCGTGGGGTTTTATGTATGTTAAGCGATAGTACTAATTCACATAATCCTGGTATGACTATGAGCGAACTTAGTGTTGCACCTGCACTAGATAGACTCTATGCTAAGGTAAAGGGAAGAGTTTTTGTTTCAACTTTTTCATCAAACGTACACCGTGTTTATCAAGCGATTGACTATGGAATTAAATATGGTCGTAAAGTTTGTGTAATAGGGCGCTCAATGGAACGTAACTTAGAGCTTGCGATGAATTATGACTATATTAAATTACCATCTAGCTCATTTATCGAACCTCATGAACTTGGTCGTTACAAAGATAACGAAATATTAATTGTTACAACAGGCTCACAAGGTGAGACTAATAGCGCACTTTTTCGTATGTCGATTGGTGAACACCGTCATGTAAAAATTAAACCCACAGATACGGTTATCCTCTCAGCACGTGCTATTCCTGGTAATGAGGGATCAATTTCTAAGGTGGTGAACCACTTGCAACGTGCAGGTGCACATGTTCTTCACAACATACGGGACATCCATGTTTCTGGGCATGGCGCGCAAGAAGAGCAAAAGCTTTTAATTCGTTTAGTTCAACCAAAATTCTTCCTACCAATACATGGTGAATTTAACCATATTATGAAACATAAAGATACTGCAATTACATGTGGCGTGCAAGAGAGAAATATATATTTAATGGAAGATGGTGATCAAATTGAAGTAAGTGCGCGTACTATGAGAAAAGTGCGTAGTGTTAAAACTGGTAAAACTTACATAGATAATCAAAATAATCATACAATTGAAAATGATATAGTATTAGATCGTCAATCATTAGCAACAGAGGGTATTGTAAATATTGTTGCTCAAGTTTCAAAATCAGATAGTAAATTAATAGGACATCCTCGTGTTAGCACATTTGGAATTATAGCAAATAAGCAAGAACACGCTTTTGGTAATGAGATTGCTGGAGTATTAGAACAATATATGTTAAATATTAAACCTGGCCTAATAGAAAATTCAAGAGCTATGGAAAATGATTTACGTGGTGTTGTACGTAAACATATATATAGAAAAACAAAAAAATATCCAATGATAGTCCCAACTCTATTTGTGATGTAAGAAGCGAACAGAAAAAGCCAACTTTTTGGCTTTTTTTAGGATAGAAAATAAAGTAGATATACGTAGCACTTGTGATAAATTAGAAACTTTAGTTAACAAATAATTTCTTTAATTTTCTTTAATAAAGAGGAGTAAATTAATCCTATTACTTGCTCCTTAAGAGATTTACAATAAAATCCTATTGAGTCTTTAAATGGACTTAAAACATACTCCCCCTAATAGAATGTTTTAGTGAGAATCTTCTTCCCCCTAGAAGATTCCACCGCTACTCTCCTTTAGACACAGAAAGCCTTTTTGCTTTCTGTTTTTTAGATATAATTTCTTTCATGAATAATAAAAACAGTTATATAGAAATCGCAAAACAGACTCTCAATATTGAAGCATCTACTCTAAGTGCTGCTGCTGCTAAACTAGATAGCACAATTGAACGTGCAGTAGAGATGATTGCAAAGAGTAATGGTAAATTGGTAATTACAGGTGTTGGTAAATCAGGATTAATCGGTGCAAAGATGGCAGCTACATTTGCATCAACTGGGACACCTAGTTTCTTTTTACATCCAACAGAAGCACTTCATGGTGATTTAGGAATGATAGACAGCTCTGATGTTGTATTAGCTATTAGTTATAGTGGTGAGAGTGAAGAACTCAGTAGCATCCTACCTCACATTAGACGTTTTAAAACTAAGATAATAGGAATGAGTAGAGATAACTCTTCAACACTTGCAAAACATTCAGATGTACATATTCAGTTAAATGTTGAACAAGAGGCGTGTCCCCTAGGTGTGGCACCTACTAGTTCAACAACTTTAACATTAGCACTTGGTGATGCTTTAGCTGTCTGTTTAATGAATAAGCGTGAATTCAAAAAAGATGATTTTGCATCTTTTCATCCTGGTGGTTCACTTGGTAAACAGCTGTATGTACGTGTACAGGATTTAATGCGTAAAGATGATTTACCAATTGGTTCAGATGAGTGTTCTATGCGTTTGGCACTTGTTAAAATTACTGAGGGACGTTTAGGTAATTTATTATTAGTTGATGAGTTTGGACGTTTAACGGCAATGGTAAGTGATGGAGATGTTAGGCGTGCGCTTATGGGTGAAGATTTTTCATTAGATGATAGTGCAATAAAATATTCGAATAAAGAGCCTAAAGTCATAAGTGATGCATCTATGCTCGCTAGTGAGGCACTCTCCATCATAGAAACATATAAGATACAGATGTTAGCTGTTGTTGATACATCAAGAAGAGTCCTTGGTGTTCTTCACATTCATGATTTAGTTGAAGCTGGAATTAAGTAATGAGATTAAACAAATTTATTGCACACAATAGTTCATATTCACGTCGTGAGGCTGAAAAAGTTATAGCTAATGGAGATGTTAAAATTGATAAAGAGGTTGTCACAGATCCTGCTCGTGATGTAGATGAAGAGAGTGGGGTGTACTTGCATAATAAGTTACTTAAAGTTCGTGATGGTTTTACTGTAATTGTTTACAATAAACCTAAAGGTGAACTTGTAACAAAGAGCGATCCAAAGGGCAGGCGTACTATTTATGACACATTAGGTAAAAGATATGGTGCTTATATGCCAATTGGTCGACTAGACTTTGCCTCTGAGGGACTTTTACTTTTAACAGATAGTTCAGAAGTTGCAGACTCATTGATGACAAGTAAACTAGAGCGTGTTTATAACATTAAAGTTAGTGGTAATGTTCCAGCAGATTTACAAGAGGCAATGAAGACAGGCATTCACCTAGATGATGCAACAGCAGGCGCACACGCAGAAAGTAGAACAACATCAATGGATTTTGCACCTTTTATAGGGTTTAAAATTTTAAAAGATCATCCAAAATATTCACGTCTTAGAATTGCTCTAAATGAGGGTAAAAATAGAGAGATACGTAGGTTTTTTGCCTATTTTGAAAGAGATGTACTTGATCTGCGTCGTGTATCCTTTGGTGGGATTGAATTAAATTCTTTACCTGAGGGAAAAACTAGATTTTTAGAAAAGAGTGAATATAATAGTTTACATAAATATTTAAAGCTTAAAAGGAAAGAGTCAAATGACAAAGATAGCCGTGACCTCAAAACATAAAACTGAGATGATAGATATTACAGTAGAGGTTAAAGAGGAGATTATAAAGTCTGGTGTTAAAGATGGTATTTGCGTAATTACTGCGCAACACACAACAGCTTCTATAATGCTTTTTGAAAAGATGGATCCAAACTTACAAAGAGATTTTTTAAGTGAAATAAAACGAAAAATTCCAGACGATAGAGCCTACTCACACCTTGGAGGAAATGGCGCTGCTCATATGAAGGCATCATTTATAGGTAGTAGTATGACATTACCAGTATCAAGTGCCGCGCCGATGCTTGGTGAGTGGCAGGGAATATTTTTCTGTGATTTTGATGGACCTAGGGAGAGAACAGTTGTTATCAGCGTTGTAAATGGCTGATTTTACTACACTTCTGCGTCCATCAACGCTTAATGAAATCTCTGGACAACAACATCTCGTAAAAGATGGAGCTCCATTTAGAGTATTAATAGAAAATTTCTCTCTTGGACATAGCTTCTTTTTTGGTCCAGCAGGTGTTGGCAAAACTACACTAGCTCGTGTGATTGCGACATCACTAGGACTCCCTTTTTATGAACGTAATGCGACTGATTTGAAAGTTGATGATTTACGTAAAATTTTTAAACAGTATCAAAATGCTTTAGAGAAACCATTAATATTTATTGATGAGATCCATAGATTAGCAAAAAATCAGCAAGAGGTATTGCTTCCTATTATGGAGCAAAATAGCGCTCTTATAATTGGTGCATCAACTGAAAATCCATTTTTCTCATTAACTTCAGCTATGCGATCTAGGGCGATGCTTTTTGAACTTTTTGCATTAGAGGCAAATGATTTAGAGTTGCTCTTAGATAGGGCATTAGAGAGTACATCTTTGACTTTAGATAGTGACGCTAGAGAGTATTTGATTCACTCTAGCGGAGGTGATGCTAGGGCTATGCTTAAACTGCTTGAGTTTGCATCAAATGTTAATAAAAAAATAGATGAAAAATTACTGCGTAGCTTGCGTCCAACATCATTAAATGATGGTAGCTCTGAAAAAACGGTTCATTATGATTTGGCAAGTGCTTTAATTAAAAGCATAAGAGGAAGTGACCTAGATGCTTCTGTTTATTATCTAGCTCGTTTAATTGAGGGTGGGGAAAATCCAGAATTTATAGCTCGTAGGCTCGTAATTTTAGCGAGTGAAGATGTAGGAAATGCAAATCCGCAAGCTCTAAGTTTAGCAACATCAACAATGATGGCAGTTAGTCGCATTGGTTACCCTGAAGCTAGAATTATTCTTTCTCAATGTGTAATATATTTAGCATCATCTCCAAAATCAAATAGTGCATATAATGCCATAAATTCAGCGCAACATGCTGTGCAAAATGGGACACTTTTAAAAGTACCAGAACATATTTCTCAGCACAATAAAGGCAAAGGTTATCTCTATCCTCATGATTATGGTGGTTGGGTTGAACAAGAATATCTTAAGAATCCTCTTAAGTTTGTCGAACTTAGACCTATTGGATTTGAGCAAAAATTAATATCTTGGTTAGAGCAGATAAAACAAAAAAACATTTAGGAACACAATTTGCTTTTTCTACGCAAACGCGTAGGGAGAAGCAAAGATGCAAATACAAAGTGCTCTTTCAAATTCACAAAGCTATGAACCATCATCATATGTTAATACAAGAGTTAATAGGAGTTCTACAGATAGCCCCGAACCAGTTCTTCAAGGGATTATACCATTTGAATCAGCGGTTCCATTGAGTCAAAAAGCTTATCAGATTTTTGATAAATTAACAGTTGAATTTAGTACAGATGGTAGATTAGATGCTCAGAACGTCTTTAATGATGCAATATTAAGTGATGCCGCAAACAGGTATATGACATCTCGTGGGATAGAACGATTAGACCAACAACAGGTAGTTCAACAGTTTTTTGATCAATATGGAGGTTCTATGCCCGATGGTGTAATAGCATCAATGTTAAATTCTCGTATAAGTGAATCTGCGAATGCAAATGAGCGAAATTTCTTAACACAATTTAGAGATCTTTTAGAAGAGCCTACTATCTCATTGGATATTTCAATATAGTTTTAAGTTGTTAATAAGTATTATTCTTTAAATTTATTTAAAGAATAGCTATGGACAATAGTTTAAAATTGGTACTAGATGATGAACTAGCAAGACTCCTCCAAAAATTAAATGATAACTATCTTGATTCAAAGATTAATATATATAATGTAGAATTTATAGTAACTAAGAAGATAAAATCTCTTTTTGTTGATATAATAGATAATGTACTTTTTAATAGACTAGAAAGTAGTGATGTTAGAGAGAGTATTCAAGTATCTATTCAAGAGCTATCTCAAATATATATTGATAATGATATTCCATATGTAGTATTGATTAATGAATTAAACTTTGTTCAGAACAACCTTATGCATTTAACTATCGCTCATAAAAATAGTGAAGATGCTTTAGAATTGTTTAAGTTTTTTGATAATGTAGAAGAACATGCAACGGATAATTATCTCCAAAGTTATCTTATTATTTTAAAAACTTATAATAATAATCGTTTGAAGAATTTTAAAGGAACATTAGAAAATGACCTAATAAAGTATTATGAGTCTCATATTGTCTGGATGAACGATTTTGCGAATGCTCTTCTTGAAAAGGATGCGACAAAAATACCTCAAATTAATCATCATGATTGTGGATTTGGAAAATGGTTAGATAGTGAGGAGGTTCATAAATATATTAGTGATGATGAAGAGTATTTGAGACTCTATAAAAATCACAGACAATTGCATCAAGTTGGAAGTCAAGTATTAAATCTTCTAAAGGGTGATATAAAAGATTACCATGCATGTTTAACATATGTTCAAAGGGCTGAAAATATATCTAAATCACTTGGTAATGATTTAGCACTTGTAAATAACAGATTTACTATAAAAATGGCAACAAAAGATCCTCTTACTGGTGTACTAAATCGTTCTTTATTGAATGATTTATTTAATAAACAGTATGAAATTGCAGTTGCTACTCAAAACAGTTTTGTCCTTGCAATGTGCGATCTAGATCACTTTAAATCAGTAAATGATACCTATGGACATCTCTTTGGTGATCAAGTTCTTAAACATTTTACGAAACTTTTAAAAGAGCACTTACGTGTCTCAGACATGATAATACGTTTTGGTGGTGAAGAATTTGTGTTAATATTACCAGCTATGGCATTTGAGGAGGGGTGGAAAATTTTAGATAACTTACGACATACACTTCAAAAAAGCATTATTATTCATGAAGATTACAAAATATCTGTTACAGTTAGTATTGGAGTTATAGAGATTAATCCAACAATTGCTAATCAAGAGTGTCAAAATTCAGTTGAAGCTTGCTTGAAAAAGGCAGATATATTACTTTATGAAGCAAAACAAAATGGTAGAAATAGATTAGAAGGAAGCATTAACTAGTAGCCTTTATTTTAAAGACTACTATTGCTATTGTATGACTAGTTTCTTGTTGTGTATGAGATTCCTACTCTAAATCCTAGGTGATCGTCTGCACTATTAGGTGCATCACCTTGTCTTGCGTCCGAGCGGATGTTGTGCCCCTCTTTAACTTCATCTGGAGTTTGTCCAAATCTTCCAGCACTTCCAGCCCAAGAGCCACCTTTTTGCATTTTTACCGTTTTTTCTTTTGTATATATTGGATCTGTTACTTCAGTAGATGTATAGTCATAACTAGAGTCATACACCCAGTCATTTAAATTACCTGCCATATCTAACAGACCAAAAGGAGATTTTCCAGCAGGATATGCATCAACTGGTGAAATAATTGCGTAACCATCAGTTACTCCAGAGTGAACATGAGATTGCTGAAGATTTGGAAAATATTGTTTAAATGTCTCATCTGCATAGTTTGCCTTAGTACCATCTGGAATATCATTCCCCCAAGGATAGGCACGGCCATCATTACCGCGCGCAGCATATTCCCATTCAGCAGCAGATGGGAGAGTAAACTTTAGTCCTGTTTTCTTTGATAACCAATTCGTATAAGCAATTGAATCATTCCAGCTTACACTATTAACGGGAGACTTATCGTTGATTGTAATTGTAGAATATTCCGCTAAAAGATCTTTAAATGAGTTATCCCAATAATAGCCTTGTTTCTGTACAAAGCCTTCCTCTTCAATGCTATAGACAAATGGACCCTTATTGTCACTATTTAGCATTTCAGATGAGTATTTAGTCTCTGCAACAAATTTTCTATATTGACCAATAGTTACAGGAGTTTTTGCAATCCAGTAACCTCTTAAATTAACTTTGTGTTCAGGATATGGAAGATAGATACCGCCAGTTTCAACTGTTGAGTATTTATTATTTCCCATAGTAAATGATCCAGCTGGCACGTAAATCATAATAATACCATCGCCAAAGTCAGCTTCCCAATATCCTGAAGAGTTTTTGATTAAAGAGTTTGCTCTACTTTTAATAAATGCAATTTCTGCATCAGAGCTTCTTGTTGTATCAGTATCTAGTGAATTATCTACAGTAGATACTGAGCTACTACTTGATGATGAGGTCTCCTCATCGCTTGTACTTAGAGTTATGCTTCGTCCATCATTAGCTATTGAGATACTTTTAAATATTTTTTCAACACTGCCTCCACTAATAGGTGTCCAAGTAAAGTTAGTCAAACTATGTTCCCAAAGCGTAACACTACTTGCATCTTCACCAGAACGAGTATCTGCAATAAATACCCTACCACTATTGGTCATCCAAAAAAACCATTTAATTGGATGTGAACCTGTAAGCTCTTCTGTATAGTCCTGTTTTTGTGAGCTAGTTATTCTATTGTGTTTGTATGAATCTGCATAGCTCAATGATGAGAAAAGTAAAGCTGAAGTAATAATTGATTTAATAACTAATGAGTGCATTTAGAACCTTTAGTAATAGTTTTTATGAATATTACTCATTAATAAGTTATTTTTAGCTTAGATAGAAGAATTGATAAAGTTTGGTTACAAATATTTATGGTACTACACTAATTTATCAGTTATCATCCTCAATTGATTCAGTACGTTTTTTAAAGCCTGTATTTAGTCGTAATTTCAATCCAAGATAATAACTCTTAGTAATTATCTTTTTAAATAAGTAAGCCATATAGCCCCTTACCTTGATAAAGGCAAATATTTCACCAACAGCGTAATGACCTCCTAGTGCAACGAATACACCATCTACTTTGCCGTTATAAGGTTTTGTATTTTTTGAAATGAGATTTTTTTGAATTGCATGTGCGACATATTCGGCACTGTTCTCAGCAGTTTGAGCTGTTGGTGGAAGAACTTTTTTTTCTTTATCTTTTAGCTCTGTGCAGTCACCAACCGTAAATATATTTGGACTAATCCGAAGAGTGTTATTAGGCTGATACTGTCCAATGCGATTGTATGAAAGATTCATATCGGAGTTAATATTGTTGGCAACTATTCCACCAGTAAAAATCATAAATGTGTAATTTAGCGTTGTTCCATCTTTGAAATAGATATTAGATTCATCGACTTTCTCAATAAAGGCGTTTGTCATGATATGTATACCAAGTGATTTAAGTCTTTCATATGTATTTTTAATTATATAATCACTCATCCCCGGTAATATTGTATCGCTGGCATCTATAAGGTAAATATGTAATTCTTTTGCTGATTCACCAATACTTTTACTGTGACGTTTGATAACATCAGCCATATCTGCTGCAATCTCTACACCACTAAGACCTGCACCTCCGATGGTTAGATTATAAATTTGAGACTTAGTAGAGTGTTCTTGTTCTATCTTTTCATAAAGTAATGACTCAAAAGCAGCTCTAAAACGATGACTTCTATAAAGTTTTTTAACACCTAAGCCGTACTTGTCGAGTCCGTCAATAAAACTGAAAAAGTTTGTTCTCGCACCAGTGGCGATAATGAGATAGTTATATGGAAATTTTCCTTCATCAGTCTCTATCTCTTGTGTTTTGGAATGTATAAATTTTACTTTTTTTTGAACAAAGTTAACAGGTTTTTTAAAACCATGACACCAGTTTTTCAGATCTAGTGCAACATCGTGTAAGTCAAAACGACCAGCAATATATCCATAGGCTTCAGTCTGAAGATAATGGTACGGACTTTCATCAAAGAGTGTAATGTCGAGTCTAGAATCTGATGCAAGATGTTCTACAGCTCTTAATCCAGCATAACCAGCACCAATAATGAGAACTTGTTTTTTCATACAGTATCCATAAATTGTTTATGAATTATAACTTATCTACATTCTAATAAGCTTTTTAAGCTGAGGGTTATTCTATCTTTGTAAGAAGCCTATTAATAAATTATTTTTAACTTAACAGAATGAATTGACAAAATTTTGTTACATAATACATTTAAAATATATATAATATTTAAACAATATTTATGGTACTGTACTGGTTTTAAAATTTAAACTAGGTGTAATAAATGAACAATTTGCTAAATGTAAAGAGATTAAGTTTTTTGCGTATGAAATGGAAACTGGCAATAATGATTGTTATTCCATTAATAGTAGTAGCCTTTTTGGGAATTGATAACATTTTAGCTAATAATAAGCAATTAGATAGTTACTCAAACTATTCAAAATTATCAAACAGCGCGTTAATTATCTCAAAACTTATCAATAATATTCAAAATGAACGTTTTAATGCTAGTCTATTTTTAATTAAAACTAAATCTAATAAATATAAAGATTCAATCAAGATAACTGATGAAACATTAATTAAACAAAAGGATTTATTTAAAGAGTATCCAGATGCTAATAAATGGATAAAAAATTTAACTTTTATTAGAGAGAGTGTAATTTCTAGCAATAAAAGTTTAAATGAACTAATTTCAGAGTATTCAAGAGTAATAGATTCTCTTTTATCTATAATATTTTCTATATCTAAAGAGGCACCAAATACGCAAATGGGTCAAAAGATACAGGCCTATTATTACCTACTTTATGCTAGTGATGCTCAGTTGAAGTCCACTCTTTTTGGAGCAAATACATTTACTCGAAATAATTTTGATAAAGGAGTTAGATACAGTTGGCTTTCATCAATTGCAGCAGAAGAGGAATCCCTTAAGAAATTCCATAAACTAGCTACAAAAGAGCAAGTTGCTAAATTAGACGCTTTAGAGGTGTCAAAAACTTTTTCAGATTATATCTCTTTGAGAAAAATTGCTCTTAGTGCAAACAAAATCGGTGGTTTTAATGCTGATGCAAGCAAGTGGGAAAAAACAGCGAAGGTGTGGTTAAATAAATTAGAAGTACTTAATTCAATGATTATAAAAGAGGCAATTCCCTACAGTGATGCTGGAATTAAATGTAGACGTGTATTAGATATATCTCTTAAAGTAGAAAAGCTCTCACGATTTATGCAGATAGAGCAGTTGAGTGTATCATCTTTTCTTTATTCAAAAGAGGATGTCTCATTATTGCTAGAACTTATGAACAAAAATGATAAGCTTTTTGATGATTTAAATAAAGAGTATGCTAAGTTTAAAAATTTAACATTTCGTTATTCAGCAGAGTTAAAGGGTATTATTAAAAAGAGTGTTAATTTGGCTAACAAGCTTCAAGAAGTAAGAAAAAGGTTGAAAAAATCAGAGCGTGTAGAAGATTCGTTAAAAAGTTATTTCTTATTTAGTGAGGCTACAGTAAAAGTGGTTAATGCTATGGGTATGAATACTCAAAATGCACTTTTAGCAACTCCTGTGGTAGCTTGGCAATACTTTCTTCATGCAAGAGAAGTGGCTGCAAAAAGTTCAACAATACTATTATCAGCAATGAGAAGAGATACTTTTAATTCTAGTGATAAACGTTCGTTGATAGAACTTGCTATTTATTATGATTCATATATTCAAGCTTTTAGTGATGCAGATGAAAATGCTATTGCAGGTGAGTTGGAGTATTCAGTTACTGATGAACTATTAAAAGAGATTAAAAGTGTAAGAGAGGGCGCGCTTTTTGTTAAAACAATTGGTGGGTTTGGCGTTAGTCCAACACAATGGTTAGAAGTGGCATTTTCTAAAAAAGATGCTTTAGCTAAGCTATCTAATTCTACTCATGATGAGTTAATAAGTTCAATTTCAGATAAACTCTCTGCATTAAGAGTTAGCAATACTTTTACGATTGCAATTAATATTTTTATTCCAGTTATCGTGTTAATGATTGGAATGATGATTTTATATAATATTAATGGTTCACTTGAAATATTTTCAGATGGTCTTAAAAACTTTTTTTCTTTTATGCGCGGTGAATCTGAGAGACAAGATTTAAATTTAAAAGGAAATGATGAGTTTGCTTTAATGGCAACTCAGATTAATGAGCAGATGAAGCTTTTACAAGAGGGTATTGATATTGACCGTAGGGCTATTGAAGAAGCTACAGAAGTAGCATCAATAGTTGGAAAAGGTGGTCTAAGTAAGCGTATTAAACTTCAAGCTCAAAATCAATCTTTAAAAGAGTTAATATCAGTTATAAATAATATGATGGACAGTATGCAAGATATTTTAATTCAATTTGTACATGTTCTTGCAGAAGCTTCTAAGCATAACTACAAGGCTAAAATTAATTTAGAAGAGGGTATTGATGTTCAAGGTGAAATTGCAGAGTTAGGTCATGATATAAATAAAGTAAATGAGGCAGTTTCATTAATGTTATTTGATTCACAAAAAAATAGTTCAGCACTGCAAGAAAGTTCTGATGAACTAAAAGAGTTTGTAAACTTATTAAATAGCGCAGTTAAAAGTATGCAAGATGATCAAGTTGTTGCAAATGAATCATTAGAACAGATGACACAAATGATACATGACTCAAAAGAGCAATTTAGTGTGGTATCAACACAAAGTGATTCAGTTGTTAAAGTTGTAGGTGTTATTAAAGATATAGCAGGACAGACAAACCTGTTAGCACTAAATGCTGCAATTGAAGCAGCACGTGCTGGTGAACATGGACGAGGCTTTGCTGTTGTTGCTGATGAGGTACGAAAATTAGCTGAGCGAACACAAAACTCTTTAGATGAGATTAACGGTTATATTAGCACACTTGGACAATCAATTTCTCAAGTATCAGAACAGACATCAACGCAAACAGAGCAGATTAGTAAAGTAAACGAGGTAATGAACTCTTTAGATAAAATGGTTGTACATATTAGAAATGTATCAGGCGATATTGATAAAGCTTCAGGAGATACCTCAGCAGTTGCAGAAGTTATAATTACAAATTTAAAAGCTAATCAATTTAATGGTAAAGAGACAATATAGATAAAATTTCAGTAAATTAATTTAACTTTAAATAGAAATCAGCTACTATTCGCTTCCGTCAAAAATTGCCCTACATTTTAATGTGTGCATTGTAGCAAGGGCAAACCAACCAAAGAACGGAAGAAAAACAAAGGAATGAATAGTGCCTACTATTAATCAATTAATTCGCAAAGAGCGAAAAAGGGTGGTTAAGAAATCAAAATCACCTGCATTAGAAAGCTGCCCGCAACGTCGTGGTGTGTGTACTCGTGTATATACAACTACGCCTAAAAAGCCAAACTCGGCTTTACGTAAAGTTGCAAAAGTTCGTCTTACTACAGGATTTGAAGTAATTAGCTACATTGGTGGAGAGGGTCACAACCTTCAAGAACACTCAATCGTACTAGTTCGTGGTGGTCGTGTAAAAGATTTACCTGGTGTTAAGTATCACATCGTTCGTGGTGCATTAGATACTGCCGGTGTTGCTAACAGAAATGTTGCTCGTTCTAAATATGGAACAAAAAAACCTAAAAAATAGAAATACTAAAAATTAGGTCAAAGTAATTGATGCAGGTTTCAGACATAGGTGCTGAGAACTTGAGTAAATTTAACAATATAAATTGAAGGAATTAACGTGAGAAGAAGAAAAGCTCCCGTACGTGAAGTAATGCCAGATCCACTATACAATAGTGTAATAGTTACTCGTTTTGTAAATAAGTTGATGAAAGATGGCAAAAAAAGTGCTGCTGAGAAAATCATTTATAATGCTTTAGCGCATATTAGCTCTAAAGATGAGTTAGAGGGAATTGAAGTTTTTACAGCGGCTATTGAAAATGTTAAACCAATCTTAGAGGTTAAGAGCCGTAGAGTTGGTGGTGCGACATATCAAGTTCCAGTTGAAGTTCGTCCTGTTCGTCAGTTATCACTGGGGATCAGATGGTTGGTTGATGCGTCTCGTAAAAGAAACGAGCGTACTATGGCATTACGTTTAGCTAATGAGCTAATGGATGCTGCTACAAATAAAGGTTCTGCTTTCAAAAAGAAAGAAGATACATACAAAATGGCTGAAGCAAATAAAGCTTTCGCTCATTACCGTTGGTAGGGAGAAAGCATGTCAAGAAGTACAACTCTTAATGATGTTAGAAATATCGGTATCGCTGCACACATTGATGCTGGTAAAACTACTACAACAGAACGTATCTTGTTTTATACGGGAATTTCACATAAAATTGGTGAGGTTCACGATGGTGCTGCTACTATGGACTGGATGGAACAAGAAAAGGAGCGTGGTATTACAATTACTTCAGCTGCAACTACTTGTTCGTGGGATGGTAAACAGATTAACATTATAGATACTCCAGGCCACGTTGATTTTACAATTGAAGTTGAGCGTTCTATGCGTGTTCTCGATGGTGCAGTTTCTGTATTTTGTGCTGTTGGTGGTGTTCAACCACAATCTGAGACTGTATGGCGTCAACGTAATCGTTATGGTGTGCCATCACTTGTTTTTGTTAATAAAATGGACAGGACTGGTGCTGATTTTTATATGGTTGAAGAGCAAATTAAAAGCCGTCTAAAAGGGAATCCAGTTCCAATTCAATTACCAATTGGAGCAGAAGAAGATTTTCAAGGCATTATAGACCTTGTTAAAATGAAAGCTATTGTTTGGGATCAAGATGCTGCTATGGGTTCTAACTACCATATAGAAGAGATTCCAGCTAATCTTGCTGATAAAGCTGCTGAATACCGTGAAAAGATGATTGAATCAATCGCTGAGACTGATGGTAATGAAGAGCTAATGGAAAAATTCTTAGAGGGTGAAGAGCTCTCTGAAGAAGAAATTGTTGGGGCTATTAAATCAGCAACTCTTAGCATGAACATTGTTCCAATGACTTGTGGAACAGCATTTAAAAACAAAGGTGTTCAGACTCTACTTGACGCTGTTGTTGCATATATGCCATCTCCACTTGAAGCTAAAAGAATTACTGGTATTAAAGAAGATGAAGAAGAGACAGAGTTAACTATTGAATCAACTGATGATGGTGAAGTAGCTGCCCTTGCTTTTAAAATTATGACTGATCCATTTGTTGGACAGTTGACTTTTGTTCGTATGTACCGTGGTGTGATGGAGAGTGGAACATACCTTTACAATACAACTAAAAACAAAAAAGAGCGTATTGGTCGTCTTCTTAAGATGCACGCTAATAAACGTGAAGAGATTAAAGAACTTTATGCTGGTGAAATTGGTGCGGTTGTTGGTTTAAAATCTACAACTACTGGTGATACTCTTGCTGGTGAAAAAGATAAAGTAATCTTAGAGAAAATGGACTTCCCAGATCCAGTTATCTCTGTTGCAGTTGAGCCAAAAACTAAAGCAGATCAAGAGAAAATGGGTATTGCCTTGCAGAAACTTGCAGCTGAAGATCCATCTTTTAGAGTATCTACTGATGAAGAATCAGGTCAGACAATTATTTCTGGAATGGGTGAGCTTCACTTAGAGATTCTAGTTGATAGAATGATGCGTGAGTTTACAGTTGAGGCTGAGGTTGGAAAACCACAAGTTGCATATCGTGAAACTATTCGTAAAGAAGTTATTCAAGAGTATAAATACGCTAAACAATCTGGTGGTCGTGGACAATATGGTCATGTATTTTTACGTATTATGCCAGTTGAAGCTGGTACTGGTTATGAATTTTTTGATGAAACAAAAGGTGGATCAGTTCCTCGTGAATTTATTCCAGCTGTTGATAAAGGTATCCAAGAAGCACTTGAAAATGGTGTAATGGCAGGTTATCCTGTTGTTGATGTTCAAGTTGCACTAACTGATGGTTCTTATCATGATGTGGATTCAAATGAGATGGCATTTAAACTTGCTGCTTCTATGGGTATGAAAGAGGGATGTCGCGCTGCGAAACCTGTAATTTTAGAGCCTCAAATGAAAGTTGAAGTTGAAGTTCCTGAAGATTATATGGGTGATGTTATCGGTGACCTTAACCGTCGTCGTGGGCAGATTAACTCAATGGATGATCGTCATGGTAATAAAATTATTGATGCGTTCGTACCATTATCTGAAATGTTTGGTTACTCTACAGATTTACGTAGTAGTACTCAAGGACGTGGGACATACTCTATGGAGTTTGACCACTACGAAGAAGTTCCAAAAAGCGTTGCAGAAGAGATTATTAAAAAACGTAACGGATAAATTGTTCTCCCCTCTTGGGGAGAAATGCTAAAACTTTCCAGAAATTTTACTTATTTTTGTCCCGATAGCTCAGCAGGATAGAGCACAAAATTCCTAATTTTGAGGCCATGCGTTCGAATCGCATTCGGGACACTCTTTCTAATAGACTGTTTACATAATTATTAGGATAAGCTATTTTATGTTAGAGTCTTGATATGAAAAATACAATTAGGCAATATATCTCAAATAGTAAAATATGAGTGAAAAAATATATAATCTTTTAGAGAATCCAAGAAGTAAATTATTTGTAAAAATAAATTTTATTATTTATGGATTAATTATTTTAAATCTTACTGCTATCTCTTTAGAATCTGTTGATGAAATTCGTATTAACCATAAAACTGCTCTTGAAAATATAGAGCATTTTACTATGATACTATTTAGTTTAGAATATATTCTTAGATTAATTTCAGCTAAACATACTAAAGTATATAAAACAGATGGACTTTTAGGTTATTTGACATCAGCAACACATCTGATTGATTTTATAGCATTAGTACCATACTATGTCACATTTTTTGGATTTAATTCCACTTTTTTGAGGGGATTTAGGCTTTTAAGAGTTTTTAAACTTTTACATATGAATAAATTATCAAAATTTGATGATTTATTGAAAAAGATTTTTAGAGATAGAAAAGAAGAATTTCTATTTCTTTTAGCATTTACTTTAGTTGTTTTGATTGTAGTTAGTTTTTTGGTTTATCATTTTGAGCATGAAGTGCAACCAGAGGTCTTTACAAGTATTCCTGAGACTATTTGGTGGTCAATCGTGACTCTAACAACAGTAGGTTATGGCGATATGTTTCCAATAACAGCTATTGGTAAATTCTTAACATCTATCTTTGTACTCCTAGGTGTAGCCTTTGTCGCAATTCCAAGTGCGATACTTGCATCATCTTTTGTAGAAGAGTTTGAAAAAAAGAGAGATAAAGATAAAAGGGTTAGATGCTATAAGTGTAAATCAACAAAAATTGAGATTGAAAATATTGATTTAACATCTTTAGGTGGTGAGAAATTTAAAACATTAATGCACAAATGTCAAAAATGTGGAAATCATTGGGGTACATTTACTTAATATAGTTAGCTTAAATAGACATGCTTAAATTAAAGTGCTTTTAGATAACATTACAAATTAATAATCTTTCGATCTCTCGCCTTAAGAATACTTCAATTTACATAATATAAAAAGGTATTATTTGTCATTTACAACACTCGGGCTTTCTGAGCCATTATTACGTGCTATCGCTGAACAAGGTTATACAGAACCTACTCCTATTCAAAAACAGGCTATTCCTACAATTTTAAGCAATAAAGATGTTTTAGCTGGCGCTCAAACTGGAACAGGTAAAACCGCAGGATTTACGTTGCCTCTTTTAGAACAGTTGAGTCAACAAGCAGCTCCCATAAAAGGTAAAGCTCCTATACGAGCACTTATTTTAACTCCTACACGTGAACTTGCGGCGCAAGTTGGTGAAAGTGTTAAAACATACGGAAAATATCTTCCCTTTAAAGCAACTATTATTTTTGGTGGTGTTGGCATTCACCCACAAATTGCAACTCTTAAAAAGGGTGTAGATATTGTTATAGCAACACCTGGTAGGCTATTAGATCTTGTAAATCAAAAAGCAATTGATTTATCAAAAGTAGAATATTTAATCCTTGATGAAGCAGATAGAATGCTTGATATGGGTTTTATTCATGATATTAAAAAGGTTCTTACACTTTTACCAAAAAAACGTCAAAACCTGCTCTTTTCTGCTACATTTTCTAATGAAATAAAAAGATTAGCAGACAACCTTTTAAACTCACCAATTTTAATTGAAGTAGCTCGCAGAAATACGGCTTCTGAAAGCGTTGAACAAGTTGTTCATCCTGTTGATAGAGAGCGCAAACGTGAACTATTAGCACATCTAATTAAAGAGAATGATTGGCGTCAAGTTCTTGTTTTTACACGTACTAAGCATGGTGCTAATCGTCTTAGTGAGCAATTAGAGAAAAATAAAATAAGTTCTGCTGCAATTCATGGAAATAAAAGTCAAAGTGCTCGTACGAAAGCATTAGATAATTTCAAAAAAGGGCATGTAAGGGTATTGGTTGCAACTGACATTGCAGCGCGTGGTATTGACATTGACCAACTTCCACATGTTGTAAATTATGAGCTACCAAATGTTCCAGAAGATTATGTTCACCGCATTGGTAGAACTGGACGAGCTGGAAATGAGGGTGAAGCTATGTCTTTAGTTTGTGTTGATGAAAACAAACTTTTAAAAGATATTGAAAGATTAATAAAAAAAGAGATTCCTAAAGTTGTAGTTGATGGATTTAAACCAGATCCTTCCATTAAAGCTGAACCTATCCAGCAAAGAAGTCAGTCACATAGAAATAAATCAAATCAAGCAAATGAGCCTAAGCAGGCACGTTCACATGCTGATCGTAATAGGCAATCAAGACGAGATAACAGAAGTTCTGCACCTAGTAAAGAGAGTAGAAATCACAGAGGAGGTAATAGATAATGGCGAGAACTAATTATTCGTATGAGAAACGAGGTAGAGAACTAGAAAAACAGAAAAAACAAGAAGAAAAACGCCAAAAAAAGATGGCTAAGAGAGATACAAATGAAGATGAAGATGTAGAAGCGCAAGCAAAAACGTCTTCTACTAATATAGAACCAACTTCAAATTAGTTCATCCAGCGTCTTAGGTCATAACCATCACTAGGGCGCTTGAGCTCTTTTTGTACAAGTTTTTTTCTCATTTTTATTCCATCAACAAACTTAAAATCAAAACGTTCAAAAAATGTAACTGCTTTATGGTTAAATGAGCAATCAATCACTAGTTGTTCGTAAATCACACTAGCTTCTAAAAAGATTTGATTAATCATCATTGAGCCGATGCCGTTATTTTGATATTCTGGTTTAACACAAATGAGTAGGGTAGGTTCTGAATCTATTAAACGAATCCAAACAGCACCCGCAATCTGTCCACTAACTAGTGCATAAATTCCAACATCTGTAGTGTTATAACCAAAGTCTTTTGCATAAATATTTAGTTCTGGATTTTTCTCTTTTTTACCTGTTGCGTAGTGAAGTAGATCTATGAGAATTGTATGTTCTGAAGATCTTAAAAAATATAGTGTTGGATTCATGGGCGCTATTATACAAGCAAGAGTAAGTTTAATAGCTGAAAGGAAATTTATAATACAATGTACTATGTTATGTGAGGTTTGTTTGTAAAAAAAATATTACATTTAGTATGATATTAACATTTATTATAGGTGTGTCATTAACTATAACTATTTTTCTTAAAGCACGGGAATGGGAACAGGCCAGGATTCAACAAACTTTTGACTTTATTGCACAAGGTAGGTTGTCTGCTTTTAGTACTGATATGTCTAGACAGCAAGAAGTTGTTAACTCTATTGCAAATTTATTTACATCATCAACGCATGTTACACGAAAAGAGTTTCATAATTTTGTAGAAAATACTTTAAATAGAAATTTAAATATTCTTGGACTTTCATGGAATCCATTAATTAAACATAATGAACTCAAAGAGTATACAAAAAAAGCTATCAAAGGTGGAATTACCAATTTTGAAATTACATCTTTAAACTCTAATGGTGAGCATATAAAATCTCCCGTGTAAGATGAATACATAGCTGTTTATTATATAGAGCCATATTTAAAAAATAAAAAAGCGATGGGGTTTAATATCGCTTCGCATCCAGCTAGAGTAGAAGCTATTAGAAAAGCTATTGAAACTGGACAAACTGTAATTACAAAGAGAATAAATCTTGTTCAAGGTAATGATAAGCTATTTGGTTATTTGATGCTAAAAGCGATATACGAAAAAGAAAAAAGTATTGATACCATTGAACAACGACGTAAATATTTTACTGGTTTATCTGTAGGAGTATCTACCTTTAAAAATTGGTTGCCGTTGTCAATGCGTGAGATTACTTCTTCTGTCATAGATTTTTTAATACTAGATACAACAGAACCAATTGATATAAAATTTCTTCATTCTAATTTATCACAAATAGGCGATAATACTTCAAAAACAAATTTAGAACAAATTGGACATGCAAAGAATGGGTTGTATTGGGAAGCTACAATTGATGTTCTTGGACGTAAATGGTCTTTTTTATTTACATCTACATCTAAATTTATTGAGAATAATAGACATTGGCAATCATGGGTATTTCTATTAGTAGGGTTTATAATTACATATCTTTTATTGCTTACTCTATCTATTAAATCAAAAAATTTAAAAGAGTTAAGAGAAAATAAAAATACACTTGAGATTAGAGTTCAAGAGGAGTTAGAAAAGAATAAAAAATAGACTGCTTATCTTGTACAACAATCAAGACTGGCACAAATTGGCGAGATGCTAAGTATGACAGCTCATCAGTGGAGGCAATCTTTAGGCGCAATTTCTGTAGTATCTAGTGTTCTTAGTGTAAAAATTAAACTAAAAGCATTTGATTTAAAAGAAGATAAAGGACGCAAAGAGTGTGAAATTTATTTTATTGAACATCTTGAAAGGCTTGGTAAGTTCGTGCAATCTTTAACTATGACAATAAATGATTTTAAAGATTTTTATAAACCAGATCTTGCAACTAGCCATGTTTTAATTAATGAACCAATTGATAAAGCACTTGGTATTATGAAAGATTCTCTTAAAACTGACGGCATAGATGTTGTAGAAAAATATAGTTGTAGTGAGAAAGTAAATATTCATAGTAACGAGATGATGCAAGTTATTTTAAATATCTTAAATAATTCTAAAGACAATTTCAGAGGAAAAGGTATAGATAGCCAAAGAATATCAATTATATGTACAGATAGTGATAATGAAATAACTATAAAAATTTGTGACAATGGTGGTGGAATACCAGAAGATATTCTACCTAAAATATTTAATCCATATTTTTCTACTAAAAATGTAAAAAATGGAACAGGCTTAGGACTTTACATGTCTAAAATTATTATAGAAGAGCATCATAAAGGAAGTTTTACTGCAACTAATATTGATGATGGAGTATGTTTTACTATTGTTTTTAACAAGTAATAGAGTAACTACACTAAGCTAAGTCCTACTTTGCCTTTTTCGCTCATTACAGATTTAGTTGCTTATTTACAACATTTAGTTAAAATACCAGCTATTCGTAACATTAGAGGAATAAATGGAGAAAGCAAATGATTTTTATAGCATTTTAAATGCTGTAGAGTTTAATAGTCCTGTAGATAAAGATGACGATTTTTTTACAGACTTTAAAGGTCTTAGAAAAGGTTTTAGTGAGAAAAAAATCTTTAAGATGCTTAACATTAATCCTAATACAAAAGAGTGCAATAGCCTTAATACTACACAAAGAGTATTTCTCTCAGGTCATAGAGGCACAGGAAAAACAACAGAGTTACTAAAGTTAAAACAAGAGATAGATGCTACTAAATGCTTTTTAGTCGTTTTTTGTGACGTAGGCAAAGAAGAACTAGATGTTAATAACATTGACTTTGTAGATGTTGTGATATTTATGTTAGAACAGTTGGTAAAAGAGTTAAAAGATAAAAAGATTAATATAAAATCAAAAGATGTTGAATCTTTTTATAAGTGGTACAATCAAAGAATTTTAGAAATTAACAAAACTGTAGATGTGTCTGCAACAATTGAGACAGAAGCTAGTGCAGGCTTTACAATTCCATCTTTATTTAAACTTGTAAGTAAAACAAAAGCAAAACTTTCTGCTTCACAAGATACTAAAGATAAAATAAGAAGAGTTTTTATTAATAAATTTTCAGATTTCAGTATGAAGTTTAATGAATTTATTTTAAATATTAAAGAGACTATGAATAAAGAGAGTGTCGCAAAAGATTTACTTTTTATTGTAGATGGTTTTGAAAAAATAGGAACACTAGAGGCTAGAAGAAAGATTTTAATAGACAATTCAAATAAATTTGTAGAGATACAATCAAATATGATAATTGCACTTCCAATTGAACTTTTTAGCCAAGTGAGTGTTTTAAGTACATTCTCTACACCTATCTCATTTCCATTAATTACATTAGATGATGATGGAACAAAGAAGTTTATAGACTTTATAAAAAAGAGAGTAGATGAGTCACTTTTTAAAGATGAAGCTACAATAAAAGAGATAATAAAATATGGCGCTGGCTCACCTAGAGAGACTCTAAAAATAATTGAAGAGGCCTATTTAGCAGCTGAAAATGAGATAATAGATTTAGCTAGCATAATAGATGCTAAAAATAAAATCTCTAATGAAATCGTAGACTATTTAACTGCTGATGAATTAGCTATATTAAAAGAGTTTAAGAGTAATCCAAATATCGCTTATAGCCCTGAATTAGCATCTTTGCTTGTAAAAAAAGTTTTTTTAAAATATGGTGATGGAAGTGAAATGAAGATAAATCCAATTATAGAAGAGAATGTCAAATATAAAAAATTGGTTGAAATAGAGTAAAGTTTGAGCTTTGAACTAAACTTTGAACAACTACAAGGCAAACTAAAAAAGATACTAAATCCTAAACGCTTTAGATTCATTGTTATTTTGTACCCAAACCCTAAAACAATCATAGAGATAAAAAAACATATCTCAAAAACTTTCCCTCAAAGCTTGGTAAATAATTTAGATGTTAAAAATAGATCCTACCAAGAAATCTCTAGTGAACTATACAAAAATAGTGAGGGCTTTGTCTATATAGATGATTTTGAAGAGATTTTAAATAGTGAAGATCTCTACAATGGTTTTAATCAAAGAAGAGACAAAATAGCCTCGTACAACATCAACCTTATATGCTTTATATCAATCTATAAAAAAGAGGAACTATTTACAAAAGCGATAAATGTGATTCCTGATTTATGGGAGTTTAAAGATAGTGTTTTAGAGTTAGAGAAAGATGAAAGAGATGACTCTTTAGCAGGTATGAGAATTAGTGAAAGTAGTTCTTACAGCTCTTTAGGTGGTCTTAATAGTGTAGATAAAAAAGAGGAATTAGAGAGGTTGCTTAAGAAGCTAAAAGAAGCTTCAAGTGATGAACTTAAATTAAATATTTTATATCAAACAGCAACAATTTATAGAGACTTAGGAGATTATAAACAATCTTTAAATTATTCAAAGATGTTATTAAAGCTTCAAGAAGAGATTTTAGATGAGAAACATCCTAATTTAGCAACTAGTTACAATAACATCTCTTTAATCTATCAAGATATGGGAGATCTTAAAAAAGCTTTAGAGTACCAAGAGAAAGCTCTGAATTTAAGAGAAGAGATTTTAGGTGAGAAACATCCTGATTTAGCATCCAGCTACAGTAACATCTCTTTAATCTATCAAGATATGGGAGATCTTAAAAAAGCTTTAGAGTACCAAGAGAAAGCTCTGAATTTAAGAGAAGAGATTTTAGATGAGAAACATCCTAATTTAGCATCTAGTTACAATAACATCTCTTTAATCTATCAAGCTATGGGAGATCTTAAAAAAGCTTTAGAGTTCCAAGAGAAAGCTCTGAATTTAACAAAAGAGATTCTAGGTGAGAAACATCCTGATTTAGCATCTAGCTACAGTAACATCTCTTTAATCTATCAAGCTATGGGAGATCTTAAAAAAGCTTTAGAGTACCAAGAGAAAGCTCTGAATTTAAGAGAAGAGATTTTAGATGAGAAACATCCTAATTTAGCAACTAGTTACAATAACATCTCTTTAATCTATCAAGATATGGGAGATCTTAAAAAAGCTTTAGAGTACCAAGAGAAAGCTCTGAATTTAACAAAAGAGATTCTAGGTGGGAAACATCCTAATTTAGCAATTAGTTACGTAAATATTGCTCAGCTATATTTTCAAAATTCAGATTTCAAAGAGGCTAAAGAGCATATAGATAAAGCAGTAGATATTTTTAGCCATCTTTTTCCAGATGGGCATCCTCACTTAGATATAGCACTGAATATTCAAAAAGTTATATATTCACAATAGCTTTAATTTACTAAACTAAGTCCCACCTTACCTTTTTCTCTATCAATTGAGACTACTTTTATTTGTGGTAGATATTGATTTATTGAGAGTATCTCTAATGGATGGGAAATTCTTTTTTCGCTCATTTTAGAGATGTGAATCATTCCATCGTTTTTAAGTCCAATATCTACAAATGCACCAAAGTCAGCAATGTTACGTACAACTCCAGAGATTAAACTGCCAACAGTTAACATTGTAATATCTGTAATTGTATCTTTAAATGGTATGGGCTGTAGCTCTTCTCTTGGGTCAAACCCTGGTTTTTGTAACTCTTTGATAATATCTTTTAGTGTCTCTACTCCAACACCTAGTCTTTGAGATAGCTCATTAACATCTGCATTTTTTAAATCTATATTTTTGAGTTTTGATGCAATTGTATAACTCTCCGGGTGGATACCGCTATTATCGTATGGGCTTTTGCCATTTTTAATGCGAATAAACCCAGCAGCTTGTTCATACGCTTTTGCACCTAGTCCTTTTACTTTTAAAAGTTGCTCTTTTGAACTAAAATTTCCATTATCTTTTTTAAATGAGATAATGCTTTTTGCAAGTTTTTCACCAATGCCTGCAACATATGAAAGAAGTGAAGCTGATGCTGAGTTAATATCTACTCCAATACGGTTTACTAGGTCTTGTGTAACATCTGAGAGTTTTTTCTCCAGTAACTTTTGATCAACATCATGTTGATACTGTCCAATTCCAAGTGACTTTGGATCAATTTTTACTAGTGTTGCCATTGGATCACGAAGACGCTGGGCGATTGAGATTGCGCCTCTAATTGTAACATCAAGGTTTGGGTACTCTTCAATGGCAATTTTAGAAGCTGAATATACAGATGCACCAGCTTCTGATACAACTGTATAGTTTAGAGTTATCTTTTCATCTTTATTTATTTTTGCAAAAAACTCTTGTGTTTCACGTGAAGCTGTACCATTTCCAATTGCTACAGCATCTATTTTATATTTTTTAGTAAATTGAAGAATCTTCTCTTTTGATTTATCATAATCATTTCTAGGTTCAGTCGGATAGATTACAGCGTGTTCTAAGTAGTTTCCATTCTCATCGATTACAGCTAGTTTACAGCCTGACTTAAAGGCAGGGTCTACTCCTAAAATAACTCTTTTTACAACTGGTGGAGTCATTAATAGTTGCCCTAAATTTTTTCCAAAGACATTAATTGCAGCACTGTCGGCTCTCTGCTTTAGTTCAGCTTGAACTGCGCGCTCAATTGATGGAAGCAGTAGACGTTTAAGACCATCTTTGTAAGCCTCAATTAATATCTCTTTAGAGGTTGAGGTATTTCGTGGGATTTTATATTTTTGAATATTCTCTTCAATTCTTTCCAAATCTACTGCTATTTTTACAGACAACTCTTTTTCTTTAACCGCTCGCATAATTGCTAAGTATCGGTGAGAGGGAATGAGGGCAACTTTCTCAGAGTGATTAAGAAAATTAGTATATGTGCCATTCTCGTTAAAGTTTTTAGCTTTTTTTACCTCTAGTAGACCATGGCGTATCATAGATGAGTGCATTACTTCGCGCTCTTTTGGATTGTCAGCGTAACGTTCAGCTAAAATATCTTGTGCGCCTTTTATTGCCTCATCTACAGAGGTTATATCGCCCTTTACAAATCTTTTTGCCTCTTGTTTAAATTCATTTAAAGATAGTTTTGCATCTGCTAATGTATCACTTAGTGGAGTTAGCCCATTTTTAATAGCAGTGGCTGCACGTGTACTTTTTTTCTCTTTATATGGACGGTAAATATCTTCTAAAACTCTTAAGCTTTCAGCATCTTTTATACTTTTTTTAAGCTCACTTGTAAGTACCGCCCGCTCTTCAATTAGCCTCCAAACTTCAGCTTTACGCTCTAATAGTTTTTTAGAACTCTGATAGATAGTTTCAAATTCACGTAGAGTTTCATCACTAGCACCACCTGTTAACTCTTTTCTATAACGTGCTATAAAAGGAATAGTAGCTCCATCATTTAGTAGTTTTAGTATGTTGTTGACATGCTCTTTTTTAAGATTTGTTTTTTTGATTAGGAGTGAGACTAAATTATCCATATGTATTAAATGCCGATTCAACGTGTTCTTTAATATTTTTAGATCTTCCCTTTAGGATATTTAATAGACTTTCTACTGATTCTCTATTATTCATCTTTATATTATGTGTTAGTATGAAGTAAAGTATGACAAGGCCATAGAATAGAGTCCCGTCATTTGGCGTACTATTAATCCAACGAACTGTAAAATTTTCAATAGCTGTTTTATCTTTTAATATTTCATGTTCTAGTTCGTTAATCTTTTTTAGATTTGTAAATTTATATAACAGTTTAAGAATAAAATTTATTGCATCTATTTTTAAATGCTCACCTAATTTAAGTTCTCTGGAGTTAATATTATTTTTTATAAATGTTTCTATCTCTTTTAAAACCTCTGACTTTTCCATAAATATTCTCAAGCTTTCAGCATTTATATCAGTATCTTCAATACCTTTTTCTTCTATCTCTTTTACATAGGCACTAATGTCATTTTTAAGTCTGCTAAACTCATCATCTACAATTTCAAGCATTCCAGCAATTCTTGAAAACTTCCTTCTAAAATCTCTTGGAACTTCAATACTAGACTTGTACCCTATATCATGCTCAATTTCTGCCCAAGCGTGTTGTAAGATAGTTCTAATTTGAATTTCAAACTTAATATTTTTATAGTTTTTATACTCTATTAACTCACCTTTATCACTATTTATAGAACAGACTATATGGTAAGAGAGATAGCCAAACTTATCAGGATCTAAGATTTTCTTTTTATCTGTAGAATTTTTTTCATCAATCTTAAATGCATTACCAATGATTTTAACTATTTTTTCAACATCATCTTCAAAGTAAGTAATTATTCTACATCCTACAATGTCAGTAATCTCATCTAGGTTTTGGTATTTCTTTTTATTGCGTATTTTTTTAATTAAGCTATTTTTGTCTTTAACTCTTTTAGCGATTGAGTGGTAAGTTATTTCATTTTGTTCTAGTAGCGCTTTTAGTAAGATATTCATCTTCTCGCTAAAGTTGTCAAACTGTGTAGATTTAGCTTCAAAATCTAAAATTATTTCGTCTTCTATTGACTTCATTTTTTGCCTTTAGAAATTATACAAAAATTAAATTAGATATAATTCGAATACTATGCAAAAACTACATATACTATTCTCTCCAAGTGAAAATAAAACGCTACATGGAAGTGGCAATAATTTTAAAACGAGCAATTTACTATTTGGTGATAAGGATGTGCTTAGAGCTGATTTAGTTCAAAAATATAACTCTATAATGACTTCAGAAGATAAAGATGAGGTTCGCCGCTTAAGTGGGCTTAAAAAATATGACGATGCTAAAGAGTTTTGTGAAGATATTTATAAGATGCCAGTAGCTCCTGCAATTGAGCGTTATGTGGGAGTGGCGTTTGATTATCTCTCATATGCTACTATGAATTTAGATGAACAGAAGTTTATTAGAGAGTATACAATGATTTTTTCAAACCTATTTGGTGCAATTGGCGCAGGAGATTTTATTCCACCCTATAAATTAAAACAAGGCGTTAAGTTAGAAAATATGAATATTGCAACTTTGTATAAGAAGTACTTTAGTCAATATTTAGATGATTTTCTCGATGACAAACTAATCATTGACCTTCGAGCTGCCTATTATGAAAAGTTTTACACTCCAAGAAGTCAAGTTGTGAGTATGAAGTTTTTAAAAAATGGAAAAACTGTTAGTCATTGGGCAAAAGCGTGGCGTGGGCTTATGCTCCGTTCATTTGCGCAAGTTCAACCAAATAGTTTAGAAGAGGTAGAGACTATGCAAACTAGCGGAATAGGGCTTATTGATAAGATAGAGACAAAAAAGAAGATAGAGCTAATTTATGAAATAGAGGAGCATTAATGTTTCAATTAATATTAATTTTTACAGTTGTGGCAATTTTAGTTTATCTGTTTCGATCACATCTTAGTAATTATAATTATTCACAAGTGCCTAAAGCATCTCCAAAACAAAACCATGACTTAGTAGAAGAGTATGGAACTGTTGTAGCATTAATGGCAAAAGTTGCTAAAGCTGATGGGCATGTTGGTGAACTTGAAGCTGAACTGATTTCTAATACTTTTGATGATATTGTTAGTGCTTTAGATAATCCTCAAAAGATGAGAGAGCGCTTAAAAGAGATTTTTAAGATGGAGAAAGAGGGTGGACATTCTGTAAAAGAGCTAGCACGTAATTTTCTTGATTTTTCTGATGCCTTTAAGCAACAAAAAATTTTAGAGTTCTTGATAAACTTAGCTTTTATAGACGGGACATTCGATAAAGCCGAGGCGCATGTTATTGAAGAAATTGCGTATATTTTTAATATATCACCTAACAACTATAATAAAATTTTAGAAAACTATAGAAATTTTTACGCAAAACGTGCCAATAGTAGTTCTATGAACCTAAAACAATCATATGAGTTACTAAATTGTAAAGATGGTGATAGTTTAGATATTGTAAAAAAAGCTTATAGAAAATTGGTTAAAGAGCATCACCCAGATATTGTTCGTGGTCGTGGTGAGGGTGAAGAGGCGATTGAAAAGGCAAATGAGAAATTACAAAATATAAATGCAGCATACGAGCAGATAAAAAAAGTAAAAAATAGTAATAAAAGTAGTTGAAAATTACTACATTAATATAAAATTTGTTTATAGCCATTTTAAATGATTTGAGTACGTATGAGATCACTATTGTCTATTTCATCAATTAATATTCTCTTTACACGTTTTTGCCAAAGCTCTCCAAACTCTTTTTTTTCATTTGAGTTGGCATTACCAGATAGAACTTTAGGCATTAACTCATTCATCTTTGGATTTGCTTTCACTGTATTTGGATTGTAATAAACATCTACGCTTTTGCCTGAATCTTTGCGTGTAAACCTAGCACTTGATTTAATGTCTGAATTGAAGAACATTAAATTGTCTCTTGCAAATTTACCATTTAATCCTTTAAATCCACTTTTTACAGTTGCACCTGTAATTTGAGTTATAACATTTCCAATTACTCCAGCTACGCCATCATCGATACTCTCTTTAAAATAAACTTCAATACCACCACGAAGTGGCAACTCATCTATATAGAGTGCATCAAGAGCTTTTAGTGTCATTAAATAAGCACCAGCAACAGTAGGACAACTATGCCCTGCTGCTTTTACTACTTGTATGTAGCGAAATTTAACTAATCCATCTTCAAATGCACCTAAAACATCTGAAATTGGGTCGTATGTTTTTATGGTTCTAACATCATCGTAAAATTTTGGGTATGACATAAATTTCCTTATTTGTATTCAATTACTTATCTTTTGCTAATCGCAAAATAAATTCTGTTCCTCTATTTTTTAGAGGACTCTCTTGCGCACTTAAAATGTTAACATCAATTTTACCATGCATATTCTCTTCAATAATCAATTTCGACATATACAATCCAATTCCTGTGCCTTTATCTTCCTCTTTTGTTGTAAAGTAGGGTTCATAAATTTTATCTAAAAGTTTCTTTTCAATCCCTCCACCAGTATCTATAAAGTGTATGCAGTAAAATGGGTCTTCATCTTTTATTTGAATATCTATATTTGAACTATGAGATTTATCTTTCTTTTTTTGTGCAACAATAGCATCTTTGGCATTGCTAAAAAGGTTTAGTATCACCTGCTTAAATTCATTTTGCAAACCAGACACTTGCATATTCTCACCACTTATATGCACATCAATATTACTAGTCTTTAAGATAGATTGTACCAAAAATAGAGTCTCATCAATTGCTGTTCTTATATCAAAAAGCTCATATTTCTTCTCTGGTGTAAAAAAGTTTCTAAAATCATCAATTGTGTGAGACATAAATTGAATTAACGAATTAGCCTTTTCATTTGCATCTATCATATGTTCAGGTGTCAACTGTCCTAATTGTGATTTAAAGTAGACATCTTGAAGTTGCAGAGCCAACATATTAAGAGGTTGCTTCCATTGGTGTGAAATAGCACTTATCATCTCTCCCATAGCTGCCATCTTTGACTGTTGAATAAGTAGTCTCTCTTTCTCTTTTCTGGATATAATCTCTTTTTGTAGATCCTCATTTTTTGTAAGTAGCTCTTGTGTTCGTTGATATATTTTATCTTCTAGTTGTGTATTTAGAAGTGCTAAGTTTTTAATATAGTCCTCATTTTGTGATGAAATAGAGTATATTGTTTTTTTAATGAGTCCCACTTCATCATCTTTATAGTTTTCTGATGAGAGTTGAATTATCTCTTTTTGGTTAAATTTTCTTAATGAGTGAGATAGACTTTGAAGTGGAGAAAAAATAGAGAATATAATAGTCCATTGAGTTAGCAATATAAAAGTAATGGAGATGATATTTTCTTTAAAATTTACATCAACTATTAGAAGTGTCACTATTAAAAAAAATGTTGTAACAAGGAGTACTTTTACGCGTAATGAAATATAGCCCATTGCTAATCCTTCATTTTATTTAATAACTAAAAATAAATTATAGCAAATAAATAGCTTATATATTACTTAAAAATTAAATTGATTAGCAAACCTTTCTATTCTCCATTAAGACGGTATAGGCTTCTTGTAGCATCTGAAAACGTTGCGTATATTGTGATACAGTAGTAGCATCATGCGTAAAAACTCTATCTGGGTGGTAACGTTTTGCAAGTTTTTTATAGCTTTTCTTGATAGCATCAGCTGAAGCATTGGATGATAGCTCTAATACACGATAATATTTGCCAATTCCTTCACTAATTGTATTGTGAACATTTCGTCTGTATCTCTCTTTTTGATGGCTTCTACCATTTAATGTATCTAAAAACTCTTCATCATAGACGAATCTAAGACGATAATATAGTACCCATTTTCTAGTGAAGAGTCTTTCTAATTTCTCTTTTGCCTCTTGTTCATGTACATTTAGAACAAGACCCGATGGGTGCCATGCTGATACATATGGTTCGAGTTCTGTTCGTAAAAATGCCACTAAAAGATGGTTTGGTCTGCTAAGTGTAATTCCTACACGTCCAGTAGCTGTTGCTTGTAGTCTAATTCTAGACATTGTGCTTGAGCTGTGCATTTTAACTAGTTCTATTTTTATAGGTACTGTACCTTGTCTTAGAATGGAACGAAGATAAAAGTTATAGGATATTTCATGAGAACGTGCAAAATATTTTGATGCTCTTTCTAAGAATTTTTTACGCAAAGAGGATTTTTTTGGGTCATGAAACATTAAAATTGCTTTTGGAAGATAGAGTAAATCACCACTGTAGTCTAAGATAAAGCTACTAATCCATGAAAAATAGTCAGCACGATGATCTACTTGCAAAACAATCATTTTTGACTGAAGAATTATTTTCATTTATACCCTTTTTCGTGAATTTATTAAAAATTAAGCAAAAATAGTACCATTTAGCAATAAAATTGAGATACAATATTTCCCATGAAGTATTTAATGATAATTTTGCTATTGCAACTATCTCTTTTTGCTGATGCAAGACAATTGCTTGGTGTCAATGAAACGAAACATTTAGTTGAAGCTGCTGAGAGTGATGCTATTATACTAGGGCATGGGAAAAAGAAAATTTACGCATTTATTGATCCATACTGCCCTGTTTCACAAGCTTACATTAAGTCACTGTATAAAAGTGAAAAAAGAATGTTTCCAAAGTATAGTACATATCTTTTTTTGTTTGAGTTACCTCGTAAACACTCAGCTGATATGATTTCTACAATTTATACATCAAAAAATCCTCAGCAGATGATAAAATCGATAATGGTAAATGGAGAAAAACTTCCAGAGATACCAGTAAAAGAGACAGATGAAAAAGTGAAAAGAATCTATAAGTTAGCTAAAAAAATTGGAGTGCATAAGCGCCCCTACATAGTTATAAACGGAAAGGCATATTGATGCAAAATGAAACGTCTATGATGCAAAAGTATCTTAATTTACTTGTAAAACTGCGTGTTTTTATAGTCGCTGGTGTTACTATTTTAACTATTTTTTTATTTTTTAATATGAACAAACCACTTCTTCATGATGACGTAAAGTTGTGGCTCGATGGTAGTCAAGAGTATAATCGTATTTTACATGAGCGTCATCCAAAGTCAATAATTACTCAACTTAGAATGCCATATGAAGACAGTGTGGAAGATGTTAAAATGCTTCAAAATCTTCATGCTTCACTGAAAGAAAACCCAGCTATTTTACAAGTAGTTTCACCATTTTCTCATCTTAGACCAAGTATGTTAGTAGATGGTGAAAATTCCAATATGCTAAATATCTCTACACTCCTAGATGCTAGTAGTAAAGATGCTAAAGCATATATTGATGCAAATAGTGAGTATTTTAAGTTCTTTTTAGAAGATAAAAAAATAAGTTTTTTTATAGTTTCTAAAGATGTTTTAGATTTAAAGAACCTTCCTGCTAATGCTAAATTGATAAACTCTAATGTTACGACAGGTCTCTATGATGACTTGATACTTATTGCAATGTTATTATTTATTGTATTTATACTTTTTGCTATAGCTTTTAAGACAATGTTATCTTCACTTATGGCTCTACTTTTTATTATACCAACAACTGTGATAACTGTTAGTCTGTTTACATATATGAATCCAAATGCATATGCACACGTCTCTATTTTATTGATAGCCCTAACCGTCTCTTTGATGGACTTTATATATATTTACTATAAATGGCATCTATTTCAGAAAAAACATGCACCACTAGATGCGCTGCTTCGTGCTTTTGCAACAACATTACGTCCTATTTTTTGGACAAGTGTAATTTCAGTTTTTGGTTTAGGGACATTAGCATTTGCTGATTCTTTAATCCTCAATTCCATAGGACTAAATATAATCCTTTCATCTTTGAGTGGTTTTGTACTTAGTTTTACGTGGCTTTTAGCGATACTATCATTTGCTAAAACAAAAAATCCATTTATTGTTACAGAAAAAAGTTCACACTATTTTGCTATAAAAGAGGTACATTTTCATAGTACTTTGTTAAATATTTTTTTAGCAACAACAGCTTTGACATTTATATATAATGTGTACCACTTTTATACTGAACCTGTAACAATTGCAACAAATGAAAAAAGTAGAATTGTTAAACTAGCTCTAAAGACTGATGAACTTAAGAATTCTGATTTAGTCTATTTAGAAAAGCTTCATAGTGAGATTGGCTGTGAGTTTGGTTCATCTATTAGGACTAAATCAATATATTCTGAGATAGAAAAAATTGCTAAAGCTGAAAAATTACCATTTAATGCACTCACATCAGACTTAGCTCACTTTACATTTATGCTTGATTTATATGGCGGAAGTTCAAATATGATAAATAATGGGTTTACCTCTATAGAGATCTTTTTACAAAAAAATAGTGTCCAAAAAAGTAAAATAATTCAGTGGTTACGTGATTTTGATAATGGCGATAGATTGCTAATAACAGATACTGATAGCCTTTTAAATGCGGCAAAGTTTGATTCAATAAATGTTATGTTTTATGTTGTAGCTTTTGTAATTTTACTCATAACTTTAATTGTTTGGGTAATGACAGGTGATTTAAGATTTGCAGCAATTGCAATAATTGTAAATATCACACCAATATCTTGGTTTTTTCTTTTTGTAAAACTACTAGATATTGCACTATCTACTGAAATATTAGTAGCAATGATAATCGTTGTAGCACTTGCTAGTGATGCTACAATTCATTTTATACACCATTACCATTTTCATCGTAAGATAAATCATACAGCACAGATGGCGTTAGAGCGTTCATTTTTATACGTAGGGACTCCATTAGGACTTGGTAACTCAATTTTAGGACTTGTATTTTTATTGATGATAGTAGTCTCTATTGATACTATAGCTTTAATTGGACTCTATAGTGCAATTTTAGTAGGGCTATCACTTCTTACAGATTTATTTATACTACCTGTACTATTTGTAAAGATGATTCTACATGAAAAAGGGAATGTTTGAATCTAGGTCGCATTGCGATATTTGGAGCTACTGGTTACATTGGAATGCTCCTTAGTAATGAGTTAATACAGAGTGAAACAGAGATTAGGCTCTTTGTAAGAAATAAAAAACGTCTACTATACATTAAAAAAAGTGATAATATAAAAGCTTATGATTATGAGCTAAAAGAGGAAAATATAGAGCTTATTGCATCTGCACTAGAGGGTGTTAATGTATTATATTATTTAATTCACTCTACCACATCATCAGATGATAATTTTGCAGATAAAGATTATGAACTTGCAACGATAGTCTCAAAAGCATCAAAACTAGCAAAAGTAGGACAAATTATATTCTTAGGCGCACTTGGTGCGCGTTCTGATTCACTGTCTGTTCATTTAAGCAGTCGCCATACTACTGCTGATATATTACGTCGTGATGGACAAAATGTTACAGAACTTAGAACCGCAATTATAGTCGGTGCTGGTTCTCTATCTTTTGAGATTATACGGGTACTTGCTAAGAAGTTACCATTTTTGCCTAAGTTAAAAATTACAAGTGGTTTGACTCAACCAATAGATGTTGATGATGTTCTTACTTTTTTAATACGTGCTGCAAATAATTCTCGTTATTATAATGCAATAGTAGAACTTGGCGGTGAGCAAATCAATTACAATAATCTAATAACTCTATATTCTAGAACAATATTTAAAGTAGATATGCCAATAGTAGAGATTGGTTTTTTAGAGAAAATCTTAACCGCAAAAATAATAAGCCATATTGTAGTATTTTTAAGTTCAGCACCATATAGTATTATAAAACCATTGATAGATGGTGCATCTGCTGATGCGTTAACTTATGATTGGCACTATAGAAACATTGATCCAAATGCGCCAAGGTTAAATGATATACCACATATGATGAGAAAAGCATACGCAAAAGAAAAACGTGGTGAGGTAGAGAGTTTTTGGGGAATTCCCTCAGAACATCAAGTCTTAAGTAGCGCTAGTGAAGAGTCAATTTTAAAAGATAGTGATATAAAAAAAGAGATTTATAGGCAAAAGATAGATGTAGATAATTTTGAAAATATTTTTAACGAGATTCTAAATATAGGTGGAAAACATGGTTATTGGTCCCCTTCTTGGATGTGGAAAATTAGAGGTTTTGTAGATAAACTACAAGGTGGACCGGGACTTCATGGTGGAAGAAGAACATATAGAAAAGAGATAAGAGTAGGAGAGAGAATCGATTTTTGGACTGTCTCAAAAGTTGTCAATACTGATATAATGAAGCAATTAAGGCTTAAAGCTAGGATGTATAGCCCTGGAGATTCATGGTTGGAGTTTACACTCTTAAATAATAATGATGAAAAAAGTTTTACAATAATAGCTTACTTTAAACCAAAAGGTATCCCAGGGAAACTCTATTGGTATTCGCTCTTTTTTATTCATAAATATATTTTTAAGGCGATGCTTCTTAAGATTATCAGTAATGCAAAAGAAGAGTTTTGTAGAATTAATTAATACTACTTAATAATTCTTTATGAATATGTCCATTTGTAGCAACTACAATATTATCTTTATCTAAATTATAATTTTCATTATTTTGTGTTGTAACCACTCCACCAGCTTCTTGAACAATCAATATACCAGCTGAGACATCCCATGGTAATAAAAATGCCTCGTAGTAACCCTCAAATGAACCACGCGCTACATAACACAAATCAAGTGCAGCAGAACCTAGACGTCTTATTCCTTGGCTTGATGTTAATATTTTCTCAACTCTAGGCATCACCCACTTTACAGCATTTTGTGACTTGTCTCTATCTTGGTTTGAAATGGCGTATGGAAAACCTGTTGCAATTAGAGAACTTAAAATAGTATGATTTGTACTATTTACATGAATAGGGACTCCATTTAACGTGGCTCCCATTGATTTTTGCGCGCTATAGCACTCATCTAAAATAGGATTATATACAACTGCTAAATATAACTCATTATTTTTTACAACTCCAATGGAGACTGCTACAAATGGAATTGAGTGAACAAAATTTGTAGTGCCATCAATTGGATCTATATAGATTCTATTTTTAGTAGGTTTCTCATTTTTATAGCTCTCTTCAGCAATTAGCATATAATCTGGAAAAAGTAGTGCCAATTTCTCTAATAAAAACTTCTCAACCTTTACATCATATTGTGTTACTAGGTCAATGCTACCTTTGTGTGTAATCTCTTTAGATTCATTAAAACCATCTTTTATAATCTTTGCTGCCTCTTTCGTAATAGCAATTAATTTTTCTAGCATAAGTTAAACTTTTACTTTTATAACAACTTTGTGAAGTTCTTCATCTGAGATAAGTGGCATATGCGCATCTTCTGGAAAAAATATTGCAAAAGAGTTACTCTTTACTGCTATAAAAGATGCGGGGGAATCTTCAAAAAATTGTACATCACTATTTTGATCGTAATCGCCTCTAGAGCTAATACATGATTTTTTTGTCTTCCACCCCATAGTATCAGTACCACTAACTATAAACTGAATATCTATGTATCTCTCATGAGTTTCAAGTTTTGCTTCATTAATTGACCTTCCTTGCTCAATTGAAATCATTGCATATATAAGGTTTGAATCTATTTCATAGGTTCCTATAGGTAACTCTTTTAAATTTGTTCTCTTTAGAAATTCAAAGGCTTTTACAAAACTTTTATGTAAAGATGTATAACGGTCTGAATTTTCTAGTGTATCTAAAATCATAATTTTTTCCTTAAGTGTAATTTTGTTTTGCTGTTATAACTTTTTGGATATATCGTCTAGTCTCTTTATATGGGAGTCTCTGTCTTAATACCTTATAAACCTCTTTTGGATTAAGTTTGTTAATTTGGCGTAAGGCTAAGGCTTTTTTGCTATTAAATGCTCGGTACACATTTGATGCACCAGTATTATATGCAGCTATTGCACAGTATTGACGTGAGAGTGGATGTTTAATATCTTTTAAATAACGGTTATGAAGAAGATAGAGATATGCACTTCCCATACGAATATTATTATTAGTATTAAAAAGATACTGCTTGCTTGGTGTTTTATCTTGATTATGCAGATAACGCCATGAATCACGCCCTGCAGTCCTTGGAACTATCTGCATAAGCCCATACGCTGGAACAGAGCTTATTGCATAGGGATTAAAATTACTCTCTGTCTCAATTATTGCCATAATTAGTGCTGGATTTAAATTATATTTTTTAGCTTCAGCATTTACTAATTTTGAGTATTTATTATGATACTTAATGGTCGCATTTTTTTTAGGTATCATTGAGAATGTGACGTATTGCACCTCTTTTCTATTAACATACCTTGTTTTTCTTCTAGTTTTTAAAAGATACTTAGCATATTCATTTGCTCTCCATGCCCAACGTATTGGTTTGTTCTTATTATCCACTACATCTTCGTAAAGAAATGGTGTAGCTCCGGCTTTTGGCTCATTTGAGCTATATAGTTCTGAGAGTGTTGGATTGTATGGTGCTAAAAGTGTAGTTACTATAGCTTTTTGTAGTTCACTTTTATTTTTTAAATTTGTCTCGACTGTAATACTTCTTTTTGAATAATCAATACTTGCGCGACTTTTGTAACTATTTAGGTACTTAACATACTCATACTTTGTAGATTGCTTTGGATCTTTACCCCACTCCTTAACTGCCTCTTTGGCTAAATTCAGTATCGCCATCTGAATTACTTTATTTAAATGCTGACTTGAAGTGGGAGCTATATTGTTTAGGAGATTTTTTGTTTGAATTACATTTAGTACATTATTTAATGCTATTTGGGATGTTTGACATCCCGTAAGAATTACTGTTATTAAAGATAGAGTAAATAGTTTTTTAAACAATTTTTTAACGATACAGACGCAAAATAAAGCCACGCTTATCATCTGTTTTAATATGGTAATTTACTGGCTGTATTTCATTTTTAGTGAGTGTTGAAATATACCAATCAGCTTCATTTGAGCGAAGTTTTCCAAGTCCTGTATTTGCTATAAATGATAAACGTTCTAGCTCAGATTTACTCAAATGTAGAGAATCAAGCCATGAATCTGCACAATTATTTATATTAAGACCCATTGAATTTACCATAGTACATAACATTTTAGCGCCACTTTGACTCTTCATATACGCTGAGTTTCCAAGCTCAGCTAGTGATTCTAGTACGGCAAAGTCATGTTTATCTACAAGAGGAATAATCTCAATAGTAATGTCACTATCCAAATTAGAAACAAGCTTTTTTACCCTCTCTTTACAGCTTTTACTTAGATGGTAACTTCCAACTTCAGTATCATCGCATTGTAGGCGTTTTTCTAATAATACTCTAGAGGTTTTATTTTTTACTTTTAATAGGGCCTTTTGCAGAGAATTTCGAGCAATTATTAGGCTCTCTTTACATTCAGTAACTTCATTAGAAATCTTGTTTGTTTGCTCTTTCTCATAAGATAAATCTTTCTGAAGTTTTTCTAATTTATCTTTTTGAGAGTCAACTGATGAACTTGTGACATACTCTTTTTGTTCATCATATTTTAAATCATTAAAACTAATGTCAGTCTTCTTAATATAGCCTGCACGCAAAGTTTTAGCATCAACACCATCAAAATGAGCATATTTATAAACAGCAACAGAACTAACTAAAATTACTATGAATAAAAGCGTACTCACCCATACCCAGTTTGATATTGTACTCTCTTGTTTATCTTCAAGATCGCTCTGATTTTCCATAAAAAACCTTATATTTTATTTTGAGCCTTTTTAGTTTCTAATGGTTACTATTAGTTTTGAATAAGAAGACTTTTTATAATTATATCATTTAAACCCATGGATTATAAAGATACTAGTACTTTCTTGATATTTGTACCCTAATGTCAGGTTATGTTTTTTTATAATTTCACTAGTAATATAAAGACCTAATCCAAAACCATTTGCGCGATGTTCACCTCTAATAAATGGTTCTATGTAGTGTTCTAGTGGACCTTCTAATGGTTCTCCAAGATTTGAAATATATAAGGTACTATTGTCAAATGAGATATTTACATGTTTGTCATATGAGTATTTGATTGCATTATCAAGTAGGTTTTTTAGAGCTATTGAGAAGAAGTTAAAATCTACTTTGATATTTATTTGAGATATATTGCTACATACTTGCACGCTGTTTAAAAATAGTAAATCCATTGCATGAACTATTACATCATTTAGTGGTGTATATTGAATATCAAGCTCTAAATCTTGTGTACTTAAGTGTTCAATATCTGCCATTTCATTAACCAATGTCTCTTGTCGATTAAATAGGTTATCTAAAATTTTTTTATTTGCATTTTCATCTAAAAGAGCGGTAACTAAGCGTCCCTTTGTAATTGGAGTCTTTAGTTCGTGCATAATATTTCTCATGAAAAGTGTTCTTGTTTGCTGTAGCAGTTTAATACGTCTTACTGCTCTGTGAAACTCATTTGCTACTGTGGCGATCTCATCGTCTCGTTCACTTTTTGTATTTATATCAAGTGAGCCACTACCAAATTTTTTAATCTCTTTTTCTAACTTTTTAAGAGGCATTAGTCCCCTAAATAAGAGGATGTATAAAAAACTTAAGATTGTAAGAAGCCCGATGAGCGCAGCTGTGACATAATTTCTATATGGCTTTTCTATCTCATTATCACGTATTAAAAGACGGTAAAATTTTGTTTTTATAAAGTAGTATTTTAGCCCTTGAAATGTTAGATGTTTAACATATTTATATACTCTATTTTTATTATCGTATACATCTTTTGGAACTGAATTCTCGACAATCTCTTTTGCTCTATATCCTTCAATCATTTTAAGGTTTTGATTGTGTAAAATTGTATGAAGTCTCTCAAATTCTTTCTGTTTTGCAAGAAATATAACTGTTTTAAAAACACCAATGCTTTTAGAATAAAGTGCTTGCTCTTTATGTGCTGTGTCAAATGTTAAAAATAGCCAATAAACTCCAACAATTGCCCCCACTGTGATTATGAAGACAAGGTTCATCGTTAGAAAAATAGAGTGGCGTCTCACGTGATTAGTTTATACCCAATCCCACGTACAGATTTAATAAATTCTGGTTTTTTTGTATCTATTTCAATTTTATGACGTAATCTACTTATTATTACATCTATACTTCTATCTGAGCTGTCATAACTTATAGAATCAGCACCATCTATTATCATTTCGCGTGAGACAACTTTGTTTGTATTTTGTATCATTAAAAGTAAAATTGAGTATTCAGCTGGAGTTAGTTGTAGTGGTAAATCTTTAAAGCTTATCTGCATTTGTGCTTCATCAACACTAAATAGCCCAATAGATTTCTCATTGTTTGTAGCTTTTTTTCTTCTTAGTACGGTTTTAATACGCGCTACTAACTCCCTAGGATCGTATGGTTTTGGAAGATAATCATCAGCGCCAAGCTCTAGGGCATTTACTTTATCGTTTAAATCACTTCTTGCAGATGAGATAATTACAGGCATTTCAGATTGAGACCTTACATTTTTGAATACTTCCATTCCATCCATTTGTGGAAGAGACAAGTCGAGAATTAAAAGATCATATTTATTAGTCTCTAGGTGTTGAAGAGCATCTAGTGGTAACTCAAATCCAGTTACTTTCATGTTATAACGCTCTAAATTCTGCGTAAGAAGATTTGTGATGTCTTCATCATCTTCAATCATAATAATTTTTATAGGTTCATCGCTCATATGGAGCCTTGAAGTAGGAGGTGGTTTTCGTGGGAGAACCCACGAAGTTGTTTAATTAGTGACTTGCTATGAAAGTAGCTAGTACTTCGATTTTTGCATCATCAAGAGCTGCAACTTGACCTTTCATAAGGCCTTTCATTGGTCCACCGTATGAACCATCTTTGTAACCTTTAATTGCTGTAACTAAATCAGCTTTTGACATTGCAGAGATAACTTTACTCTTACCTAAAGCTTTTTTCTCACCTTTTGCACCGTGGCATCCAGCACATTTTTTATATAATGCAGCACCATCAGATGCCATTAACGTAGATACACCTGCGAAAAGTAGTGCAATTGCGATTTTCTTCATTAATCGATCCTTTTATTTTAAAGACACAATTGTACCCTCTGAATTCTGATAATAACTTTATAGCAACTAAAGAAATTCTGTACTTCTTGTAAAACTATAGAAATTGTTAGTTTTTAAAAGAGAGTTTTTCAAGAAGTCTATTAACAAAATTTAAATCATAAGTGCAATTTTTTTGTAGTATAATTTCTGCTAATTCATGAAAAAGGCAAAAGATTGAGAAAAATTGTTGCATTATTGTTGAGTTTAAGCCTATATTTGATGGCATGGGAGGGTTATGATGCTGCAAATAGCTCCTATATTACATTGCAATCAACATATTTAAAAGATGGTCAATCATATGTTCGTATTTATGATCACTCAGATTATAGAGAAAAAGAGTTACTTGTAACTAATATTAGACGTTCTAGCTCTTTTTATATTCTTAATGTTTATGACTCTTTTTCTAATGAAAAACGTATGTTTGAGATGCAAGTTCCTAAATATGACCATTATGTTGTCCCTAAAAATCTTCAAGTAGAAGCTGCAACAACGACGGTTAGTTTACCAGTTTCTGAAACAGATGTACTAACGCAATCTAGTCATGAAAGTGAGAAAATGACGCTTGGTGAGTTTTTTGATAAGATAAATATCTTTAAATATTTGAAATCAGATAAATAGTTATGGAAATATTTGACAAATGTTATGTAGTTGATACAAATATTATTTTAGAAAATGCAGCAAATATTTTAACTATTTCGCAAAATGCCCAGAATTTAGTTGTTGTTCCTGAAACTGTTTTAGATGAGATAGATGCAAAAAAGAGTGGGTTTGAAGAGATTAATTTTCAAGCTCGTGAATTTGCAAGGATTTTAGAAGACTTTAGTATTGTTCAGTCAACTATTGTTGAGGGACATCAAATAATACGAATGAGCCTTAAAGATAGTTGCGTTATAGATTTCATATCTAAAGATGTATATGATGTAAAAAGCAGTTCACAATCTGCTAATATATTAAATGATCGTAAAATATTAGAAATAGCAAAATTTGCAAAACAGAACTATAATGGGGTTATCTTCTTATCTATGGATATGATGGCTAGAATGCGCTCAATTAGTATGAATATACCAACTCAAAGTTTGCAAGGTGGTGCAAATGAGACAGCTCAGAACTTTATTTTTGAGACAGAAATTGAGATAAACTTTAATGAATTAGAGAGTTTGCCCCATAAAAATATTTATAATCTCCATCCAGAACATGCTGCACATAATTATAGTTATCTCTTTAAAGTAAGGCATAGTGATCAAATTGTTTTAGCTGCAATTGAAAATGGTAGAGTTGTCCCTTTAGATGAAGAGGAGTTACGTAAACAATCAATTATGCCTATGAATAAAGAACAGCTGTTTTTTGCACACGCAATCGCAAAACATCATTATAAGGTTGTAATTGTAGAAGCAAAAGCAGGTAGTGGTAAAACGCTTTTAGCTTTAAGCGGGGCTATGAAATTAATAGTTCAAAAAGATTTTCGTAAAATTTTATATATTCGTAACTCTATTGAAAGTTTGGATAAGGGTGAAGATGTTGGTTATCTACCAGGCTTTGAAGAGAAATTTCGTATTTATAACCATCCATTAATGGATTCATTAGATTACATGGTAAGATTAGAGTTTAAGCGCAAAAGTGGCAAAAGTAGTTATCCTGGTCAACATGAACCAGATGAAGAGCAGATTGCTCAGCATGTACAAATTGTGAAACAAAAATATGCAATTGAGACGATGTGGGTTGGAGAGATGAGAGGTAGAACTATCTCTGATGCTGTTGTTATTATTGATGAAGCTCAAAATATGTCAAATAAAACAATGCAAATGGTACTTTCTCGTCTTGATGATAGCTGTAAAGTAATAATAGTAGGTAGCAATAAGCAGATAGATAATTTTTATATCAATAAACATACTAATGCACTTACTACGTTATTGAAATCAGCTTATGAAGATTATGATGGAGTAAATGTTTTTGCCTTACGTTTGAGAAAAGTTCTGCGTGGACCAATTACAGAGTGGGCGGAGAAGATTTTTTCTAAATAGACCTCTTTAAAAAGAGGTTCAATAGTTAATATAAAGTAGTTGTAATTACTATATCTCCTCTTACAAGTCTAATTAGTGCGCTACCGTCTCCAGAATCTAGTAATTTTTTAAACCGTTCAATTGAGTTTACTGGAATAAATTTTCTTGTCTTTACAGTTTTTGCGGCAATTATTACATCACCTTCTCTAAATCCGTGAATTTGGGCATTACTTTTTTTCTCTACTGAAGTTACGACTATTCCATCGTTAATACTTAGTCTATACTTTTTAGTGAGTGAAGTACTATTTAGTGAAAGTTTTAGCCCCCTTAATGACTGAACATCATCAAGGGATACATTCTCTTGAGCACGTTGAGATAGTGCAGTAGATAGATTTGTAAACTCACCATCTCGGTAGATTCTAATACGTACTTGTTTACCATTTTCTTGTAATGAGACATAGTTACGTAGGTCTGCACTATTTTTTATCTCTTTATTATCAATTTTTACAATAATATCACCAGATTTCAAACCAGCTTTTTTTGCCGCTGAATTTTTACTAACTTCTATAACAAAAGCTCCACTTTCCACACCATATAATTTACTATGTTTAGTGTCAATATCTTTTATAGACACGCCAAGGTAACCTCTAATAACACGACCACTCTGTATTAAAGAGATTGTAATATGTTTTGCCATGTTTGAAGGAATTGCAAAACCTATACCATTATTGCCTCCACTTTTTGAAATAATCGCTGAATTTATTCCAACTAAATACCCACGGCTGTCAATTAATGCTCCGCCAGAGTTTCCAGGATTAATAGCGGCGTCAGTTTGAATAAAATCTTCATAATCATTAATACCAACATGATTTCTTCCAAGTGCTGAGACGATTCCTTGTGTTACAGTTGTACCTATACCAAATGGATTACCAATCGCTAAGACTACATCTCCAACTTCGACACCGTCACTGTTTGTAAATGTAATAGCAGGGAAATTTTCTCCATCAATCTTAATTATTGCAATATCAGTTTTTTCATCAGTGCCTATAACTTTTGCTTGATAGCTTTTACCATTAGCTGTATTTACTAAAATTTTATCAGCACCAAGTACAACATGATTATTAGTAAGAATATACCCATTTTTTGAGATTATTACTCCACTACCTAATGATTTAGATTTTCTCTCCTTTGGAATACTTTTATATTGACGCATTCCAAAGAGTTCATTAAAGAATGGATCATTAAAAAGTTGATTAAGTGGATTATCTTGTGTTACACGGATACTCTTTTCTGTTGATATATTTACAACTGATGGAGTGGCTTTTTTGACAATAGGCGCAAATGAAAAAAGCTCTTTTTCACTAGTTGGAACTGTTCTTCGTACTTTTGAAGATGAATCTTCTTTAAAATTAGGAAGAGTATTGGCAGTAAGCGTGATTGCTAAAAGTGATGTAAATAATAGGCTTGATTTAAACATGATAGAGTTTCTCCTTATATTAATTGAAAATTTTATATTAGAAAAATCAATGTTTTGTAAATGAAATTAATTTTATTTCAAAAAACTATTGACATATAACAAACTTTTTTGTATACTTCCAGCTCATTTTCGAAAAGCTTTCTTTGAATAATTTAAGTGCGCTGGTTTAGCTCAGATGGTAGAGCAGCTGATTTGTAATCAGCAGGTCGTAGGTTCGATCCCTATAACCAGCTCCATAGAATTAAGACAATCGAAAATGATAATTTATCAGTGTTAGACCAGAATATGGTGAGATACTCAAGTGGCCAACGAGGGCAGACTGTAAATCTGCTGGTTTTTACCTTCGAAGGTTCGAATCCTTCTCTCACCACCATAAATAGATGCGGGAATAGCTCAGTTGGCTAGAGCGTCAGCCTTCCAAGCTGAGGGTCGCGAGTTCGAGTCTCGTTTCCCGCTCCATTTATTTTAAAGTAAAACTAAAACGTTGTCTGGGAGCTGAATATAAATTTTTAACATCTCTTTTAATGTAATAATTTTAAGCAGTGTACATTATATTCTACTTTGATCAAGCTTCCTAAACAATTTATAGTTAATTTCTAGTACACATAAATGTGCCCATATAGCTCAGAGGCAGAGCACTTCCTTGGTAAGGAAGAGGTCAGCGGTTCAATTCCGCTTATGGGCTCCATAATAATTATGGAGCTCATCAAAACAATTGAGCTAATTGTACGAAATAGCTATATTAAAAAAAGATTTCAAATCAAAACGAAGGAACACACATGGCAAAAGAAAAATTTGAACGTAATAAACCGCATGTTAACATTGGAACTATTGGTCACGTAGATCATGGTAAAACTACTTTAACAGCAGCAATCACAGCTGTACTTGCTGTAACTAATGGCGCAAAGTTAATGGATTATGATGCAATTGATAATGCTCCAGAAGAACGCGAACGTGGTATTACTATCGCAACATCTCACGTAGAGTATGAAACTGATGCTCGTCACTATGCACACGTTGACTGTCCAGGTCACGCCGATTATGTTAAGAACATGATTACTGGTGCTGCTCAAATGGATGGTGCGATTCTTGTTGTATCTGCAGCGGATGGCCCAATGCCTCAAACACGTGAACACATTCTTCTTTCTCGCCAAGTAGGTGTTCCATATATTGTTGTTTTCATGAACAAAGAAGATATGGTTGATGATGAAGAACTAATGGAACTAGTTGAAATGGAAATTCGTGAACTTCTTGATCAATATGAATTCCCAGGTGATGACACTCCAATCGTAGCAGGTTCTGCTCTTCAAGCACTTGAAGAGGCTAAAACTGGTACTTTAGGTGAATGGTCAGAAAAAATTAAAAAATTGATGGCTGAGGTTGATGCTTATATTCCTGAGCCAACTCGTGAAACAGATAAAGATTTCTTAATGCCAGTTGAAGATGTTTTTTCAATTTCTGGTCGTGGTACAGTTGTAACTGGTAGAATTGAGCGTGGAATTGTAAAAGTTGGTGATACTATCGAAATCGTTGGTATTAGTGACACTCAAACAACTACTGTAACAGGTGTTGAAATGTTCCGTAAAGAGATGGATCAAGGTGAAGCTGGAGATAACTGTGGTGTTTTATTACGCGGTACAGCTAAAGAAGATGTTGAGCGTGGGCAAGTTCTTTGTAAGCCGGGTTCAATTACTCCTCATACTACGTTCGAAGCTGAGATTTATGTCCTTAGTAAAGATGAGGGTGGTCGTCATACTCCATTCTTTAATGGTTATCGTCCACAATTTTATGTTCGTACAACAGATGTTACAGGTTCAATTACTTTACCAGAAGGTACAGAGATGGTTATGCCAGGTGATAATGTTAAAATTACAGCTGAGCTAATTTCACCAATTGCAATGGAAGAGGGAACTCGTTTCGCTATTCGTGAAGGTGGACGTACTGTTGGTGCTGGTGTTGTATCTAAAATCACTAAGTAATTAGATGAGAGATATTATACACTTAGCTTGTGATAAGTGCGCTAGACGTAATTATCATACAACGAAAAATAAAAAAGTTCATGCTGAAAAATTCAGTGCGAAGAAATTTTGTAAATGGTGTCGCGCGCACACTGAACATAAAGAAGCAAAATTATAATAGATTTCCCCTTTGGGGAATTTGTACAGGGTAGTAGCTCCAATTGGTAGAGCAGCGGTCTCCAAAACCGCTTGTTGTGGGTTCGAGTCCCTCCTGCCCTGCCACTTTTTAAGGACAATGATGAATAAATTAGCAACTTACTTTAGAAATTCAAAGCTTGAATTGGCAAAGGTAATATTCCCAACAAAGCCACAAGTGAAAAACGCTTTCTTTTCAGTTTTTTTAGTTGTGACATTTGTTTCGCTTTTTCTAGCACTAATTGATTTAATCATGTCTAGTGCGCTCTCAACAATAATCTAAGGAGTCACTTTGGCACATAAATGGTATTCTATTCAGACTTATGCTGGGAGTGAACGTAGTGTTAGAACTGCTATACTTCAGATGATAGAAGATTTCTCTTTGCAAGAAGAGATAAAAGAAGTTATCGTTCCTACTGAAGATGTTATTGAAGTTAAAAATGGAAAGAAGAAAATTAGTGAACGTTCACTATACTCTGGTTATGTTTTTATAAATATTGATCTCACTACTGAGCTTTGGCATAAAATACAATCACTTTCACGAGTCTCTGGATTTATTGGTGAATCAAAAAATCCAACTCCACTTAGTGAAAAAGATATTAATGCAATTTTAGAGCGAGTTCAAAATCGCGCACCAGCACGTCCTCGTGTAGGTTTTGATTCAGGTGAGACAGTTAGAATAACAGAGGGTCCTTTTGCAAACTTTAATGGTGTTGTTGAAGAGTTTGATTTAGAACATGGAATGTTGAAGTTGAATGTTTCAATTTTTGGAAGAAGTACTCCTGTAGATATTTCGTACATGCAAGTTGAAAAAATAGTTTAAATTTTTAGAAAGGTATTATTATGGCAAAAAAAATTAGCGGATATTTAAAACTTCAAATTGAAGCCGGAAAAGCAAACCCATCTCCACCAGTAGGACCAGCACTTGGTCAACGTGGTATTAACATCATGGAGTTTTGTAAATCATTTAATGAAAAAACTAAAGACAAGATGGGATTTAAAGTTCCAGTTGTTATTACAGTATATAGTGACAAAAGTTTTACTTTTATTACTAAACAACCACCAGCAAGCGCGCTTATTAAAAAAGCAGCTGGACTTAAAAGTGGTTCAGATAATCCATTGAAAAACAAAGTTGGTAAATTAACACGCGCTCAATTAATGGAAATTGTAGATCAGAAAATTTCTGATTTAAATACTGATGATAGAGATATGGCAGCAAATATTATTGCTGGTTCTGCTCGTTCAATTGGTATTGAATTAGTAGATTAGATTTAAAAGACTAGATAACTAGTCTTTTAAATCCTCATCTTCGACCGCTGGGATGTAAATATAAGCGGCAGCAAAAAATTATGCGGAGATAATATATAATGGCAAAGCAAAGTAAAAGATTTAAACAACTTGTAGAGAAGATTGATGAAAACAGAGCTTATACAATTAATGAAGCTTGTACACTCTTAAAAGATTTAAAATCAGCAAAATTTGACGAAACTGTTGAATTAGCATTTAATCTAGGTGTTGATCCTCGTCATGCTGATCAAATGATTAGGGGTGCATTAGTACTCCCTAATGGTACTGGTAAAACTGTACGTGTTGCAGTATTTGCTCGTGGTGCTAAGGCTGATGAAGCTAAAGCTGCTGGTGCTGATATTGTTGGTGCTGATGATTTAGTTGCAGATATAAAAGCTGGTATATTTAATTTTGATGTTTTAGTGGCAACTCCTGATATGATGGGTGTGATAGGTCAAATTGGTAGAATTTTAGGGCCAAAAGGTCTTATGCCTAATCCTAAAACTGGCACTGTAACAATGGATGTCACAAAAGCAATAGGTAACTTAAAATCTGGGCAGGTAAATTTCCGTGTTGATAAAAAAGGAAATGTTCATGCTGGTGTTGGTAAAGTTAGTTTCGATGTTGCAAAAATTGAAGAAAATATTGTCTCTTTTGTTACAGCCATCAATAAACAAAAACCAGCATCTGCAAAGGGGCGTTATATTAAAAGTGCAACAGCATCTCTAACAATGAGTCCAGCTGTATCACTTGATGTAATTTCACTTATTGATTACAAATAGTAATATTTTTATATCTTAGACTAAAGATAGTTTGGAGTTAACGCTTAATTTAGATTCTTCTGAATCTAATCCAGCTTGAAGTTAAGTCGGAAAGGAGGAACTATGACTAGAGAACAAAAAAATGAGATTGTTGAAAAACTATCTAATGGTTTTGAAAGTTCTAATGCTGTAATCGTATGTGATTATAAAGGTTTAGGTGTAAGCGCACTTGAAGATCTCCGTAAAAGCGCACGTGAGAATAATAGTAATGTACAAGTTGCAAAAAATTCATTGGCATCTATTGCACTTAAAAATGCAAATATAGAAGGTTTAGAGCTAAAAGATATGAATATCTTTGTTTGGGGTGATGATGCAATTGATACTTCAAAATCAGTATATAAGTTTGCAGAAAGCAATAAAACTTTTTCTATAAAAACTGCTTACATTGATGGTGAAATAAGTGATACAGCTAGAGTTGAAGCATTTGCTAAATTACCTAACAGAGAAGAGCTACTTGGTATGCTACTTTCAGTTTGGCAAGGACCTGTACGAAACTTTACTGTGGGAATTGGCGCGTTGCGTGATAAAAAACAAGAAGAGGAAACTGCATAATATATGCAATTTCTAAAAGCGCAGTTTGTCTGCGTACTAGCTAAATAGGTTTTATCCTGTTTGGTTTATCAATAAATATATATAGGAATTAAATTATGGCTGTAACTAAAGAAGATGTATTAGAATTTATTTCAGGTCTATCAGTTCTTGAGCTTTCTGAGCTTGTAAAAGAATTTGAAGAAAAATTTGGAGTATCTGCTACTCCTGTTGCTGCTGCTGGTGGCGCTGTTGTTGGTGGCGCTGCTGCTGAGGAGAAAACTGAGTTTGATGTTATTTTAACTGGAGCTGGTGAAAAGAAAATTAATGCTATTAAAGCAGTACGTGCGATTACTGGTCTTGGTCTTAAAGAAGCTAAAGCAGCAGTTGAGGGAACACCATTTACAATTAAAGAGGGTGTTTCTAAAGATGATGCAGAAGAGGCTAAAAAGGCTCTTGAAGAAGCTGGAGCTTCTGTCGAAGTTAAATAATTTTAAGCGAGGACTATTTCCTCGCTTAATACCGCATGTACTCATCCTAGGTAGCACATTGATGCTTCTTAGGATGAGTACCATCACACTTAATCATTCAAAAACTTATTAACGAGGTAACCAATGCTAAATACACTTAAATCAGGTAACAGGTTGCGTGTTGACTTTTCAAAAACACCTCAAGAAATTGAAGTTCCTAACCTATTGCAACTACAGCAAAGCAGTTATGATAACTTTTTAATGCTTGATAAAAAAGACCGCACTGAAAGCGGTATTGAAAGAGTCTTTCGCTCAATTTTTCCAATTCATGATTCACAGAACCGTTTAACTTTAGAGTACTTAGGCTCTGAAGTAGGAAAACCTAAATATACTGTTCGTGAATGTATGGAACGTAGTTTAACGTATTCAGTATCACTTAAAATGAAAATTCGTCTTGTCCTTTGGGATAGAGATGAGAATACTAGAGAAAAAACAGGTGTTAAAGATATTAAAGAACAGACTGTTTTTATACGTGACATTCCTTTAATGACTGAGAGAACATCATTTGTAATTAATGGTGTTGAGAGAGTTGTTGTTAATCAGCTTCATAGAAGTCCTGGTGTAATTTTTAAAGAAGAGACATCTACAACAGCAGGTAATGCATTAATTCATACAGCGCAAATTATTCCAGATCGTGGTTCATGGTTGTATTTTGAGTATGACTCAAAAGATGTGCTTTATATGCGTATTAATAAACGTCGTAAAGTTCCAGTTACTATAATTTTCCGTGCTATGGGTTATAGCAAACTTGATATTTTAAGACTATTTTATCCACTTGTTAATATTATTGTTAAAGATAATAAATTTTTGGTTCCATTTACTGCTGAAGATTTTACAGGACGTCTTGAATTTGATTTAAAAGATTCAGATGGCAATATTTTAATGGTGGCAGGTAAGCGTTTAACAGTAAACCGTGCTCAAAAGTTTGTAGATTCTGGTGTTAAGTTTGTTGAATATCCATCTGAAGTATTAATGGACAGACATATAGCTACTCCTATAATTAATCAAGAGAGTGGTGAAGTTCTATATGACACAATGGCATCTCTAGATGAGACAAAATTAAAGAAAATTATTGAAACAGGACTTGAAAGTTTTGAAATTGCAAATGATTTAGCTGATGGTGTTGATAGCTCTGTAATTAAATCATTTGTTGCAGATGAAGATAGTCTGAAACTTCTTAAGCAGACTGAAGAGATTGAAGATGAAAACGATTTAGCTGCCATTCGTATATATAAAGTTATGCGCCCAGGTGAACCAGTTACAAAAGATGCTGCACATAACTTTTTACATCAACTTTTCTTTGATCCTGAGCGTTATGATTTAACTCGCGTTGGTCGTATGAAGATGAATCATAAACTTGGAATTACAGTTCCTGAGTATATTACAGTTTTGACTCATGAAGATATAATTAACACTGTAAAATATGTAATCAAAGTTAAAAATGGTCAAGGTCATATTGATGATAGAGATCACTTAGGAAATAGACGTATCCGTTCAATTGGTGAACTGCTTGGTAATGAAGTTCACAAGGGTCTAATCAAGATGCAAAAGGCTATTAAAGATAAGCTTAGTACAATGAGTGGGCAACTTAGTGAGCTTATGCCACATGACTTAGTTAACTCAAAAATGATTACTACAACTATTTTAGAGTTTTTCTCAAGTGGGCAGTTGTCACAATTTATGGATCAGACTAATCCACTTTCTGAAGTTACACATAAACGTCGTCTTTCAGCTCTTGGTGAGGGTGGTCTTGTAAAAGAGCGTGCTGGTTTTGAAGTGCGTGATGTTCACCCAACTCATTATGGTAGAATTTGTCCGATTGAGACTCCTGAGGGTCAAAATATTGGTCTTATTAATACACTTTCAACTTACTCAAAAGTTAATGAACTTGGTTTCATTGAAGCACCATATAAAACTGTAAAAGATGGTCTTGTTCAAAATGAAATCGTTTATTTAACAGCTACTCAAGAAGAGGGTAAAATGATTGCGGCATCATCTAATAAATTAGATGACGATGGTCAAATGATTGAAGAGTTAGTTCAAGTTAGAATGGATGGTGAAATTTTACTTGGCGAAAAAGCTAAAGTAGATTACATTGACCTTTCTCCACACATGGTTGTCGGTGTTGCTGCTAGTCTTATTCCTTTCTTAGAACATGATGATGCAAACCGCGCACTAATGGGTTCAAATATGCAACGTCAAGGTGTGCCTCTTTTGAAGTCTGAAGCTCCAATGGTAGGGACAGGTGTTGAAAAACTTGTTGCTCGTGATTCATGGGAGGCAATTAAAGCTGGACGTGGCGGTATTATTGAAAAAGTAGATGCAGCTCACGTATATGTAATGGGTGAAGATAAAAATGGCCCATTTATTGACTATTATAGTATTCAAAAAAATATTCGTACAAACCAAAATACGACATTTAGTCAACGTGCGGTTGTAAAAGTTGGTCAAAAAGTTGATAAAGGCGAAGTTTTAGTTGATGGTCCAAACATGGATAAAGGTGAGCTTGCAGTTGGTAAGAATGTATTGGTTGCTTTCATGCCATGGAATGGATATAACTATGAAGATGCGATTATTATTAGTGAACGTTTAATTCGTGAAGATACTTTTACCTCTGTACACGTTTATGAAAAAGAGGTTGAAGCTCGAGAACTTAAACATGGTGTAGAAGAGGTAACTAGAGATATTCCAAATGTTCGTGAAGACGACCTTATGCATTTAGATGAGAGTGGAATCGTAAAAATTGGAACTTATGTTAAAGGTGGAATGATTTTAGTTGGTAAGGTTTCTCCAAAAGGTGAAGTTAAACCAACTCCTGAAGAGAGATTACTTCGTGCAATTTTTGGTGAAAAAGCTGGTCATGTTGTAAATAAATCTCTGTACTGTCCTCCATCAATGGAAGGTGTAATTATAGATGTTAAAATATTCACCAAAAAGGGTTATGAAAAAGATCCACGCGCCCTTGAAGCTGAACAGGTTCAAAAAGATGTAATTGAACGCGAACACTACGATAGACTCTTAATGATTGATAAAGAGGAGATGTTACGTATTAACGCTTTACTTACAAGAGAGGCATTAATTAGTAATTGTGTGGTTGGTGGTACAAATTATAGTGCTGGTGATATGGTAAGTTCAGACGATCTCAAAGGTGTAAACCGTTTTGCTCTTGGACCAATCGTTGATGCGTTTAGCCCTGCTATTAGTTCTGAATATGAAAAAATGAAAAAATATTTTCAAAATCAGAAAAAGAAGCTACGCGATGAGCATGAGGAAAAGCTTGATATTTTAGAAAAAGATGACATTTTACCAAATGGTGTTGTTAAAAAAGTTATGGTTTATATTGCAACTAAACGTAAGTTAAAAGTTGGTGATAAAATGGCTGGACGTCACGGTAATAAAGGTATTGTTTCTATTATTGTACCTGAGACTGATATGCCTTACCAAGAAGATGGTACACCAGTTGATGTAATTTTAAATCCACTTGGTGTTCCAAGTCGTATGAATATTGGACAGGTTTTAGAGATGCACCTTGGAATGGTTGGGAAAAAACTAGGTTACCAAATCCAAGATATGTTTAATAATAGAAGTGCAGATTTTGCAAATGATTTAAGAAATAAGATGGCAGAAATTGCTGATGTAGCAAAATTAATGAATGCAAAAAAATTCTTATCACTCCTTAGTGATGAAGATTTAATGGGTTATGCACGTGACTGGTCAGAAGGTGTTAAGTTCGCTACAACAATTTTTGAAGGTACTAATGCTGCTGAATTTGAAAAACTTTTTGAGTTAGCAAAAATGGATAAAGATGGTAAAACTGTTCTTTATGATGGAAAAACTGGTGAGAGAATCAGTGAGCGCGTAAATGTTGGATATATGTATGTCCTTAAGCTTCATCACTTAGTTGATGAAAAAGTTCACGCTCGCAGTACTGGACCATACTCGCTAGTAACACAGCAACCAGTTGGTGGTAAAGCACTATTTGGTGGTCAGCGTTTTGGAGAGATGGAAGTTTGGGCGCTTGAGGCGTATGGTGCTTCTGCAGTTCTAAAAGAGATGCTTACTATTAAGTCTGATGATGTTGATGGTCGTGTTGAAGCGTATAAAGCTATAACAAAAGGTGAGCCAATTCCGCGTTCTGGTATTCCAGAAACTCTGTTTGTACTTACTAAAGAGCTTCAGGCTCTAGCACTAGATGTAGAGATTTTACAAGAAGATAAAGGGGATATTCAATGAAATTAGTTCCAATTGACTTAAATGAAATGCAACGTCCAAAAGATATTGAACAAATTAAGTTTAGTCTTGCTAGTCCTGAAAAAGTACTATCTTGGAGTCATGGTGAAGTAAAAAAACCAGAAACAATTAACTATCGTACCCTTAAACCAGAGCGTGATGGTCTATTTTGTGCAAAAATTTTCGGTCCTGTACGAGATTATGAATGTCTTTGTGGTAAATATAAAAAGATGCGTTACAAGGGTGTTGTTTGTGAAAAGTGTGGTGTTGAAGTCACAGCTAGTAAAGTGCGTCGTAACAGAATGGGACATATTGACTTAGTTACTCCTGTTGCACATATCTGGTATGTATCATCACTTCCAAGTAGAATTGGTACGTTAATGGGCGTTAAAATGAAAGATCTTGAACGTGTTCTTTACTATGAAGCATATATTGTTTATGAAAATGGTGATGCGTTTTATGATAATGAAGCAAAAAATAGAGTTAATAAATTTGATGTTTTAAATGAAGAGCAGTATCAAATTTTAATGCAACGCTTTTCTGAGAGTGGCTTTGATGCTCGTATGGGTGGTCAAGTTGTTCATGATATGCTCGCAGAAATTGATTTAGTTGAACTTTTTAATAAATTAAAAGAGGATATGGCAGCTACTGGATCTGAAGCTAAACGTAAAGTATTAGTTAAACGTCTTAAAGTACTTGAATCATTTTTAAATTCAGGAAATCGTCCTGAGTGGATGATGCTCTCTCAGCTTCCAGTTCTTCCACCAGATTTGCGTCCTTTGGTTGCGCTAGATGGTGGTAAATTTGCAGTATCAGATGTAAATGATTTGTATCGTCGTGTAATTAACCGTAATCAAAGACTTAAGCGATTAGTTGAACTTGATGCTCCTGAGATTATTGTTAGAAATGAAAAACGTATGCTTCAAGAGTCAGTTGATGCACTGTTTGATAATGGTCGTCGTGCAAATGCTGTTAAGGGTGCAAATAAACGTCCGCTTAAATCTCTTAGTGAAGTTATTAAAGGTAAGCAGGGACGTTTTCGTCAGAATTTACTTGGAAAACGTGTTGACTTCTCTGGACGTTCTGTAATTGTAGTTGGACCAAATTTAAAGATGGATCAGTGTGGACTTCCTAAGAAAATGGCACTTGAACTTTTTAAACCACATTTAATCGCAGCACTTGAAGAGAGAGGTTATGCAACAACTGTAAAATCAGCTAAAAAACTGATTGAACGTGAAACAAATGAAGTTTGGGAATGTTTGCAAGACATAGTTAATGGACATCCTGTACTCCTTAACCGTGCGCCAACGCTACATAAACTTTCAATTCAAGCGTTTCACCCTCAACTAATTGATGGTAAAGCAATTCAGCTTCACCCTTTAGTTTGTGCGGCATTTAATGCCGACTTTGATGGTGACCAGATGGCTGTTCACGTTCCACTTGGTAGTGAAGCTATTGCAGAAGCAAAAGTGCTAATGCTTAGTTCTATGAATGTACTTTTGCCAGCTTCAGGTAAGGCGATTGCTGTACCATCACAGGATATGGTTCTTGGACTTTATTATCTTAGTTTAGAGAAAAATGATGTAATTGGTTCAAATAAACTTTTTGCAAATATTGATGAAGTATTAATCGCTCGTGAACACCGTAAACTAGATATTAATGCAAAAATTAGAACAAGAATTGATAGAAGAATTATCCATACAACTGTTGGTAGGTTAATGATTTTTAATATTTTACCTATTGATGTGCCACAAGAATTGTGGAATAGAATTATGAAAAAGAAAAATATATCTGCACTTGTAGATTATATTCATAAGTTTGGTGGTCTTGAGGTTACAGCTGAATTTTTAGATAACTTAAAAGATTTAGGTTTTAGTACTGCAACTGCAGCTGGTGTATCTATCTCGATTGATGATATTATTATCCCACAAGAAAAGTATCCATTAATCGAAAAATCAAAAAATAAAGTAATAGAGATTCAAAAACAATATGACGCTGGTTTATTAACTGAACAAGAGCGTTATAATAAGATTATCGATGTTTGGACTGATACTAATAATACAGTTGCAGGTATGATGATGAAGCTTACTGAAGAAGATAAAGGCGGGTTTAACTCAATCTATATGATGGCTGATTCTGGGGCTCGTGGGTCTGCTGCACAAATTAGACAACTCGCTGGTATGCGTGGACTTATGGCAAAACCAAGTGGTGATATTATTGAGACTCCAATTATCTCTAACTTTAAAGAGGGTCTAAATGTACTTGAATATTTTATTTCGACTCACGGTGCGCGTAAAGGTTTGGCCGATACTGCACTAAAGACTGCTAATGCTGGATATTTAACTCGTAAATTGATTGATGTTGCACAAAATGTTAAAGTTGTTACTGAAGATTGTGGAACACATGAGGGAATTGAAATTTCAGATATTTCAATTGGTAATGAGATGATTGAACCATTAGAAGACCGTGTTTATGGAAGGGTACTAATTGAAGATGTTATTGATCCAATCTCTAGTGAGGTACTCTTTAGCGAGGGAACATTAATTGATGAAGAGAGAGCTAAAGTTATTGCTGAAGCTAGTGTTAAATCAGTTGTAATTAGAACTCCAACTACATGTAAATCTGAAGAGGGTGTATGTTCTAAGTGTTATGGTCTTAATCTTGGTCAAGGTGGATTAGTTAAAAGAGGTGAAGCGATTGGAATTATTGCCGCACAATCTATCGGCGAGCCTGGAACTCAGCTTACCCTAAGAACTTTCCACGTAGGTGGTACAGCTTCAAGAACTCAAGAAGAGCGTAAGATTACTGCTGATAAAGAGGGCTTTATTAGATACTACAATCTGAAGGCTTATCGTAGAAAAGATGGTAAAAATGTTGTAGCTAACAGACGTAATGCAGGTATTTTATTGGTTGAACCAAAAATTAAAGCACCATTTGCTGGAACTTTAGAAATTCAGACTATTCATGATGAAGTTATTATTACTTTAATTGGTGAAGATGAAAAATGTCGCTATGCACTTCGTAGAAATGATGTAGCAAAGGCAAATGAACTAGCAGGTGTTAGTGGTAAAATAGATGGAAAGTTATATTTTCCATATAAAAGCGGTGATAAGGTAGATGTTGAAGAGAGTATTGTTGAAGCAATCAAAGATGGCTGGAATGTTCCAAACCGTATTCCTTATGCTGCTGAAATTTCTGTTGATGATGGCGCACCTGTTACTCAAAAAATCTCTGCACTTGAATCTGGAACTGTAAAATTCTTTTTATTAAAAGGTGACTATTTAGAACGTCACTCTGAGATTAAAAAGGGATATGCAGTAGAAGAGAAGGGACTGTTTGCGGTTGTTGCAGATAAAGATGGACGTGAAGCAATTCGTCACTATATTTCTCGTGGTTCAATTATTGACATTGATGATGATAGTGAAGTAAAAGTAGATACGCTCATCTCTCAACCATCGCATGGTGAATCAATTGTTATTGCTGAGTGGGACCCTTATGCTAATCCGATTATTGCTGAGGGTGTTGGACGTGTTGTGTTTGAAGATATAATTCCAGGTCTTACTGCAACTGAACAAGTTGATGAGCTAACTGGGCAACGACGTTTAATGATAAATGAGCATATTTCATCTGATCATAAACCAACTCTTGTAGTTGCATATGATGATGGAGAAGGTATACGTTACGCGTTAGAACCAAAAACTGCTATTTATGTTCAAGATGGATATGAAGTTACTCAAGCAGAAATCTTAGCAAAAACTCCAAAGGCGATTGCAAAATCACGCGATATTACAGGTGGTCTTCCTCGTGTAAGTGAACTCTTTGAAGCACGTCGTCCAAAAGAGCAGGCTCTAATTAGCGAAATTAATGGAACAATTAGTTTTGGTAAACCACTACGTGGAAAACCACGTATTACTATTACCGATGATAATGGTGTACCTAAGGACTATTTTGCGGATAAAACCGCACAAATCTTAGTACATACTGGTGAGTATGTTCATGCTGGTGAAGCATTAACAGATGGAATTGTTTCAAGTCATGAGATTCTTAGAATCTTAGGTGTTCGTGCCTTACATGAATACTTAATTAGTGAAGTTCAGCAAGTTTACCGTCGTCAAGGTGTACAGATTAGTGATAAACATATTGAAGTAGTTTATACGCAGATGTTGAGACAAGTTCGTATTATTGATAGTGGAGATACTAAGTTTATTGCAGGTGATTTAGTAAGTAGAAAGAATTTTGAGATTGAAAATGAAAAAATTATGGGTCTTTCTGGTGAAGCGGCAGTCGCTGAACCAATTTTAGTTGGTATCACACGCGCAGCAGTTGGAGCAGACAGTATTATCTCAGCTGCATCTTTCCAAGATACTACAAAAGTATTAACAGAAGCCGCAGTAAGTGCGAAAGTGGATGATTTGGATGATTTAAAAGAGAATGTAATTATTGGACGAACAATTCCAGTAGGTACGGGTATATACAAAGATTTTAATGTGTTATTGGATTCATAAGTGCAAAAAATAAGAAATATAGCGGTTATCGCTCACGTTGACCACGGTAAAACAACTTTAGTAGATGGATTGCTTTCGCAATCTGGAACATTTGCTTCACATGAGCATCATGATGATAGAATGATGGATAGTAATGATTTAGAAAAAGAGCGTGGTATTACTATTCTCTCTAAAAATACATCTATTCGTTATAAAGAGCATAGGATAAATATTATTGACACTCCAGGTCACGCTGATTTTGGTGGTGAAGTTGAACGTGTTCTTAGTATGGTTGATGGTGCATTACTACTTGTTGATGCATACGAGGGTGTTATGCCTCAAACAAAATTTGTTGTAAAAAAGATGCTAGAACGTGGAATTAAGCCTATACTAGTAGTAAATAAGATTGATAAACCATCAGCTGAGCCAGATCGTGTTGTTGATGAAATTTTTGACCTATTTGTTCAGATGAATGCAACAGAAGATCAGCAAGATTTTCCAGTAATTTATGCAGCTGCTCGTGATGGTTTTGCTAAATTAGATTTAGCAGATGAAAGTGTAGATTTAGTACCTCTATTTGAAACGATTCTTTCAGAAGTTCCTGAACCTAAAGGAAGTTCTGAAAATCCACTTCAACTTCAAGTTTTTACATTGGATTACGATAACTATGTTGGAAAAATTGGAATTGCTCGTATTTTTAATGGAACAATTAAAAAGGGTGAGAATGTACTTTTAGCTAAAGCTGATGGTGAAAAAATTAAAGGAAGAATTACTAAATTAATTGGTTTTCATGGTCTAGCTCGTATGGAAATTGAAGAAGCAGAGGCTGGAGATATTGTAGCTATTGCTGGGCTTGAAACTGTTGATGTTGGTGATAGTGTTGTAGATCCTGCTAATCCAATGCCATTAGATCCAATGCACATTGAAGAACCAACACTCGCAGTTCACTTTGCAGTTAATGACTCTCCACTTGCAGGGACTGAGGGTAAACATGTTACATCTAATAAGATTCAAGCACGTCTAGATAAAGAGATGCAGACTAATGTTGCTATGAAGTATGAGCAGGTTGGTGAGGGTAAATTTAAAGTAAGTGGTCGTGGTGAGCTTCAAATTACAATTTTGGCTGAAAATATGCGTCGTGAAGATTTTGAATTTTCAATATCACGTCCTGAGGTAATTGTTAAAATTGAGAATGGCGTACGTTTGGAGCCGTTTGAGCATTTAGTAATTGACTGTCCAGAAGATTATAGTGGAACTATAATTGAAAGGCTTGGACGAAGAAAAGCTGAGATGAGCGCAATGGTTCCTATGGGTGAGGGCTTTCAAAGAATTGAATTTGAAATTCCAGCTCGTGGGTTAATTGGTTTTCGTGGGCAATTTTTAACTGATACTAAAGGTGAGGGTGTAATGAATCACTCATTTTTAGAGTATCGTCCATTTAATGCACAGATTGAGAGTCGTCAATATGGTGCTCTTATATCTATGGAAAATGGTATGGCACTTGCATATTCTATTTTTAATTTACAAGATAGAGGTGCAATGTTCATTGAACCACAAAGTAAAGTTTATGAGGGAATGATAATTGGAGAGCATAGTCGTTCAAATGATTTAGATGTTAATCCAATTAAGGGTAAGCAACAATCAAATGTTCGTTCAAGCGGTGCAGATGAGGCGATTAAACTTGTTCCACCTCGTGATATGAATTTAGAGAAGGCATTAGAGTGGATTGAAGATGATGAAATTCTTGAAATCACTCCAAAATCTATTCGTGTACGTAAAAAAATACTTAATCCAACATTACGAAAAAGGGCTAAATAAGCCCTCTCTCGTCTCTGTACTGTCTTCATATAAATTTATATAACTTTTTCTATTATTTTTATCTTTTGGAATACTTATTGCTTTCTATATTACAATCGAGCAAGCGCAAAATTTGCGCTATTTATTGAGTAATAGAAGGAATTATTATGTTAAAATCACTTTATTCAGGTATCTCAGGCTTACAAGCCCACCAGACAGCGATGGATGTTGAGGGTAACAACATTGCTAATGTTAATACAATTGGTTTTAAGTATTCACGAGCCAACTTTTCTGATCTCTTAGCACAAACTTCACAGATAGCAACCGCACCAGAGGGTTCACTTGGTGGGAAAAATGCTATTCAGGTTGGACTTGGTACATCGGTTAGTTCAACTACTAGAATATTTTCACAAGGTTCAATCCAGGCAACAGATAAACAGACAGATGTTGCAATTCAAGGTGATGGCTTTTTTATAGTTAGCCAAGATGCTGGACAGACAAGTAAGTATACACGTTCGGGTGACTTTAAATTTGATGGTGTTGGAAATTTTGTTGATAATAATGGTTTTATTGTGCAAGGTTGGAAACGTAATGACAAGACCGGTACTGTTGATACAACTCAGCCAGTAAAGGGAATTAACATTGAACCTGGACTTACGACTCCAGCTTCAGCAACTGAGGGAGTGACTTTAAAAGCTAATTTAAACTCAAGTAGTAAAATTGTAAATAAAAGTCTTACATACTCAAGCGCACAAGCAGCAGCTGCACTTGCTGCAAATCCAAATAATAAAGCCGTTGATGATTTTGGTGTTATGTTTAATTCAAAGGGTGAAGCTTTTTCACTACAACCTGCAACTGCTGCTGGTACTGGTGGGCAGGGAGTTACAGTCTCTTTTGATGGTGGAACAACTCAAACAGAGTTTCGTTATACAACCGGTGTAGCACCAGCTCCAGCTGTTACAGTTGTTGCCGCACCTGTAATGTACTTTAAAACTGCAGCTGACTTGGCAACTGGTATGCAGCAAGCTGCAAATGCCTCTTTAGGTGGTGGTGCTGCTGCTGTTACAATTAATGATCAAGGGAAAATACAGTTTGATAATAGTGCATCAGCTGCAGGACAAGATCTTAATATTAAAGTAAGTACATTATCTGATGCTAATACAGTTGTAAATAATCGCTTTACAGATACGATGTCTGCGCTTAGTGGTGTTTTAGAAGGCGGGGCTACTGCTACAAAAATTACAGCAGAATTTAATGTGGCAACTCACTCTTCGAGTATAGATGTTTTTGATTCATTGGGAAGTAAGCACACAGTTAGAATGGATTTTAGAAAAGCATCTACAACTGCAGGGGGTGGTGCAATTTGGAAGTTTACTACGACAGTACCTGATCCTGCTACAATTAATACAGTTAATCCATTTAATGAAGTTACCGGTTCAATCACATTTAATAATGATGGGTCACTTTTAAGCGCTCAGCCTCCATCACTTACATTTACGGGGAATAATGGTTCAAAACCGAATCAGACAATTTTATTAGACTTAGGTAGCTCGTTTGGATTTGATGGTCTTACAAGTTTTGATGCAACATCAGCGACTAGTGGTATATCTCAGGATGGATTCCCTGGTGGAGATTTAGTTGGTATTAGAGTTGATCAAACCGGTAAACTTATTGGAAGTTTTTCAAATGGGCGATCTTTTGGTCTTGCTCAACTTGCCATGGCTAAATTTAATAATAATGAGGGTCTTGTAACTGAAGGAAATAATATTTATGCACAATCTGCAAACTCAGGAGATCCTGTTGTAGGTTCAGCTGCTACTGGTGGACGTGGTTTTATAGCATCATCATCATTAGAATCAAGTAACGTAGACTTGAGTAGAAGTTTGACACAATTAATCATTATCCAAAGAGGTTATCAAGCAAACTCTAAAACTATTACAACTTCAGATCAACTCCTTAATACTCTTATTCAACTTAAGCAATAAATTTTTTAATATAATAACTCACTTGATTTGAGGTGAGTTAATGTTTGAAAAATTTGTAGGCTATGAAGCAAGTGCTGGAAGTGGAAAAACTTTCAACCTTGTTGTACGGTACCTCTCTTTACTTTTTAGCGAAGTCTCTAGCGAAAAAATCTTGGCATTAACATTTACAAATAAAGCAGCAAATGAGATGCAAGAGCGTATTATTGAGACTCTTTTAAATCTTGAAAGTAGAGGTGAACTTAGTGTTATTGCCTCTGTTTTAGAGGTTAATGAAGAGTATCTGCTAGAAAGACGTCAAGAAGTTCTTAAAAACTTTCTACACTCAGAAACACGCATAATGACGATAGATAAATTTTTTACACAAATTTTACGCAGATTTAGTCTCTATGCCTCTTTAATGCCAAACTTTTCTATTGGTGAATCAATTGATGAAAATGAGTTGATAGAACGCTTTTTAGCTAAAGTACGTACCCTTGGACATTATGAGGCTCTTAAAACATTAAGTTTAATTAGTGAAAAACGTTTGAGTGATATATTTGGACTGTTAAATTTACTTTTTATTAAAGAATCAGAACTTCCAAGTGTTGAGAAATCAGATGAATTATTAGAAGTAGTCTCTTTAGATGTGTTAAATATCCTTAGAAAATTATCAGAGATTTTAGATAGATGCGCAAACGCATCAGCAACAGCTAGAAAATCATTTGTGGCTGAAAGTATTAAAGAGCTTATTTCAAAATCATGGCTATCTCGCGAAACTCTAAACTATAGAACTTTTAGTAAATGCTATACCAAAGAGTTAGATAGTGCTTTTTTTGATTTAAAGAATAGACTTAAAGAGTACATGTTATTAAAAGAGAGAAGTGTTTTATATAATCTTTTAAATTTAGCCACTCTTTATAAGCAGACTAGGTTTGAACTCTCACGTGAGAGTTCGAAGTTAGGGTTTGATGATATGAGTGTTATGACTAGTTATCTACTTCGCGAGCGTATCGATAGAGATTTTCTATATTTTAGATTAGATGAAAAGTTAGAGCATATTTTATTAGATGAGTTTCAAGATACAAGTGTTTTACAGTTTGAAATAATACGTCCATTAATTGAAGAGATAATTTCAGGAGATGGTGTTAAAAATCAAGGCTCTTTTTTTTATGTAGGTGATACTAAGCAATCAATTTATCGTTTTCGTGGAGGAATTAAGGAGCTGTTTGCAGAAGTGTCAAACCGTTACCCGATAGATATGCGTACTTTAAAGATAAATTATAGAAGTCGCGAAAATATTGTTAATTTTGTCAACTCATCATTTAAAGAGAAGATAGTTGGTTATGTTGAGCAGTTGAGTGCGGCTTCAAATGTAGGTGGTTATGTTAATGTTATTGATGAAAATGAGCCACTCGTTGGAATTTTAAAGATTATAAATGAGTTTAAAGAGAATAAAGTTAATTTAGATGATATTGCAGTTTTATGTTTTACTAATGGTGAAGCGATGCAAATAGAGCAAATGCTTCATGAAAATGGTGTTCAAGCATACACAGAAGCTACAGCAAAACTTTTGCGACACTCTAGTGTAGGAGCTATTGTAGAGTATTTAAAATATCTCTATTTTGGTGAAATTATATATTTAAGGAATTTTCAACAAATTGCAGTTTCAAGTGATACTGAGATCTTAAATTTTGATATAAAAAAGATTAACTTAGCTGAGACTGTTGGAAAAATTATTAAACATTTTAAACTCTATAGCTCTAATGATGTAAATTTATTGCGCTTTATAGGACAGATTCGTTCAATTAAAGATATAGATGAATTTATATATTCACTAGATAAATTTGAAGCTAGGACTGTGCAAGCAAATGTAAGCGGAGTTCGTATTTTAACTGTACACAAATCAAAAGGCCTAGAGTTTAAACATTTAATTGTTCCAGATAGATTTAATAAACGTCCACCAAATAGAGATATGTTGATATTTTCATACGAGAATATCTATCTTAAAAATATATATTTACGTCAAAAGGCGCGTGATAGCATAGATGAAAATTATGCAATAGCTCTTGAAAATGAGAAGAGATTAACTTATGAAGATGATTTAAATGCTCTTTATGTAGCATTTACAAGGGCAGAGCATAGTCTTATAATCTTAAAAAAAGAGAAAAATTCAGCTTTTGAGATGCTGGAATTAGAGACAAAGTGTATTGGTAAATTAGAAGTTGATGGCGTTGAAGTAGTTAAAGATGAAATAAGAGAAGATTTTGAATATAGCGCACTTCCTTATGGTCAACAATTTGAATTTTTACGCGATAGTGAAGAAGAGAGAGATATAGAGGCTTTAGAGTTTGGAAGCGCTTTACATTTTGCATTAGAGATGATGGATAATTTTAATATTGATGCACTTTCTAACGCAATTGAAGCAATGCAAAGTCGTTTTGGGTTAACTCAAAATCAACAAAATGAGATACATCACAGAATATCTTTGATGCTCAAAGAGAAACAGTTTATCTCACTACTGAGTGACACGATGTATAAAGAGCAACCACTTAGTTTTAATGGAAATATCTATTATTTGGATTTACTTGTAGAAGAGCAAGATAGTTTAAGAATAATTGACTATAAAAGCTCAAAACATTACTCTGATAAACATATAGAGCAGGTACGTAACTATATAAGAGCTATGAAAAAGATCACAAATAAAAGAGTTGATGGGTTTTTGTGTTATCTATTGAGTGATAAGTGTGAAATAGTTGAGGTGCAATAAAATAGTAAAATTTAAACTATTAGTAAGAGTAGTGAACTAAGTTTTATTATGATACTACTTGTATATTTTGTATGATAGTTTTTTATTGAGTATAAACCCCTGTAAGTAGGGGTTTATTGTGGTTTAAAGTGGTGTAACGTTTTCAGCCTGAGGGCCTTTTTGACCTTCACCTACTTCGAAAGTTACTCTTTGACCTTCTGCTAGAGACACACGTCCTTGACCTGTTCTGTTAACTTGACGGAAGTGTACGAATACATCACTACCACCATCTTCTTGTTGGATAAATCCATAACCTTTTTCGTCGTTGAACCATTTTACAGTTCCGTTTTTTAAATCTGCCATTGTAATACCTCTAGTATAAAATACACTTCCTAGGAAGTGGAATCAAAATCGGGGAGTCTTTCGGTCTAGCGAAGTTTTATAACGTCACACCTCAAGATGAACTCGAGCCTCATCTTTCATCGCACATATTATAGCCTTTTTATAATAATTTGCAACTAAAATCGTAATAATTTGTAAAATTTACCTAAATTTATTCTAATTTTGTATAATTTCGAAAAATAAAGTCAGCAAATTGAAAGTATTCATAGATAAAATTCTATTTAGTATAATGTTTAGCACTCTATTTGTATTTAGTGGGTGCGTAACAAAAAGCTTTACACGTACAGATAGTGCTTTTATTGTTTTTAAAACACCAAATTTCAAATTTGCAGACACTAGTTTCTTAAGATACTCCAAATCAACAGTGACTTTAGAGCTTTATGAAGCATCAAATGCTGTAGGAACTTTAGAGATTAGTAAAAAAAATATTTGTCAAGGTGAGTTTAAATGTATGAATGCGAAAGAGTTTAATGAAAAATATTTACACGAAAGTTATCCTGATGATACATTGTATAGAATAGTAACTGGGGCGAAACTACCCAAAACGTTACAAAAAAATGGTATTGTGTATAATGTAGATAGAGACACTATCCGTTTTTCAGATAAAAAAAACAGTATATTAATTAAAATAAGGAAATTATAGATGAAATATGTCGGAGCACATGTAAGTGCAAGTGGTGGTGTATTTAACGCTCCACTTAATGCTAAAGAGCTTGGTGCACGCGCATTTGCATTATTTGTAAAAAATCAGCGTCAATGGACAGCAAAAGAGTTAGACACAAAAACTATTGATAAGTTTGTAAAAAACTTACAAGATAGTGGTATTGACGCTTCACAAGTTCTTCCTCACGATAGTTACCTTATAAACTTAGGTCATCCAGAAGAGGAAAAACGTGAAAAGTCTTTAAATGCTTTCATCGATGAGATAGAGCGTTGTGAACAGTTAGGGTTAGATAAATTAAATTTTCATCCAGGTAGTCATCTACGAAAAATTAGTGAAGAGGTCTGTCTTGATCGAATTGCAGAGAGTATGAATAGGGCAATTGAACAGACTAGCCACGTAAAACTAGTCATAGAAAACACCGCAGGACAAGGTAGTAATTTAGGATATAAATTTGAACATCTAGCACGTTTAATTGATAAAACTGAAGATAAGTCTCGTGTAGGAGTCTGCTTGGATACTTGTCATACTTTTACTGCAGGTTATGACTTAAGAACAAAAGAGGCATATGAGGCGACAATGGCTGAGTTTGAAAAAATTGTTGGATTTAAGTACCTTCTAGCTATGCACATCAACGATTCAAAACCAGATTTAGGAAGCCATGTTGACCGTCATCATAGTATTGGTGAGGGTAAAATTGGTCTTGATACGTTTAAATTTATTATGAATGATGCTAGAATGGATAATATTCCACTTGTTCTTGAGACAATTGATGATAGCATCTGGGCGCAAGAGATAGAGTTACTATATTCAATGGTTGAGAAATAGATGAATAGAATTGTTGAATTTTTAGATGCTAAAACAATAGAGAAAAGTAAAATCTTTCCACAGCTTGGTTGTAACACAGATGAGGCTCTACTTTTGCAGGTAATGTCTCGTGCTTATGTTAGTGGACAGAGTGATTTAAGTGCTGCTGAAGCACTTTTAAATATTTATAATGCTAAAAAATTAGATCATTTAGAACATCTAAAAGATATTAAACATCTATTAGAACTAGGTTGGATTACACAACAATCATATCATCATCTAAACGATATAACAGAGCTACAACTTTTAAATAGTCAAATGACGCTTAGCTCATCTTTTCTAAAACTTCTCCAAGGTGGTGATTTTGAGCCAATTTTACCTGAGATAAAACCATATGGCGACCATTTAGAGTACCTTCAAGATCAATTTTTTAGAATAGAGCTTTATCAAAAACTACTACAAGAACGCCAAATTACAGGAGAAACTAGTCCAAACTCTACTCGCATTAGAAGTAAATTAGAAATTTTTGAGCGTCGCATTGAGGAGCGTTTAGAATCTTCTACTAGTCCAATTGCGCTAGAGACATTTTTTAAACAAAAACATCTTGAAAAAAAGGAGTGCATAATATTTTTAGCACTGCTAAAAGAGGAATACGCGGCTGCTGAGACTAGTATGAGAGAGATGAATACGTTAATTGAACTTATAAGTTTTGATGAATATGAGCGTATCAAAAATCGCGCCCTCTTAGAAGATGGTTCTCGTCTTTTAGGTGACATTATTGATTATGATGAGATTCTTAACCCTTTTGGTGGAATAAGTAGAGCATTTTTTATTGTAGATGATGTATTGCAAAATATAATCCATCCACAAAAAAAGAAAAAAGCTACAAAATTAAAACTAGATATGTTAATAAAAGAGCAAGAACTTTTTGAATTAATTGATCCAAAGAGTGATCTTCAAGATGTAGTTTTATCTGATGAGACAAGAAAAACATTAGATTTAATTTTAAGGCAAATGGATAAAACAGTAATAGCTCGTCTTCACCAATGGGGAATAAAAGACAAAAGACGTGGAGTAGATGCACGTATACTTTTTTATGGACCTCCTGGAACTGGTAAAACTATGACAGCGGCCTCTTTAGCAAAATCTCTAAAGAGGCAAGTATTATCATTTGATTGTTCAAAGATTCTATCGATGTATGTAGGAGAGAGTGAAAAGAATGTTAGAAATATATTCGATACATATAATGACTTAACAAAAAAGAGTAAAACAGAACCTGTACTTTTGTTAAATGAAGCTGATCAGTTTTTAAGTGCTAGACTTCAAGGTACAAGTAGTTCAGCAGAACAGAGCCATAATCAAATGCAAAATATTTTTCTAGAACAGATGGAAAAATTTGAAGGTGTATTAATAGCTACTACAAATCTCTTAGAAAATATTGATAAAGCATTTTCACGTCGTTTTGAGTATAAAATTGAGTTTAAAAAACCTACTGAAGCAGAGCGTAAATTATTATGGGATATGTATTTACCAAAAGATGCCCCTTATGATGAAGAGTTTTCTATTGATACATTGTCCACTCATAATTTAAGTGGCGCTCAAATTAAACTCGTAATAAATAATACAGCGCACAATGTTGCAACACAAGATGAGCCAATATTTAAAACAGCCAACTTTCTTACTCAAATTGAGCGTGAAAAGAGTGGTTCATTTGAAAATGAAAAAACAATGGGATTTTTAAAATAAATTGACCTATTCACTTACAAATCAAGCACTTATAAATAGTTTTGGAAGTAAAACATTTTATAAAGGCGTGACCTATTCAAAAGAGGGTAAAGTACGCCATATAGATGCACAAGAATATCCAGACTTAATGATTAAACTACATGCTTCAGTTTTAGGTAAAGGAAATGTGTATGAGACAAATGCACTATTTAGCTATACAAATGGAAATATTAGATCTTCTTGTAGTTGTCCAGTTAGTACAAACTGCAAACACTCAGCAGCGTTATTTTATGAATATATAAATAAAAAAGATGAAAAACAAAATGCTCTATTGAATTGGTTACAAGAGATTAAAGAAGATAAAGGTGTACTAGATGAAGAAAATAGACAAGAGTTTTTAATATATAGAATGTACTATGACAATGTAGAAAAAAACTTTTATGTAAATTTTCGTATTGCTAAGTATCAAAAAAATAGTAAATTTAGCAAAGGTCGTTCAATTGAACACTACAAAATTGCTAATGATTACTACTCTAGTGCAAAAGTACTAGATGAGAGCGACAAAAAAATTATAAGCTTACTGTCTGTATCTCTAACTGATTCTTATGGGAGTGACTCATTGTTAGATGGAGAGCTAGGATATATGGCAATGAAAAAATTAACTCAAACAGATAGGCTCTTTCATCTAGATTCACACATCCCAATAAAGTTTAGTAATACACCAATAGATATTGAACCAAAATGGATAAACAAAGATTCCAAATCAATCCTTGAACTATTGCCTCATGGTCAAACTTTTATCTTCACTGAACCATTATGTGTAATTAACCCTAGAAAACACATTATATCTGAAGTAAATAATTTAAATTTAACCAATAAAGAGTTAAAAAACATATTAAGTATGCCTGCAATTGATGATGATGAAATTATTCAAACAGCTCCAATGTTACTAGATATTCCAATGTTTGCAAACCTCCCTCTTCCTCCACAGTTAGAGGCTTCATTTGTAAAAGATGTAAAACCAAAATGTTTTTTACAATTAGAAGGTTTTCAAGACAAAGATGTATATTATCCATATATGAAAATAAAATTTAGATATTTAGATCAAATAGTCGATGGACTCGATAGTAAAAAAATAGAGACTATAAAATTAGAAAACACTCTTATAAGAGTTTATAGAAATTTACAAATTGAGCAAGAAGAGATACTTAAACTTGTAGATTTAGGTTTTTATATCTTACAAGATAAAAAACATTTTTTAAGTCCAACTAATCCAAATATTGCAACGGCAGTTGAGAGATGGAGAAATTTTTTAGATATTGAAATAGAAAATTTACGCTCTAGTGGTTGGCAAGTTGAGATTGATGACTCTTTTAAATTAGAGTTTCATGAAATTGGTAACATTGATGCAACATTTGATGAGCAGAGTAACTGGTTTGATATGCAGTTAGATGTTGAGATTAATGGCAAAAAAATCGCACTGCTACCGATGTTAGCTGGAATACTCGATCAAGTAGATGATTTAAAACAACTTCCACCTACTCTTAGTTTACCAGTTAATGAAAACGGCGTGTATGCAACAATTGAAGCAAAGGTAATTGCTCCTATTATAAAAGTTATTTTAGAACTGTTTGATAATAATGGCACTCTTAGCTTAAAATCATATGATGCAAATAGCTTAAATATCCTAGAAGATGCTCTAGGAGAGAAATTGCGCATAAGTGGTGGGCAAAAATTACTAGAAATTGCAAAAAAACTAAAATCATTTAAACAGATAGAAAAAGTTTCTACACCAATTGGTCTGCAAGCATCTTTACGTAAATATCAATATGATGGGCTAAATTGGCTTAATTTTTTACGTGAATTCAATTTTGGAGGTATCTTAGCTGATGATATGGGGCTTGGTAAAACTGTTCAAACATTAGCTCTTTTACTACATGAAAAAGAGCAAAATAGATTAAACCATCCAGTACTTGTAATCGCTCCGACATCGTTAATGGGAAATTGGCGTAGAGAATCTCAAAAGTTTACACCATCACTTAAAGTTTTAACATATCATGGACTAATGCGTCACAAAAACGAGGATACTATTAAAGAGAGTGATATTGTAATAACAACATATGCCTTGGCTCAAAGAGATAGAGAGCTTTTAGGATCATATAAATGGTATTACATTATTTTGGATGAAGCACAAGCTATAAAAAATTCAAAATCAAAAATAGCAGCTGCTCTGAAACATTATAAGGCTGATAATAGACTTTGTCTAACTGGTACACCTATGGAGAATCATCTAGGCGAACTGTGGTCAATATATGACTTTTTAATGCCAGGTTTTCTAGGTTCTGAAAAATCATTTAAAGAGCATTACAGAGACCCTATTGAAAAGAACGGTGATAATAAGATAAAGAATGTTTTAACCAAAAGAATTAGTCCTTTTATGCTAAGACGTAAAAAGAGTGAAGTGGTAAAAGAGCTTCCAGCAAAAACAGAGATGATACGTTCAACAACATTTGGTGATGAGCAAGCTAAATTGTATGAGACTATCCGTGTAACTATGGAGAAAAGGGTACGCGATATGATTGCTCAAAAAGGGATGGGACAGAGTCATATTACAATGTTAGATGCACTACTTAAATTACGTCAAGTATGTTGTGACCCACGACTTTTAAATATGGATGAAGCAAAAAAGATAAATGAGTCTGCAAAACTTGATATGGCTATGGAGTTAATCGATGAACTGCTTGAAGAGGGTAGAAGAATATTACTATTTTCTCAATTTACATCAATGTTAAAATTAATAGAAGAGCGTTTAAATGAAAAAAATATTAAATATACAAAACTTACAGGACAAACAAGAAAAAGAGATGAGGTTATCGAAAAATTCCAAAATGGTGATGTTGACATATTTTTAATAAGCCTAAAAGCTGGAGGGGTTGGACTAAACTTAACACAAGCAGATACTGTAATTCACTATGATCCGTGGTGGAATCCAGCTGTTGAGAATCAAGCAACAGATAGAGCGCATAGAATAGGACAAAATAGAAGAGTGTTTGTCTATAAGTTGATTATTGAGGGTAGCGTAGAAGAAAAAATCCTAGAGCTTCAGGGTAAAAAACAGGCTCTTCAAGATGCAGTTTTAAATGGTAAGTCTGGTGCAACTGGTTTAAGTGGCGACGATATTGCTAAACTTTTGGAGTAATTACAATTATGGAATGGAATTTAGAAAACTTTTTATTGGCTAATACTATTTTAATCATCAGTTCAATTTTACAAAGAGTTACTGGTGTTAGTGTGGGAATGATAATTGTTCCATTCTTAGCGCTCATTAGCTATTCACTAATTCCTGTACCAATTGTATTTGCCAGTTTGACACTTACTGTAATGATGGCTACACAAGGAAGAGAACATATAGATTTTAAAGGTAGTATTAAAATTATAATTGGAATGATTGCTGGAATTTTAGCTTCTGTTTTTATTCTTTCTCATATTGAGTTTGAACATTTAGGTCTAATATTTGGAGTCTTCATTCTTCTTTCAGTTCTAATAAGCTTAAAAGTAAAAAGTTTCAAACTTAAAAATAGTACAATCTATTTTGGTGGGCTTATAGCTGGTGTAATGGGGACTATGGCTGCTGTTGGAGGTCAGATATTGGCTCTAATTTATCAAAATCACCCATTGCCAGTTATAAAATCTACATTAGCTTTTTTATATACAATATTTTCAATTGTAATGTTAACAATATTCTATTTTTATAATCAATTTAACTACTCTCAATTTATATCTGGACTCTTTTTAATGCCAGGGTTTATTATTGGTTTTTTTATCTCACCAATATTTATAAAATATTTTAATCCAAAATACTCAAAAGTTGTAGTACTCTCAACTGCTACATTTGGCGCATTAACACTTATTTATCAATCACTACCCTAAAACTTTCATCAATGTTATAATACTTTTGTAGTGAGTTACATATTTTTGCGTTAGATTCTATATATTCATCTTTAGAAAAACTCTTATAGTATCTTTTGTCATACATTACATCTACCCTACATATATCTGGTCTTGTCTCATAAATATTACATGATTTTGAGTTGTGATTATAATGTTTGCAAGTGCCGTTTCCTAAATCAAACTCTTTTAATTCAGGAACTTTAAAAATATGTTGACAACAAAGACCACAACCTGTACAGTTATTCATTATTACCTTTTTACTGTTTTTTCATCATTATGTTTTTTTGTCTCTTCTAGTGAAAGGATAAAAGAGACTACTTTTTTTATATCTTCATGACTAAGATTTTTTATCTGTTTATTCATTAGTACCTCAGTAGTTGAGGTTAACTCTTTACTGTTTTTATAGTAGGAGATTCTATTATACAAATCATCTTTTGTCAATGTTCTAAGTGGTCTGGCTCTATGAAAAGCACTTTTTTCTGCCTTATAACCATGACATCCTACACATTGATTAAAATAAGTTGCAGATCTACTGTCGTAAGTTTCATGGTGAGAACTTTTTGCAGACACGCCTGAGCTTAAAATAAAAATGGTCGAAACTGTTAAACCAATCATATTTGTTCTACTTTTTAATATTTTCATTTAGTTTAATACATTTATTAATTTTTAATAATAGAATTTTATCTAAATTAAAATTATATTTTTCTTGCTTTTAAATTATTTACACGATTATTCCACATTTGAGTATTACTATTACAAAAAAAGGAGTCTATTATGAAAGTTTTTCTCTATCTTATAATATCCACTGCAATACTATTTGCTTCATCTATTGCAATTGAACTTCCAGTTACTCATAGTGAACCAATTTATAGAACAGTGACAAAAAGAGTTCCATATCAAGAGTGTTATGACAAAACTGAACAGGTTAGAATTTCTTGTGGAAATGAAAATGATAGAAATATGATTGGTATAGATACACTGATTGGTATTACTGCTGGTGTTGTATTAGGTAATCGTATTGGTAAAGGTAATGGAAGAAGTGCTGCAAAAGTTTTAGGTGGAATTGCTGGGGGACTAGTCTCAAATAGTATGAGAAATAATTATAATGATTCATGTTTTGAAGATAGAACCAGAAGAGTATGCGAAACACATTACGAACAATCAACTTCAAAAAGACAAATTGGATATAAATTATGTGCGCAAATTGAAAATAAAGAGATATGTACTAATTCAAAGAGTAATCTTTCAACAATTAATGTTTATATAAGCACTAATTAAATTTATAAAGAACACTGCGAATAAACATAAGTGTGAAAAAAAGTAACTTCTTTTATACTCAAATAGAAGAATAATAGCACTATACACTACATTGTTTCATATGGTAACACAAGACAAAGAAAATTTAAAATAACTTTTGATATAGTTGCGCATATTTCTATCCTGAGGATTTTTAAATGGAGCATATGAACGTAGCTCACCCATATTTTGGTGCGTTTGTACTTATGATTATCACCTTTGCAATGTTTATTGCTACTACTGCAGCATCTCGCTGGGTAGGCAAAAAACTAGCTGCTGCTGATACTGAAAAGTTAAAACTAAGTATTTATGAGTGTGGTCCACAGCCAACAAAACAACCAAACAAGATGTCTGCGCAATTTTATCTATTTGCTCTACTTTTTATTTTATTTGATGTGGAAATCATTTTTATGTTTCCATGGGCAATTGACTTTAAACTATTAGGTTGGTTCGGATTTGTTGAGATGCTTCTCTTTATCTTACTACTTACAATCGGATTTATCTACGCATGGAAAAAAGGAGCCTTAGAATGGCACAGCATAAAGTAAATTACACTGAGAATGGAGGGTTACCTGTTGCTCTTACAACTGTTGATAAGCTTGTAAACTGGGGACGTAGTAACTCACTGTGGGCACTTACTTACGGACTTGCTTGTTGTGGTATTGAGATGATGGCAACAGGGGCAAGTCGTTATGATTTTGACCGTTTTGGAACAATTTTTAGAGCATCACCTCGTCAAGCTGAAGTTATGGTTATTGCTGGAACTTTGACAAAAAAACATGCTGAGTTTATTCGTCGTTTGTATGATCAGATGGCTGAGCCTAAATGGGTAATTAGTATGGGAAGTTGTGCCAATACTGGTGGTATGTTTAATACGTACGCAACAGTTCAAGGTGCTGATCGCGTTATACCAGTTGATTTATATCTTCCAGGTTGTGCACCACGCCCTGAGACTCTTCAATACGCGCTTATGATGTTACAAAAGAAAATTAGAAGCGAGAAAGCTGATAAGTCTCAACGTCCAAAAAGGCTTGTATAATGATGAGAGAGTATAAAGACAAACAAAATGTTCAAGCAAAATCTTATTACAATGATAGATATTGGGTAGCTCCTCGTGTTCCTACATTTGAGCCATCTTCTGACGCGCAATTTAATTCAGATTTAGATAGTTTAAAAGAAAAATTTACAGTTAATGAAGCGTATATTCAATTGATGCACCTAGTAGTCTACATTAACCCAGAAGACAATAAACAAGTTTTAGAATATCTTCATAAAGAGTTAGGTTATGGAAGACTAATGGAAATGAGCGCCATGGATTGGCTTGCTAAAAGTGGTGAGTTTGAAGTTTTTTACGAAATGCTAAACATTGATACTGCAAAACGTATTCGTGTTAAATGTTTTATTAAAGAGACCCAAGCTATTGAAAGTGTTCAAGATATATTTCGTTTAGCAAACTTTGCTGAGCGAGAAATGTATGATATGTTAGGTGTAAAAGTAAATAACCATCCGTTTATGAAGCGTATTTTAATGCCTGATGACTGGCAAGGTCACCCACTCCGTAAAACTTATCCTCTTCAAGGTGATGAGGCTGCCGCGTGGTATGAAGTAGATAAAATATTTGGTAAAGAAGCGCGAGATATTATAGGACCTGAAATTAGAGATTCTGCTGCAATTGACCGTTACGATACAGAGAGATTTTCAAGACTTGGTTATGAAGTAAAATTTGGTGAAGAGTATAGTTCTGAGAAGACAGAGCAAAATTATCAAGAAGATGAGGGTGTGTTTTTAGTAAAAAAACTACATAAAGACAACACTAAAACGATTACAGATAGGGACAGGTAGCCAATATGCAATATACAAATAGGTTAGAACCATTTTTTGAGAACTTAGAGTTTGAACGCGACGACAACCATATGATTATCAACTTTGGACCACAACACCCATCATCACACGGACAACTTCGTCTGATAATGGAACTAGATGGTGAACAAGTTGTAAAGGCTACTCCAGATATTGGATATCTGCATCGTGGTATGGAAAAGATGGGTGAAAACATGATTTATAATGAGTTTTTACCTACAACTGACCGTATGGATTACATTGCATCATCATCTAACAATTATGCCTTTGCATTATCTGTTGAAAGATTATTAGATGTTACAGTTCCTCGCCGTGCGCAAGTAATTCGTACAATCATGTTAGAACTTAATCGTCTTGCTTCACACCTTTTTTGGTTAGCAACGCACGCATTAGATGTCGGTGCGATGAGTATTTTCTTATACGCATTTAGAGAACGTGAATATATACTAGATTTAATCGAAGATTATTGTGGGGCACGTTTAACTCATTCAGCTATTAGAATTGGTGGTGTTCCACTAGATGTTCCAGAGGGTTGGATGAATGACTTAGCTAAATTCTTAAAAAAATTTCCAAATGATATTAAAGATTATGAAGCGATTTTAGATCAAAACCGTATCTGGAAAATGCGTCTTGAAGATGTTGGTGTTGTAAGTCCTGAAATGGCAAGAACTTGGGGGACAAGCGGAATTATGCTTAGAGGTTCAGGAATTAACTGGGATATTCGTAAAGAAGAACCATACGAACTTTATGGCGAGTTAGATTTTGATATTCCGGTAAGTCATACAAATGATAGTTATGGGCGTTATAAATTATATATGCAAGAGATGCGTGAATCTACTAAAATTATGGAACAATTAATTCCAATGTATGATGAAACAGATCGCGCTATTATGGCAGATGCTCCACAATATATTTCAGCTCCAAAAGAGCAAATAATGACTCAAAACTACTCTTTGATGCAACACTTTGTACTAGTAACGCAAGGTATGCGTCCGCCAGTAGGTGAGTCATACGTTCCAACAGAGAGTCCAAAGGGTGAGTTGGCATTTTACATAAACTCACAAGGTGATCCATACCCTTATAGAATGAAAATACGCGCACCAAGCTTTTTCCATACTGGAATCTTACAAGACCTATTACCAGGTTATTACATTGCTGACGTTGTTACGATTATTGGTACTACTAATATCGTATTTGGCGAAGTTGATAGATGATAATCGTAATTAAAGCCAATTTCTTGGCTTTGATAGATTAGAAACCAAAGCGGATGTGTGCAGCACCTGCGACGGAGACTTTATGAAAAGAGATTTTATATGAGAAGATATGACTTAAGACACCTACACGATAATTTTTATGATCGTATGAGTGAAATTATGCAAGATGAGGCGCAAAAAGATGAAGTAATTATCTTTTTGTTTGAAATTGGTGATTTTACTCCAATCCAAAAGAGTGCTGACTTAATTAAAGAGGGTGGATATGAACTTATGAACTCTCTAAAGTTTAATGAAGCTGACTGGACTATTGTGGTCAAAAAAGGCTAAGCAGATGGCTACTGTCTATTTCTCCACTTGGAGAGGTGAGCGAATTGATAATCGCGGTAAACCTCAAGATGAATGGAGTGAATCCGCGTACAAGTTACCAGAACAATATGATGTTCATAGAGATTCAAAAGCATTTATTGGCTGGGATGGCCTAGCACTATTCTCACCTGATGTTGATGTTGTAAAACTTGCCGTTGAGTATGCTGCTCAGTATCAAGTATACTCAGAAGCTTGTGGGCGATGTGCTCCTGGACGCTGGGGTGGTAGAATTCTTTATGATATTTTTGACAAAATTGCTCGTGGTGATGGTGAGATATCTGATTTGGATCACTTAAAAGAGGTATGTTCAACAATGGCACTTACTAGTAAGTGTGAAATTGGAAAAACAGTTCCCACACCACTTTTAAACATCATGGAGTTCTTTGAAGATGAAATTTTAGCTCTAATTAATGAGAAGAAAAAATCTCCTCATTATGATATGGATGAGCTTTCTTACATGGCAAAAATAACTGCTCCATGTACAGATGCATGTCCAGCGCACGTAGATATTCCTGCATATATTGAAGGCGTTAGAGATTTACGTATGGATGATAGTTTAACTGCAACTAAACAGACGATGCCACTAGCTCATGTTTGTGGTCGTGTATGTCCTCATCCATGTGAAGATGAGTGTCGCCGTACAAATCTTGATAGCCCTATTTCAATTATGGAGCTTAAGCGTTTGGGTGCAGATTACGAGACAGATCATGGTCTAAACTTTTTATATCCAACTGAACAAAAACCATATGGTGATAAAAAAATTGCAATTATTGGTGCTGGCCCTGCTGGGCTTACTGCCGCTTTTTATTTAGCACTGGATGGAATCCATTGTGATGTTTATGAAGAGCTTCCAGTTCTTGGTGGTGAAGTGGCTGTTGGTGTTCCAGAATATAGAATGCCGATAGATAAATATAATAAAGATATTGAATCAGTTCAAAACTTAGGTGTTAATTTCATTACTAATACAAGAGTTAATGATGAAATGATGCGCCGTTTTGAAACTGAGTATGATGCAACGCTTATTGGAACTGGTACTAGAATCTCTAAAAAGGTGCGTTGTGAGAATGAACGTCCTGAGATTAAAGGTTATTGGAGTGCAATAGAATTTTTAGACCAAGTAAATCTATATGATAAATATGGCATTGGCACACCTGTTGATTTAACTGGTAAAACTGTTGTTTGTGTTGGTGGTGGATTTACATCTATGGATGTTGTACGCTGCTCTATTCGGGCGAATGCTAAAAGAGTTGTTATGATTTATCGTCGTGATGAGAAAACAATCATTCGTAATACAACTTATGATGAGTACCATGAAGCTGTTGAGGAGGGTGTTGAATTTATATTCCATTCGGCTGTTGAAGAGATGGTGGACGTCGATGATGAACTTCAAAAACTTAAAATAAATATGTTTGAGATGCAGCCAGATCCAGATGGTGGTCGACCAAAATTGGTAAAAATAGAGGGTGCTGATTTTGATATTGAAGCAGACTACCTAATTCCTGCTGTTAGTCAAAGTGCTGACTTAAAACTAGTTCCTGATGAATGGGAACTAAATATGACAAGTTGGGGTACTATTAAAACCAATGGTAAAGATTATATGACTTCACGTAAGGGTGTTTTTGCAGCTGGTGATTGTGAATATGGTCCTATGACTATTGTAAATGCAGTGGGTCAAGCAAAACGCGCGGCATCTGTAATGAACAGATATGTACATACTGGGGAAATAACTCTAACAGATGATGAAATTATGGAAGATCATCTTCGTAAAATGAGAGTGTACGATAAAGAAGAGAAAGTAACTGGTTGGCTTGGAGGTCTTCCAAGACAAGAGAGCGAAAAATTACATGTTGATGAACGTCGTGATAATGATCGTGAAGTAAACTTAGGTTTTACTGCCGAAGAAGCGAGTGCAGAAGCAGATAGATGTATGCGCTGTTATTATATAGCCATGGCGGCGGTTTAATATGAGTGGAATTAAGTTTTCAATTAATGGTAAAACTGTAATTGCTAATGCGGGTGAAACAATTTTAAATGTTGCTCGTCGTGAGGATATTTACATTCCTACTATGTGTTATATTAAAAAAACAAATCCTATAGCATCTTGTCGTCTTTGTGTTGTTGAAGTCGATGAGACTGAGGGTTTTGTTCTTAGTTGTCAAACTCCTGCTAAAGAGGGAATTTCAGTTAATACAGAATCCAAAGAGCTTTATAACCACCGTCAAAATATTATGCGCTTTTATGATGTAAACCACCCACTTGAGTGTGGAGTATGTGATAAAAGTGGTGCATGTGAACTTCAAAACAAGACTTTAGAATTTAACATAAGCTCTCAAAAGTTTTCTGCAAAAGAGCAAAGTAGAAAAATAGAGCAATGGGGACTTATTAATTATGATCCAAATCTTTGTATCATGTGTGAGCGTTGTGTTCATGTCTGTAATGAGGTAATTGGTGATGATGCAATTGATCTTAAATTTGGTGGATATAACTCCTCTGTAATTCCTAAAAATAGTGATACATTAGATTGTACGTTTTGTGGAGAGTGTGTTTCTGTATGTCCAGTTGGTGCGCTTGTAAGTTCAGACTTTCAATATAGTGCTAATGCTTGGGAACTAGATCAAGTTCCATCAGCTTGTACACATTGTAGTGCTGGATGTGCGCTTGAATATGAGAGAAGACACTCATCAACTTTTGAGAATAATCAAAATGTTATTCAAAGAGTTGTAAATGACTTTGAAAATACAACACTATGTGGAGCTGGACGGTTTGGTTTTGATTATGATAACAAAAATGTCCAAAAGAATGAAACTATACTAAATGATGCAAAAGAGGCACTTAAAAGAGCCTCAACTATTGCTTTTAACTCAATTATTACAAATGAAGAGGCTCTAATACTACAACGTTTAAAAGAGAAAACTGGCGTAAAGCTTTACAACCCAGAAAGCTTAAACTACAAAAATTTTTTAAACTCTTTTAGCAAAAAAAGTGCTCAAAGCCTATATGGTGCAACTCTAGATTCTATAGAAAAGAGTGATGCTGTAATTATTTTTGGTACAAGAATTGGAACTGATAATCCAGCAATTAGATACAAATTAACGAGTGCAGCAAGACATAGAAAATCTCACATTGCATATCTTCATCCAATGCATGAAGAACTTATCAGTAATGTAGCTCGTGAATTTATAAATTACGAAGTTGGTAGTGAAGAGGGAGTTATGGCGCTTTTACTTCGTTTCATTTTAAAAGATTTAGATAATGCTGAGATAACTTCATATATTACCTCTCTTGATGAGGGTTATTTAAGTGCTGAGTCTAATGTTGGTGAAGAGGAGCTAGAATCTCTATTTAAATCATTTGAAAAATGTGCCGATAAAGTACTTATTTTAGGTGAAGACTTATTAGCACATGAACGTGCTGAAAATATTGCTGCAATGGCTGGTTTAATTGAGAGGTTTAGTGACTATAAAGTGCTAATTGTTCCACCATCTGCAAATACTCTAGGTGTTTCACTAATTTGTGACTTAGATGAAGAAAAAAGTGGGTACACAGTTGGATACAACGTTAAAGCTGACTACACATTAAGTGCATTAGGAGATGGTGATATTGATATGCCATCACTTAATCAACAAGAGGGGACAATTACAAACTTAGATAAAAGGGTTGTACCTATAAACGTTGCAGCACCTTATGGTGGTTATACTTTAGCAGATGTAGCTGCAATAAGTGAAAAATATACAGTTGATTTAACTAAGAAGTTACCTCTTAAGAGTGGCTTTTTAGATGTTGAGTTTGACACTCTTAAAGTTAGAGTGAATTCTACTGGTGAAGATTTAAGAGGATATGCTTTAACAAATAAAAGTATATTAGCAGATGAAAAACTTGAAGATATAAATGACTTAGATTCTTACAATGGAACAATTGTATACAGAGCTAATCCGGTGTTACAATTTAATGCCTTTACAGCTGCAACTGCGCAGTTAAATAGTGAAAATGTTCTTGAAGGCTCTATGCAGTTTGCAAAAGCTGCAAGAATTCAAAATGGTGATCTAGTAGAGATTAATTCAAGCGATTTTAAAAATAACAAAGTATTTAAAGTTAATCCTGAGCTTAAAGGAACAATTGCACTTCTTCCAACTTTTGAAGAGGGATTAAGTAGTGATTGGGTATCCTCACGCTACCGATTTTTTAAAGTTCAAATTACTAAAGTGGAACAGACAATATGAGCGAAATTATAATAACGATTGACGGTAAGGAGTGCAAAACCCAAGAGGGAGAGTTTGTACTTAATGCAGCCCGCCAAAACGACATTTTTATTCCAGCAATTTGCTACATTACACGTTGTAGTCCAACTCTTGCTTGTAGGATTTGTTTAGTAGAAGTAGATGGTAAACAAGCTTATGCGTGTAATGCAAAAGCAAAAGATGGAATGAGTATATCTACATCAACTGATAACATAGAAGAAGAGCGTCGTGCGATTATGGAGGTTTATGATGTAAACCATCCACTAGAGTGTGGAGTATGTGATCAAAGTGGTGAGTGTGAATTACAAAACTATACACTTGAGCTGGGAGTGGATAAACAGAACTATTCTATTACTGATAGTCACAAAACTGTTGAACATTGGGGTCTAATAAATTATGATCCTGCATTATGTATTGTTTGTGAACGTTGTGTCACTACTTGTAAAGATATGATTGGAGATGGAGCACTTAAGACTATCCCACGTGGAACTGAGGCACTAAGCAAAGAGTTGAAAGATGAAATGCCAAAAGATGCTTATGCAATGTGGAATAAATTAAATAAATCACTAATTGGTCCAACAACCGGTGATACATTAGATTGTACAGATTGTGGAGAGTGTGTTGCTGTTTGTCCAGTTGGCGCGCTTGTTAGTTCAGATTTTCAATACACATCAAATGCTTGGGAACTTAATCAAATTCCAGCAGCTTGTGCGCATTGTAGTGCGGGATGTCAAATAGAATATGATGTAAAACATACAAGTACTGAAAATGCTGAAGATAAAATATATCGTGTTAAAAATGAGTGGAACTATACCTCACTTTGTGCAGCTGGACGTTATGGTTATGATTATGAAAATTCTAATGTTACTAAAGATGAAAATGCTTTTTCTTTGGCAATTGAAGCTTTCAAAAAAGCTGACACTATAAGCTTTGATAGTTTTATAACAAATGAAGAGGCACTGATTTTACAACACATTAAAGAGAAACTTGGTGTTAAGCTTTACAATAAAGAGGCGTCTGCATATTCTAACTTCATGAAAAATTATTCACTAACAAGTGGAAAAAGTTTAGATAGTGCAACTTTAAAAACCATTCACGATTCAAACTTTGTAGTAAGCGTTGGAAGTGCTTTAAAAACTGACAATCCACGCGCTCGTTATGCTATGAATAATGCACTGGCTATGAATAAAGGTGCAGGATTATACTTTCATCCATTAGGTGATCCTGTCATTGCTGGTATGTCAAAAAGTGTTATGCAAATCGAACATGCTCCACTTGCAGAAGAGGCAGTAATGTATCTTCTGCTTGACCTATTTGCGAAAAAAGATGAGTTAAGTAGCGAACTTCAAAGCTATCTTGCATCTTTTCACTCTACTAAAACTATTACTGTTGAAGAGACAATTAAAGAAAAAATTGTTGAGATGGTCAAAGACGTAGAGACTGGTGAAGAGAAAGAAGTTTCTAAAATGGTTCCTAAAAAAGTGAGTAAAGAGGTAGAAGTTGATGTTAATGCTCTTTTATCACTTGTTGGTGCAGCTGATAGTTTCAATGATAATATGGAAAAATTCTTAAAGAAAAAAGATACTTTCAGTTTAATCGTAGGTGAAGATTTCTTCAATCACCCTAATAGTGCAAATTTAGCTACTTTAGTTGCACTATTTGAAAAGCATAGTGATTTTGAAGTATTGATTGTTCCACCATCAACAAATACCCTTGGAGTATCACTAATTTGTGATTTAGACTCAACTAATGAGGGTTACACAGTTGGATTAAATGTTAAAGGTAACTTTACTTTAGGAAGCAGTGGTAATGCAAACCTTGATATGCCATCACTTAATCAACAAGAGGGTACATTTACAAACATAGACAAGCGTGTAATCCCTACAAATGCAGCTCTTGGTTATGGTGGTTATACTCTTAATGACATAGCAACTGCTTTAGGTGTTAACAATAAAAAATATACTATTGAGTATACTAGTGAACTTCCTACGAGCCAAGGTTTTAGTAGCATAGCTTTTGATTCATTGAAAAATGAGTTTACAAATAGCGGTGAAGAGTTACGTGGATATAGAGTTGCTTCACAAGATGTAAATGTTGACTCATCTATAAATCCTACTCAAATTGCTGATAACAGATGGGGTGATGATGAAATCACAATCTATCAAGCTAATCCAGTTAAACAATTTAATGATGCTACGAAAAGATCTCATCAATTGAATGAGAGTGCTGCACTTTATGTAAGTGCTGCTTTCATGGAGAAATATGAGCTTTCAGAGAATCAGAGTGTACGCGTTAAAACAAAAAATACTATGTTAGATATTGACGTTAAACTTGACAATAAAATTAGTGGATATATTGCATGTATTCCTACATTTGATGAGAAGATTAATGCAGATTCGCTATTTAATAGCTACAGATTTAACAAAGCCACATTGACAAAGGTATAAAAGATGCAAGAAGCACCAATTATTATTGAAACACTTGTAAAAGTAGTTGCTATACTTTTGGTTTTTTCCGCGCTTGCGGGGTTTACCACTTATGTAGAACGTAAAGTTTTAGCATTTATGCAACGCCGTTTAGGACCAATGAATGTTGGTCCATTTGGACTACTGCAAATTGCAGCTGATGGTATTAAACTCTTTACAAAAGAGGATATTATCCCATCTAAAGCTGTAAAACCAGTTTTTATGATTGCTCCTATTATTACAGCAGCAACGGCGTTTATAGCAATGGCTACTATTCCATTCTTGCCACAATTTGATATGTTTGGATATACAGTTCATCCAATAGTTGCAGATGTAAATGTTGGTATTTTATTTGTTCTTGGAGTCATGGCCACGGGAATGTATGGGCCACTTCTAGCTGGTATGAGTTCAGCTAACAAATGGTCACTTCTTGGTGGTGCTCGTACTGTTATTCAGCTTCTTAGTTTTGAAGTTGTAACCGGACTATCAATTTTACCTCCATTAATGCTTGTTGGTTCTCTTTCACTTGTAGATATTAATAACTACCAAGCTGGTGGCTTTAGTGACTGGTTAATTTGGCAACAACCTGTCGCATTTGTACTATTTCTAATTGCTGCATTTGCAGAAGTTAACAGAACTCCATTTGATCTGCTTGAGCATGAAGCTGAAATTGTATCAGGTTACGCTACTGAGTACTCTGGAATGCGTTGGGGTATGTTCTTCATAGGTGAATATGCAAATATGTTTACTGTAGCATTTATGGTAAGTATCGTCTTTTTAGGCGGATTTGGTGATGGCGGATTATTAGGTGGGCTTGCTATTTTTGCAAAAGCGTTCTTTTTTATATTTTTCTTTCTTTGGACACGCGCTGCTTGGCCTCACATTAGACCAGATCAGCTAATGTGGTTTACATGGAAAGTTCTTATGCCAATTGCCATAATCAACATAGTCATTACTGGCTTTGTAATGATGTTCTAAGGAGAGATGATGAGTTTAGAGCAATTTAAAAATAGAAATGTAGGAACACAAAATTATGTTCCAGTTGACCTTGATATTCCTCCACAAGAGCCATGGGAAAAATTTACACAAGTAGTTAAGCGTACTTTTAAAGGTGAGCTTTTTGTAGGGTTATGGATTGTATTTCGTGAAATGATTAAATTTGATATTCATACAGTACAGTATCCAATGGAAAAACTTCCAATTGGTCCGCGTTACCGTGCGGTTCATAAATTACTTCTTTTATTAGAGAGTGGGTATGAGCGTTGTATCGGTTGTGGATTATGTGAAAAAATCTGTATATCAGACTGTATTCGCATGGATACTAAGATTGATGAAAATAGCCGTAAAGAGGTTACTGAATACTCAATTAATCTTGGTCGTTGTATTTTTTGTGGATATTGTGCTGAAGTTTGTCCAGAGCTTGCTATTGTTCATGGGGGACGTTATGAGAATGCTTCAGAACAGCGCGCTCACTACGTTATTAAAGATGATATGCTAACTCCACTTGACTTTCTAAAAGATCAACAAGAGTATCCAGGATTTGGTGCATTAATTCCTGGTTCAGATGCAGATGTCAAAAAAACGCCGACGGCATATTAGAAGAGGGGAATAATGAAAATGTATACTAAGTCAATTAGAGTAGCTAGCTACGAGAGCCCTCTGCTTAAGAGTCCTTTTTGGGCTAGTTCAAAAAGGAGTAATTAAAATGTTTGAAACAGTTGCGTTTTATCTCTTTTCGGTGTTAACTATTACTTCTTTTGTAGTAGTTGTAACAACGAAAAATGCGCTTTATGCACTAAGTTCACTAGCTGCTGGAATGATTTTAATTTCTGGTTTCTTTTTTCTACTAAATGCAGACTTCTTAGGTGTTGTGCAAATTGTAGTCTACACAGGTGCTGTAATGGCTCTATACGCATTTGGTATGATGTTTTTTGATACAACTGAGACACTTAGAGAATCACATGCTAATCCACGTGTAGTATTTGTACTCAGTGGTATGATTGCAATTATACTCGTTGTAATGCTTATAGCTCCAATTGCTAGCACGCATGTAAGCGCGCTTTATCCGATGGTAGAGGGTGTTGGAAACTCAGAAGCTGTTGGAATGGTGCTTTTTACAAAATATTTAATTCCATTTGAAGTTGCTGCTGTAATGCTTTTAGTTGCAATGATTGGTGGAATTGTATTAGCTGGTAAAAAAATGGATGAGAGCTTGACTACAAGTGAACAAGGAGATGTTAAATGATTACACTAAATCATTATTTAGTTCTAAGTGGATTACTTTTTAGCATAGGGCTTGTAGGTGTTATTAAACGTAAAAACCTCTTAATGCTATTTTTTGCAACAGAAATTATGCTAAATGCTGTAAATGTAGGTTTTGCTGCAATATCAAACCATTATGGTGATTTAAGTGGTCAAATGTTTGCTTTTTTCATTATCGCAATTGCAGCTAGTGAAGTAGCTGTTGGTCTTGGACTACTTATTCTTATGTATAAACGTAAATCTAGCGTTGATCTTGATACATTAACAACGATGAAGGGCTAGGAAATGGAAAAATATTTATACATTGCACTTTTTGCTCCACTATTAGGTTCATTAACTGCTGCTCTATTTGGCGCTCGTCCTAAGACGCTATTTACTGGACTTTGGACATCTGGACTGCTTGCTGTATCTTGGATTAGTTCAATACTACTTTTCTTACATGTTTATGCAGATCCATCTGCAAATGTGGTTCATGTAAAAATGATGGACTGGATTAGTGCGGGGAATTTAAGTATTCCATTTGGTTTTGTAGTTGATCAAGTCTCTGTTACAATGATGATTGTTGTAACAACAGTATCTACTATGGTTCATGTGTATGCAATCGGTTATATGTCACATGATAAAGGTTTTAATCGCTTCTTCTCATGGCTTTCAGCATTTGTATTCTCAATGATGATACTTGTTATGAGTGACAACTTTGCTGGTTTATTTATTGGTTGGGAAGGTGTTGGTCTATGTTCGTGGGGACTAATTGGATTTTGGTACCATAAACAGAGTGCAACATGGGCGGCTAATGAAGCTTTTATTATGAATAGAATAGCTGACCTTGGTATGCTAATTGGTATTTTCTTAATCTACTGGAATACTGGAACTCTTCAATATAATGAAGCATTTGCAGCAATGCCTAATTTAGAACATACTCTACTCATAACAATTGGATCTTTTCTTTTTGTTGGTGCAATGGGTAAATCAGCTCAATTTCCACTACATACTTGGCTTGCTGATGCGATGGAAGGTCCAACACCAGTGTCTGCACTAATTCACGCGGCAACTATGGTTACAGCTGGTGTATACCTTGTAATTCGTGCTAATCCATTATATGATTTAATTCCTGAAGTTGGTTATGTTATTGCTTCACTTGGAGCATTTGTTGCGATGTTCGCAGCAACCATGGCTCTAGTTAACCGCGATATTAAAAGAATTATCGCCTACTCTACACTCTCACAACTAGGTTATATGTTTGTGGCAGCTGGACTTGGTGCTTACTGGGTAGCACTTTTTCACCTTATGACTCACGCATTTTTTAAAGCACTTCTTTTCTTAGGTGCTGGTAACGTAATGCACGCTATGGATGATGAGTTAGATCCATTTAAAATGGGTGGACTTTATAAAGTAATGAAACCTACTGCAATTTTAATGATTTTAGCTTCAGTTGCACTTGCTGGTATCTATCCATTTGCTGGGTTCTTTTCAAAAGATAAAATCTTAGAAGTAGCATTTAATGGTGATCACTATATTTTATGGGGTGTTTTATGGGTAACTGCGGGTCTAACTGCATTTTATAGTTTCCGTCTTATCATGCTTACATTTTTTGGTGATGAACGTTATAAAAAACTCGGGTTTCACCCACACGAAGCATATCCATATATGTTATGGGCAATGGCACCATTAGCTGTCTTAGCTGCAATCGCTGGTTTCTTTGAACATGCATTTGTTGATTTTGTGACAACTTTGCTTCCATCATATGAGTTCCATACTCACCATGTAGAGATGATTTTAATTGCAGTAACATCTACAATTGCAATCTTAGGTATTGCGACTGCTGTTATAATTTACAAAAATGGTATGTTACACCCTAAATGGATGGAGCGTCCATGCTACAAACTATTTACAAACCAATACTACATTCCACAATTTTATGATGCTGTATTTAGTAAACCATATAAAGAGCTTTCAATAATTTTCTGGAAACAGATTGATATGAAAATTGTAGATGCAACAGTTGATTTGATTGCAAATACATTCTTTAATATTGGTAAAGATACAAGAGGTGTTCAGAGTGGAAACCTCTCAATTATGCTACGTTGGATGGCATTAGGTGTAACAATGTTACTAACTTTTGGTTTAATTTTTGTAGCTGCTGCTACGCTTTTAGGTTAAGGAGAGCAGATGAGTGAACATATTCTTTCGATTTTAGTATTCTTCCCCCTAGTAGCGGGGCTACTTGGTATTTTGGTAGATAAAGATAGTATACGTCCTTACGCAATTACAGTAGCAGGAATAGAATTTATTTTATCTATATGGCTCTGGAGCGAATTTGATATGAATTTTGCAGGTATGCAATTTATTGAATCAGTTCCACTAATTGAACAGTTTGGAATTAGCTATACACTTGGTGTTGATGGTATATCTCTATTTTTAATTATTATGACAACACTTGTAACGTTTATCTCTCTTGGAAGTCTTACAGTTACTAACCGTGTAAAAGAGCTTATGATTACAGTTTTAGTTTTAGAACTTACAATGGTAGGTGTATTTGTTGCACTAGATGCAATTTTATTTTATCTTTTCTGGGAACTCTCACTTGTCCCAATGCTTTATATCATTGGTGTTTGGGGTGGTCCAAAAAGGTTATATGCTGGTATTAAATTCTTTTTATATACATTTACAGGTTCATTAATTATGCTTGTTGGTATGCTTTATATGGCATATTTATACTACCAAGCAACAGGTACATGGAGTTTTTCACTGCTTGAGTGGTATAGACTTCAACTTCCGTATGATTTACAGCTGTGGTTATTTGGTGCATTCTTTTTGGGTTTTGCAATCAAAGTGCCAATGTTTCCATTTCATACATGGTTACCATATGCTCATGGTCAAGCACCAACTATAGGTTCAGTGATACTAGCAGCAGTTTTACTTAAAATGGGAACATACGGTTTTGTAAGGTTTTCATTACCACTATTTCCAGATGCTTCAGTTGCCTTTATGGTTCCGATTGCAGTTCTTGCAATAATTATGATCATATACACTGCAATGGTTGCATACGCTCAAGAAGATATTAAACAGGTTGTTGCTTATAGTTCTGTTTCACATATGGGTGTAATTATTCTTGGAACATTTGCTCTAAATGTAGAGGGAATCACAGGTTCGATATTTTTAATGATTTCACATGGTATAGTAAGTGGCGCACTGTTTATGCTCGTTGGTGTAATTTATGATAGACGTCACACTAAACTAATGAGTGAATTTGGTGGGCTAGCTCATGTAATGCCACGATTTGCTACAATTTTTGGAATTATGATGATGGCTTCTGTTGGTCTTCCACTTACAATTGGTTTTGTTGGAGAGTTTTTAAGTTTACTTGGGTTTTATGAGCAATCTCATATGTTAACACTAGTAGCAGGAACTGCTATTATTGTTGGTGCAATCTACATGTTAAGTGCTTATAAGAAGGCATTTTTTGGTGAAGTTACAAATGAGAAAAATAGAAATTTACCAGATGTAAATAGAGTTGAACTTTTTGCTCTTGTACCATTAACTGCTTTAGTTGTAATTTTAGGCGTTTATCCAAAACCTATATTAGAACCAATTGATAGAAGTGTTACTGCTATGGTTAAATTAATGCATGCTAAAGCTGTAACAGATGAGGGCAAAGAGAGAATTGCCGATGTACTAGTTAGTAAGGAGGCAAAATAATGTTAGCTCCTGTTAATGTATCTTTAGATTCACTTCATATTGAGACACTAATACCAATGCTTATTGCTATTGGTGGCGCTCTTGTAATTTTAGTTGCAGATTTAGCTAAGAAAAATTTAGACAAGTCACTCTATATTATGATGACAGTTATATTTTTACTACTTGATTTAGGTGCGCTGTTTCAAACTGATTTAAATCAGCGTGGATTCTTTGATGTAATGTTAGTTGATGGTTTAGCAGTACTTGGACAACTTATTGTCATTCTTGGCTCACTTCTCTTTGTGATACTTTCATTTAGTAAAAAAAGTTTTCATGAATATCTATATGCTGAGTATTTTGCCTTCTACCTTTTTATGGTAGCAGGTTTTCAGTTTATGGTTGCATCTGATAACTTAATTTTAATTTTTGTTGGACTTGAGACATCATCACTCGCGCTTTATACTATGATTGCGATGCATAATCGTGCAACAGCTTTAGAAGCTGCAGTTAAATACTTTACAATGGGGGCGCTATCTGCTGGGATGTTTGCTTTTGGTTCAATGATCCTTTATGCACTTAGTGGATCTGTTGAAATTAGTAAAATTGCAGAAGTTATGACAGCTGGTGGTTTTGAACCAATGGCACTTGTAATTGTAGCAACTGCTTTCATGATAGGAGCATTTGGATTTAAAATGGCTCTTGTACCATTTCATACTTGGGTTCCTGATGTTTATGAGGGTTCAACTGCTGCACTAGCTGGGTTTATGTCGATTGTGCCAAAAATTGCAGCTCTTGTAGTAACAATACGTCTATTTGAATTTTTACTTCAAAGTGAGATTGTTTGGGTTGAGATAATGATTTATGCTTTAGTTGTTCTAACAATGACGCTAGCAAATATCTGGGCGCTTGTACAAGATGATGTTAAACGTATGCTCGCATATAGTTCAATTTCACATGCTGGTTTTGTTATGGCAGCTGTGCTTATTGGTACAACTCATGCAAATAGCGCTCTATTTATCTATTGGTTCTTGTTTTTATTCACAAACTTAGGTGCATTTGCAATGTTATGGTCATCTCGTTCTAAAACGAATGAGGGAAGATATGATCATACATTTGAAAAGTTCTCTGGGCTTATTAAAACTACGCCGTTAGCTGCATTTTTAATTGCTATTTTTATGTTGAGTCTTGCTGGTGTTCCACCATTTTCAATGTTCTTTGGTAAAATGTATATGATTAGCTCAGCAGTTACAAGTGGGTATATGACACTTGCAATTATTATGGCACTAAATAGTGCAATAGCTGCTTATTATTACTTGAAAATAATTTTCTATATGTTCTTTAAAGAGCCACTAGCAAATGCAGAAGTTGACCCTATGGGAAATGCTACACTTAGCGTAAAAAGCGTAATAGGAGTGGCTGCATTTTTTACAATTTTTGGAATTTTCTTTGTAAATCCAATTATGGAAATGGTTACATACTTCGTATATACTAGCGGATACTAAATTATGAGAGCGCTGATTATTGCAGCACTAATTGCTGCTAGCGCTCATGCACTATCTATAAATATAACAGGAGCTAAATTAGATGGCTCCTTTTTCTCAACCGCACATATTAGACATAATGAACCATTCTCTTGCCAAACTAAAATTGATGATTTTAAAAAAATAACTAAAATATTTTGTTCGTTTTCAAAACGACCAAATAAAACATTTCAACCAATTAGCGATAGATTTTTTCGTATGAAAGGCTTTCAAAGAAATAATAGGTTTTACATTGAAATTACTCCAGTTCATCTTGCATACTTAGAACCAGTTTGCGATAATGTTATAAAAACAGAAAATATGAGAGTAGAACAATGTAAAAAAAGTACACATTGGATAGTCTTAGGTTATAAATCAAAACGTCCACTAATTGAAAAAGATATTGTTCCAGCACTTGGATTAAACTTTCCTATTAAAATTACAACTCATAGGTTTCCAAGTGTAGGCTCATTAGATATTACTGGAAAACCTATATATTTTGAAGAGGTAAAAGACGTTAGTGATTATGTCGCTATTAAAAAACTTTTTGATGCTAAAGAGTATTATGATGTTATAAGTGATGTTGATTTGACACTAAAGAAGCACCCTAACTCTCTATTTAAGTCAGAGATGTGGTTATATAAAATGCGCGCACAATTTAAATTAGAAGATTATGCAGATTTAAATGAGTTGTCAAAACAGTTTTTACGTATTTTTTCATCAGATAAGAGTGTTGATGAAGTCTTATACCTAAGTGCAAAAGCAAATGAGATGAGTGGTCTTACTAACGATGCTGATTATTTCTATTCAAGGTTACTTGATGAACATCCAAATACTGCATTTGCCTCATATGGTTTAATCGCTCTTGGTGAACAAAAGCAACGCGGAGGAGAGGGAGATAGCGCTGAGAAATTGTATAAAAGAGCATTGTATGAGACAAAAGATTTAGATGCGGCATCTGTAGCATCAGAACATCTTTACAAACTATATTCATCAAAATCAGAACCTATAAAAGCCGCTGAATATATGCAAAAAATTACTAATGCAAATGCTAATTACATAACAAGTAGACCCATAGAATCATTTGAAAGTGCAACCGATTTAGCAGAAAAAGAGCAATTTAGCACAGCTGCTAAGATCGCTTCGATGTTATTAGATACTGCAAGTCCAATTAGTCAAGAGTATGAGAAGTACTATAGACATAAAGTTATCTGGACAGATAAAGCAGGGGAAAAAAGAGAAGCTTTTAATCTATATAATTCGTATTTAAAAAAGTATGAGTATGGTCAATATGAACAAGATATGAAACAAAGAAGAGATCAGCTCTTTTTTTCATTAAAAGAGACGAATGTAAGTAAACGTTTGGCTAGGTATGATGAGCTAATGGAGAAATATGCAGGTGATGAAATTGCTAATAAAGCACTATATAAAAAAGCTTTTTTACTTTATGAACAGAAAAAGTATGCAGATGTATTAGGCTTACAAACAGCATTAAATACACTCGATAAAAGTAAATATGAGGATATTGACACAATCATAAAAGGTTCAGCGATAGAGCTTGCACAAGTTGCCCTTCAAAACAAAGAGTGCCTATCTGGAATTGAACTTATGCAAGCACATGATGTAAATATAAGCAGTAGATTCGATGATTATCTTTTTGAGTGCATGATAGATAGTGGAAAATATAGCGCTGCTCAACAAATTGCAAAACAACATCTAAATGACTCTTCAACGAAAAAACGTTTAAGATGGTTACATGGATACATGAAGACATTAAAACACTCTAGGGAGTATGCTCAAATGGCAGATGTAGCTAAAGATGTTTTAACGCTAGCAGAAGTTGAAGGTATAACATCTTACAAAGATGTTTGGTATGAGCTATTTGATGCCTACTCAAAACTAAATGATCAAGAGAAAATGTTAAAAACAGTTCAAGAAATAGAGCAAAAGCTAAAAGGTAAATTTGAAAACTGTGAGCCATATATGCAAATTGTGAAAATGGCAAGAGAGAAAAAAGACAATACATTAATAATCACATATGCACAAAAAATTGTATCTTTACAAAATGTCAATAAAAGCTTTACCTACTCACCATCTATTGAATTTATTTTAACACAGGCACTAATGAGTCAAAAAAGCAATCAAAAGGCAATTACTGTACTAGACGCACTATTGCAGCAAACTTTAAAACCTAAACAACTTTCGCGTGCCTACTACCTAAAAGGTACGCTATATCAGAGTTTAAATCAACAAGAAAAAGCTAAAGAGGCGTTTACTAAAAGTGTAGAGATTAGTAGTGAGTCTGCATGGGGAAAATTGAGTACTGATGCATTAAAACTTACTAATTAAGTATTTAAAATAATAACCGATTAAATAGTTATAAGATAAAATATTAAGACTATTTAGGATTTTAAAATGCGACTATCTCGTTTGGCAATTATTACTGTTATGACTATATTTTTTGCAACAAATAGTTACGCCTATGTTGCGAAAATTATTCGTCTCAATGGCGATGTTAGTATCATACACGCAGATAAAACATTAGATAGAGCAACTTTAAATACACCATTGGCTAATGGCGATACAATCAAAGTGAAATCAAAATCACGTGCGCAGATACGTTTTGATGATGGAACAATCATAACGCTAGGTCGAGACTCTATATTTTCAATCAATGATTATCTATTTGATTCTACAAAAAAATCTAAAGCAGAATTTAGTATTAAAAAGGGAAGTTTTAAATTTTTAACTGGAAACATTGGAAAAATTGCGCCTGAACATTTTAAACTAAAAGCAAAAACAGCGACAATGGGGATACGCGGTACTTATGTTGCTGGTAATTTTAAAGAGAATGTTTTAGGTGTACTTTATCTTGGAGTTGGAAATGGTGTTTATGTAGAGAATGAATATGGACGTAGTGATTTAACACAAATTGGACAGGGTGTATTTGTAGGATTAAATGAAGTTCCTAAAGCTCCATCATTTTGGAGTAGAAGTCAAAGCAGCGATCTCTTAAAAGAGTTGAGTTTTCAGACAAAAGATGTTCTTCCTAAAGAGGATAAAGAGTATTTGAATAACTCTTCAATTAATGGTAACTTATCACTTTACACGTTTACTAACCATAACGATGATGTGGATATTGATACAGCTGGTACAACAGTAGAGTTAGGATTTACAACGCCTACTTACAATAATTTTAGTGCAGATGTTGGCTTTTTCGCACAAATTCCACTTGGAATTATGAAAGACGCGACACCTACAGCTTTTTCAAGAAATCTTGTTAGTATGCATAGAGCATCAATTGCATGGAAACCCTCAAATAGCATTGTGCGAATTGGACGTCAAAAACTATCAACTCCACTTAGTGACTCATCAAATTTAAGAGGACGTCCATCATTAGAGCTTAGAAATCATTGGTATGAAGACAAGGCTAAGAATGATTGGTGGTGGTCAACTCCTAGTGCTTTTGAAGCAATATCAGCAGAGCTTTATGAAATTGAAGATCTAAAAATTGTAGCATCTGCATCACAAAAATTTAAACGTTCATCATCAGACAAGTTTAGTAATACCTTACCATCAGTAAATGACTTTGGTAATATCTACTTAGCTGGAATAGAGTATAAATTTGGTCCTACAAAATTTCAACTTTATGACCTATATGCAGATGAATTTATAAATACAGCATATTTACAGGCTGATTTACTCAAAGATTATGAGAAATGGGGATATTTTGGCGCAGCGCAATATATACATCAGCGTGATGTTCAAGATTTTTCTCAAAATGTACGTTCATCTTTATGGGGGCTTAAAGCTGGTGCTTATTACAAAGGTTGGCAACTATGGACTGCTCTTAGTCAAACTCAAAAAAATAGGGATTCAGAGATAAATGCACTGCTTACACCGTTTGATGGAATGAATGCATTTACAAACTCTTATGCTCTTAGAAATGTATTAGCACCTACATACAACACTCCACTTAGTTCAGACGGAGCATATGCTGGTGGGACTTTTGGACAAAAAATAGCAGTTGAATATGATGGTCATTACGATAAATTAAGTCCATTTAGCGCTATGCTCTCAGTTGCACAATATGATCAAAAAAGCGCTCAAAGTAAAGCTACTGCATTTGATTTAGATTTAAGCTACAAGTTTGAGAAAAAACTTCAAGGGCTAAGCATGAGCTTAAAAGCATCAAAAGTTAAAAATAGTGACTTTGTCAAGGCAGAAGAGAATATTGCGCAATTTATGACACGTTATAGTTTTTAATACTAGAGTTTTGCAAGAAGTCTATATACTTAATCTTAGTGTAAATAAGGTATGATTGCCTAAAAACTGGATACAACATGCCAAAACTATCACTTACTATAATATTTGTTCTCTTCATTTCAATTAATGCTTACGGTTCTATTGCTAAAGTAGTTCGAATAGTTGGTAATGTAGATGTGTTACACGAAAATGGTACATCGAATAAACTTGCAATAAATTCTAAGATAGAGATAAAAGATACAATAAATGTTAATTCTAAATCAAAAGTGCAGCTTCGTTTTGAAGATAATACACTAATCACATTAGGTAGAGATTCTATTTTTTCAGTAGAAGAGTATCTTTTTGATTCATCAAAAAATTCTAAAGCTAAATTTCAAATAATAAAAGGAAGTTTGAAATTTTTAACAGGTGCGATAGGAAAAATTGCACCTGAGCATTTTAAGATAAGAACGAAAACTGCAACTATGGGAGTTAGAGGGACTTATGTGGCAGTATCTTTTAGTAATAATGTTCTTGGTGTTTTATACCTTGGTAAGGGTAAAGGGGTTTATGTTGAAAATGAATTTGGACGCACTGATTTAACAGAAATTGGACAAGGTGTTTTTATCGCTTTAAACGAGACACCCAAAGGGCCATCTTTTTGGACTAGAGAACAAAGCAATAACCTCTTAAAAGATGTAAATTTTGATGAAAATGACGCACTACCAAAAGTGAATAAAAATTACTTAAACGAATCCTCAATACACGCTAATTTATCACTTTATTCATTTACGAATCATACAGACAATGCAGATGCAGATACAGCAGGTTCAACTATAGAGCTTGACTATACAACGCCTACATATAGCAATTTTAATGCTAATGTAGCATTTTTTTCACAAAGCCCTCTTGGATTCATGAAAGATGGAGTCGCTAGAGCGTTTGCTCAAAGACAGAGTATAATGCATAAAGCTTCAATTGCATGGCATCCATCAAATAGCATAGTAAGAGTTGGTAGACAAAATATTTCAACTCCTTTAACAAACTCTACAACATTAAGAGGTTTGCCATCTCTTAGTTTAAAAGAACACTGGTATAAAAATAAAACTGCACAAGATTGGTGGTGGACGACTCCAGATTCTTTTGAAGCTATAACTTCTGAGTTTAATGAAATTGATGATTTAAAAATTGTTTTAGCCATAGCTAACAAATTTAAAAGATCAACATCAAAAACATTCACTAGCTCTTTACCAGCGGTAAAGGATTTTGGAAGAATCTACTTAGCTGGGATAGAGCATAAGAGAGATAAACTTAAACTACAATTTTATGATCTTTATGCAGATGAATTTATAAATACAGCATTTATTCAAGCAGATTTATTAAATGATTACGATTACTGGGGTTATTTTACTTCTGCTCAATATATCCATCAAAGAGATACTGGTAGCTATAATCAAAAAGTAAAATCTTCTCTTTGGGGCTTAAAAGTAGGTGGATACTATAAAGGTTTGCATTTATGGACAGCACTTAGCCAAACATCTAAAAATAAAGCAGGTGAGATAAACTCTGTATTAACACCTTTTAATGGTTTAAATGCTTTTACAAATTCATTTGCTCTAAGAAATGTATTCTCAAGAACTTATGATTCAGGGTTAAGTTCAGATGGCGCTTACGCAGCAGATACTAGAGGTAAAAAAGTTGCTTTAGAGTATTATGGAAACTATGATAAATTAAGTCAATTTAGTGCAATGCTCTCTTATTCTATTTTTGATCAAAGCTATTCACCAAATAAAGCAAAAGCTTATGACCTAGACTTAAATTACGACTTTGACAAAACACTTCAAGGTTTAAGCTCTAGCATAAAAGCTTCAAAAGTAAATAATAGCGACTTTATAAGTGCAGATGAAAATATAGTTCGACTTATGGTTCGTTACAGTTTTTAAGATAACTTTATCAAGGAACCATATGGTAGAGTACTCATAAATTGTTGCTCTATTGCGCTCTTATTTTTATGCGCTAATATTGTATTAATTACTCCTAGATGAGTGATTAATAATATTTTTTTCTCCTTTGAAGAGATTATTTTTTTATAAAAATTAATTACTCTAGTTTTAAATTCAATTAAGCTCTCACCATCAAATAAAGAGAGCCATTGTTCAAAGTTTTCATATACAAAACCAAGCTTTTCAAGCTCATCATAACTCAAACCTTCATGTCTTCCCCAACTCATCTCACGTAGATTTTCTGTTATAGAGGTCTTTTTTACTTGTTTTAAATCCTTTAAGATAAAACTAGCACGTAAAAGATCTGATGAATATATAGCATCAAACTTTATAGCATTTAGTTTTTTAGTTATTATTTTTGAGCGAACTTTTCCTTTAACTGAAAGTTTCACATCTAAATGCCCATAATAACGATTTCTATACTTTTTCTCAACCTCTTCATGCCTTAGAAGATAAATCTGTTTCATATTAACAAAACTGCATGAAACATTATTAGCTCACTTAGTAAAATAATTGCTCCTAAAATATCCCCATTAATCCCACCATAACGATGTTTAAAAAAGCTTGCCACACTTTGAGCCATTAAAAAGCCAAATATTAGAACTATTAATAGCGACATATTAAAAAATATGCTCATAGCCACTAAACCTATAAACGGAACTATTATATGAGCCTTATTAATTTCATCTTTTATTTTAGTAGCTATTCCATTTTGACTTATGTAGTCACATCTAAATAGAAAAAATGTAGCAAAAAATCTACTCATCATTAAAACAGCTATTACTAATGACATATCTTTAATTTGTACAAATGCCGATAGCGTTAAAATTAAGCCTAAAAATGAGAAAAGAAGCCCCATTGTCCCAGCATGTGGGTCTTTCATTACATCTAATGCACGCTCTTTTTGCACAAACAGACCATCAATAGTGTCACTAAGTCCATCAAAATGTAGTCCCCCGTACAGTACAACCAAAAGAGCAAATAAAATTATATTCGCGTGTATCTGTTCAAAATATGCTAAAAGTATTGGTTGCACTAAAAATAAAATAGCACCCAAAATGAAACCAACTATAGGATAATACGCTGAACTTAAACCACTCAGATTCTTATCAAAACTATAACGCCCCCATGGTAGAATGGTTAAAAGCGCTAATGCACTCCTAAAAGCCTCAAAGTGCCTTTTCATTTGATTCTTCTCTGTATTCCAGCAATAACGTGATAGACTTCATCACATTTAGAAGCTATTATTTGCGAGGCTTTTCCACTTAAATCTACAAAACGTCTCGCTAGCACATTGTCAGGAATTACGCCTGAGCCTATATCATTCAAAACAAAAACAATATCTTTATCTAAGTTCATAATAGTCTCTAATTCAGCCAAAATAGCCTCATCGCTCACGCCATAATAAATCAGATTATTTAACCACATAGTTATGCACTCAACCAAAACCGCATTAGATGCAGATTCCAATGTGCGAAACAGATAACGCGCTTCTTCAATAGTCTCAAACTTATCTGCTCTTTGTTTAATGTGAGCATCAACACGGATGCGCATCTCATCATCTAAAATTTCTGTTGTTGCCAAATATATTGGAGTGTTAGTATGTTTAAGGATATATTTTTCAGCCAAAGCTGACTTACCACTCTTAATACCGCCGACAAATAGTGTTTTCATGCTGAAATTCTACCACTTAATT